>Ga0224558_1002320_pt1 | contig 17745 bp, 25 predicted proteins | sample 714S32024metaG_FD_180682 | JGI IMG/M metagenome (GOLD analysis project Ga0224558, IMG submission 180682) | Peat soil microbial communities from Stordalen Mire, Sweden - 717 S3 20-24 | ecosystem: Environmental > Terrestrial > Soil > Wetlands > Peat | place: Sweden: Norrbotten County, Stordalen...
TGGGCGCCACCTCTCCTGCCCTCGATCGCATCCGCCTCAACAAGACCCCTGCCTCCGCCGTCGGGTGCCCCCTTCGCACCGCCCCCTCACCCGGTCGTCAGGACGCCTTGCTCAGCAGTTTCCTAGGGGGAGATGGCCTTTCGGAGGGGTTCCCACCAGCGCCGCTGGGGCACCATATCGCTGGTGAGCCAGCGGGCGGTGGTCACCGGGGAGGCTCCGGTGAGCTCGGCCAGGCGCCGGCGTCCGAGCTGCTGGAGGCGCTGGTGAGTGGTCTCGGGGTCGAGGCCCAGGCAGGCGGCGAGCTGGAGGCGGTTGGGGGTGATCCGGACCGCTGGGGCAGGTGGGACCTGCTCAGCTGGTTCTGCCCAGTGCCCCCTGGCTCGGGTGGTGAGCTCCTCTCGCCTGGTCCGGGCGCAGTCGGGGCAGCGCAGGCGGGTAGGGAGCACGGGGCCGCCGCAGCCGAGGCAGGCGTGGGGTACCGGGCCGGGCTGACGGGGTGTGGGTGAGCTGGGCGTTTGCCAGCCGAGGCGCTGGGCGGAAGCCCGGCGGCACAGCCTCCCGGTGAGGGGGGCGGGCGTGAGGAGCGTAACCTCCGCGTCACCGGCGGTCACGTAGAACCCGTGCGCAGACCCGAAGGAGGCGAGAAGGAGACCAGATGCAAGACAGCATCCGCTCCAGGTGGCTGACCCGCTCGTCGCGGGCGCGCCTGCTCGCCGCCGCAGTACTCACGGGCGGGCTCCTGGTCGCAGGTAGCTCGGTCAGCTCGGCGTCGAGTGCAGCGAGTGCCGGCACTGCGGCGACCGCTGGGTCGAGCACCGCAACCGGCGAGGGCATGATCGTCAACGTCTTGGACGACCCGCACCAGTTTCGGGTCGCGTATGGCATCCAGCCCTTGCTGGACAGCGGGATCGACGGCCGTGGCGAAACCGTGACGATCCTCGCCCCTGCCCCACCCGCCAACGCCTCGGCCCCGGCTGCCACCGATATCCGTCAGGACTTGAAGGAATTTGACAGCGTGTTCGGGTTGCCCGCCGCGCGGATCGAGGTCGTGACCAGCCTCGCCGGCTCGGCCTCGCCGTGGCGGACGGATGGCGAGGAGCCCGGGGACTTCGAGATCCTGCACGCGGTCGCCCCCGCCGCCACCCTGCGGGTCGTCCTGTTTCCCTCGTCCTGGAGCCAGAGCGCCGCGAACGCGACCGCGGACATGCTCGCCGGGTTGCGGCTCGCAGTCTCCCACACCGACGTGGTGTCGATCAGCTGGAGTTTGGGGGAGCACTACTTCACCAAGGCGCAGGTGGCCGAGATGCATTCCATCCTGCTGGGAGCGGCCGCTCATCACGTCACGGTGATCGGCAGCTCCGGCGACGGTGGCTCGTTCCCCACCCCTCAGGGGTGGGGCGGGCAGGTCAAGGAGGTCAGCCTTCCGGCGTCTGACCCGCTCGTGCTGGCCGTTGGCGGCACCAACCTCACCGCGAATATCTCGACTGGCGCCTACATTGGCGAGACCGCCTGGATCGGATCGGGTGGCGGCTTCAGCCACCTGTACGCCCGTCCCGCCTATCAGGATGGCGTCCCCGGGATCTCAAAGACGAGAGGCGTGCCCGACGTGGCCGGTGACGCCGACGCGACCATATCGCTCTCCGGCACCAGCGCCTCCGCGCCGCTGTGGGGGGGAATCGTGGCGTTGGCCGACCAGTACGCCCACCACGACCTCGGCTCCGTCAACTCCGCCATCTACCGCATCGGCCGCAGCTCCAGCTACCAGACGGCATTCCATGACGTGACGACCGGTAACAACGGCTACAACGCCACGCCCGGATGGGACCCGGTAACAGGCTGGGGAACCCCCAACGCGCAGGTGCTCATCCCTCTGCTGGCCAGCTTCGCCAGCCCCAGCGAGACATAGAAGAAGTCAGGCCGCGCGTTCCCTCCTCCTCGCCAAGAGGAGGTCCGCCGCCTGGCGCGCTACCCACCGAGAGCAAGAGCGAGCCCGTGCCACCGCCTGGCGTGCTGCCCATCGGCGCAAGACCAAGACCAAGCCATGAGACAAGTCGACCGAGCGCGCCGTCCGCCACGGCACGTCTACCGTCTATGACCGAGGGTGCCGCTAGCCCGACTGCCGCGAAGCGAAGTGGAGTCATCGGCGATGGTGGTGCGGGCCGAGAGTCTTGTTCCGGTCCCAAAGGAAATCCTTCGGGACAGGGATTCCTTCACTCACAAGAACTCCGTCGATCACGGGTTTGGCTTCTCATCGGTTCGGAGTTGGTTTCCGAGCCATTGCGAGATGGCCCAGTCGGCGAAATAGCGAGGGTCCCCCAAGCCACGCCACTCGGCATGCGTCACTAGTCGGCGGTGAGGCCTCACTAGGAGCGGCTGATGCGCTAGGCCGTCGCCCGCCCCTGGGACCGCGCCCCTACAGATAAGCTGGGACTGCCGGCCTTGACGGTGGTCGCGATGTTGGAAGCCTGACCGAGGGTGCATCGAGAGCCGCCTGGCATACTGGGAGCAGTGGACGAGTTGGACGACGTCGAGCTTGAGGCGATCGATGATCGTGCCGAGCGGGCCGTTCCGGGGCCTTGGGTTTCTCGGGTTGAAGGTCGCCATTTCACGAGCGGCGATAGCTTCATAGCAACCGACGCTGCCAGCCATAGCGCTCAGGGCGAGATCTACCTGACTGGCGCCTCTGTCGCCGACCAGGACTTCATTGCTGCGGCCAGGGCTGACGTGCCGCGCCTGGCGGCGGAAGTCAGGCGGCTCAGACGCTCACTGTCTGGGGCTGGGTAGTCGACCTCGGGCTCGGGCTCTTGGGCGCTCCCAGGGACAGACGCCCTTACAGATAAACTCGGCCTACCCAGCCCCACCAGCGTCAGGGACCTCCAGCGCTTCCGGGGCGGAAAGGCGAAGCACCCCTAGCCTAGCCAGCCGCCGAGCGAGGCTGAGGAAGGGCTGGAATGTCGCAATCGCGTCACCAAGCTTCCACAGGCGCTCCATTCGGGCCGTGCGGCCCCGAGGATTCATGACTGCGTCCTCTGCTACAAGGTGGCCTTAGACCGTGAAGCTGTGCCACCCGGCGAGGACTATGATGCCCGCGCACTGAGGGCGTCACGAAGTAGGAGGTTCAGCGAAATGCGCCACTGGCGGAAGATGACTTGGGCAATCTGGGTTTGGACCATCATTTGTGCCGTCTGGATCGGCACGGGCATAGCCAGCACCGGTCATGTAAAGTGCAGTGGCAATCTCTCGGCCAGCACCTGTAGCGCTGCCACGACCGTGGGAGCCGGGATTGGGGTCTTCCTGATCCTCCTGCTCTGGCTAATCGTGTTCTTGCTGCTGAGTGTGATCTGGTTTATGAGCCGACACAAGGGCCGCCTCTGTCCGCAATGCGGAGAGGACGTCCGCAAAGGGCAGACGCGGTGCCGGAAGTGTGGCTATGACTATGCGGCGAACCTAGGCGCCAAAGGTGACGACGTGAGGACAAGCTAGGCATCGTAGAGGCAGGGCCTGGAACGAGCGGCCTCTCGCCCAGAGATGCGCCGCCTACAGGAGGCGACACGGGGAGCCAGCGCCGCGGCCGGTAAGCCTTGAAGCCGCGCAGGCGGCGATGTAGCTCTCGGTGTGCGCGGTGCGATGGTTTGAGAGCGGAGCAATCCGCCGGGGTCCGTGACGAGGAGCCTTGTTTAGGCGGCGGCAATGGCACCCTCACTGGCGCTACTGTGCTGGCGCTTAGCTAAGCGGGCCAGCTACCCCTCCGCCTCCACCTCGTTGGCTGGGGAGCGACACGGCAGCCCTACAGAAAATCTCGGCCTGCCGAGCCTCACGATCACCGGGCTCCCGACCAGGACTGTGGACCATCTGTCAACGCGCCCACGGCCCGGGAATCTTGCCGGATCCTGGCCCATGCGGCGAGGTCACATGGAACGCAAGCGAGCCGACCCGGCCCCGGAACCCGCGGGAGAACGGGGTCGAGGAGCGGGGCGGCGGCTACGTCAAGAGCAACAGTCTCAAAGGGCCGGCGCTTCGCGGGTGGCCTGGAGGAGATCAATGCCCACCTCCAGCGCTGGAACCGGACGGTGGCCCAGCTGCGCATCCACGGCACCACCCGACAGCAGGTGCTGGCCCACTTCCTGGCAGTCGAGAGGCCGGCGCTCCGGCCGCTGCCGGCGGAGCGCTTCTCGCTCTTCGAGGTGGGCACTCGGACCGTCCATCCCGACGGCCACGTCGAGGTGGCCGCCGCCTTCTACTCGGTGCCCCACCACCTGATCGGGCGCAGCGTCCGGGTGCACTGGGACGAGCATGCGAGGATGCCTTAACCTACCCAGATGGGGCGGCAGACCTGTGCCGCCTAGAATCCTCACAGGAACAGCGCAACCCTAGGGTGGACAGAAGCAAGTCGCGACTGCGGTCGACGCTACCGCCGCGGGCGACAGGAGCCCTCCAGCTTGACGCACGCGGGTGTCGCAAATCTCTGCCGGTATACACAGCTCAGACAACGGGGGTGAACCCATGGAACACGAAGTCATTCACGGGCCGTCGATGCCTCAACCGATGGGACACTACTCGCAGGCCGTGCGCGTCGGGAACTTGTTGTTCGTGGCCGGCAACCGGGTATTGACCTCGGCGCAACCGCCGACCCGGCCACGGCCCGGGCGGTTCCGGGTGGTTTCGAGGCCGAGTTCCGACAGGCCGTCCGAAATCTCGAGGCCGTCCTGAAGGCCGCCGGCAGTGATCTGCAGTACGTTGTCAAGACCACGACCTTCATGACTGATCTGGAGAATGGTGAAGTTGCGAATCGCCTCTACGCTGAGTATTTCCCAACGAACCCGCCGGCGCGGTCCGCGCCGGTCGTTACGCTTCCTCGGGGGCTGCTCTTGTCCATCGAGGCGATCGCGGTCATTCCGTGAAACAGACGCAGGGCACGTCCACCACGGCGCCGCAGACCCGGCAGACGAAGTGGTGATGCCAGGCATCACCCGCCTCATAGAGAGCGCACCCGGGGCCCGTGTCGGCGACGAGGACGAGCCCGGCGCTGACCAGCGCCGAGATGGTGCTGCTGCTCACCCGACAGCTCGGCTGGAGCGCCGATCAGTACATCGCGTGGCTTGAGCGATCCCTGGTCGCGCTGCTGCTGCCGAACTGACATGAACAGTGTCAGGCAAAATGTCAAACGCTGCCGCGACGGTGCCTCAGCACTCCTTCGCCTCGACTACCTGCACGATCCGTGCCTGCGGCTCAGAGACCATCGTGAGGGCGGGTCCCGCCCAGACGCCTCGCATCGCTCCGAGCAAGGCCTCGGCCTGTGATGAAGTGTCGAAGTCGAGATCGATCATCACGTAGTCGGCGTCATCGACCAGGCGCAGGACGCGGTACCTGCGGACCGCCGAGCGCTCCCGGCCGACGGGATCGCTGTCGAAGGCACGCTTCCAGGCGTCGTAGTTGGCGACCCGGTGCTCGATTCGCAGGGTCCACATGGTTTTCCTCCCGTGCCGGTTGTGTTAACTGCAGCGTAACTGCATCCAATTAAGTGTTACTGTAGCAGAATGCCGACCGATGTCAAGCGGCGCTACGAGTCGCCTCGGCGTAAGGAGCAGGCGCGCGCCACGCGCCGGGTGGTGCTCGACGCTGCCCGGGATCTCTTCGTGGAGTTCGGCTACGTCGCCACCACCGTCGCCGCCATCGCCTCCCGAGCAGGCGTGTCGCCGGAGACGGTGTACGCAGGGTTCACGAACAAGCGCTCAGTCCTGTCTGAACTGCTCGACGTGTCGATCGTCGGCGACGACGCGGCGGTGCCACTCCTCGACCGCTCCTGGGTGCAACAGATGCGCGATGAACCGGACCCGATGTGCCGGCTCGAGACCCTTGCGAGGAACGGGAGAGTGATCCTCGAGCGGATCGGTCCCATTTATGAGGTGCTACAGGGCGCTGCCGCCGCGGATCTCGAGATCGGTGCGCTGTGGAGGCGGTACAAGGCACAGCGCTTCGAAGGCCAGCGCGTCCTGCTCGGCATCCTGCTCAAGGATCGCAACTTGCGCGCGGGACTCTCGAGGAGCGCTGCTGCGGACATCCTTTTCACGATCGGAAGCCCCGAGACCTACGGGTTGTTGGTGCGGGACCGGGGCTGGTCCGGGGATCAGTTCGAACGCTGGTATGCAGACTCACTTGCGCGGCTGCTGTTGGCGTAAGCTGCAGGGCGGCGCGAGGTTGCATTACAGGCAACCGGAACGAATCGATGCCCGAAGGATGGCGTTGATCGACGTTTGGGGGACGCGCCAAAGACGTCTCTTGGCCGGGGACAGCGGGAGACGGAACGGCTGCGCCACCCAGGCGGCGATGGAGGGCGCGCCCAAGCGGGCGATCATGCGCCAGGGCCGCTTGGCGCAGCACGGCCACCGTCCGGCGCTACATCCGGACCGGCGACCTCTGGCAGGAGAACGCCTCCGCCTGGCTGGGGCTGTAACGGGGCCCGGCTCCGTCTCGGGCGCCAGCGCAGCCAGCGTTAGGATGTCCCCGGGATGAAGCCACCGGCCTCCCTCCTGGATCGGGCGATCCTTATCGCCGTGGGCGCCCACAGCGGTCAGCTTTACCCGTCGCCGGAGCCCGAGCCCTATGTCCTGCATCCTCTCCGCGTCATGGCCGCCGTCGATGGCGAGAGCGCCAGGGTCGCCGCCGTGCTCCACGACGTGGTGGAGGATTCGGAGATCACCCTGGAGCAGCTCGAGCGCGAGGGAATCCCACCGGACGTGCTCCGGACCCTGGACTGTCTGACGTGCCGCGAGGGGGAGGAGTACTCGGCATACATCAGACGGGTGGCCACCGACGCCACCGCCATCCGGGTGAAGATCGCCGACCTCCACGACAATCTCAGGAACAACAAGGCCCTCGAGCGAACGCCGGAAGTCGACGACCGCATCCGTCGTTACCAGGCTGCCCTCCTGTTCCTCACCGAAAGGCCTGCGGCTACTTCTCAGCTCCCGCCCCCAGAAGGCTGAAGGCCCCCCATCGCCCATGACACTGCTCCTCAAAGCGGACCCGCTCTGGCGAAAGCGGTGCATCGCGTACAACCTTCAAGCGGATCTCACGGACGACGCCACGCGCATCTTTATCCGAGCTCAGGAGTGCCTTCAGGCCGCAGGCCCTGGCCTCCTCACTTGCCCCCCGGCGACCCTTCATATCAGCGTGGCCTGCCTGCTCTCCGTGAGGGAGAGATATCGCGTCTCGAAGGACAGCCTCTGGAGACGACACGGGCTCCGGTGGACAGCATCGCTACGAGAGCTGCTGGCAGCGGTTTCCCCGTGCGAGGTGATCTTCCGTCGCCTCGAGGTCACCGACGCCGCGGTCATTGCTGTCGCCGAACCCCAGGCCGAGGTCCGCAGGATCCGATCCCATGTGGCAACCATGCTGGCCGACGTCGGCGTCCCCAGCTTCCAGCCATCGATCATCCATGCAACGGTCCTGCGATACGGCTCTTCCGAGCTTCGCGCCGAGGCACTCGCGGAGGCGGCCCGACGCGTTCATATCGAGTCGAGCGTCCACATCCGCCAACTCGTCCTCTCGAAGGAAACCATCTACCCGAGCCTCTTCAGGGAGGTCATCGAGTGCATGCCGCTCAGCGGTGATCCCAGCCTCAGTCCACCGTCAACGTTCTCGTGAGACAGTGCACTAGGGCCTACGACGCGAGATGCGAACTGCATCTCCGTGGCGTCTTCACCATCGGTGCGCTCCTGCATGACCACCGGGAAGCAAGCAGAAAGCCCCACCCAGCGAGGCTGGTCATTCAGCAGGGAAATAGCCTGCCAACGGGTCGGGCTCAGCCTCGGAAACGGTGCGAGTGGCGGACCACCCACCGGTCCCCGGTTTGTGGAGGGGGATTCCAAGGCGCTCGAGCAGCGCGGCCAGGATCGCGGCAAACTGTTCCTTGGAAAACCGCTGCTGCAACCATTCCTCGCCAAAGGCCTCACACGCCGGGAGGAGCTCCGCGGGAAAGTCGTGCCACCCTGCGGCCGGTGCCATGGGCCAGCCCTGGCGATGCAGCATCATGCCCAGCGGCCCATAGGGGTCCCCCTGTTTGTACTTCACGCAGTCCGGAGCGGTGTTCAGGATGTCAAGAAGTGCCTTGGCACCACCGGGATTCCAGAGCACAGCGGCGGTCAGCCCACGCGCCGCTTCCGCGGACATCGGTACCGGTGGATCAGGACCGTCGCCTTGGCTACTCATTCGCGGTCATCGCTCAGCCCGCTGAGGTGGTTGGGGGTGAGCCCCGGGGGGCCCCTCACGCCAGACTTGTGCCCAGAAGGAGCGTAGCGGGCTCAAGCTCTTCCTTGCCGCTCTTGGCGTGGTGGGCGGCGCCAACGACGTCGCCGTGGCCACTCTGCGCAATCGCGGGCCCCCCGGACTAGCGGCCCAGCTCGTCGACCTAGAGGTCACACCCTTCGACGCGCTCGTGGTGGCCGTCTCCAACCTCCAGACCAACAGCTAGACCGGGATCATGCGCCGCGAGGACGCCCTACCGGACACGTCCGTGGTGCAGCTGGACATCCTGGAACGGGCACTTCTGGGCCATCCGTAGGCTGGCTCACGCCAGCGAGCGAAATCGCGTGGCAGGGTACGATGCAGGAAATGACCGTCCTAGATCTCGAGGGGTATGCGATCCGGCGCCTTGGTCTGGTGACGCAATCAGTGGACCGGCTTCGGCCGATCCTACCCCGCTGGCGGCGCCGCCTAGAGGGACTCGGCTTTGACGAAGTGCCCCGGTTTCCGTACGTGGGATGGGCGCCCTGGCGCGTGGCCCAGTTCGACAATCTGATGGCGCTCTGGCTAAAGCAGGTCGCCAAGAATGATCCGTCTGGAGCGCACGAACTTCGCAATCTGACCCGGACCCGCCCGTTCAAGGCGTAGCGATCAGCAGCCGGTGACTCGCGGTCAGCCCCGGGGTGGCGCCGCCGATCGAGGGTCCGCGCCTGGGTCGAGCACAACGCCGGCTGCCCGCGCCCCAGCCCGCCAGAGCCGCTAGGGGGCGAGACGCTCCCTCACCCAGGCGCCGCCGGCCCGGCGGAACCGGATTCGGTCGTGGAGGCGGTCCTCGCGGCCCTGCCAGAACTCGAAGCACTCTGGGATGACCCGATAGCCGCCCCACTCCCGCGGCCGGGGGATCGAGGCGTCGTCGGGGAACCGGCGTCTCGCCGCCTCCCGGCGGCGTTCCAGCTCCTCGCGACCTGACACCACCTGGCTCTGCGGAGACGCCCATGCGGACAGACGCCCGCCGGCGGGACGCTGAAAGAAATACGCATCCGAGAGCTCGTCATCCAGTCTCTCCGCCCGCCCCTCGACCCTCACCTGGCGATGGATGGGCCGGGTCCAGTGCAGCAGCAGCGCAACCTCCGGGTGCGCCTCCATCTCCACGGCCTTGCGGCTCAGCCGGTGAGTGTGGAAGACGAGCCCCTCGCGGTCGGCCGTGCGCAGCAGGACGATCCGCACGGAGGGGGCACCCGCGGGGGACGCGGTCGCCAGCGCCATCGCGTTGGCTGCCTCGTCGCCCGCCTCTCTCGCCAGCTGCAGCCATGCCTGGAGGGCCGCGACCGGGTCATCGCCGAGGTCTGCAGCATGGAGCGGCGGATGGTCGCTGGGGAATTCCGGTGGCATGGCGGCTACGGGAACCCGATTATGGGGGCCGTCCACGTAGCAGTGACGGCGCCACCTGGTGTGGAGACCCACCAGCAGGAGGACGAATGCCGGCTCGAAGGCCAGAGCCTGGGGCGGTAACGCCAGATCGGGTTGGTGGCTTACTACTGTTGGCCAGGGCGATGGTGCGCAGGATCTGAAATTGCCGTCACCAGCGCGGCGAGGCGTGCCTCATCCGGCGAGGTAAGACGCCGGGAGCGCCCACGGTGACGGTCGGGTCATTCACACCCTTTGGGACGGTACGGCCATGGGTGCGAGCTGCCACCGGGCCATGTCGTGATACACAACGGGCATGAGCGACGACACGGGGGCACTCGACAGTGTGCCGGGTCCCATTCGACCGAGGCACGAGGCCTTCGATGCGTCCTATGCCGGCACACCCGCGTGGGACATCGGCCGACCTCAGCCTGCTTTCCTTGAACTTGCTGAGGGAGGCGTTCTGCGCGGTCGAGTGCTGGACGTAGGCTGTGGGACCGGAGAGCATGCCCTCATGGCCGCTCGCCTCGGCCACGAGGCCACCGGCATCGACACGGCCCAGACAGCGATCGCCATCGCGCAAGGCAAAGCCCGCGACCGAGGCCTGACTGCCCGGTTCCTCGTTTGGGACGCCCTTCAGCTATCGGACCTCAACGAACAGTTCGACAACGTGCTCGACTGCGGACTCTTTCATATCTTTGACGACGATGACCGTGTCCAGTACGTCGACAGCCTTCGGGCCGTTCTTCCGCCGGGCGGCCACATTTACATGCTCTGCTTCAGTGACCGCCAGCCGGGCGACTGGGGACCCAGGCGGGTTACCCAGCACGAGATCAGGGCCAGCTTCCGTGATGGGTGGCAGGTGGATTCGATCGAAACCTCCACGATCGGCACCCTCAACCTCGACCCACACGGCGCACTCGCCTGGCGAGTGTCCATCAGCCGAACCTGACCGGCGCCCTGGTTAGCGACGCCGACTCGGTGACGGTTCCGAGCCGTCGTTCTGCGTGGACCCTAGTGCACTGTCTCATGAGAACGTTGACGGTGTAGCGTGGCCAGGATCTCGTCAGTGGTCTTGACCCAGACGAAGGGCTTGCAGCCGTCGTTCCAGTGATCGAGGAAGCGCTGGATGGCCTCGATGAGAGCCCCCACGCTGGTGAAGGCGCCGCGGCGGATGGCCCGCCGGCTGAGGATCGAGAACCAGGTCTCCACCTGGTTCAGCCAACTCGATCCGGTGGGCGTGAAGTGGAGCTGGATGCGGCGGTGCCGGGCCAGCCAGGCCTGGACCTCCGGGGTCTTGTGGGTGGAGGCGTTGTCGACGATCACATGTAGAGGCCGGCGGGGATAGGTCTTGGCGATCAGCTTGAGGAAGTCGAGGAACTCCTCGGCCCGGTGCTTCTCATAGCAGCCGCCGGTGACCGTCCCGGTGGCGAGGTCGAGAGCGGCGAAGAGGGTGGTCGTCCCGTGGCGGACGTAGTCGTGGGTGTGGCGCTCGACCTGGTGCGGCTGCATCGGCAGCAGCGGCTGGGTGCGATCGAGAGCCTGGATCTGGGTCTTCTCATCGACGCTCAGCACGATCGCGTTCTCGGGAGGGTTCATGTATAGACCCACGACGTCTTTGACCTTCTCCTCCAAGAAGGGATCGTGGCTGTACTTGAAGGTCCGGGTGAGATGGGGCTGGAGGCCGGCGTCCCGCATGACCCAATACACCGTGGCGTGACTGGCACCGACCTGCTGGGCCAGGCTCCGCGTGCTCCAGTGGGTGCTGCCGTCGCCGGGCGGCCGAAGAGCCGTGGCGATCACTCGCTCCACGAAGTCCCGCCCGTAGGTGGGCTTCGGGCCCCGGCCCTCGGCCTCCTCCAGGCCGTCGATGCCGGCTTCGTCGAAACGGGCTCGCCACTTCGGGACGCTGGGTTTGGAGGTGCCGAGCCGATCGGCGATCGCCTGGTTGGCGACCCCCTCGGCGGCCATCAGGATGATGCGGGCGCGCAGAACCTGGCGATGGGGAACCACCCGGCTGCGCGACCAGGCCTCGAGTTGCTCGCGCTGGCCCTCGGTGACCCGAAGCGGCAGGGCTGACGCCGACATGCCCAGATTATCTCTCAGTCCCTGCTATCCGTCAAGTTATTCGTGTTACAGAGGGGAACCAGCAAGGCTCTGGCCCTCTGTAGGATGTCGGCGTGCGCTGGGATGATTTCGCGCAGCAGTGTCCGGAGCTCGCCAAGCTCGGTGAGGACCGACTCCGTCAGCGGGAACTATGTCTCGTGGGTACCCTCCGGCACAACGGCTACCCGCGCATCAGCCCGGTCGAGCCGGAGTTCGTCGACGGTGACCTGATATTGGGAATGATGTGGCACTCCCCCAAGGCACTCGACCTGCTGCGGGATCCACGCTGCGTGGTACACAGTGTCGTGTCCGACCGTAGCGGCACCGAAGGCGACTTCAAGCTTTACGGCCGGGCTGTGGACATCCAGGATCCAGTGCGGCGTGCCCGCTACCGCGCGACGGTGAAGGCGCGAATCGACTGGGAACCATCAGAGCCGCGGTACCACTGCTTCGTCATCGACATCGAATCGGCAGGTTTCAGGGTCTTCGGGGACGACGAGTACGGTCTCGCGTGGGCACCCACCAGCGGGCTCAGACGCTGGGCCCCATCGGGCGGGTGAAGTCCGGGACCGCCTCGTAAGCGTCGGGCACCCCATACGCCCTGTTCTGGGGCCTTACCAGGTACCAGGGTCCCGGTCCTGGTCGAGGCGGACCAACACTTCCTCGACGCCGGCAATGACGACTGCAAGCTCCTTGGCCGGCCCAAGATCACTGAAGAGGCCCCGACTACTTACACCGTCAACGTTCCCGTGAGACAGTGCACTAGGCCGCTTGAGCGCCTAGGGGACCGCCTACCACGAGTAGGCAGTCAGGCCCAGATCAGCGGGAGGCACCATCGGGCCCATCGCGTGGACCAGCCAGCGCCCCCTCCGCTGCACCAGCGTGATGACCGTCAACTCCATGGCGCGTGAGCGCTCGACCATGAACGGTTCCGACTGTTCCGGATGGACACGGGGGCAGAACACGTAGGCCATGCCAGGGGCGGGATAGCGGACCTTCGTCGAGGAAGAGCACTCGGGGGTCGCAAACCAGGCTGGCGGCGAGGTCGAGGCGCCGCCTCATGCCAGCCGAGTGGCCGACACCCGCATTAACCCTTTCGCATCGCACGGCGCCTATCGCGCGCCGTCGCTGAGAAGTCGAAACACAGGATGACGCGGACTCGCGGCCGCGAAGTCCTTGTCGGTGGCGTCGGATCTGACCGTGAGGAAGGAGCGTCCACCCCTCACGTGCACGGCGAAGTCGCGCAGGATCGGCGGGCGTTCGTCCTCAGCCACCTCTTCGAGGACCACCCGCTCGCGGTGACGCCCACGCTCCAGATAGGCCCAGCCGGAGGTCCGCGCGTTCTTGACCCAGTCAGACCCAGCGTAACCGGCGGCGATGTAGCGATCACCACCCGACTTGAAGACGGCCACGGGAGTTGACCGGATCACGCCGCTCTTACGCCCAGGGACACAGAGAAGATGTTGGGGGGTTGGGCCGATTCCGCGCCGGAGGAGGGGACGGTTGATGCTGTTGAGTAGCCTCAACCAGCGCGGCGCCCGGCGTTCGGGAGCGGTAGCGTCTGTACTCATTTGCGCGTTCGGTGGTCGCGACGCCGACGGCTCCTGCGTTGGCATTGACTTCTCCTCTTTCTTGGTGGCGCGGTTGGCAAGTTGGGTGACGCCCTCCACGGCGAACGCCGCGGGCGCTGGTTACGCGCGGAGCCCGGGGCGGTTTGCGCTCAACGAGGCTCGCCAACCTCCTCGCCGTCAGGCACGACAGGCCAGGGCAGGATGCCGCCACGCAGCTCCGTTGCGATCCGTCGCACCCATGCCAACTCGGCGCGGCGCATCTCCTGGGCGAACTCCTCTTCGATCCCGAAGAGGCGAGGGAAGTCCGGGTGCTCACCCCGCCCGGCGGCTCGAAAGGCGTCGGAGCTGGCGATCTCAGCCTCCAGTCGGGCAGCCCTTGCCTCCAAGGCGGCGACCGTACCCTCTCGCCCGAGCGCGTAGATGTACATGAGAGGCGCCGCCAGAGGGGGGTACTCAGGGGACGTATGGCTGGTGAGTTCCCTGAGCCAGATCAGGAGTTCGTCGCGGCCCGCTTCCCTGATCGCATAGACGGTGCGCTCCGGCCGGCGACCATCGCGGCGCACTTCCGTGGCTTCGATGAGGCCGCGCTCCGCGAGCCGCTGGACCGTGTCATAGACCGAGGACTCCTTGACCTTGAAGGCGCGGTCGTGACCCCGACCTCGCATCATGGCGGCCATCTCGTACGGGTGCATCGGCCGCTCGTTGAGCAAGTTGAGGACCGACAGAGCGACCGGAGTCCGCGGCATCGGTCGTGGCGCTCGATTCCTCTCGGCGCGCGGGCCCCCGGACAGCAAGGCAGGTGATCGGGTCATACTCATCTCTGATTACTCTACGCTGAGTATACAGCACCGAGTAACGGAGACGAAGGGTCGATGTGGTTGTGCGCGCCGGCCCAACCCCACCGCGGCACCCGTCACTATTCGGTCGGTCGATGCCCCCGCTGACCCTCGCCGCTCGTATCCAGCAGGCACTCCACGTGCGGGTGGTGCAGCAAGCCACCGGGCCCTGGACGCAAGTGACCCTGGGACAGGTGCATGTACCCGGGGCGGATGAGGAGAGAGGACCCCGCTTCCTGCTCACGACCGAACTTGCCGTCCGACTGTCCCCGTCGCTCTTCGACCGCGGGCTGGCTGGCAAGATCAATCAGGCGAGCCGAGAGAAGGGCCGTGCGGTCTTCGCCGTCGACCTAACGCTCAACGAGGTCGTGGCCGCCATCGCGTACCACATCCCCGAGGACAGCTCCTCCCCATTGCTTATCACCGCGCTGGCGCCTCGGAGCGACGCCGCCGCCCCTGTCGGTCGCGCGTGCGTGCCGATGTTGAAGGCCTGCCTCCATGAACTGGGGACCTACCTTGGCCGGGGCGGCCAGCTCGGGCTCCGCCCCGGCGGCGCCCCTATCGACGAGGCCCAGCAGCTCTTTGGATTCCGGCCCGCGCCGCGCGGAACGGGCCGGCTCGAGGTCGTGTTGGTGCAGGACGCCCCCCGCCTCGACGAGCTGCCTAGCCCCGGGCGATGACGCCCCGCTCCTCCGTCCCCATCGTGGCTCGCTCGACTTGCCGATAGAGGTCGGCGGGTAGGTGGCGGCGAGCCAACTCGAGGAGCTGAGCGACGTCCGGAGGGGTCGAAGGGTGACCCGCCAGGTAGGCATCGATCTCGGCCTCGACGGCCTCGGTCTGATCCTGCGCTTGCTCGCGGGCATACTCGACCAGGTCGAAGGCCACCTCATCGACGACGCGCCGGCGGTACTCTCGGGCCAGGCGCATGACCGTGGCCGGAGAGAGGCGGATCTCCTGCTGCCCCACGCGCTCCCCATGAAGATCGTCGCGGCGCGAGAGCGTTGACTTGTCGACGCCGAGAGCGCGGGCGGCGCGGCTGAGCGAGGGCCAGGCCCGCACGTCCGGGCCGGTGAGCGTCGTGGGCATGGACTACCTCCTGCCGCAGTCTATCACCTAGGCGCAACGGTCGCAACGGTACCCAGCAGGGAGACCGCGCATCGCCGGCGGGCCGACGCTTGGCCGCCCTACGAAACCTCTGCCCCGACCGTCTCCAGGAGGCCGAGAGTGCCTCGACGACCGATGCTTATCGCTAGTGGGACACAGCCGTGATTTCGTCGACGCCCACACGTCGTCACCCCTAGAGCGCTCACCGGGGCCCGTTTACGCTAAACGAACCTTTAGTGTATGCAGCTCCCTACCCTCTCCGGCCCGCGAAGCCGTCTCAATCCGTTCGTACTCCGCCGTGTCGCCTTCAACCAAGGCAACGCTCAAGCAGAAGTCCATATCGGTCGTGCCGACGTGGGCAGGGCGATCGGAACCGGGGTCGAGGATGAGAAGGCTAGGAACGAGTCCGCCGATCAGGATGGTGTGGCCAGCTGCGAAACCGAGGTGACGCAGCAGGTGGGCAGCCTCACCGAGGATCGCCTCGGAAACGTCGGGGTCATATCCACTGATGTGCTCTCCGTCACCAAGCAATGACTGCCTCCCTAAACAGAGCCGCCGCATCTTGTCCCCGTGGCTCGCCAAGCATATCGAGCCACACCCTGACGGTGGGAGCGACTGGTGCCGGGCCGTTGAACTGGCGACCGTGGATGCCGACCTCTCCGAAGTCGCTCACGAGAACGATGTTCGCCCCGCTGTCGACGGGCTCGGCCTTGAGGCGAAGACATGCGTCTGCCAGAGGAAGGGAGGGAGCAATCCGAAGCATCGTCACCGGAATCGCAGTGGTCACCGTTGCCCCGAAGATGCGCGCCGCGGCAGCACCGGAGAAGGCGTACTCCACCTCGTTGTGGAAGGCATGAGCGGTGATCGTCGTGACGAGTGCCGCGGGATCGGAGGAGTAGAGGTAGGCGTACTGGCGTTGACGAATGCGCCGGGCAGAAGGAATGGTCGCAAGCCAGTCGAGAAGTTCCCCCGGATTAGGGATCGTCCGAGTCAGCGCACGGGTCCGTCCGTGCGCCGTGACCAAGCCTTCGTCCTTCAAACGCGCGAGGACTCGTTGAGCCTCCCCCGTCGAGCAGGCTGCCGCCTCGGCGAGGTAGCGAGCCGTCCATGGCCGGGTAGGTTCAGCAAGCAGCGACTGGATCGCCCGAACGGCAACGACTCCGATGCCAGGCGGGGTCGGGGCAGCAACCTGCCTGCGGCTTGGGCGACCCTCGATGTGGAGGTACAGACCAGGCACGTTGATGTGGGCTGCCCCGGTTCCATCGGCATAAGCGCAGCGAGCCGTCAGCAGCTCGTGCCGGACATGTTCCGGCAGCCGCTCGGCCACGACGAATCCAAGCCTGTCTGGCCCGGCCAAGGCGACCAGCATCGGTGCCGTCGCTTTGGCGAGGGGTGCCAGCCCCCCAGAGACCAGTGCGAGCGGCCAGGGGTGGCCGTCCACCCGCAGGGTGTTCGTGCCCTTGCCACGGCGGACAGCGACCCCGGGCAGAGCTGCGAGAATGTCTTTGGTTCGATCTGGGACGTCTCGGTCCAGCTCGATCGTGAGGGTCATTGTTCCTCCCTGGTCATTGTTCACTACTGAGTGGATTATAGCCTATAGTGAACAATTGGATGAGCCTCCACCGACGAGTGCCCGGCGGATGGCCACCGCCTCCTCGACGGCGGCGAGGGCGTGCTCGTGCCGCCCCAGCTCGCCTAGAGCCCCGCGCCTCGCCCCTCCACATCAGGCGGGCCCTTCTCCATCCGGCGGCGCCCAGTAGGGCTCCCCGGGGGTGACGGACGGCGCACCCCCACACCGTCCAGTTCCACCGCCGGTCCGCTCGTCACCCATTGGAAGCTGTCCAGAAGCTCAAACAGCTCTGGGGCGCTCCACCGTCGGTCCCGCTGGGCATCCGGCTCATGCCGGCGCAGCAGCCCAGTCCCCTCCAGCCGGGAGACGGCCTCGTTTGCCGCCTGGAATGACACGCCGAGCTCCGCCGCCACCAGCCGCACATCGAGCACCGGAGTGCCCGGCAACAACTCGATGAGGCGCCGGGCGCTCGAATCGCGCCGCGGGAGCCCGGCCCGCGCCAGCCAGGCGCCCTGCAAATCGCCCACCGCGGTGAGGAACCGCTCCGTGCCCCCGCAGGCAACGAGCGCCGTGCGCGCGGCGATCCCAAGCCACCCCTCGCGGTCGCCCGCGCGAAAGCTCACCAGACCGCCGATGTAGCTGCGCGGGTTCGCCGCCAGCACGATGCTGAGCGGCGGGGTATGGCGCTGCGCAAGTCGCCGGCGCTGCAGCACCGCGTGGATCAGGGCTCTGCCGACCCGCCCATTGCCGTCCTCGAAGGGGTGGATGGTCTCGAACTGCGCGTGGGCGATCGCCGCCTGCGCCAGCGGCGAGACGTCCCGCCGAGCCAGGAACGCACACAGGTCCGACGTGAGCCGCGGGACCTCGTCCTCCGGCGGCGGGATGAACTCCGCCGTCCGTGGCGACA
>Ga0224558_1002321_pt1 | contig 17744 bp, 15 predicted proteins | sample 714S32024metaG_FD_180682 | JGI IMG/M metagenome (GOLD analysis project Ga0224558, IMG submission 180682) | Peat soil microbial communities from Stordalen Mire, Sweden - 717 S3 20-24 | ecosystem: Environmental > Terrestrial > Soil > Wetlands > Peat | place: Sweden: Norrbotten County, Stordalen...
TGGTAAAAGTGTACCCCCGGTTGAAAAAGAAATACCAGGGCCGGTGGCTGATCTGGACGGTGGTGATCATCTCCCTGCTGCCGCTGCTGGCCTCCAAGGGCTGGGCGGTTTTCACCCCCAATTTCCTGGGTTTCCTGGGGCTCTCCTATGTCACCTTCCGGGTGGTTCAGATCCTGCTGGAGATCCATGACGGCCTGATCGACGAGGTGTCCTGGTTTGACTTCACCTACTTCGTCCTGTTCTTTCCCACGATCAGCTCGGGGCCAATTGACCGCTCCAGAAGATTTATTCAGGACTTGAACACGAGATACACTGGCAAGGAGTACCTGAACATCCTCGGAAATGGTATCTACAAGATCTTTTTCGGCGTTTTCTACAAATTTGTTATCGGTTATGCCATTAACACCTACTGGCTGGAAAAGGTGCCTTCCGGCCATACGTTCCTGCATACAATAGACTATATGTACGCCTACGGTTTCTACCTGTTTTTTGATTTTGCCGGCTACTCAGCTATAGCTATCGGAGTCAGCTATGTGCTCGGCATCATCACGCCCGAAAATTTTAACAAGCCATTTTTGAGCAGGGATATGAAGGAATTTTGGCAGCGCTGGCACATGTCCCTCTCGTTCTGGTTCCGGGACTTTATATATACCAGGTTTGTGATGGCTGCATTGCGGAACAAGTGGTTCAAGAACAAGTATGCAGCCTCCTATCTTGGTTATATGATCACATTCTGCTTGATGGGGGCCTGGCATGGCCTGCAGGCCCATTACCTGGTATATGGTTTTTACGAGGGATCGCTCCTCGTGCTGACCGACTATTATCAGAGAAAAAGCGCCTTGTATAAAAAGTATAAGTCACATTGGTTCATGAGCGCGGTTTCTGTATTAGCGACTCTTATATTAATGTTCTTCGGTTTTCTCCTGTTTTCCGGGTATCTATTCACTTAGTGGAGGCATGTTGAATATGGAGGAAAAAATCTTGAGCTTGTTGGAGGAACTGTGCGGCAGCGATGAGGTAAGGCGCGATCGGAACGTGGACCTGTTTGCCACCGGTTTGCTCGATTCCTTCGGCGCCATCGAACTGTTGGTTGCAATTGATGAGAAATTCGGGATCAGGATTGAACCAACCGAGGTGGCCAGGGAGGAATTCGATACACCGAATAAAATAATTGAATATGTGACAAAGAAGGGTAACCAGTGAAAAAGATAGTCGCTCTTTTATGCGCCGTTGTTATCCTGATTGCTTCAAATATATTTTTTATCAGATTAATTGACGACAACTATCGTGATAATATTGGCAGCATTCTTAGCGATGATAAATACAAGAGCATGGTAATGCAGGAGGAAGCGCTGAGCAGGAATGACAACCTGATGATGTATGGCGCTTCATATCTGACTCAGGATCTCAAGTCATCCTTTTCCGCCGACAGCTTATTTGCTAATAAACGTGATGGATTTCAGGTATTCACGGTGGGAGGGGCCGGCTATGATCCGTTGGTCCTGGTGCTGGATTTCGGAGCACTGGCTAGCCAGATGTCTGGACACAAGGTTGTATTTTTTATCACCACATTTTTAGGTGGCGATAACCTGACATCTTTTGAGGCAAAATCTTCCAAAGAAATGTTTTATGGCCTCATGTTCAACCCGGTTGTTGATAATTCGACTAAACAGGCGATATGTCAGCAAATGATCGCTATCAGCCGTCAAAAAGGTCAGATTCAAACTGATGATTTTAAAGATATCTTGTACTTTAGCGAACTGTATTCAAGCAGCAAGATGATTGATAATATTGAGTTAACTTTACTAATTCCATATTATAGAGCAGAATATTATTTGCTTGGCGTAAAGGATGAGCTTGAGGCATATACATTGCTCAGGAAGGATAAAAGTCCAATAAAATATATAGTTCCTCAAAGTGAAAATATCGATTGGAACAATGAGATGGCAGTTGCCGTGTCTGCTGCCAAAAAGAATGAAACCAATAACCCGTTTGGCATGACTAATAGTAATTATAATAGAATAAAAGCCAGTTTAGGTAAATTAAAAGGTTCATCTAAAAAATGGACATATATACCCGGAGTCGAATATGATAATTTGAATATGATTGTGCAGATATGCAAAGACAATAACATAGCACCTTTATTTCTTATTATGCCGGTTAATGGGAAGTATTATGATTATCTTGGATACAAACAGAGCGAAAGACAAAAATATTATCGAAGCGTTAAAGATCTGGTTACGGGCTATGGTTTCGACGTTGCCGATCTCTCCACGCACGAATATGAAGATTACTTTTTTAATGATGCCGTGCATCAGGACTACAAAGGGTGGGTGTATGTAGATGAGGCGATTGATCGATATTATCACCAGAGCTAGCCTGAGGATCAAGAACTCGATGGTGTTTATGATTATAGTGTATGTATGCATCCTGCTTGGCCTAGCCGTAGTGTATTGCACGCGTGCTGATGTTAAAGTAAATTTTATTTATAACCAATTTTAGGCCTTCTAGAGCAGGCGCTTTTTCACATTAAAACCGAAGGAGTCTCCCGGATGCGGAGGACCGGAATGCGGAGAACTTGTAAGCGGGAGATGAATTCGGGAGCGCAGAGACCCCCACTGAATCCCCGAGCGAAGCGAGTTCGTAAGGAAGCACCGCGTCCCCCGTCTTTCTTCAGAACCCCTGGTTGCGGCTGTGATGTAGAGCGAGAATTAAGAATTCAGGAGTCATGTAATCAGCGGAGTTCATGTGAATCGAACTTCGCGGCTTGAATTTCGAACATCTAGGGGGATCAGCTTGAAGACGATCTTTCTGGTCGAGGACGATGAACAGATCAGGTACCTCATCCAGCAGTATTTGCGGAAGGAGAGCTTCCAGGTGGAGGTCTTCGGCAGCGCCGAGGAGATCAAGCAGCGCCTGCAGAACGGCTACCCTGACATGTTCATCCTGGACATCATGCTGCCGGGGCAGGACGGCCTGGACCTGTGCCAGGAACTCCGGCGGCAGGTGGACGCCCCGATCATCTTCGTCTCCGCCCGGGGAGAGGATGTGGACCGGATCGTCGGGCTGGAACTGGGCGGGGATGACTACCTGGTCAAACCTTTCAGCCCCAGGGAACTGGTCGCCCGCGTCAAGAACATCTTTCGCCGTACTTTGCCGGGCGCCAAGGGGGAACAGGTGCTCAAGCTGGGGATGCTGGAGTGTCACCCCGGGGAAAGGCGGGTTCTCTGCAACGGGCGCGACCTCAACCTCACCGCCAAGGAGTATGACCTGCTGCTGCTGTTCATGCGCCACCCCCGCCGGGCCTTCAGCCGCCAGGAACTGCTGGACCTGGTCTGGGGCCTGGACTACGTAGGTGATGACCGGGCGGTGGACGACCTGGTCAAGCGCCTCCGGCGCAAGCTCCGGGAGGGCGGCTCGCCGTTGGAGATCGAGACTGTGTGGGGACACGGGTACAAGCTCAATGATTCAACTGGGTCTTAGCTTCAGGGGGGTTCAACTGGGTCTTGGCTTCATGTACTCCGCATTCCGTTCCTCCGCATCAAGGCCTGCGGAGGAGCGGGTAGCCAGCGTGTGAACTGCCGGAAATTCGTACCTCATCCTGGAAGGAACTTCTATTAGATGATTAAGCTGCGCAGCGTGAGCACCAAGATTGTGCTGGTCTATCTGGGTTTGACCGTCCTGCTCTCCCTGATCACCACCCTTTCCTTCTATTTTATCGTGCGCCAGGTGGTGGTTTCAGAGGCCTCGGCCAACCTGCACCGGCAGGGTGACCTCTTTGCCCGGTACCTCGCCAACAACACCCGGCCCGCTAAAGCGGGCGCCTCGACGCCGGGCGTCAGGACGCAGGTGCTTGGCCGCTTCCTGGATGTGGACTACATCCTGGTCAATGCCGGCGGGATCATCCAGTCCAGCAGCATTCCGGCCCGCTTTCCGGCCGGCGCCCAGATTACCAAGTCCCTGCCGATGCCCCGGCTGACCCGGGGGGTGATCCAGCAGCGGGAGTTCACCTCGCAGGACAAGGAATACCTGGTGGTCCGGGTGCCGGTAACGGGACAGGCTGCCGGCGATGTCCTGTACATGCTGACCCAATTGCAGGGCCTGGATGCGGTGCGGAGCGGCCTGTTCTGGGTGGCCGTGCGGGACTCCCTGCTCGCTCTGGCGGCGGCCCTGCTGCTGGCGTGGTACTTCGGGCGGCGTCTGGCCAGGCCGCTCCAGGAACTGCGCCGGAAGGCGGAACAGATCGCCGGGCGCAACTTCGACGTCAGGGTGGACTTCAAGACCGGGGATGAAGTGGAGGAACTGGGACAGGCGATCAACTCCCTGGCCCTGCAGTTGGGCGACTATGACCAGGGCCAGCGGCGCTTCTTCCACAGCATCTCCCACGAACTGCGGACACCGCTGATGAGCATCCGGGGCTATGCTGAAGGGCTGCGGGACGGTGTGTTTGCCGGGGCCGAGGCGGACCGCGGGCTGGACGTGATCATCAAGGAGAGCGTGCGGCTGCAGGGAATCGTGGACGATATCCTCTTCCTCAGCCGCCTGAAGAGCCCCCGGGAGGTCTACCGCTGGGAGCAGGTCGACCTGCTGCCGCTGCTGCAGGAGGTGATCACCACCCTGCATGGGCTAGCGGAGGAGCGGGGCATCGCCTGGAAACTGGATGGCGACCCGCAGGCGGTGATGGGAGACCGGGAAAAGCTGCGCCGCCTGTGGATCAACATCCTGGGGAACGCCCTGCGCTATGCAAGCAGCCAGGTGACGATCAGCCTGGCCGCCCCCCGTGGACTGCCGGAGGTGCGGTGCCGCGACGACGGCCCCGGATTTAAGGAAAAGGATATTCAGCAGTTGTTCTCGGAGTTCTATAAGGGCCAGGGAGGGCAGACCGGCCTCGGCCTGGCGATCGCCCAGGAGATCGTCCGCGGCCACCAGGGTGAGATCAGCGCCCGGAACCACCCGGACGGCGGCGCCGAGATTGTCGTGCAGTTCGGTTCTGCAAGCGTCAATGCATAAGGTTGTCATGTGATCCGAACATTTGCCATGGAAGGGCAGGTGGATATTCAAGCCCCGCTCACCTATACGGCCGGAAAATTGCCGCCGGAAAGGTCATTGACAGGGACAGACCCCTTGTGGTAATGTGTTCTTGTGCAAGCTACAAGTGAATAAGACGAGACGAGAAGAGCCTAGACGAGACGAGCCGAGGAGAGACGACGCGCAGGCAATTGGGATGCGAACCAGTACTTCGGTACTGGTTTTTTTATTACCTGCCCAGTTTCCCCAGATTGAACAGAATTTCGGGACTGGGGTGCCGAAATGGGGAAAAGTCGAACCGGGATGTTCAGGGAGCCCCTTAAGGGCACACCACGGTCAGGCGGGATTTAAACCTGTTTTTTTAAAGCAGAGGGGAGGAAAGCCAGTGCTGCTGATGATCGATAACTACGACTCCTTCACCTTCAACCTGGTGCAGTACCTGGGAGAGATGGGACAGGAGATCGCGGTGCGCCGCAACGACGCCGTCACCCTGGGGGAGATTGCCGGCCTGCAGCCGGAGGCCATCATCATGTCGCCCGGCCCCTGCACGCCCAACGAGGCCGGGATCTGCCTTGACCTGATCGCCCGCTTTGCCGGACGGATCCCGATGCTGGGCGTCTGCCTTGGGCATCAGGCGATCGGCCAGGCCTTCGGCGGAGATGTGGTGCGGGCGCCGCGGCTGATGCACGGCAAGACCTCCCTGATCCACCACGACGAACAGATGATCTACGCCGGCCTCAAGAACCCCTTTGTGGCCACCCGCTACCACTCCCTGATCGTGAAAAAAGAGACTCTTCCGGACTGCCTGGAGATCACCGCCTGGACCGACCAGGACGAGATCATGGGCATCAGGCACCGGGAACTCTTCGTAGAGGGGGTGCAGTTCCATCCCGAGTCGATCCTGACGGAGGAAGGGAAGCACCTGTTATGGAATTTTATCCAGTTGGCGAGCCTCTTCTGGCAGGGCTGCCGGCCTGCCCAGGTTGAGCAGGAGCGCCAGGGCAAGGATGCCAGTTATGTCTAAGATGTTTTCCGTCCCAACAGGGCATAAAGGAGGCCAAAGTGGAACTCCAATTACGATATAACCAGTCAAAGCAGACGGTTGCCGCCGGAGGAGTGATCTTCGGGAGCCCGGAGGTGATCGTGATGGCCGGCCCCTGCGCCGTCGAGGGCCGCGATTCCTACCTGAATTGCGCACGCTCCCTGGCGAAAATGGGGGTGCGGGTGCTGCGAGGGGGCGCCTTCAAGCCTCGCAGCAGTCCCTACAGTTTTGCCGGTCTTGGCCGGAAGGGGCTGCAGATCCTGGCGGAGGCCAGGGAGGCGACCGGAATGGCGGTGGTGACCGAGGTGCTCGATCCCCGGGATGTGGAACTGGTGGCCGCCCACGCCGACATCTTGCAGATCGGCAGCCGCAACATGCAGAACTTCACCCTGCTGCATGAGGCCGGTCAGAGCGGGCATCCGGTCATGCTGAAGCGGGGCATGGCCGCCACCTGCGAGGAGTGGCTACTGGCGGCGGAGCACATCCGGGCGGCGGGCAGCGAGCGGATCGTCCTGTGCGAGCGGGGCATCCGCACCTTTGAAACCCAGACCCGCACCACCCTCGACCTGAGCGCCGTGCCTGTCTTGAAGGGGATCGCCCCCTATCCGGTGGTGGTCGACCCCAGCCACGCCTCGGGGAAGAGCGAGCTGGTGGGGGCTATGGCCCGGGCGGCGGTGGCCGCCGGGGCTGACGGGCTGCTGATCGAAGTGCACCCCGACCCTGCCAACGCCCTCTGCGATGGCAGACAGTCCCTGGACCCGGCAGAGTTTTCAGAACTGCTGATCGAGTTGCGGCGGGTCGCCAAGGCGGTCGGACGGCTGATCCGTGAGGAGCGGTCGGCGGGCATCCCGGTCAGGGAGGCGCAGCTTCTAAGAATCAAGCAGGGAGTGGCCAACGATGATTATTGAGTATGCCTGCTGTGATCCGGTACAGGCCTTCGAGTCATTGAAAGACCGTCCCTTCAGCTTTTTCCTGGACAGCGGCATGGACCCGGAGCGCCTGGGGCGCTATTCCATCATGGGCAGCGACCCCTTCCTGGTCTTCAAGTCGAAGGGTGACCTGGTATCCATCTGGGAGGCGGGGGCCTGGTCCGAATTCAGGGCGAATCCCTTTGACATCCTGAAAGATTTGCATGGACGCTATCATATCCCGTTGCACCCGTCGGTGCCGGTGGCCGCCGGCGCCTTCGGCTACCTGGCCTACGACCTGGGATGGCAGTTGGAGAAGCTGCCGCACCGGGCGGCAGACGACCTGGACACCCCGGACTGCTACCTCGGTTTTTACGACCGCCTGGCGATCTTCGACCACCCGGGCGGCAGGGTGTTTCTGACCTCCACCGGCCTGCCGGAGAGCGGGCGTGAGGCTGAGATCAGAGCCGGACAGCGCCTGGCGGGGCTGGAGGCGCTGCTGTGGCGGGTTCTGGACGGGACGGCGGGTTGCCCGGCAGAGGGCACTCCGGCACTTGACGCCGGGACGAAAAGCAGCGCCGATTTCCGGATCACCGGCCACTTTGACCGGGTTTCATACTGCCGGGCGGTGCAGCAGTGCAGGGACTACATCGCCGCCGGGGACATCTTCGAGGTCAACCTTACCCAGCGCTTTGCCTGCCCGATCTCCACCACCCCCTGGGAGCTCTATTGCAGGCTGCGCCGGATCAACCCGGCGCCCTTTGCGGCCTATCTCAACTACCCCGAATTGACGGTGGCCAGCGCCTCTCCGGAGCGGTTCCTCCAGGTGCGCGGCGGGCAGGTGGAGACCAGGCCGATCAAGGGGACACGCCGCCGCGGGCGGGATCCCCTCGAAGATGCCAGCCTCCGCCAGGACCTGATCGGCAGCGAGAAGGACCGGGCAGAATTGGTGATGATCATCGACCTGGAACGGAACGATATCGGCCGCGTGTGCCGCTTCGGGAGCGTGCACGTGCCCGAACTGATCTGCCTGGAGGAGTACCCGACTGTGTGGCACCTGGTCTCCACCGTCAGGGGCGCCCTGGAGACCGGCAAGGACGTTTGCGACCTGTTAAAGGCTTCTTTCCCCGGCGGCTCGATCACCGGGGCGCCCAAGATGAGGGCGATGGAGATCATCGAGGAACTGGAGCCGGTCAAGCGGGGAGTGTATACGGGTTCCATCGGCTACCTGGGCTTCGACGGGCGCAGCGACCTGAACATCGTCATCAGGACATTCGTGATCAAGGACCAGGTGGCCTACTTCCATGCCGGGGGCGCCGTCGTCTCCGACTCCGACCCGGACGCCGAGTACTGGGAAACCATCTACAAGGCACGGGCTTTGATGCAGGCCCTGGGATACAGCGAGGAGGTTGTCACCTCTTGTCTGGCTTGACCTGGGTAAACGGGCGTTTCGTCTCTCCGGGAGAGGCCTGCCTGGAGGCCGGGGAGCGCGGCTTCCTGTTCGGGGACGGGCTGTTTGAGACCGTCAGGCTGTATGAAGGTCAGGCCCCTGTCTGGCCGCGGCACGCCGAACGGCTGGCAGGGGGCTGCCGGGCACTTGGCATACCCTACCCGGAGGCGGAGATCGCCGCCGGGTTGGAGGCGGTGCTTGCTGAAATCAGAAGTCATGCACTCCCTATTCCGTTCGGGCCGGACGAACTCTCCCCATTCCGTTCCTCCGCATCCAGGCCTTCGGCCTGGCCCGAAGAATGCGGAGAGCTGCGCCGGACGAAGTCCGGATGCGGAGGAGTCCGGATGCGATACGCCGAGTCTTGTATGCGGTCGGATGATGCCGAGTGCGGCATGGGAGCGCCGCCTTTAGAAGTCACCCGGGATGATGCAGAGAGAGCGCAAAGCTTTAATCTGACATCTGGATTCGGCAGCTTGCGGTTGACGGTGACCCGGGGCGCTCATCCGCCGGGGGTGAGGGGCCTACTGCCCCGCCGGGAACTGCGCCCGACCGTGGTGATCACCGCCAACCCCGGGGAACCCTATCCCCCCGATGCCTACCGCTCCGGACAGCGGGCGGTGACCGTCAGCTTTCCCCGCAATGATCTTTCACCCCTGGTCAGGCTGAAATCCCTCAACTGCCTGGAGAATGTCCTGGGGCGCCGGGAGGCGGCGGCCGGCGGCGCCGATGAGGGCATTTTTTTCAATACCAGGGGCGATCTGGCCGAGGGCACGGCCAGCAACGTCTTCCTGCTCTTCGAAGACGGGCGGCTTGTCACCCCGCCGGCCGCCAGCGGCCTGCTGCCCGGGATCGCCAGGGAGATCGTGCTGTCTGTCGCCAAAGACCTGGGGTTGCAGGCGGTCGTGCGAACCGTCAGCCGCCGTGATATCGAGAATGCCCGGGAGGTCTGGTTGACGAACTCCCTGATCGAGGTCATGCCCCTGGTCAGCCTCGATGGGGTGCCGGTCGGTGAAGGGCGTCCGGGGGAGTTCGCCTCCAGGGCGCGCCAGGCCTGCCGGGAGTATATGCGGCGTCTCCGCAACTAGCCCCGGGCCGGGCATGGAATAATCTCTTTCCCCCTGCAGGAAAATCCACCCCTGCAAAGAACTCTCTTTTAAGGTGTGGGGACACACCTCATTCAAGGTAAGGGGACACACCTCCATGCATGTAACATGAACGAGAGGAATGTCCCCAATGGTTTGCGCCATGAATGAGAGGAATGTCCCCAATGGTTGAGGCGCGATGCCCCCTGGAAAAAACTGACTGTGGGAGTTGCGGGTACAGTGATCTCCTATACCGTGCAGCACGTCCTGGTGCTGCGGTTGCTCATGTGCTATTCTTTCCAATCCGTGTATACCTTGCACAACCTGCTATTTCTGGTGAGCGCTGAAAAAACCGACCGCCAGCAGTTGGGTTTCTATGATTTTATGCGCACCAAGACCGGCGCCTACAGCCGCGTCCTGCGGCGGATCATCGAGGAATTGAAGAAGGAGAAACTGCTGGAGGTGTCGGACGGGGGGGTCCAGATCACCAACAAGGGAAGGACGATCTACGAGAACCTGGGCTCGTCGCTCGGCCCCTTCTCTTCTTTCTGGAACCTGTGCGTTGATGTGGTCACCCGCTATGGGGACGACCCGGAAAACTTGAATAAGGCTGTTTTCAACCATCTGGTGTTCCGGCGGGTGAAGCTGAGCGAGTACATTTTCCTGCCTTGACAGTGTCAGGCGTCATGTAATCCGCATCCAGACCTCCGGTCCTCCGCATTCCGTTCGGACCGGGCGTTAGCCCGCATGAGCCAGCCTTTTCCGAGGGTTCAAAAGGACCGTTCCCTTGCTAGCTAATCATCCCATAAGGCTGGTTGCCGGTATCGTACCGACAGCCGCCGGGTATTGCTTTCCCGCTCATTTTCAGCAGTTGATCCAGAAATCTTTGACAAGAAGGCCTCGATATCCTCCTGGCTGCTGATGGGCGTTGCCTTGCCCTCGCCCAGCAGTTTCTTGTTGCCGCGCGCCTGCGCCAGTGATGCCCATTGCTCCGGATGTTTCAGGCAGGCAACCGGTCTGCCGTGTTCCAGGCCGAACCGGACGGTGTGCATCGTCCCGCCTTCGACGTCCGTTTCCACCACCAGCAAACCGCAACTCAATGCGCTCTGGATCCGGTCTCTCTCAATAAAGCTGTACTTGACAGGCTTGTCGCCCGGGGGGTATTCACTGACCAGGCACCCCTCCGTCCCCAGGATCTGTGCGGCAAGGGCCTGGTTTTCAGGGGGATAGACCTGGTCGAGACCGTGCGCCAGCACGGCGACCGTGCGCCCTCCTGACCGGACGCAGCCTTGATGGGCCGCCGTATCGCAGCCGCGCGCCAGCCCGCTGACCACCACGAAGCCCTGGCCGGCTAGCATGGCGCCCAGCAGCCTGGCATGTTTCAGGCCGTAAGGGGAGGGCTCCTTGGTGCCGATCACGGCGCAGGTCAGACCGGAGACGAGACAGTCCGGGTTGCCCCTGACAAACAGCAGCACGGGAGGGTCGCCGATGCCCTGCAAACGCTTCGGGTAATGATCGCTGCCGGGTTGGATGACCCCGATGCCCAACCTGGCAGCCCTGTCCAGCAGGTTCACGGCATGGGAGTAGGCGGCATTCAGAGCCTCGCGGCCGGGGATTTCATCATGATCCAGGCCGGAGGCGAGCAGCATCTCTCTCAGCTCGGCGATCCCCGAGGGCCCGTGCTGCCTGAGCAGGGGGACAGCCCTCAAGGTCTTTTTCCGGCTAAAATTGGGTGTTTTCAAGAGTGTCAGCAGGTAGACGGCGGTGGGCATCTCTTCACCTACAATTACAATGCTGTTTCAGCCAGGGCCAAGCACTTCACCAGTGAGGCCCCATGCTGTTCCAGGAGCATCCGGCACGCCCTGAGCGAATTCCCGGTGGTGGTGATGTCGTCGAGCAGCAGCACCTCCCGGCCCCTGATCAGGTGCGCATCGACCACAGTGATGGAACGCAGGTGGACTTCCATCTTTCTAACCCCACCGCAGGCCAGCTTGGGGATTGTGGTGTGACGGACCAGGCATGACGTGGCATCGATGCGGTCGTTTCCGGCGAGCAACTGCGCCAGATCGCGGATGCCGGAACCGGTCCGGGCGGAGTCGGCGGAAGGAATGACGGCGATTGCAAAGCCCCGTTCGAGCAAGGGATCGACGATCTTGAAAAACGAGGCGATAGCCTGTCCATGGCGGGCCTTCAGGCTCAGGATCTGCATGCTCTGCCCGTCAAAATCCGGATTGGAGCCGCCGCGCCTGGGGTGATAAAATGCCAGGGTGATGATGTCTGCCTGGTTGCTGGCCGCATTCTTGAAGATCAAGCCGGCTCCCCCCGATCCCCTCTAAACTAATACAGGCATAGCCGCGGCAGCCTTAAAAATTCTCAACCACTCATCACTTCTTTATAATTGCTCTACGGTAATGCGGTTATTTGTGCAGACACAGATCGAGGCGGCGATCTCCAGCGGCGACTGCCAATCCGGGGGGCATCCAGGCTGGTATGCGCCAGCATCGCCCCCGCTGCCGATGGCGGCACGTCAACCTCTCATAGCTGAAGTCACGAGAGTGCGGCCGGCAACCACTCACGCCATCCGGTTAACATATGTGGCATTATTTACTTATCAAATTCTAATTTTATTTTCAGCTTATTTTCAGGTAAAGATGTTACTCTTTCATTGTCCCCCTCTATAATATTACCCCGAGCTGAGCCCGGGGCTTATTTTTTTTGGGGGTTGGCCGCAACAATGGCAGCCCTTTCTAAAATTTAATCTTCTCCAGATGAAGGGTTTGGGCGTTAAATATGGTATTTCTATAACATTCGACAAAGAACCTGCCAGTACTAGCGGCAATTATCTGGTGACGGGCAGGGAGTCGTGCCATAAAGCGCAAGTTTAGGGGAAGACTAACTACGGGCATCCCCGGGCTGCAGTTCGGTTGCAACAAGGAAGAGAGGCCGTGACCCGGCATTGGTCAAGTAAGGGCCGCTGTCCGGGATGCGGGCGAGGGGGGTTTGCAATTGCAGCAGTTGACGACCATGTTGGCGGTGGATATCGGAGGCGGGACCCAAGACATCCTCCTCTACGAGGAGGGGATCCCGGTGGAGAACTGCGTCAAGCTGGTGCTTCCTTCCCAGACCCGGATCATGGCCAACCGCCTTGCCCGGGCGACGAGGTACCGGCAGCCCGTCTTCATGTGCGGCCGCCTGATGGGAGGAGGCCCCCTGGTGAGTGCCCTGAAGAAGCACCTGGACGCCGGGCTGAAGGCATACGCCACGCCCCAGGCGGCCAAGACCATCCGGGATAACCTGGACGAGGTGGCGGCCATGGGGGTGCGGATCGTCGAGCAGCCTCCCGAGGGGCGTTTCTACGGGCTCTACCTGCAGGACCTGGACATGGAGAGCCTGCAGCAGGCCCTGGAGCTGTTCGACATCAACCTGCCGGCCATCGTGGCCGTTGCCGTGCAGGATCATGGCGAGTGCATCGGCAGGAGCAACCGGAAGTTCCGATTCGAGCACTGGGAGCGGTTTCTGGCCCAGGACGGCAAACTGGGGAACCTGATCTACGGCGGCCCGGAATCAGTGGACGCCTTCGGGGAGCGGGCTTACCGGGAGGCGCCGTCCTACCTGACCAGGATGCTATCGGTGCGGGAGACCGTATCCGGGGCGTTCGTGATGGACACCGGGGCGGCGGCGATCCGGGGGGCATTGCTCGACCCGCTGGTCGGCGAGCACCAGTCGCGGGGGTTGATGATCGTCAACGTGGGCAATCAGCATACCCTGGCCGCCCTGATCAGGGGCGACGGTGTCCTGGCCATCTTAGAGCACCACACCGGCCTGCTGACCCCTGACAGTCTGCGGGACTACCTGCAGCGCTTCGTGAAGGGGCAGGTCAAGAGTGAGGATGTCTATGACGATCAGGGGCATGGCTGTGCCTACGGCCTGGGATTCCGGGCCGGCGCCGCCGGCAGCCCGGAGTGGTCTTTCACGGCCATCACCGGCCCGCGACGCCAGCTGGCGGAGGGACTGGGCTACTTTGCGGCTCCCCACGGGGACATGATGCTCAGCGGGTGTTTTGGCCTGGTGGCAGCCGTAAAAGAAGTTATTGGTGATGAGCGAAGCGGCGACCTCCTGGATTAACTTGAAAAAGCTCTGTCCAGCACGGGGCTCAGGTGATGAGCAATCTAAAAATCTGAACAGGACACGGTTGCCGGTGTATATCATCAGGATCTGGTCATGGATGATCACCCGGGTTCAGTGGGAGCAGCAGGTAGAACATCGAGCAGGGAGGCGGATCTAGATGGAAGAACAGACAGGACAGCAGACATGGGACATGATCATCGTGGGGGCGGGGCCGGCCGGCCTGGCGGCAGCCCTCAACGGTCGAATCCGGGAGAAGAGCGCCCTGATCCTGGCGGCTGGGCGGCCGGCGTCGCGTCTTCAGAATGCCCCTCATGTCAAGAACTACCCCGGGTTTAACGGCATCACCGGGGAGGATCTGTACGAGCGTTTTTACAAGCACGCACAGGATATGGGCGTGCAGTTCCGGGAGGAGCGGGTTGAGAACATCTACCCCGGAGCGAACTTCACCGTGGTCACTCGCAGCAACCGGATCTACACCGGGCGCGTGGTGATCCTGGCCACCGGCATTCAGCAGACCCGCCAATTGGATGGGGAACAGGAGCTGGTGGGGCGCGGCCTGGGCTACTGCACCACCTGCGACGGGCCGCTGTACCGCAATAAGGACGTGGCGGTGCTGGGAGAAACTCCGGAGGCCGAGGAAAAGGTCAACTTCCTGGCGGGCATCAGCCGCCGGGTCTATTACTTTCCCCTCTACAAGGGCGAGGTCAAGGTCGACCGGAGGGTCGACGTGCGCCGCGAACAGCCGCAGGCGATCCTGGGGGATGAACGGGTGCGGGCGCTGGCCCTGCCCGATAAGGAGATCCCCGTGGACGGGGTGTTCATCATCCGCACAGTCGCCCCGGCCGAGCGGCTGATCGCCGGGCTGCACCAGGAGCAGGGGGCGATCACGGTAGACCGCGCCATGGCCACCAACATCCCCTGCGTCTTTGCCGCCGGGGATTGCGTAGGGAAACCCTACCAGATCGGCAAGGCGGTCGGGGAGGGCCTCATCGCCGGCCAGTCTGCCATCCACTGCCTGGACAGTAAAGAGGCTGAAGGCGCCGGCCAGGGATAACTGGCGCAAAATAATTAGTGATAAATATATAAATAGCGGCGTGATAAGTTAATTATGTATAAGGGGTCGATACTTGTATAATCCTTTAATGCCAAGGAACATAGCCTTATAATCGGCTAACGGAATAATGTCCTAAAATTACGTATATATAAGAATATAATAATAAAACTATTGACACCGGGATAACGGGCCATTATAATAAGACTACCGGAATACCCTCCCAGTTTGGGATCGGGATGAAAGCAGAAAATGTTTGCAACGAACCCACATTCGAGTTAAATATTGTTAGTAATTGAGCAAGTTGCGATAGCCTCAGTGAACCTAAAGTGACGGGGGAGACATCCCATCCAATTTCCGAGCCTGCCGGGCGGCTGTCCAAAATCACCGGAGTTGCGGTCATCGACCCGATGAACAGGGGACTTGTAAAAAGTCTGTGGGCAGCATCGTCCGGGAAGCGTCGACCATGAGAATGCCCTCTCGTCCCTGACAGTATACTGTCTTGGCGAGGGGGTGTTTTTATACACATTGCCAGAGAGAGTGGGTGCCAGATGTCCGTTATTATGGATGTTTTCAGGGTCACTAAAAAGTATAGGGAGGAGGGGAGCATTTGGGACTGATCATCTATCTGGACGGGCGCTTTGTCGGTGAGGACGAGGCCGTGGTTTCCGTATTCGACCACGGGCTGCTTTACGGGGATGGAGTGTTCGAGGGCATCCGGGCTTACGAGGGCCGGGTATTCCGCCTCCAGGCGCACATCGAGCGCTTCTTCGAATCCGCCAGGTCGATCATGCTGGATATCGGCATGCCGCCGGAGGGGGTTTTGGAGATGGTGCTGGAAACCCTGCGCCGCAACGGGCTGCGCGATGCCTACATCAGGCTGGTGGCTACCAGGGGACGGGGTGACCTGGGGCTTGACCCGTGCAAGTGCCCCCGGGCCACCATATTCTGCATCGCCGCCCAGATCCAGCTCTACCCGGAGTCCTTGTACGAGCAGGGCCTGGAGGTGATCACCGCCGCCACCCAGCGCAACACCGTCAACACCGTCAACCCCAGGATCAAGTCGCTGAACTACCTGAACAGCGTGTTGGCCAAGATCGAGGCCAAACTGGCCGGAGTTCCGGAGGCGATCTTTCTGAGCAGCGAGGGCTATGTGACCGAGTGCACCGGTGACAATGTCTTCATTGTCAAGAAGGGGAGGGTGCTCACGCCTCCGTCCTACCTCGGACTGCTCGAGGGAGTGACCCGGAACGCCGTCCTGGAGTTGGCCGCCAAACTGGGCTATCCGGCGGTGGAGGCGGTCTTCACCAGGCATGACCTCTATATAGCGGATGAGTGCTTCCTGACCGGCACGGCGGCGGAGATGATCCCCGTGGTCAAGGTGGATGCGCGCCCCATCGGCGACGGCAAACCCGGCCCCGTCACCAGGGAGCTGCTGCAGGAGTTCCGTCAGTTGGCGGCGGTGGACGGCCCGGAGATCTTTCCGGCCGCAGGCAAGACGGCGGCGGCCACGACCCGCCGGGCGGGCGCCCGGAAGAGCGGCCGCCCCGGGAAATAACCGCAGCATGTCGATCGGATGCTTGGCCCAAACGGGAACCCGCCCCTATATTCGGGGCGCGGGGCGGGCATCGCTCCCCAGCACAAAAAGTGCTGGCTCCAATTTAAGGAAAGGAGGCGTGTTGTTGAAACTCACCGGTGCGGAGATCATCATCAAGGCTTTCGAACACGAGGGCGTAGACATCGTGTTCGGGTACCCGGGAGGACAGATCCTGCCTTTCTACGACAAGCTTTATGACTCATCCATCAAGCATATCCTGGTGCGCCACGAACAGGGCGCCGCCCATGCCGCTGACGGATATGCGCGCGCCACCGGAAAGCCGGGTATCTGTATTGCCACATCAGGCCCCGGGGCCACCAACCTGGTGACCGGTATCGCCAACGCCTACATGGATTCCATCCCCATCATCGCCCTGACGGGGCAGGTGCCCACCTCCAAGATCGGCAGTGATGCCTTCCAGGAGGCCGACATCACCGGCATCACCCTGCCGATCGTCAAGCACAGCTACCTGGTCCGGGACGTCAACGCCTTGGCGGGCATCGTGCGGTCGGCCTTTCACATCGCCACCACCGGCCGGCCAGGCCCCGTCCTGATCGATTTTCCCAATAACATCTCCACGGCAACGGCGGAATTCGCGTACCCGCCCCCGGTCAACCTCAGGGGTTACCGCCTCCTGGTGGAGATCGACCCCGGCCAGATCTACCAGGCGGCCAAGGCCATCGGACGGGCCAAGAAGCCAGTGATCTACTCCGGAGGCGGCGTGATCTCCTCGGGGGCGGCGGCGGAACTCCGCGAACTGGCGGAGAGGGCGAACATTCCGGTGACCACCACCTTGATGGGCAAGGGCGCCTTCCCGGAGACTCATCCCCTGTCGCTGGGGATGCTGGGTATGCACGGCACCAAGTATGCCAACTATGCCATCTCTTACAGCGACCTGATCATCGCCATCGGGGCGCGCTTCGACGACCGGATCACCGGGCGCCTGGATACCTTTGCGCCGCATGCCAAAGTGATCCACATCGACGTCGATCCGGCGGAGATCGGGAAGAACGTGCGGGTGCACTACCCGCTGAACGGGGACGTGAGGACGGTGCTGCGGGAACTGCTGCTGCGCCTGGAGGTGCCTGAACACCAGGAATGGCTGCAGCAGGTAAAGACGTGGAAGGCGGAGAACCCGCTCACCTACACCAAAATTGACGGTGTGATCAAGCCGCAGTACGTCATCGAACAGATCTGGGAACTGACCGGAGGCCAAGGTATCATCACCACCGAGGTCGGACAGAACCAGATGTGGGCCGCCCAGTATTACAGGTCACTGGAGCCGCGCACCTTCATCTCCTCCGGCGGACTGGGCACCATGGGCTTTGGTCTGCCGGCCGCCATCGGGGCCCAGGCGGGCTGTCCCGACAAGGTGGTGTTCGACATTGCCGGTGACGGCAGCGTGCAGATGACATCCCAGGAACTGGCCACCGCCGTGGCGTATAACCTGCCGATCAA
>Ga0224558_1002322_pt1 | contig 17730 bp, 13 predicted proteins | sample 714S32024metaG_FD_180682 | JGI IMG/M metagenome (GOLD analysis project Ga0224558, IMG submission 180682) | Peat soil microbial communities from Stordalen Mire, Sweden - 717 S3 20-24 | ecosystem: Environmental > Terrestrial > Soil > Wetlands > Peat | place: Sweden: Norrbotten County, Stordalen...
GTACGTGTGCTCAGCGCAGGGCTCCAGCCCGGTGAAGATCAAGCACATTTCCATCTCCCGCGCATGGCGGATTACCAGCCGCATGGCGCGAACGATGCTCTTGCTGGCGCTGGTGTTCTCCGCTGGCGCAGCCCTGGCCCAGCAGCCGCCGACGATCGATTCAATTCGGGTCATCGGCAACCGGCGCATCCCTAAGGAGACGATTCTGGCCCGCCTCTTTACCCACCCCGGCGACGCCTATGACCCGGTCTCCATCGAGCGCGACTTCAACTCGCTCTGGAACACGGGCTACTTCGACGATGTGCGCATCGAGCGCGAGGACTCGGAGAAGGGCATCATCCTGAACGTCTTCGTCCGGGAGAGGCCCACCATCCGCGAGATCAACTACAAGGGCCTCAACGCGGTCTCCCAGTCCGATGTGCTCGACCGTTTCAAGAAGGAAAAGGTCGGCCTCTCGGTCGAGAGCCAGTACGATCCCACCAAGATCAAGCGGGCCGAGACCGTCCTCAAGGACATTCTTTCCGAGCACGGCCACCAGTTCGCTACCATCAAGACCGAGGTCAAGACCATTCCTCCCGCTTCGGTGCAGGTGAATTTCAACATCAAGGAAGGGCCCACAGTGAAGGTGGGCCTGATCAAATTCACCGGCAACCAGCACATTGGCTCTCTGCCGTTGCGCCGCTCGATGAAGAATCTGAAGCCCATCGGCATTCCCTATTCGATCCTCTTCGAAAATCTCTTTTCCCAGACCTTTGATGCCTCCAAGCTCGAAGAAGACACCGAGCGCGTGCGTCAGGCCTACCGGGACAAGGGCTACTACAACGCCGCCATCGAAGAGCCCAAAACACATATTCGCGACCAGGGCGGACTGAACTGGTTTACCTTCCGCCCCAACAAGGGCAAGCGCATTGACATTCTCATGCCCATTGAAGAGGGCGCGCGCTACCGGCTCGGCACCATCACTTTCACCGGCAACAAGGCGGTGAAGAACGTCAAGGCTCTGCGCGCCACCTTTGCCGTGAAAGACGGCGAGTGGTTCAACGCCACCTTGGTCGGCAAGGGCCTGGAGAACCTTAAAAAGGCGTACGGACAGTTGGGCTACATCAACTTTGGCGCCATTCCCAAGCCCAGTTTCGACGACGAGAAGAAGACCGTTTCGCTCAACATCGACATCGATGAGGGAAAGCCCTTTTACGTTTCGCGCATCGAGTTCCAGGGCAATCGCATCACCCGTGACAAGGTCATCCGCCGCGAACTGATGCTGGAAGAAGGCCAGGTCTACAACTCCCAGCTTTGGGAGTACAGCCTGTTGCGGCTCAACCAGCTCGAGTACTTTGAACCCCTCAAGGTCGATCAGGACTCGGAAGCCCATCAGGATGCCGAGGCTGGCACCGTGGACTTGTTGCTCAAGGTGAAAGAGAAGGGCAAGAACTCCATCGGCCTGAACGGTGGCATGAGCGGCTTGTCGGGCGCTTTCCTGGGCGTCAATTACCAGACCAACAACTTCCTCGGCCTCGGCGAAACGCTCAGCCTGCAGGGTAACCTGGGCAACGTGAGCCGCACCTTCATGTTCGGCTTCTCTCAGCCCTACGTGCGCAACCGGCCGCTCAACCTCGGCTTCCAGATCTACAACAACAAACAGGATTACAACGCGGCCAAGAACTACCAGGCCACCACCGGCCAGTCGGTCAACCTGACCGCCGCGCAGTCGTCCATGACGCAGAACTACAATCAGGCCTCCACCGGCATGAACTTCTCCGTCAGCTACCCGCTCAAGCGCCACGCCTTCCAGCGCGTCGGATTCACCTATTCGCTGAGCAAATCAACAATTACCGCTTTTTCGACCGCTTCGCAGACCTATTTTCAGACCATCAGCTTCCGCTCCGGCATTCAGGGATCCAACGCGCTGGCCGGCATCGTCAACAGCTACGCCTCCTTCAGCTACATGTACAACACCGTCAACAACCCCATGCGCCCGCGCACAGGCAAGGAATACACTGCGGTGCTGCAGACTTCCGGCATTTGGGGCAATGTGCGCTATATCGCGCCCATGGTGGCTTACAAGCAGTTCCGGTCGATGCACTACCTGATGCCCTCGCCTACTGGGCGCAACGTGCTCGGCCTTCGCGCGCAGTTGGGCTATGTGCAGGGATACGGTGGTGCCGTGGCTCCGCCCAACAACCGCTTCTACTCCGGCGGAGAGGGCGACTTGCGCGGATTCGACGTCCGCAGCACCACGCCATACGGCTATGTTCCCACTCGCGTCAATATCCAGTTGACCAATCCGGACGGCAGTTGCGTTCCGCAGGTGCCAAGCCAGCCGGAATTGGGCTTATGTGACAAGATTCCGATCCCGGTCTATGGCATAGCCTCCATCGGCGGCGATACCAACTTGACCACCAATGCCGAGTACCGCATTCCCATCGCCGGCCCGGTGACCTTCTCGTTCTTCGACGACTTTGGCATTGACACCGCTCTTAACAAGGGGCAGTTGAAGCAGAGCCCTGAGGGCTTTGACTCGCTCATCTCCGGCGGCTTCGGCTGCACGGGGTTTGATCCCAGCGGCGCCTGCATTATTGACAAGCAGGGCGCACAGGTTGGCTTCCTGAGGAATATCCATCCCGTCGCCGGAACCAACTTTGTTCCCCGCATGTCGGTTGGAGGCGAGTTGTCCGTCATCATGCCGGTCGTCAACGCCCCCTTCCGCCTCTACTTCGCTTACAACCCGCTGCGGCTCCTTGAGAAGCCTTACTGCAACCTCGGAACTGGAAAGAATGTTCAAAGCTGCAACACGCAACTGATCACTCGGGATATGTTCCCCTCGGGCGGCGCAGGCGATTACACCTTCGACGAAGCCATCGAGGGCTACGGTGCGCAGGACTCATTCCGCGAACCACGCAAAACCTTCCGCCTGACGGTCTCCACCACCTTCTAGAGACCGGGGTCGACCAGCAAGCGAAAGGGCCGCTCACCATGGGCGGCCCTTTTGCTTGCCGCGACAGCGCAAAATCTGGCGCAGAGGCAGGAAATTCACGCTTTCCCGGTTTGACGCTCCCAGCCAGCCCTCCTATAATCCATCTAGTTCCTGTTGACGTCTCCGTCCGCGTCTTTTCCGGCCTCTGCTCCTTCCGGCGCAGACCCTCTGAAAAGAGGCCGTGAGGTTTCTCAGGAGGCACAGGCTCGTGTCCGCGCTGAAACGCTGACAGGCCCACAGGAATTCCGAAGGAGCTTTACATTCGCATGAAGCGCTCGCTTGCACTCATCGCTACACTGGCCTCTGGCTTTGTCCTGAGCGCCGCCGCCCAAACAACGACTCCTCCCGCCGCCGCCGCCGCGCCTGCCGGTCCAGCCAAGATTGCCGTCATTGCCTTCCAGGTGGCCGTGGCCCAAACCAATGAAGGCCAGCGCAACTTCGCCGACCTGCAGAAGAAGTACGATCCCAAGCGCCAGCAGCTCAAGGCTCTGAGCGATGAGGTCGATAACCTGACAAAGCAGCTCCAGGCCCAGGGCGACAAGCTGAGCCCCGCCGAACAGCAGTCCCGCGCCAAGGCGATCGACGACAAGAAGAAGCTGCTGCAGCGCGACGCAGAAGACGCGCAAAACGACTTCCAGGCGGAGATGCAGGAGCTTTACAACGGCCTCGCATCCAAGGTTTATGACGTGCTTGCCGGCTACTCGCAGCAGCATGGTTACACGCTGGTCCTGGACGTTGCACAACAGCAGAATCCCGTGCTCTATGCCAGTGAATCCACCAACATCACCAAGCAGATCATCGACGCCTACAACTTGAAGTCCGGCGTCCCTGCTCCGCCGCCCGGAGCTCCGGAGCCCGCCAGGCCGGCCGCCAAGCCGCCCGTCGGACGCTAAAAGCTTCGCAGAACGAAGGCAATCACAAAAGCCCCGCATCGCGGGGCTTTTGCTGTTTACGCATATTCTGCAGAGTGCCGAAACGGTTGCGCGCCAGACCATGTAAGTATGTGCACTTCTAAACACTTTCCTGTGGAAAATTCTGTGGATTACTTCCGTGAATCCTGCATTAAAATTCAGAATTCTCCTCTTGCCAAGGGCAGTTCTTTTCTGATATGTGAGGCAACTCCTTATTTATCAATCAGTATCAAGAGGGTGCATGATTTCTTGGGCAGTTGATTGCATCGGCGGCTTTCGTGCAGGCTCCCCGGGGTTATCCACAAATCCCCATGAACAAATTGTGAATTGGATCACAAACTTGCGCTTACTTTTGCGCGTCTTCACCGATCCGCAGCACCGCCAGGAAGGCTTCCTGCGGGATGTCCACCTTGCCGATCCGCTTCATCCGTTTCTTGCCTTCCTTCTGTTTTTCCAATAACTTGCGCTTGCGGCTGATGTCGCCGCCGTAGCACTTGGCCAGCACATTCTTGCGCAGTGGGCTTACCGTCTCGCGGGAGATGATCTTGGCGCCTATTGCGGCCTGAATGGCCACCTCGAATTGCTGGCGGGGAATCAACTCGCGCATCTTCGAGACCAGCGCCCTGCCCCGCTCGTAGGCAAAATCCTTGTGGACGATGATGGAGAGGGCGTCCACCGGCTCGCCAGAAACCAGAATGTCCAGCTTCACCATGGGCGACTCCCACTCGCCCGCGAGTTGATAGTCCAGCGACGCGTAGCCGCGGGAGATGGACTTGAGCCGGTCGTAGAAGTCCAGAACAATCTCGTTGAGCGGCAGCTCGTAGGTCAGCAACACCCGCGTGCTTGTGACGTACTCGAAGTTCAACTGCTTCCCGCGCTTTTCCTCCACCAGCTTGAAAATGCCGCCGACATACTCTTCATTGGTGAGAATTTTTGCCGTGATGACCGGCTCGCGAATCGATTCGATATTGGTAGGGTCCGGCCAGCGCGAGGGATTGTCCACTTCCATCACACTGCCGTCGGTCAGCGTGATGTGGTAACGTACGCCGGGAGCGGTGGTGATCAGGTCCAACTCGTACTCGCGCTCCAGCCGCTCTTGAATGATCTCCATGTGCAGCAGCCCGAGAAAGCCGCAGCGGAAGCCAAAGCCCAGTGCGACCGAGCTTTCCGGCTCAAAGAAGAACGACGAGTCGTTCAGCCGTAGTTTTTCGAGAGCGTCGCGCAGCAGTGTGTGCTCGTGCGAGTCCACGGTATAAAGGCCGGCAAAGACCATCGGCTTGATGTCTTCAAAGCCGGGCAACTGCGCCGTGGCGGGTCGGGTGTCGTCGGTAACTGTGTCGCCAATCTTGGTGTCGCTGACCGTCTTGATCGTCGCCGCAAAAAAGCCCACCTCGCCGGCGCGCAGTTCGCCGATCTCCACCGGCTTGGGCATCAGCACGCCCATGGACTCAACTTCAAAAGCCTTTCCATTCGACATCAGGCGAATGCGCTGTCCCTTGCGCATCGTCCCCTGCATCACGCGCACCAGCACGATGACGCCGCGATAGGCGTCGAACCACGAGTCGAAGATCAACGCTTGCAGCGGCGCATCGGGATCGCCCGTAGGCGGCGGCAGCCGATGGACAATCGCTTCCAGCACATCGTCAACACCCTGGCCGGTCTTGGCGCTTACCGCGATGGCGTCGGTCGCGTCCAGCCCGACAGCTTTTTCGATTGCCTCCTGCGTGCGAAGGATGTCCGCTGATGGCAGATCAATTTTGTTGATGACCGGAATGATTTCCAATCCGTGGTTGATAGCCAGATAAGCGTTGGCCAGGGTCTGCGCCTCCACGCCCTGGCTGGCGTCCACTACCAGTAGCGCTCCTTCGCACGAGGCCAGCGACCGCGAAACTTCGTAGCTGAAGTCCACGTGCCCCGGCGTGTCGATCAGGTTCAGCTGGTAGGTGTTGCCGTCGTGCGCCTTGTACATCATGCGCACGGCGTGCGCCTTGATGGTGATGCCGCGCTCCCGCTCCAGATCCATATCGTCCAGAATCTGCGCCTGCATCTCGCGTCCCGTCACTGAGCCAGTCAACTCCAGCAGACGGTCGCTCAGCGTCGACTTGCCGTGGTCGATGTGGGCGATGATCGCAAAATTTCTTAGGAAGCGTGCGTCCATGGGGTAGGCGAAAGAGGCTTTTCGCGCCGGTGAAGCGCGCATGCCTCCATGGCATAGCTTATCATCGGCATAGTGCCCTTTGCGGCTTTTGAGCCGCGGCGCGACAGTATTCATCATGCATATTGGCAAGATCCGTTATCGATTTTTCAGTTGCGCCCTGCTGGCTCTCTCGCTGGCCGGTTGCGGGCAAACAGCTTCCACGAGCGCTCGCAAAGTTGCGGCGCCACAGTCCACCGCGCCCGCCCTTGCGCCAGTTGAACAAGCTCCGCCTGCCCCCGCTCCAGCTCCGTCCTCGCTGACTCGTGAACAACAGCGGGTGCGCGTGCTCATTCAGCAGGTGGAGGACGCCTACGCCCGCGGCGAGGCCGACTATCACAAGGGGCTATTGGTTGAGGCGAAGCAGGAGTTCGATCTCGCCGTGGACCTCATGCTCACCTCCGGCATCGACATCAAAAGCGATACCCAACTCCAGGAGGAGTTCGACCGCGTTGTGGACGGTGTGAGCGCGCTGGAGATGGAGGTTCTCAAACAGGGCAATGGATTCGTGCCCAAAGAAGAGCCCACGCCGGCCGAAGCCGCCGAAGACGTGACCTTTGTTGTGGACCCCAACCTGGTTGCCAAGGCCAGGGCTGATCTGGCCACCACCAATTCCGACCTGCCCCTGGTGGTCAATGACTATGTCGCCACCTACATCAATTTTTTTGCCAACACCAAAAAGGGCCACAACACGCTGCTCCACTCCTTCGAGCGCGCCGGCCGCTACAAGGCGATGATCCAGCGAGTGATGGCTGAAGAGGGTGTGCCGCAGGACTTGATCTATCTGGCGGTCGCCGAGTCGGGCTTCAATCCACGCGCGCTCAATGCGCACTCCCACGCGGGCGGAATGTGGCAGTTCATGCCCCACGGCAACTACGGACTGGCTCGCAGCGCCTATGTCGATGAACGCTTCGATCCGGAAAAATCCACGCGCGCATACGCCCGCTACATGAAGTTCATCTACGACCAGTTGGGCGACTGGTATTTGTCCATGGCGGGCTACGACTGGGGCGCGGGCAATGTGCAGCGCGCCGTTCAGAAGACCGGCTACGCCGATTTCTGGGAACTCTACAAGCGCAACAACCTTCCCGCCGAAACCAGAAACTACGTGCCTGAAATTCTCGCAGCCATCATCATCGCCAACCATCCCACGCAATATGGCTTTGACGATGTCACGCTCGATCCGCCGGTACTCACTGACACCGTAACCATCAACTACCCGGTGGATCTGCGTTTGGTCTCGGACCTCGTCTCCGCGCCGGTGGATGAACTGATGGCGTTGAATCCCAGCCTGCTTCGTCTCGTCACGCCGCCCGACGCCTCGTTCGATCTCCATCTGCCGGGAGGCATGGCAGCCGTATTCGAACAGCGCATCGCCGCCGTCCCCGAAGCCAAGCGCAACGCATGGCGCTACCATCGCGTTGTGCCAGCGGATTCGCTCGCCTCGGTGGCGCGCCAATATCGCGTGACCGTTGAGGCGCTGGCCGCGGCTAATCAACTTGGCTCTGCCGATAGCATTGCAGGAGTTGAGGCGCTGGTCGTGCCGGTGGCGCCGTCCGCCCCGCCCGCAGCGCGCACGCAGCTTTACACAGTGCGCAAGGGCGAGACGCTGGTCACCATCTCCGACCGCTTTGGCGTCTCGCTGAATCAGTTGCGCCGCTGGAACAACATCACCGGCATTCGAGTGCAGCCAGGCCGCCGGCTCCATGTCGCTGATCCGGCGAGTGCGCCTCACACCGCATCGCGCAAGCATCGCGCCGGCGGCTCTCAATCGACCATACATGCGCGCTCGACCGCGCCACCAAAGGGCGCAGCCATAAAGTCCACCGCTCCCTCCGCGCGAAAAAAGAGCGACGCGCCGTCTGCGAAACATACGCCCGCAAGGCGCTCCGGCACCGCTGCAAGATCGAAAAGGAGCGGAACAACAGGCGCAGGAAAACCTTCCGTGAAGAAACCTGTCGTCCATTCCAAATCGCACGCCGCAAAATAAATTGCACCGAACCGCATTTCGTGCTTGTCAATTGCTTGTGTTTACGTGCAATCTATTGCTAGGATTGTTTGCGCGGGCGGAGTGAGGTTTTCCGCCGCGTGAAAAATGAAGTCGCAAAGAAGTGCAGCGGCAAGCCGCTGGAGGCATTGGGATGGAAGAAGTCTTCAGGATGTACGCAATGAGCGACGGCGAAGCGAATGGCACGCCGGCGGAGTTTGAGTCCGAACACGACGACTTTGAAGAAGATGAAGAGTTTGAAACTTCCAGCGTGCTCACCTCCTCGGACGACGACGAGGGAGTGGCTGAAGAGATAGTAGTCGCAGTCGTGGAGGAACCCATTTCAAAACCGGCCGTCAAAAAGGCCGCGAAGAAAAAAGCTCCCGCAAAGAAAGCTGCCAAGAAAGCCCCGGCGAAGAAGGCCGCGGTCAAGAAGGCTCCGGCAAAGAAAGCCAAGAAAGCTGTAGCCAAAAAGGCAGCCGCGAAAAAAGTTGTGGCCAAAAAGGCCGCAAAGAAATCCGCCGCAAAGAAGAGCAAGACTGGCGCGAAGGGCGGAAAGGCTGTGGCCAAGAAGGCCGCGGCTGGCAAGAGCGCCAAAAAAATCACCAAACGAGGTAATAAGTTGGCCGTTAAGAAAGCAGCAAAGAAGGCGCCCGCCAAGAAGGCAGTTGCAAAGAAGGCAGTTGCCAAGAAGGCTCCGGCGAAGAAGGCAGTTGCCAAGAAGGCAGTTGCGAAGAAGAAAAAGGCCCCTGCGAAGAAGGCAACCAAGTAGCAGAGGCAACATGAAGTACAAGGCAAGCAAAAAGGCCCGGCTCATGCCGGGCTTTTTTGCGTCTGCGCTCCGCCTGCTTACTTTTTCAGTTCGTCCAGTGCTGCCAGCACTTCCTCGGAGTGGTGCTGCACCTGCACCTTGGTCCACACCTTCGCAACCTTGCCCTGCGGGTCGATGAGGAAGGTGTTGCGGTTGGCGATCTTGAAGCCCATGAAGTTGCCCAGCGAACCATAGGCGTCCACTACTTTGTGCTCCGGGTCGGCCAGCAGCCGGAAGGTCAGCCCCTCCTTGGTGCAGAACTGTTTGTGGCTGTCCGGCGTATCCACGCTCACGCCCAGAATCACCGCGCCGGCCGCGTCAAATTTCGCCTGATCGCGCTGAAAGTTGTGCGCCTCAATCGTGCAGCCCGAAGTCATGTCCTTGGGATAGAAGTAGAGCACCACCCACTTGCCGCGAAAACTGTCGAGCGAAATCTGAGAGCCGTCCTGCGACGGAAGGGTGAAGGTGGGCGCAACCTGCCCGGCGGCGGGCATCGAATCGTCCGCTGCACGAACGCCGGTCAGCGCAAAAGCGACCGCAACGACCGCAGCCAGGATGAGGAGAAGAGATATTCTCACGGGGAACCTCCAGACGGTTGGATGGGGAAGGGTGTTCACAGGACGCAGAGAATTCTTCCGTGTTCAGATTATGCGCGCCGTGCCCACAATGGCTGGGTGCCCCACCTTCGCGGCGTCTTTGTTTTTGCCGCTAAGGTGCGATAGTTCCATCTATTTATTGCCTTTTAGAGGCTCTTTATTGAGCTTCAGCGCGCCGTACCCACAATGGCAATCCCCGCCTCGCCGGCTCTCTTGAAGACCGCATCGCGATCAAAGAGTAGTGTGCGCCCGGCCTCGACCGAAAGGCAACTGGCTCCCGCGCGGATCATCGCCTCCACCGTCGCCATGCCGATGACCGGCACATCAAAGCGCATATCCTGATTCGGTTTGGCCACCTTGACCACGGTCAGCCGCCGCTCGAGCGTCGAAGCGTCGTCTTTCAACGAATTCATGAGCACCCCGGCCCTCTCGATCGCCGCATCGGTGCCTTCCATCGCTTCCACCGCGACGCAGGCCTGCGCGGCCACCACCACAGTCTGGCCAATATCAAATCCGGCCACTGCGCGTGCCACGCTCAATCCGTACTCGATGTTCCTGCGCTCGTCCTCATCCGGCGCGCGCTCCGTCAGCACGCCCTCCTCGGCCAGCAGCGGCTCAAGAAACGCGGTCGAGCTGACCAGTTCAATGCCCTCGTCGCCCAGCACCTTGGCGACCGCTCCCAGCAGCCTGTCTGTCGAGCGGATCGGCAAGCTCATCAGCAACTTGGCCAGTCGCCAATCGGGCCGTATGCTGGAAAAAATCTGTTTATGCTTCACCTGGCCGGCCATCACGGCCTTCTCCACGCCTTCCTTGCGGAAGAGTTCGATCAGCCGCGACAACTCGCCCAATGAAAGCCAATGGACGCAGATGCCGCTGTCCGCGGCCGCGCGCTGGTCCATCTCGGCGTCGGTCTCCTCGCGGATAGCCGCCACCACCACGGCTACTCCCTGCGCCCGCGCCGCATCCAACAGCAGAAACGGAAACCGCCCGTTGCCGGCAATCAGGCCCAGTTTCATGGCTACTTGATCACCCCGCGCTCGCTGCGTTCGATGAATGCCGCCAGCAGCGCCGCGTCCTCGCCCTCCAGCTCCTTGACCTTCTCCAGAGCCTGTGTGGTGTTCAGTTTGGCGGCCAGTAGCAGCCGAAAAGCCTTCTGGAGCACCTGCAGCCTCTCCGGCGAAAACCCCCGCCGCGCCAGTCCAATTTTATTAATCCCGAAGGCCTTGTTCTCCCGCTTGGACGAGGTCAGCGAAAACGGCAGGACATCTTGGGTTACTATTGTCCCGCCGCCGATAAACGCATACTTGCCCACAATGCAGTGTTGATGCACCGGGCAGAATGCACCCACGGTAGCGTAGTCCTCGATGACAACGTGCCCCGCCAGCGTGGCGCAGTTGGCCAGAATGCAATGGCTGCCCACCTGGCTGTCGTGGCCGATATGCGTGCCTGCCATCAGCAAACAATTCGACCCCAGGCGCGTTACGCCGCCGCCGCCCGTGGTGCCGCGGCTGATGGTCACATTCTCACGAATCGTGTTGCCGTCGCCAATCTCCAGCGCGGTCGGCTCGCCGCCATACTTCAAATCCTGCGGAGCAATGCCTACCGCGCAAAACGGATGAAACGTATTGCGCGCGCCGATGCGTGTCCGTCCGTCCAGCACCACGTGGGAGATAAGCGTGCAATCCTCGCCCAGCACCACCTCGGGACCGATAGTGCAAAACGGCCCCACGCTGCACGAAACAGGAACCACCGCGCCGGCAGCGATAACAGCACTTGGATGAACGCTCACTCCGCCGCCTCTTGTTGAGCTTCGCTCGCTGCCGGAGCAGCCTCGCGCACCCTTGGCACAATCGAACAGGTTAGCGTGGCCTGACAGGCCAGCTTGCCCTCCACAAAAGCGCTTGCCTCCATGCGTCCCAGGCGGCTCTTGAACGCCAGCACGTTCACCTCGATGCGCAATTGATCGCCCGGAGTCACCGGGCGGCGGAACTTGGCCCGCTCAATGCCCGTGAATACCGCCAGCTTCTTATCGCGGTCTGGTATCTCGTTCAGCATGATGATCGCCCCGGCCTGCGCCATCGCCTCAATCACCAGCACGCCCGGCATAATCGGATAGTCGGGAAAGTGGCCCTGAAAAAAGGGCTCGTTGAAGGTCACATTCTTGATGGCCACCAGGCGCTTGCCGCGCTCGAATTCGACCACTCTGTCTATCAACAGAAACGGGTAGCGGTGAGGAAGCAGACCCAGGATCTCCTGGATATCAAATGTCATGCAAGTCTCCAAAGAGCGGCCGGCGTAGTCGCCCCGCGCTCCTTTGGATTATAAATCGGCGCTCGCCCCCCTGCCTTGAAGGCCGGAAAGGGGTAGTGGCATCTTCAATCCGCCGCTTCCGCCGCAGGCATATAGAAAAATTGAAACCTGCCTCGTAACGCCCTCTGAGCGGATAGACGATATTAAGTCAATCCAGAACCCTCCCCGGCGGCTTCGGACTTTTACGGTACCAATCTGAGCCGCATCCGGACTAAAATGTCGAATCTGAAGTTATCAGAAATCATCCCGTTCTGTTGACATCCTTGGTGCGGAGAAATCGTAACTTCCTATATCCGGGTTAAGCTTAAGCTGCGCGGGGTTTTTGCATCTTGAGGCGGTTGCAACAAGACGAAGCCGCGTGTGAGGTCGTCAACAAAGCCGCACTTTGTCCAAAGGAGTAATATCCTTCATGAAAGCAAATTGTATCCAGAGTTATTTAAGTCGTAGAACTGTGCCGGACATTTAAGTCATGCGCAATTTTTGGCGGCGTGTTCTGGTCGCCCGGGCGGCCACAGTAATAATGACGGCTTGTGGAATAGCTGCCGGCTATCTGTTGGGCTGTGTCCTTGCTGTCCTACTCGCCGAAAATTGGCTGAATCAGTACTCAAAGCTGATAGAAGTGCAGGGTGATGCTTCCTTTGTGGAAGCGCGGAACCTGCTGGATGTCATGAAGCATTCAAGGTATCCCTTCTGCTCAGACGCAGAAATCGCCTATTTTCGGGAGCTCGTCTTCCGTTCTATATACCTGAAAGATGCCGGGCGCATCCACGCTGGAAAGATCGACTGTTCTGCCACCGCTGGTCGCCCGATGTGGCCCATTGGGCAATTCAAGCCGAATTCTCCCGAGCAGGACGGAACCATCGCCTACAACAATCTTGTCCCCATCCGAGGAGACAGCCTCAAGAGAACCGGCCTGCAAAAGGGCAACGCTTTCGTTGTATTTGGCTCCTACCTTCCCGCCAGTCTTGGACCCGTTCCCATGCGTCTCATTACCAACATGGATGAATCTGCCAGCAAGCAATCCGGCCTGCCGGCAGGCTACCCCCAAAAAGGCAATGTGCCGAATCTGACCACAGACGGGACGGTCCGCATGGGACACGTGCTCTATTCGACGCGGTGTTCGATTCTTCACTCCAGTTGCGTGACCGCTTCCACTTCTGTTACCGAGGCATTGCATGGCGAAAGCAGCGCGATTGCCGGATGTACGGCGGTGGGAGGCCTGTTCGGCTTTCTCCTCGGTATGGCATTTTCATCCGTGTACCACCGCAGCAAGGACACGTGTCAGCAGCTTCGCCGGGCCGTGGCGCGCAACAAGCTGCAGGTGGTCTATCAGCCCATCGTGAGCCTAGTCAACGAGCGCATCGTGGGGGCGGAAACGTTGGCGCGCTGGACCGATGAAGAGGGCAATGAGGTCAGCCCCGATGTCTTCATCAGGATCGCCGAGGATCACGGCTTTGTTGGGGAAATCACGAGGCTGGTGGTACGGCGCGCTTTGCGTGACTTTGCAGAAACGCTCCGCCAGCATCCGGACTTTCGTCTCAGTGTCAACGTGACCGCGATGGACCTTAGTGACCCCGAGTTTCTGCCCATGCTGGATGGCTCTCTCAAGCAGGCGAAGGTCCAGCCCAAAAGCCTGGCGATTGAGATCACCGAAAGCTCAACCGCTAGTCGCGAGGAGCCGATGGAGACGATCCGTAACCTGCGGTCTAGGGGCCACAGCATCCATATCGACGACTTCGGCACCGGATATTCGAACCTGTCGTACCTTCTGTATATTTCAGTTGATACCATCAAGATCGACAAGGCCTTCACGCAGGTTATTGGCACTGAAGCAGTATCCGTGGCCATTCTTCCGCAGATTCTGGCAATGGCCAAATCGCTCGGCTTGGAAGTGATCGTGGAAGGGATAGAAACCGCTCAGCAGCAAAATTACTTCTTCCAGCCCACGCAGCACATGTACGGCCAGGGTTGGCTCTTTGGACACCCCGTCCCGGCCGAGGAGTTTCATATCTTGCTGGCTGAAAACTGGGCAAAGTTGTCTGTTCCGGCAAATTCGGCTGCCGCGAAACACAAGGAAGAGCACCTTGAATATTGGCCGCCACAGCATCACTGATAGCCCCCGCACCCTGCAGCATGGCAACACGATCGACAGACTCGCTTGCAACAAACAAGAGTGGGTGACCAACATTGATAGCTCTCCTCGCCAAAGGCAGTTGGCCCCATCGCAGGTGGTTGTAGATAATTACTCTCCCTCGGCGCACATTGGTAGAGAAAAGAAATGAGTGCGTACCCCCTCACCATTCGCGGAATCCATAAGCGGCACAACCATACCCCCTACCCCCTGCCCCGGTTTTTCCACAAGCGCGCATATTCGGTTTTTGATTCTTCCGTTTTGCCTGTGAACCTGTGGCTATTTCTTGATGCGCCCCTCAGCCGCGTCCACGCTCCAGAAATCCGCCGGCAAATCCTCGTTGTATGTCACGTGAACCAGAAAGTACTGTCGCGTTATGTCGCCGTTCTTGTAGCGTGTGATGGTAAACGGCGTGGGAAAACCGTCGATCGTGTGGTAGTTGTCGTACTCCTCCGCATCCAGGTTCATGTCCTTGTAAACCGGGTCGCGCCACTCGAAGCTGCGGCGCAGCGGCAAGTGGCTCTCCGCGTCCATCAGAATCGTCACGGCCTCATTCGCGCCGGAGATCAGCGTAACCTGGTCGGCCAGATGGCGCTCAACCAGCCGCTGCCCCTCGTAAATCAGAATTGTATGGGGATCGTTGAACCACAGCCTGACGACGGTCTCAATCGAGTGCTCGCGTCGGCGCAGAAAGTCGTCCACCTGCTCCTGGGGCAACGGTGCCTTGCCTTTGTAAGTCACCTCAGTACCCGCTTGTCCAATGTAAAACTGCACAACGTCGCGATGCCTGGAGTACTCGATGCGGTCATGGTTGGGCCAGGCGTGGCACTCCCAATATTCTGTAGTACCGCCCGAAGGCTCGCCATGAAAGAAGGCGGCCACGTTCCCCTGCCGCATCTGGTTTTTCACATTGAGCCATGCTTGACCACCCAGCGCTTGCACCATCGCGTCCAATGTCGCGCGCGCTTGTGTTGCATTCTTTGGTCCGGCATCAGAGACCGTCTGCGCTCGCGCGGCCAGCGGCACGGCAGCCAGAATCAAACCCAACGCCGCCGGCAAAAATCTGCGCATTGGTCTCTTCTCCACTTAGAGCAAATTCACTTTTGGTGTAGAGCTGTCTTGAAAGGGCACGACTTCAGTCGTACCGTAAATGTAACAAAAAATGCGGGCTTTGGCCCTTGAGGGAACACTTCCTCCTCCACTTAGGAAATTTGCTCTATCCAACCAATACCGCGCCGCCGTTGACGTTGAGCACCTCGCCGGAGATGAATCCTGCCAGCGGCGTACACAGAAACAGTACCGGCCCGGCAATCTCCCGTGGGCTGGCCGCCCGGCCCACCGGAATCTCCGCGGCGATCTTCGCGCCCCGCTTGGGGTGGCCCAGCGCCGCTGCCGACATCTCGGTGCTCACCCAGCCCGGCGCCACGCAGTTCACGTAAATCCCTTTGGGCGCAAGCTCGCTCGACAAGCTCTTGGTAAGGCTGATCAGCGCCCCTTTGGAAACGGCGTAGTCGGCATGGTTAGCCTCGCCGCGTTGCCCTGCGGTCGAGCTGATCAGAACGATGTGGCCTCTGGCCTCGCCGGCCAGCCGCGGTTGGCCCTCCATCTGGCCCACTGCGGCCTGCACCATCCCAAAAACGGCGTCCAGATTGACTGCCAGGGTCTGCCGCCATTGGCTCTCGGTCATTTGCGCGATAGGCGCATCGGTAGCCGGCCATATGCCGTGATTCGCCACCAGAATGTCCAGCCGGCCAAAGGCGCGCACCGCCGCAGCCACCAGAGCACGGCCGTCGCTGGGTGTATGCAGTTCTTGCTGTATGGCCACGCACCTCCCTCGACCTGGGCCCGTGCCGCCGCACTCTTCCGCCAGCGCCTCGGCCTGCACCCGCGCCTCTCGATAGCTGAATGCCACCCGCGCCCCTGCCTCGCAAAACAGCCGCACCGTCTCCGCGCCAATGCCGCGCGAACCGCCGCTGATGAGCGCAACTTTCCCGTCTAAAACCAGAGATACACCTGTCATATGGCTCCACGCTAAAGCATCTTCCGCCCGTATGTCGAGATAGGCTGGCTTACGGCTTGCACGGAACAGGACAGCAAGCGGCGCACCAACAGTGAACCGTCGCCGGGTCGCCGCAGATTAGATGGCTCAAATAGCGCGAATCAACCGCACCGGCAAGAAGATCACGGCGCTCACCAGCTCCAGCGCGCCGCCCACCGCAATTCCAACCACGCGAAACGGGAGCAGTAGCAGCCAAACCAGCGGATAGAGCACCAGCGCCACGAGCGCCAGCGGCCAGCACAGCACCAGCAGAATGCACCACAGCAGAAACTTCATCATGGCTTCGTCGCCTCCCTGCGCGCGGTTCTCCTCCGTCGCGATCTATCCTACTGATACGAAAGACCGCCGCGATCAGTTCCCGCCCCGCGCCGCCAGCAGCTTCTTTTGTTTACGAATCAGGCGTTCGCGCTCTTTCTCCGGCAGCGCCAGCGCAGCCTTGGTCTTCTTCGGCAGCTTTTCGTAAATCAGCGCATGAGCGCAGCGGAGTTCCTCTTCAATCTCGCGCGCCTTGAGCGCGTCCCACCGCTCCAGCGCGACCCAAAACGCTCTGGCCAGATGCGGCGCCGGGCAGATTCCCTCGTTCTCCAACAGTTCGTGGTAGCGCTCGGCCCCGCAATGGAACGAGAGAACAACATCCTGCCCGCCGTCGGCGTTGGTCAGGGCAAACATCTTGCCGCCAATCGCCCGGTCGCCCACCCAATAGACAAGGACATGCCCCCAGTTCAGCGTCTCCGCCGTGTGCGGCAGGGCCAGGCAAATCTCGCGGATGCGCTCATTGTCCATTGACCAGCATCCTCCTCAGAACTTCGCTTCATACGCCCGGAACCTCCGCTCCAGCTCCCACTGCGCGGCGGCCTTTTCGCTGCCGTCGAGGAACGTCTTGCACCCGGCGGCTGGTTTGTCGGCGCCGAGAACCTGCGCCTTGCACGCAGCGACGGGGGCGGTAAATGTGTCCGGCGCGGCCCACAGACTCGCGCCGGGCAGGAAGTTGTGCTCCATCCCTGTGCGCGCCAACTGCTTCAGATCCTGGTAGCTCAGGTGGTAATCCATTGCGGCGCGCGCGTATTCGCCGGTAATCTCAATGCGGCTCACCCCTTCGTCATCGGTCGAGAGCGCCACCGGCACGTGAGCCGCGCGATAGAGCGGAAATGGATGCTCCGCGCCTTTCACTCCCAGAATTCCCTCATTCGAACTCAAATTGATCTCCACCATCACGTGTTTCCGTGCCATCTCCTTCAGCAGTCCGGCAGCATCGTCCTCATACATCACGTCCACGCCGTGTCCGATGCGCTCGGCATGGCCCAGCTCGACAGCCTGGCGAATGTGAAAACGCAGTCCCTCTGGCGGCACAAGACCCGGAGCCAGTTCGCCCGCGTGCAGGCTGATATGCACCTGGGGATAAACCGAATGCAGATAGTCCAGCATCTTCATCTGCAGCGTGTAATCGCGCATGGAAATGAAGCCGTCCTCGGGCATGACAAAGTTGATGCCCACCCAGCTTGGCTCGCGCGCCTCCATACTTGCCTCGACGGTCTCAAATCCCAGCAGCGTTTGTGCAAAGACCTGCTCGGGCGCAAAGCCGCGCAGAACCTGATAGATATAGCGAACCTCCACCTGACAGGCGGGCGCGGCCTGCGCTGTGCCGCATTGTTCAATCTGCCGCCTGAGCGTCTCGGCGGCGCGGACATCCTCGCGATCGGCAAAAATCTCGTCGCGCACTCCCAGCGCTAGCAGCGTCTCGCGGTACTTCCCAAAAT
>Ga0224558_1002326_pt1 | contig 17697 bp, 14 predicted proteins | sample 714S32024metaG_FD_180682 | JGI IMG/M metagenome (GOLD analysis project Ga0224558, IMG submission 180682) | Peat soil microbial communities from Stordalen Mire, Sweden - 717 S3 20-24 | ecosystem: Environmental > Terrestrial > Soil > Wetlands > Peat | place: Sweden: Norrbotten County, Stordalen...
ACCCATTCCGCTCGCTCGAGAACCGCAAAGCGCAGGCGCCGTGCTCATGGTGCGGCCGGCCGGGTTTGCTTACAACCCGCAAACGGCGGCCAGCAACGCCTTTCAATCGAACACCCCATCCGAGCTCGAATCGGAGTTGGAGAAGTGCGTTGCGGCGCGCGCTGCGCCCGGCGCCGCGCAAGAGCTGGCGCTGCGCGAATTCGACGGTTTGGCCGAGAAGCTCACGCGGGCGGGTGTCGAGGTTACGGTGGCCGAGGATACGATGTCGCCGCTCAAGCCCGACGCGATCTTTCCCAATAACTGGGTGAGCTTTCATCGGGACGGTACCGTGGTTCTTTATCCCATGCTGGCGCCCAACCGTCGTGCGGAGCGCCGCGAGGATGTCGTGCAGCAGGTCACGCGGGAGGGTGGTTATGGCGTGTCAAGGACGGTGGATCTGACCCACCGTGAGAACCAAGCCCAGTTTCTCGAGGGCACCGGCAGCATGGTGCTGGATCGGGCCAATCGCCTGGCCTATGCCGCCCTTTCGCCACGCACCGACCTCGACGTACTCGGCGAGTTTGCCCAACAGCTCGATTACGAACTGGTGACTTTCGGGGCGTTCGATGCGGCGGCCAAACCGATTTACCACACCAACGTATTGATGGCGATCGGGGCGCGCTTCGCGGTGGTGTGCGGCGATGTGATCACCGACCTTAAGCACCGCGCTGCGGTAGCGGAGAAGTTGCGCGCCACCGGCCACCAAGTGATCGAGATTTCCAGGAATCAAATGCAACAATTTGCCGGAAATCTACTGGAACTGGCGCCTGCGGCGGGGAACGTCATCGCCATGTCGACGGCTGCCTGGCGCAGTTTTGATCCCGCAGAACGCCGGATTCTCGAGGGTCACGGAAGTGTGGTGACTGCCGATATTCCGGTCATCGAAAGGTTGGGCGGCGGCGGCGTGCGCTGCATGCTGGCGGAAATTCACCTGCCTAAACGCTGACAGCGGCTCCTAGTGTCATAATTCATTCATGCTGGAACTCGGGCTAAAGACGCTCATTGCTTATCTCCTGGGCACCTTGCTCGGCAGCATGATTTTAGGGCGTTTACGGGGAGTCGATATCCGACGTATGGGCAGCGGTAATGCCGGCGCGACCAATGCGCTGCGCACCCAGGGCAAGGGATTCGGATTGTCGGTATTGGTCCTCGACATCGGCAAGGGAGTGCTGGCGGTATTGTGGCTGCCAGCGCTGGTGTTGCCAGGCGTGGCTTTGGATGCGGATGTATCCCGTCAATGGCTGGCTCTAGCATGCGGTTTTGCGGTGATCTTGGGCCACGTCTATCCCGTTTGGTTCGGCTTTCGCGGTGGCAAGGGGGTGGCAACCGTGGTCGGTGTGGTCGGAGCGCTGGAGCCGCGCCTGTTGTTGCCCTTGTTCTCATGTTGGTTCATCGTCTTGCTGCTGACCGGCTATGTGGGCCTTGCCAGCATGCTGGCTGGAGTGGCGCTCGTGGTCGCGGTTTACGTCTTCGACGCCGGCGACACCCCGCTGCTGGCGTTTTGCATCCTCATCACCGCCTTCGTAATCTTCACGCATCGCGCCAATATAGCTCGCATGGCGGCGGGCACAGAGCATCGCGCACGACTATGGCTGTTTCGATCGCGAGCGGTATAGCGCACCCCGCGCTGCTGATGCTGCTGGCGGACGGCCGGCTGCATTCCGGCGAATGGTTGGCGCAAGAACTCGGCGTGAGCCGCGCGGCCGTCTGGAAAGGCATCGAGCGATTGCGCCTGCGGGGCATCGACATCGAAGCTCTGCCGCGGCGCGGATATGCGTTGCCGGAGGCAGTCGAGTTATTGGAGGAGACGGCTGTTCGCGCAGCGGTATCGAGTGAGCGGGCGACCCGTTTGCGGAGCCTCGATCTCAAGTTCGACGTGGATTCGACCAATACCCGACTGTTGGCGGCCGTTCCGCCTCCGTACGGATATGCGGACGTCATGTTGAGCGAATTGCAGCACGCGGGTCGAGGGCGCCGCGGGCGTCACTGGTTTGCGCCCTTCGGCGGCAGCATCGCGCTGTCGATGGGGTGGTCATTCACCGATGCTGCAAAGGCGAGTCCAACCTTGAGCTTGAGCGTCGGTGTTGCTGTGGCGCGGGCCTTGGTGCGGGCCGGCGCCCGGGGTATCGGACTCAAGTGGCCGAATGACATCTGGTTGCACGACCGCAAGATCGGCGGCGTACTGATCGAACTGCGCGCAGAGGCCAGCGGGCCCGCCCATGTCGTGATCGGCATAGGCGTGAATGTGACTTGCGCGCCGACGGTGCGCGCCCAACTCGAAACATCGGGGATCAAGGCCGCGGCTGTCGCTGATGCCTGCGCCACGCCGCCGTCGCGCAATTTCATCGCCGGCGCGATCATCGATGAGCTTTTGAGTATGCTGGCGGACTTCGAGCGCATGGGTTTTGCGGCGTTTCGGGAGGCTTGGGCCGTTCTCGATGTACTGCGCGACCGGCCGGCACAGGTCCTGGTGGGCGAGACGATATATTCCGGCACGGCACGAGGTGTCGATGCCCAGGGTGCATTGCGGCTCGAACGGGACGGCCGCGTGCAAGAATTCGTGTCCGGCGAGGCGAGTCTACGCCCGGGTGAGGTTAATTTGACGGTCCTAGAATGACGATCTTGAAAAGCCTTGTCGTATGCCTCGCATTGGCGAACGTGGTTTATTTTCTATGGACCCATGGCATCGGCCAATCGCAGGAAGCACCGGCTGTGTCGGCGCCCTCGAGGACACTCAAGCTGGTCTCCGAAGCTCCGGAGGCCGCGCGTGCGGCGGCGGCCGAGAGCAGCGGCATCGTAGGCTCGAGCGGCGGCGGTGGCCCGGATGCGCCGAACGACGGGGGCGCGGCAGGGCCCCTCACCAGTGCGAAGCGCTGTATCAGCGTGGGGCCGTTCCGTGACGTCGCGGAAGCCGCGCATGCCGCGAGTACGTTGCGCGCCGGCGGATACGATCCGCGGCAGCGCGTGGTCGACGGCGACGTGTGGGCAGGTGTGTGGGTTTATCTTCCGGCTCCCACGAGCCCCGGCGCCAGCGATCAACTGCTCGCGAAACTGAAGGCCGCTGGAATCGACGACGCCCTCGAAATGCCGGGACCGACCGACGGGTCTGTGATCTCGCTGGGTCTCTACAGTGAACAGAAGCGCGCGCAAGCTCGAGTTGCTCAAGCGCAGGCGCTTGGCCTCCATCCAGGACTTGCCGACCGAAAACGTACGGGCAACGTCTATTGGATCGACATCGATCTGAAGCCAACCGACGGCTTGCTGAATCCGGCGGATTTGCAGGGCGAGGCGGGACGCATCTCGCGGTTGGAAGTCAATGCATGCCCGGCTGCGGCGGCCCCACCATGAGCCACGCGCTGCGCTTGAGCGGTCGTGACCTATTCCTGCGGGCCGCACGTGCCTTCGGCGCGCTCGTTGGGTACGGCTGTCTTGCGGCGTTTCTGTGCCTCATCAGCGTGCAGATTTACCGCTGGTTTCGCGACGGGGAGTGGACGCACTTCGGCGTGAGCGAGGGAATGCGCGTCGGATTATTGCGCTGTTGCGTCAAGGACGGCGACACCGGCCGACTCGCGGCGCTGGTGCACTGGTTGGATGCACCCGTGGATTGGCTGGGATTGCACAAGGTGCTCGAGGTCGTGCCGGCGTCGCTGGCATTGTTTGCGGTCAGCATTCTGGGAAACAGTATTTTCATTTATTGCTGCGACCGCATCGCGGAACGCGGCCCGCGGCGCTGACGGTCTAGTCGTTGGTGCCGTCGATGTTTGCTACCTCGTCATGTAGGTGCTTTCCGACGCCGACAGAGTGGGCCAACGTACAGACCGTCCCACCGCTTGGGCGGATATTGGGTTTCTGCGGCATCGAGAGGCGGTAGCCTCGTTACCTTTTTTGGAGAACGTTAGGATGAATGTTGTTCTCGATCGAGCTCGTATCTCTGTGCGGCGCGAGATTTTCGCGCTACTGGCCTGTTTGACGTGCAGCCTGGCATTCGCCGCGCCCTACGAACTTCCGCCGATCGGCGGTTCCGGACCGGCGGAACATCATCCCGGTAAAATCATTTGGGCGGATCTGGTGACCCCGGATCTTGCCGCGGCCGAGCGCTTCTACGCGGAATTGTTCGGCTGGACGTACCAAACCATTCACGCCGGCAATACGGATTACGCGGTGGCGCTGCTCGATGGACGCCCGATCGCCGGGCTGTTGCAAAAGCCGCTGCCGTCTGGCGAGCGCCGCCAGCCGGCTTGGCTCACCTTCATCGCGGTGCGCGACATCGATGCCGCCAGACGGATCGCGCTCGGCCACGGCGCGAAAAGCGTTTCTGAACCCAAAACCTACACCGGCCGCGGACGGCAGGCGGTGCTTGCGGACCCGGAGGGTGCGGTAATTGCAATGCTCGCCTCCTCGAGTGGCGATCCGCCGGACTATTTGGCGGCGCCCGGCGAATGGATCTGGAGTTCTCTGCTCGTGCGCGATCCCGCGCAGGAGGCCACGTTTGCCAAGGCGGTATTCGGCTATGACGTGTTCGATCTGCCGAGCGATGACGGCGCGGTCCATGTGATCCTGTCCTCCGACGACTACGCGCGGGCCAGCGTCAACTCACTGCCCTCCAGCGGCCACCGTCGTGCGCATTGGCTCAATTTCATACGAGTAATGAATGCGGCCGAAAGCTCGGCCAAAGCGGTTTCGCTCGGCGGACGGGTCCTGGTGGAGCCTCATGAGGACCGTCATGGCGGAAACATCGCCGTGATTGCAGACCCGGCGGGCGCGCCGATCGGATTGATGGAATGGTCGGATACCGACACCAAAGTGGAGCCGAAATGAGCATTCAATCCGCATCTTGGCGCCGGGGGCTCGGCGCATCCACGCTGCTCCTCATCATGTCCGCATGTGTCGGGGTCGGCTACGTTGGCGGCGGTTACGAGCCCTACGGTTACGTTGGCGGCGGTTACGAGCCCTACGGTTATGATTACGGCGGCTGGGGCGGCGCCTATCGCGTGGGACCGCCGCGCGGCGGACCGCGCGGGGGCGGCGGGGGACGCCATGCACCCTCGATTCCCAGCGCCCCGCGCGGCGGCGGCGGACACGGCGGCCACCCGCGGTAATCTGGCAATGACGCCAGCGGCCTGGCGGCCGCGATCGCTGCCTGGAGGCTGAGCGCGCGCTGAACCCGCATCCGCGCACGCGTGCTGGGTTTGTATAAATTGCGCTGATGAACCGGAGTTTAATAATTTGCCCATCTTCCGCGCGCAGTCGCGGTGATAGGCTACGTAATCGCAACCCGTGGTTGGCTACTTAAGCGAGATTTTCGTGTCCAGCATAGCGTCCGCGCGTTCAGCGCAAGGCGATGGTGCTCCCCCAGGTTCTCGGATACCGAGGCTCGACTCGATATGACAGACGCCGCCGTGGGCGCAAATGCACCCGATCATCCATATGATCCCGGCAACGCGGACTCAAGCCACAAAAGAAAAAGCCGTTGGGTGATCTGGACCATCGTCTTGGTCGCGATTCTCATCGGCATTTGGCTCGTCGTGCGTGCCTTCGAAAAGCCCAAGCCCAAACAGCCCCCGCAGCCCATACCGGTCGGCGTCGCCGCGGTCACGCTGGGCAATATCGATGTCTACCTCGACGCCCTCGGGAATGTCACGCCCGTGTATACCGATACCATCGTGAGCCGCGTGGCGGGGATGGTGACCGAGGTCCGGTTCAAGGAAGGTCAGATCGTCAAGAAGGACGACCTTTTGGCGGTCATCGACCCGCGGCCTTATGTAGCTGCCTTCCTTCAAGCGCAGGGTCAGCTGGAACGCGATGAAGCCTTGCTGAAGAACGCCCGCATCGATCTCGTCCGCTATCAGAATTCGTACAAGGAACACGCCATTCCCGAGCAGGAATTGGCCACGCAGCAGGCGACGGTGGACGAAGATGAAGGTACCGTGAAGCTTGACCAAGGCAATCTCGACGCCGCCAAGGTCAATGTCGACTATACGCGCATCGTCTCGCCCATCGACGGCCGCGTCGGATTGCGCAACATCGATCCCGGCAACGTGGTGAGCGCCAACGGAACGACCGGCCTGTGCGTGATCACGCAGCTGCAGCCGATCACGGTGATCTTCGTAATCGCGGAGGATTCGATCGACGAGGTGTTCGCGCAAATGAGCACCGGCAAACCGATGCAGGTGATTGCGCTGGATCGGTCGAAGCAACATACGCTTGCCACCGGCACCTTGCTTACGGTGGATAATCAGGTCAGCACCACCACGGGAACGGTGCGCGCACGCGCCACATTTCCGAATACCCACAATGAGCTGTTCCCAAGCCAGTTCGTGAACGCGAGGTTGCTTGTCAAGACGCTGACGCGAGTGAACCTCGCGCCGCAGGCGGCCATACAGCATAACAACGATGTGGCGTTCGTGTATGTGGTGCAACCGGACTTGAGCGTGCAGTCCCGCAACGTCAAGATCCTGGCGACCGAGGCGGAAACCTCCGCCGTCAGCGGCGTCGAGCCGGGCGACCAACTCGTCACCGACGGCTTCGACAAGCTGCAAAACGGCTCGAAAATCGTGATTCCGAAGAAGGCGCCGGCGGCGGCGAACCCAGCGGCGCCGAAGACCGGATGAATCCGTCCCGACCGTTCATCCTGCGTCCGATCGCGACCTCGCTGCTGATGGCGGCAATTCTGCTGGTCGGCATCATCGGATTTCAGCAATTGCCGATTGCGGCATTGCCCGAAGTCGATTATCCGACGATGCAGGTCATGACCTTTTACCCCGGCGCGAGCGCCGATGTCGTGGCGACGGCCATCACCGCACCGCTGGAGAGGCAACTGGGCGAAGTGCCGGGCCTCACCCAGATGCTGTCCACCAGCTCCGCCGGTGCGTCAGTCATCACTCTGCAATTCAACTTGAGCCTGAATATCGACGTTGCGGAAGAGGATGTGCAGGAGGCAATCAACGCCGCGCAAAATTACCTGCCCACGGGTCTGCCGGTCCCGCCCATATACAGCAAGGTCAATCCCGCGGACGCACCCATCCTCACGCTCGCGCTCACATCCGACTCGATGCCCTTGCAGCAGGTCGAGGATTACACGGACACGCGCCTGGCGCAGAAAATCTCCCAGCTGCCCGGCGTCGGGGCGGTCACCATCAGCGGAGGCCAAAAGCCCGCCGTCCGCGTCCAGCTGAATCCGACGCAGCTCGCGGCCTATGGGTTGAATCTGGAGGACGTGCGCACCGCGCTCGCCGAGACCAGCCTCGACAATGCTAAAGGCAGCTTCAACGGCCCGGCGCAAAGCTTTCAGATCGGCGCCAATGATCAGATCACGAGCGCTGCGGAATTCAACAAGATCGTCATCGCTTACAGAAACGGCGCCCCGGTCATGCTGGCGGATGTGGCGAAGGTGATCGATGGAGTGGAGAACACCCAGCTCTCCGCCTGGATGAACAAGGTACCGGCCGTGATCGTGAACATCCAGCGGCAGCCGGGTGCCAATATCATCAATGTGGTCGATAGCATCAAGGCGCTGCTGCCGAAATTGCGTGCGACGATTCCGTCGACGATCAAGGTGTCCGTGTTGACGGACCGCACCACCACGGTTCGCGCCTCGGTGGCGGACGTCGAATTCGAGCTGATGCTCTGTGTCGCGCTGGTGGTGGCCGTCATCTTCGTGTTCCTGCGCACATTCGCGGCGACCATCATCCCAGGCGTCGCAGTGCCGCTGGCCCTCGTCGGCACCTTCGGTGTGATGTATGCACTGGGCTACAGTCTCAATAATCTCACCTTGATGGCGCTCACCATTTCAACGGGTTTCGTGGTGGATGACGCGATCGTGATGATCGAAAACATCACGCGTTACGTAGAGAAAGGCGAGAAGCCGCTGGCCGCCGCCCTCAAGGGTGCGGAACAGATCGGCTTTACCATCATGTCGCTGACCGTGTCCTTGATCGCGGTTTTGATTCCGCTCTTGTTCATGGGCGATATCACGGGCCGGCTATTTCGCGAGTTTGCCGTGACCTTGAGCGCGACCATCCTGATATCGGCGGCGATTTCTTTGACCTTGACGCCGATGCTGTGCGCCAAGTTGCTCCATCACACGGAGACCAACCAGCAGAGCCGTTTCTACCGATTTTCGGAGCGGGTGTTTCAAAGCGTCATCAATTTCTACGAGCGAACGCTCGACTGGGTGCTCGAGCGCCGGGGCCTCACCCTGTTGGTCGCGATGTTGACGGTGGTCGTGACAGTTCTTCTGTTCCTCATCACTCCGAAAGGGTTCTTCCCCGTGCAGGATACCGGCGAGATTCAGGCGGTCACGGAAGCGAGCCAAACGGTGTCGTTCACGAAAATGGCGCAGCTCCAGCAGCAGCTCGCCGCCAAGATTCTGGATAATCCAGCGGTGATGAGCCTGTCCTCGTTCATCGGCGTCGATGGCACCAACACCACGCTGAACAGCGGCCGCATCCAGATCAACTTGAAGCCGCTGAACGAGCGCAAGTCGGCGACGGACGTGATTCGCGATCTAAAGAACGCCGCCGGCCACGTCGACGGCATCACCCTGTACATGCAGCCGGTCCAGGACATCTCGGTCGAGGATATCGTCAGCCGGACCGAGTACCAATTCAGCATGCAGGACCCTAATCCGGCTGAGTTGGCGCAATATGCGACTAGCTTCGTCAGCCGCCTGCAGCAGCTGCCCGAGCTCGAGGACGTCGCCAGCGATCTGCAAAACGGCGGGCGTCAGGTTTCCCTGCAGATTGACCGGCCCACCGCGTCGCGCCTGGGCCTCACGGCGCAAAATATCGACGATGCGCTCTATGATAGTTTCGGTCAACGGCAGGTCTCGACGCTGTTCACGCAATTGAACCAGTATCACCTCATCATGGAGGTGCAGCCGGAGTTCCAGACCGATCCCGCCCATCTGAACGACATTTATTTGAACACCGCAAGCGGCACGCCGGTGCCGCTCAGCGCGATTGCGACGACCTCGCAGAGCGGCGCCCCGATCTTAATCAGCCATATGGGGCAATTCCCCGCGACGACGGTGTCGTTCAACCTCGCCGCGGGCGCGTCGCTGGGAGCGGCCGTGAGTGCGATCGAGAAGGTGCAAAAGGAATTGCCGCCCCCGGCTGCGATGATCGGCACCTTCCAGGGCACGGCTCAAGCATTCGTCGGCTCGCTCAGCAACGAAGGCATCCTCGTGCTCTCTGCGCTGCTCACGGTGTACATCGTCTTGGGCGTGCTCTATGAGAGCTATATCCATCCGTTGACCATCCTATCGACGTTGCCGTCGGCAAGCGTCGGTGCGCTGCTGGCGCTGCTCATCTGCGGCGACGAGCTGACGGTGGTGGCCATCATCGGCATCGTCCTGTTGATCGGCATCGTGCAGAAGAACGCCATCATGATGATCGACTTCGCGCTCGAAGCGCAGCGCAAGGAGCACAAGAGCGCCTTCGACGCAATCCGCGAGGCCTGCCTGCTGCGGTTTCGCCCCATCCTCATGACCACGATGGCGGCGATGCTGGGAGCCATGCCGCTGGCGTTCGGGCAAGGCGTGGGTTCCGAGCTGCGGCGTCCCCTCGGCATCACCATCGTCGGCGGCTTGATCTGCAGTCAGCTGCTCACGTTGTATACGACGCCCGTGATCTACCTGTTCTTCGATGGGCTGGCCGAACGGTTCGCCGCCTGGCGCGGTCGCGGGCGGCCGACGGCCGAAACGCCGCAGGGTCCACCACCGTCCGCGCCGCGCAACCCACCGCGGCCGGTGTTGCCGCCATCGCAGGCAAGCCCGTGAATTTCTCCGCGCCCTTCATCAAGCGTCCCATCGCCACCACGCTGCTCACCACGGCCTTGGTGTTGTCGGGTGCCTCGGCCTTCCGGGTGCTGCCCGTGTCGCCGCTGCCGCAGGTGGATTTCCCGACCGTATCGGTATCGGCTTCCTTGCCCGGAGCGAGTCCGGAGATCATGGCCTCATCTGTCGCCACGCCGCTCGAGCGGGAGTTCGGCCGAATCTCGGCAGTGACCGAAATGACCTCTCAGAGCACACTCGGCCAGGTGAGCATCACGCTGCAATTCGACTTGAGCCGCAGCATCGATGCGGCCACGCGCGACGTCGAGTCGGCGATCAATGCTGCGCGCAGCTACTTACCCGCCAATCTGCCCAGCAACCCCACCTATCGGAAGGTCAATCCGGCGGATGCGCCCATCATGATCGTGGCCCTCACGTCGGACAAGCTGGCGCCGCCGGCGCTCTACGATGCGGCATCGACGGTGCTCGAACAGAGACTTTCGCAAATTGCGGGCGTGGGACAGGTCGTGGTCGGCGGCAGTTCGGCGCCGGCGGTGCGAATCAACGTAAACCCCACGCAGCTCTCCGGTTACGGGATCGGGTTGGAAAGCGTCCGAACCGCGATCGTGGCGCAGACCGCCAATGAGGCCAAGGGAAGTTTTTCGAATTCCGCGGGCCGTTGGGCCATCAGCGCCAACGATCAGCTCATGAAAGCGAAGGACTATCAGCCCCTCATCGTTGCGTACAGCAATGGCCAGCCGGTGACGCTCTCCAAAGTCGCGACGGTTCAGGATTCGGTCCAATCCGTGCTCTCCACGGGATTGGCGAACGGCAGGAAGGCGGCGCTGCTCATCATCTTCAGGCAGCCCGGCGCGAACATCATCAGCACGGTGGATGCCATCAAGGCGGCATTGCCGCAGCTGGCTGCGAGTATCGACCCGGCCATCATCATGAGCATCGGCCTCGACCAGACCCAGACGATTCGCGCGTCGGTGTCGGACATCGAACGGACGCTGCTGCTCTCGGTGGCGCTGGTGGTGCTGGTGGTGTTCCTGTTCCTGCGGGAACCTCGCGCCACCTTGATCCCTTTTGTCGCGGTGCCCGCCTCCATCATCGGCACGTTTGCGATCATGTACCTGTTCGGTTACAGCGTCGACAATCTCTCGCTGATGGCGCTCGCCATTTCCACGGGGTTCGTCGTCGACGATGCGATCGTGGTGCTCGAAAACATCACCCGGTATCAGGAAATGGGCATGGATGCCGAGACGGCCGCAATGAAGGGAGCGGCGGAGATCGGCTCCACCGTGCTGTCCATGAGTATTTCACTGGTGGCGGTGTTCATCCCCATCCTGTTGATGGGTGGAATCATCGGCCGGCTGTTCCGGGAATTCGCCGTGGTGCTCTCCGTCGCCATCTTAGTCTCGCTGGCCGTGTCGTTGACGGCCACTCCCATGATGTGCTCGGTGCTGTTGCGCAAGAAAGCAACCCACGGCAAGTTGTACATGGCGAGCGAGCGGGCCTTCGACCGGATCTTGAAGGGTTACGAGCACAGTTTGGCCTGGGTATTGGAGCACTCCCTGCTGGTGCTCATCATCGCCATCGCCACCCTCGGCCTCAACGTATTCTTGTATGTCGTGATTCCCAAGGGATTCTTCCCGCAGCAAGATACCGGCCGCCTGAACGGCAACATCATCGCGGATCAGTCGATTTCCTTTCCGGCCATGCAGCAGAAAATCGCGCAGCTCGCCGCCATCGCCAAACAGGATCCCGGGGTCGACACCGTGTTGATATTCACCGGCGGCGGCGGCGGGACCACGACCAACACGGGCCGCGCTTTTCTCGCCCTCAAACCCCTCGCGGAGCGCAAGGCGACCGCCGATCAGATCATCAACCGGCTGCGGCCGAAATTGGCCGTGGTGCCGGGCGCGACGCTGTTTCTGCAAGCAGTGCAGGACGTGCGCATCGGCGGCAGGCAAGCCGCCGCCCAGTATCAATACACGATTCAAAGCGCCGACCTGCCGACGCTGAATCACTGGGCCCCGATTTTGTTGAAATCGCTGAAAGGCATCCGCCAGCTGACCGATGTGAACAACGATGCTCAGAACAAAGGGCTTGCGGCCAATCTGGTGATCGACCGGCCCACCGCCGCACGCCTGGGCGTCTCTCCGGAGGCAATCGACAACGTTCTCTATGACGCGTTTGGAGAACGGGAGATCGCGAAGACCTATACGCAGTTGAATCAGTATTACGTCATCATGGTCGTGGACCCTGCCTTCTGGCAAGATCCGGGCGCATTGAGCAACGTGTACGTCGCATCGAGCGGCGGCATGGTGCCGTTGTCGGCATTCACCCACTATGAGGCGGGGACGGCACCCCTTGCGGTAAATCACTCCAGCGTCTTTCCGTCCGTGACCTATTCGTTCAATCTTGCTCCGGGCGTGGCGCTCGGCACCGCGGTCAACTTGATCAATGCGGCGGAGCGGGAGGCGGGCGTGCCCTCGACGATCACGGGCTCGTTCAGCGGCACGGCTCAGGCCTTCACGGCCTCGCTCTCGAGCGAACCGCTGCTGATCGCGGCCGCCATCGCGGCCGTGTACGTGGTGCTCGGCGTTCTCTACGAAAGCTACATTCATCCGATCACGATACTCTCCACACTGCCGTCGGCCGGGGTAGGCGCGTTGCTCGCGCTGCTCATCACGCACACGGAGCTCAGCGTCATCGCCTTGATCGGGATCATCCTGCTGATCGGAATCGTCAAGAAGAATGCGATCATGATGATCGACTTCGCCATCGAAGTGGAAAGGCGCGATCATAAGAGCCCCAAGGAGGCGGTATTCGAGGCGAGCCTGCTGCGCTTTCGGCCCATCATGATGACGACCATGGCGGCGTTGCTGGGCGGCGTGCCCCTGGCGGTCGGCACCGGCATGGGTTCGGAACTGCGCCGCCCGTTGGGCATCGCAATCGTCGGTGGGCTGATCGTGAGTCAAATGCTGACTCTATACACGACACCGGTGATCTATCTTTATATGGACCGCGTGAATACATGGATCTCCAAATTCGGTTTTGCCAAGTCCCCCACCGCCGGAACGGGACCCGCCGGCGAGCCGGCAAGCTCATGAGACGAAGCAGCTCACTGTATCGATTGACGGCCGCCGCGGGCGTATTGAGTCTGGGCGGATGCAACTTTGCGCCGCGCTACGATCCGCCGCGGACCGAACCATCCGCGGTATTCAAGGAGGCCGTGCCCGGCGCCGATGCGGCGGCGCAAGGATGGAAGATCGCAGAGCCGCGCGATGCCGCGATACGCAGCAATTGGTGGGAGATGTACGAGGATCCGCAGCTCAATGACCTCGAGGCGCGGGTCGCCATATCGAATCAAACCATCGTTGCGGCGGAGGCGAGTTACCGCGCCGCTTACGCGCTGGTGCAGGAAGCGCAAGCCCAGCTATTTCCCACTTTGAGCCTCGTCCCCAGCGTGACGCGCGCAAAGTCCAGCGCCGAGGTCACCCAGATCGGCAGCGGCGGTGCTTCCACCGGCGCCGCCGCAACGACGACCACGACGAGCGCTGCGCAGGGCACATCGGCCGGCACGCACAATATTTTCGCCTTTCCGCTCGAAGCGTCTTATCAGGTCGATTTGTGGGGCAGCATCCGCAATACCGTGGCCGAGAATCGTTTCTCGGCGCAGGCGAGCGCGGCGCAGCTGGCGAATGCGCTGCTCAGCACGCAGAGCACGCTGGCGCAGGACTACTTCCAGCTGCGGGTGGCCGACGAACAGCGGCGCATCCTCGAGGTGACGGTCGCCGACTATGAGCAAAGCCTGCATCTGGTGCGCACGCTGGTCGAGAATGGCGTGGACTCGGAGGCGGATATTGCCTCAGCCGAATCGCAGCTCGAATCCGCGATGGCCTCTGCCACCGACGTCGGCGTCGCGCGGGCGCAGTACGAGCATGCGATCGCCGTGCTGATCGGCGTGCCGCCGGCGAAATTTTCCATTCCCTATAAACGCCTCAACCAGCCGCTGCCGATCATCCCGGTGGGGGTGCCTTCGGACCTTCTCGAACGCCGCCCGGACATAGCCTCAGCCGAGCGGCAGGTCGCGGCGACCAATGCCCAGATCGGCGTGGCACGCGCCGCGTTCTTTCCGAGTCTGACCTTGAGCGCCAGCGGCGGCTACGAGTCCACCGCCTTGAGCAATCTGTTCAATCTCCCGAACCGCTTCTGGTCGGTGGGGCCCAGTTTGGCGCAAGTGCTGTTCGACGGCGGCGCGCGCCGCGCGGCGGTCGCGCAGGCGCGGGCTCTGAATGAGAGCCAAACGGCCACCTACCGACAAACGGTCTTGAGTGCATTCCAGTCGGTGGAGGACGAATTGGCGGCGCTGCGGATCTTGTCGACGGAATTGGGCCAGGCGCACAAGGCCACGCTCGCGGCGAAGCGCGCCGTCGAGCTGACGGTCATGCTGTTCCGCAATGGCGTCGATAGCTACGTGAACGTCATCACGGCGCAAAATGCGTTTCTGGCCGCCCGCGAAACGGAGCTGGCCGTTCAATTGAAGCAGCTCTCGGCCAGCGTCAGTCTGATCAATGATTTGGGCGGCGGTTGGGGCGCATCGCAGCTCCCTGAAACGGAACGCATGGCGCAGCATCCGCCGGATGCCGGCAAAGCGCCCGTGGTGCCCGCGGAGAATGCCGGGCCGAGCGTACCGAATCCGCCGCCGATGCCGAGCGGCGAAATCCAACCTGACGACATCATCAAGCAAAACGACGAGGCGACCGGGCCGTAGGAGGAATGGCACCTACTTGAGCTGCAAGCAGCCTTGATTGTTCGGCGGTGCATTCAGCGACGAACTCAACGGCGTTGCGCGGCGCTGCCCTGTAGTACCATGAGAAAAAATGTGGACATCGGGTCCCGGAGTTTCCCGTTTTGCACAACTTGAGACCGCGGCCCGCCGCGCAGCCGGCGTACCGTATTCTACTGGCGAGTTTGATCGGTACGACCATCGAGTTCTTCGATTTCTATATCTACGCGACGGCCGCGGTATTGGTTTTCCCCACATTGTTCTTTCCCAAGCAAGATCCGGCCACCGCGACGCTGCAGTCGTTCGCGACCTTCGCGCTGGCCTTCTTCGCACGGCCTATCGGGTCGGCCCTGTTCGGACATTTCGGCGATCGCATCGGACGCAAGGCGACGCTGGTGACGGCGCTGCTGACCATGGGGATCTCCACGGTGCTCATCGGTCTGTTGCCTACCTATGCATCGATCGGCGTAATCGCGGCAGTGTTGCTGGCGCTGTGCAGATTCGGGCAGGGGCTGGGCTTGGGCGGCGAGTGGGGCGGCGCGGTATTGCTGGCCACCGAGAATGCGCCGCCGGGAAAGCACGCCTGGTACGGATGCTTCCCGCAGCTGGGCGCGCCTCTCGGCTTCATCTGCTCCACCGGCGTCTTTTTAGCAATCGGCGCTACCTTGAGCAATGGCGACGTGCTGCGATGGGGTTGGCGCATTCCGTTCTTGGCGAGCGCGGTCTTGGTGCTCGTGGGGTTGTACATTCGGCTGCAGCTGGTCGAGACACCCGCATTCCAGCGCAGCATCGAACAAGGCGAGCGAGTTCGCGTGCCATTTCTCGCGGTGGTGACGCAATATCCCCGGGAACTGATCCTGGGCATTCTAGGGACGACCACGACCTTCTTGATTTTCTATTTGATGACGGTGTTCGCGTTGAGCTGGGCGACCACGGCGCTCAATTTTCCGCGCAGCGACTTCTTGGTATTGCAAATGGTGGGCGTCTTGTTTTTGGGGCTGACCATACCCGTTTCGGCGCTAATCGCGGACCGGATCGGCGGCCGCTTGATGCTGATCTTCGCCACGCTCGCGATCATGGCATTCGGTTTCGCCTTTGCGCCCTTGTTCGGCGCTCACGACTCCGTCAAGGTATTCGCTTTCCTGGCACTCGGCTTCTCGCTGACGGGATTCACGTATGGCCCTCTCGGTGCCGCGCTGGCGTCATTGTTTCCGACGCCGGTGCGCTACACGGGCACATCGCTGACTTTCAACTTCGCTGGAATTCTGGGCGCATCGCTTGCTCCGCTGATCGCGACGCATTTATCCCTGACATATGGTCTACGGTATGTGGGGTACTATCTGTCGGCAGCCGGGCTCGTGACGCTGGTGGCTCTGTTGTTGATCGGGGAAAAACCGTGAATCGTTCGAAGCGGGTCACGCGCCGGTATTGGCGATGGAGTGCAGCCAGCGAGTGAGCCCGGCGACATCCATCGCGCCGTTTCGTCGCGCGATCTCTTTGCCGCCGCGAAAGACGATCATCGTCGGAATGCTTCTGATGTTGAATCTCGCGGCGGGTGCCGGCTCGTCTTCCGTATTCAATTTTGCAAACCGTACGTTGGGTTCGAGCTGCCGCGCGGTCGCTTCGAAGAACGGCGCCATGGCGATGCATGGGCCGCACCAGGGAGCCCAAAAATCCACGACCAGAGGCAAATCGCCGCGACCCACATGCTTGTCGAAATTCGCCGCGGTCAAGGTGAGCGGCTTTCCCTCGAAAAGAGCGAAGTGACACTTCGGACAGCGCGGGGATTCGCGCACCCGATCGCCCGGCAGTCTAACTACCGAGTTGCAGTGCCCACACACCACGTGAACGATGCCACTCACCGGTCGCCCATCACTTCGGTTCAGCGACGAGTATGACAAACGTGTCCGGCACGATCGCAGGCCGCGGGTGCGGCTGATCGGGCGTCGGCGGGGGTGTGCCGCCCAGGCGCGCTGCAGAGAGAAAAATCCTATGCGTAGCCGGATCCAGGGCCATGGTCCGCGCGCTCTTCTGGGTCTGCACCGTGGCAATGACCCGGTATTGATCCGGTGTTTCCTGATGGATCACGGTCAGGGTTCCGTCAGCCCCATTGGAGCTGAATACGAATCCGAGATCGCGGTCGAAAACTGCCGCATCCGGGCCGTCCCCGATCGTTACGCGCGCGACCTGCTTGCCGGACACCGAATCGGTCACAGCCATGACCTGGTTCTCGCACACCGAGAACAGACGATGATTCGCCGCATCGATCGCAAGGCCGGTGGGATTCGAGCAGCCCGGCACCGCCCAGGTAGCCTTGATCTTGAGTGATTTGGCGTCGATGGCGACGATCTTGGCGGCTTCGGTTTCGATGTTGACGAACACGGTGCCCGCCGCATCGGTCGCCATGAATTCCGGCGGACCCGGGAGCATGATGCTGGCGAGAACCTGCAGCGTCATTGGGTCGAGCACGTCGATGTCATTGGTGGCGCCGTTGGCAGTGAACACGTGTTGAAGTCGTGGTTCGTACAGGATGGCATCCGGCTTTTTGCCCGCTACCGGCGACTCTTGAATGACGTGGAGAGTATCGATCTCGAATGCGGTCACCGTAGCGGCTCGGCCGTTACTGGTGTAGCCGCGCTTCAGTTCCGGGGCGAACGCGATTCCGTGAACGCCCGCCGTATTCGGAATGATGCCTGCCCGTCGCCCGCTCGACGTATCAATGACATCGACACGATCGCCGCGGCTGACGAACAGTCTGGCACCGCTCGGTTCCAGCGCGAGGTAATCCCAGCCGCCGATACCGCCCAGTTGCCATATCGTCGATACGCCGTAGTCGGCGTTGGGTAGCGGCGATTCTTCGGCTGAGCATAACGATACTCCGGCGACTTGCAGAACGGTAAAAGCCACGATTGGCGTTAGTTTCTTGGACATCGTAAGTCCCGTCCCCCTTGGCGATGTTCAAGTCTACCCGTAATGGCATTAGTTAAAACATTTGCGCTCGCCAACTTGTCGGACCGATTGAAGCTCGCGTATCTGTTCGTATCGCATGATCTCAACGTGGTGAGAGCCATCGCCGACCGCGTTTACG
>Ga0224558_1002327_pt1 | contig 17690 bp, 12 predicted proteins | sample 714S32024metaG_FD_180682 | JGI IMG/M metagenome (GOLD analysis project Ga0224558, IMG submission 180682) | Peat soil microbial communities from Stordalen Mire, Sweden - 717 S3 20-24 | ecosystem: Environmental > Terrestrial > Soil > Wetlands > Peat | place: Sweden: Norrbotten County, Stordalen...
ACCAGCGGACCGCACAAAGGATGAGTCCGGGTTCGGTCTGCCGCCATTTGAAGATCGCAGGTCGGGTTATCACTGCGCGATTCTTTCACATCACCCGCCAAACAACCCTGAAAGTTGCAACACATCCTTCGACGTAGACGAAGCACGCGAAGCGGGCATTTACCTCTGGACTGTGCCGTTACCGGACGGTCATCTCATCTACTACGTGGGAGAGACAGGCCGCAGCTTTAACATTCGGCTGCGCCAGCACTACAAGGAGCTCGTCTGCGCGCGGTATCACGTCTATTCCGCTGTGGAGTTTGCCCGGGGCGAAAAGCTCACACTATGGCCCGGTCATTGGGATGTCGCAGATCGTAAGTCCGATGAGGAATGCCGAGCGAATTGCGATCGCATCTCCGGACAGATTCAGGAGATGGTGCTCGTTCTCCGATTCTTTCTTGCGCCGTTGTCCTGCGATAAGCGCACTCGTCAAACTCGTCAGCGAATCGAGGCTGCGATAGCAAAGCCCCTATATGCCGTGCCGGGGAAAGTCGGAGCATTTCAAGATCAGGGGATTCTCTACTACCCGAGAATGCCTAACGAACAGCCTTTTGCCTGCGTAGCTAGCTCCCCCGTTCCACTTCTCGGCGTACCGGAGCGGTTTTGGGCCTAGCTTCGACCTCATCCGATACACGGCCGGCACGTTCCTGTTAAGACCATGATCGCGTTTCGCTGTGCCCAATTTTGTGCCCACCACCAAACCCTACCGAGTGTGATGGAGTGTTGCGGCACCGCTGGAAAGCCTTGCTGGACAAGGCATTCGTGGCATTTAGTAGCACTTCATAGCGTGACGTGCAAGTTGTTGAATCTTCGTGCGCTGTGAACTTAGGATCTGGCGGGTAAAACCGTGGGGGTTCGAGTCCCCCCTTTCGCACCAGCACTCTAGCGCCGATTGCGGAGCGACTGCTCGAAAGCTCCGAGCGCGGCGCCAAGCCCTTCCAATCCGCCGCGCAAAGTCTCGGTGGCTCCGCAAAACCCGATTCGAAAGTGCTGCGGCTGTTCGAAAAAGTCACCGGGAACGACGCTGGTCTCGAACTGCTCACGCAACATTCTTACAAATGCTTCCGCATCTCCCACTTTGAGCCGCGGAAACACTGTCGTACCGAAGCGGCTCGGCTCGCAATCCAGTTGCGGATGCCCCATCAGGAATTCATTCACCAACGCACGGTTTGGCTCAAGCAGGGCACGCGCGCGATCGCGCACTCGGTTCAGGTTGTCGAGCGCAATGACGCCGAGGAGTTCGGCTGGATGCACCGGACTCCCGTAAGTGAAATCCACAATCTGCCACATGCGCTGGACCAATTCCGGTTGAGCCACGATCCATCCGCAGCGAATGCCACTAAGTCCGTATGCTTTGGTCAAGCTGCTCGTGATCACGAAGTTCGGTCCAAGATGAAACGCAGACCGCCATGTTTGGTCAAATAAACTTTCCAGATACACCTCATCTACCAGCACGCGCGCTCCCACCCTGGCCGCCATCTCACCCACCTGCTGCATGGTGCTGTCATCGGTAAAGGCACTGCTTGGGTTGTGCAGATTGCATAGAACCACGAGGCGTGTTTGCGGTGTGAGTTTCCGCTCCAGCTCTCCCAACCCCAGCCGAAACCCCCTGTCCGCGCGACGATCGAAGCGCGATACCCTGGCCCCGATATGGTCTAGTATCGTCAGCAGCGGATCGTACGTGGGCCGTTCGACGAGCACCTCGTCGCCCGGTTGCACCAACGCGGTCAGCGCAATATAGTTCGCCATCGACGTGCCGTGCGTATACACCACACACTCCTCCGCCACACCCGCCTTCGCTGCCAACCTTTCCATCAGCGGCTTGAAACCGTATGGTCCCGTGCCAACGATCTCAAGGTCTTCAATGCGCACCGGCAACTCCGCCAGGGGATAGTCCAAAACACCGCTCGATGCCAGGTTGAAGCGCGCATTCGAGTGCAATTTTGCCCAAGCCAGATAGCGTGAAGCAGCCTCTGACCGCAGACTATTCATATCGAGCTCTCCCGCGGTCGGAAAATTGACCGCAGACATATTCAACTACGAATCGGCAGAGCGCGCCGATGCCTGCCGGCGGCTCCAAAACCAGTAAACCGGAACGCCCGCCAGCAGCATGGCAAAGCCAATCAGGCTATTTTTCGGATAGCGGTAGATCGTGTTCCCCACCACCCACCAGCATATCCCGGAGAACAGGGCCGTGCTCACGGGATGTCCGGGCATCCGATAACCGGCGCTCGCCTTCATTTCGCCGCGCGCAGCCCTCCTGCGAAATACGAAGATCGTCGTCGCCGTCAACCCAAAAAATAAGAAATCCATTGAGATGACATAATTCAAAATCTGTTCGTAGCGCCCCGACAGGGCGATGATAATAGTCCACACACTCTGCAACACGATCGCCACTACCGGCACGCGCGTGCGCGGATCGAGCCACGCCACCGCCCGAAAGAACAGGCCATCGTCCGCCATCGCAAAATACACACGTGGGGCGGTCAAGATCGACTGGCTTAAGAATCCCAGAGTCGAGATCGCGATGGCGGCGGCAATAAACGTAGCGCCGCGCTCTCCCAGCGCCAACCTCATTACAGCCGTGGCGGGCGTGCTGGTCGCAGCCAATGCTTCCGGGCCCAGAGCGCGCACGCACACCCAGTTCACCGCAAGGTACAGCACCACCACGCCCAGCACTCCCAGCAGCAGTCCTCGGGGCAGGTTTTTCTTCGGCTCTTTCACTTCCGCGGCCAGGAAGTTCGCCGTCTGCCATCCTCCATAGGCGAACAGCACTGGCACCATCGCCGCGCCAAACGACGAGAGCGACGAGTGCCTCTCCGCTGCCGTGCTCACCGTCACGTGTCTCCCGCTCAATGCCGCTCCGGCAATCACCATGGCTGAGATTGCGACGATCTTCAGCACCATGAAAATACTTTGCGTGCGCCCGCCGGTTTTCACGCCAAGACAGTTGATGAGCGTAAGCGTGCCCAGCGCGATCGTCGCAATGATCCAATCGGGTGCCTGCGACCCAGTGAACTCGGAAAAATAACGGGCAAACGTGATCGATACGGCCGCCATGCCTCCCGTCTGTATCACAAGCAGCAACACCCATCCATAGAGGAAAGCGACCGCAGGGTGGTACGCCTCGCGTAGATACGCGTACTGGCCTCCAACCTCGGGCAGCGTGGCCGCTAATTCCGCCCAAATGAATGCGCCGCCCACTCCTATCACTCCACCAAATATCCATGCTCCCAGGATCAGCGCGGGCGTGTGTACCTGCTGCGCCACCACGTAGGGGTTGATAAATATTCCTGAGCCCACGATGCCCCCCATCACCAGCATCGTCGCATCGAACAAACCCAGTTTTCGGGCGAGGGCGGGCTTGGAATCGAGAGCGCGATTCGCGCTCAGAAGCTCAGTCACGCGGGCGGCTTTGCATCCGTGCCGCGGTTTCAGTGCTTGACAGGAACATGATTGGATTAGTGTACCGGCGCGGCCCGTCTCGTTGGGAACTCTCCATCTTTCCCCCATCCGGAAGAAGTTATCTCTTTGGGCCGTTGCGTTGCGCGATTCCCAAAAAAAAACTGCATGGCCTGCTACAGCCATTCGTGATCTCGCTTCGCACCGGTCATTGCAGGCACCATGACAATGGCCCGCAGCTTCCTGCACAAGGACTCTGATGAGGAGAGGCCAAATCGTTACGCCGGGAAAACAACAAATGTCAGCATCCATCGCTTCGTGCAGCAACCACTCAGATAGAAAGCCTCGTTTGTTTGGCCAAGCCACCGCAATCCTCACTCTGTTTGTTTTGATGGCCAGTCACCTTGTTGCCGGTCAGACTGCAAAGCCCACCGACCTCGAGTTTCATAAGTTCCAGCCCAAGGTGTCGCCGGAGAAAGCGTCGCCGGAGAAAGCCGTGTCGGGCGCACAAAACCAGGCTATATCGCCCGATGGCATCGGTCCGGTCGCAGCCCAGCAGATGCTCAGCCTGCAACAGGAGAAAGCTTCCCGCACGCCGGCGCAACAAAAGGTTGACTCCAACGTTCTCTTCACCATCCGCATGCTGGCCGGACAACCCGCGGCGCCGGGAGTTCCGTACCTCTATACCGGAGTCGATCTCGACGCCAACGACAACATTGTTGTCGATATGGTCGCCACCGTTACCGACGAACTGCTGCAACAAATCGCCGCGGCCGGCGGGCAGGTGCTCTACACTAATCGCGAGTTGCGCAGCATCCGCGCCACGATCCCTCCGCAGCAAATTGAAAAAATCGCCGCCTCATCCGATGTAGTGTTCATTTCCCCCAAGCAAGGTTCCATGACCCAGGGAGGCTCGCCCGTTGGGTCCGTCAGCCCTCTGCGATTTTGGAACGTAAACCCGGATTTCAAACAGCGCGCAACTCGCGTCCGCAAACAGCTCGGAGCGGTCTTGAACGAATACGGAACGCCAGTGGTCGGCCAGGGCAGCGTCGAGACCGAAGGCGACTTCACGCATCGTGCGGCGGATGCGCGCGGAACATTTGGCGTGGATGGCACTGGACTCAAAATCGGCGTGCTGTCTGACGGCGTGACCAGCCGCGCGCTCAGCCAGGCGACTGGCGATCTTCCACCAGACTGCGGCACGCCTCCCTGCCTCACTGTCCTCAGCGGTCAGGCGGGAGCCGGCGACGAAGGCACAGCCATTATGGAAATCCTCCATGACATGGCGCCCGGCGCCAGCCTCTACTTTGCCACGGCTGACAACAGCATCACCAGTTTTGCCGCCAACATCCGCGCCTTGCAGGCGGCCGGCTGCCAAATCATCGTCGACGACGTTTTCTACTTTGTCGAAACCCCATTTCAAGACGGGCAGACCTCGGCTGTCGTTTCCACCAGCCAGGGCGGCGTCGTCACGCAGGCCGTCAATGATGTTGTGGCCGCCGGCGTCTTCTATTTTTCTTCCGCCGGCAACGAGGGCAACCTGGACACAGGCACCTCCGGCACATACGAAGGCGACTTCGCTCCGCAAGCCGCTGCCTCGCCCCTGCCCTCCGGAAACGTTCACAATTTCGGCAGCGGCCACGGGTATGACACCATTACCTCGCCCGGCGAACAGGTTCTAGGTTTGTTCTGGGCCGATCCTCTCGGCGGTTCCGGCAATGACTACGATCTGTACCTCCTCAACAGCACCGGCGCAAGCATTCTGGGAGCCTCCACCAACATTCAGAATGGAACCCAGGATCCGGTGGAATTGATCGGCAGCGCCAACGTCATCGATAACAATCGTCTCGTCGTGTTTCAGAACACTGGCGCGCTCAATCGCTTTTTCCATCTCGTCCTGTTCCGCGGCACCCTGGCGGTCGCCACCTCCGGAGAGACGCATGGCCACTCCGCCGCCTCTGGCGCCTATACCGTGGCCGCAACCCCGGCAGCCATCTCCGCCGGCGCGCCCACGCCTAATGGTCCTTTTCCCGACCCGTTTACATCCGCAAGTCAGACCGAGTTCTTCAGCTCTGACGGTCTTCGCCACATCTTCTTTAACGGAGATTCGACCGCGATCACGCCCGGCAACTTCTCTTCGACCGGCGGGGATGTGTTGAACAAGCCCGACATTACTGCCGCCGACGGCGTCTCGGTCACCGGCGTTGGTGGCTTCGGCAGCCCATTCTACGGAACCTCCGCCGCCGCCCCCGCGGCCGCAGCGGTCGCCGCCTTGGTGCTGGCTGCGCAGCCGACGTTGGATGCCGCCCAGATGCGCAGCGCGCTGACCAGTTCCGCCATCGACATTATGGGCGCTGGCTTTGACCGCGATTCCGGCCATGGCATCGTTATGGCCTTCGAGGCCATCGAAGCGCTGGGCGTCACCGGCTATGCCAATCCTGCCTTGGACACGATTACCGCCACCGAAAATCCGGGCAACGGCAATGGAGTGATCGAAGCCGGCGAAGGCGGGAAACTCGTCATCGCTCTCAACAACAAATCCGGGGTCAAAGCGGCAACCGGCATCACCGCCACATTGACCTCGTCCACTCCGGGCGTGATCGTCACCTTGCCCGGCACCAGCGCCTATGCCGACATGCCAATCGGCTCCAGTGGCGGCAACAACCTTTCGCCGTTTACTTTCACCCTCGACTCGGCCTTCCCCTGTGGAGAAACGGCCGACTTCACTCTCACCGTCGCTTATACCGGCGGCCCGCAACGAGCTCTAAATTTCACGGCCTCGACCGGCTTGTTGACCTTTACCAATACCCTTGGAACCACCCCGACGGCCGTCACGGGCGTCACTACTGCGACCGGCACTCAGGTCAACCGCATCAACCGCAACGGTGTCATCAGCGCCTGTGGTACCCCCAAAGCGTTTCCCGGCGCCATCACCGGCAGCCATACCTTCGATTCCTACACCTTCACGGCGTGCCAGTCCTTCTGTATGGAACCAATACTGAGAGCCGGCACTTCTGGCGTAAACTTGTTCGAGTCCGCCTACACTCCCTCCTACAATCCCAGCAGCATCGGGACCGATTACGCGGGAGACGCTGGTCTGAGCACGAACATTCAGTCCTTCGGCATTAGCGCGACCTCCGGAACTTCCTACACCATCGTCGTCAACGACGTTGGGGGAAATAGCCCGGCGAACAACTACACCCTTCAGATTCCCGCCTGCGCTCTCGACTGCAACGTGAACCAGTTGCCCGTCGCCATCGCGCAAAACGTTACCGTGATCGCCGCCAACAAGAACGGAACGGCGGCTGCCAACGTCAACCATGGCTCGTACGATCCGGCCAGCCACCCTATCACCATCACCCAGATTCCCCCGGGTCCCTATCCCGTCGGCGTGAACAACGTGTACCTGACGGTGGTCGACCCGCTGGGCGCAACATCGCAGGCCACGGCCACCGTTACGGTCGACAATCCGGGCTTTACGCTGGCTGCCACCGTGTCCGCGATGTTCATCTCACCGGGCGGCGTTGCCACGGGTCATGTCACCTTTACTCCCACCCCGGGGATCGGCAGCGCACTGACGCTGGCTTGCTCGGGTCTTCCGGCCAAGTCCTCGTGTACCTTATCGCCCGCCACCCTGCCGGTCGGCAGTCCCCAAACCGACATTAAGGTGACCGTTACCACTACGGGATCGAGTGCGGCCGTCCTCAAACATTCCCGGATCTTCTACGCGGCGTGGCTGCCCCTGACCGGACTGGGGCTGATTGGCATGGCTTTCATGACCATGCCAGGCAAGCGTCGGAGAGCCTGCTCCGCCGTTCTGATCTTGATGTTCGTGGCTATGTTGACGTTCCTCATCGGCTGTGGCAGCAGTAGCCATCCGAGCGGCACACCGCAAGGAAATTACGCCATCGCCGTAACCGGCACTGCCGGCAACGTGACGGAATCCACAACCTTCTATTTACACGTGCAGTAGGCTGACAAATTGCATTTCTTCCTTGGGAACATCGTCAAACTCACGATGTTCCCGCTTTCTACTTTGATCGGAACGTCAAATCGACCGTCGCTGTTTTGCCCGCGTCCACAACCACGTTCTGCGTTTGCGTTCCGTAGGTCTCGTGCCATGCGGAGAGCGTGTAAGTGCCGGGCGCGACGCCCTCCAGCTTGAACGCGCCTGCCTCATTGCTGACGCCGTGTGGTCCCTTCACTACCACGATGTAGGCGCGCATCCACGGATGAATGTTGCATTTCACGGGAATCGCAACTTCCTCATTGCTCCATGCGAAATCAATCGGCGGGCTTCCCTCCATTTGCGATTTGTTCCAGGCTTGATTGCCGCTATCTTTCCTGGGGTCGGGATGGATGTTGTGAATTGTCTTGTCGTCGTTCAAAATTCGCATGGGTTGGCCGGGATTCACCGCGACCACATGCGGAATATAGCGGCATCCTTTTTGAACGATCGTTACAGGTTGCGACGATCTCGCCTCCGTTCCATTCAGTCCCTGCGAAAGATACAAGACGACATTGGCCAACCCGCCGTTCGCTCCCACAACCACTCCTTCCGCCACGGCTGGAGACGATCCCTTGCCCACCTGAATGCAGCCCGGATCCTTCGACATGTCGATTGTCCTCGGATGAGGAGCCGGGCCATCCAGCTTCACCGTCCCCACAATCTGACCCGTCGGTGTTGCGCCCACATCCGGCGTGCATCGGAGTGCGCCCGCGCCCAGCAGGAACACCAGCGCACTCATCGTTGCAACGCGGTACTTAGTTTTCATCGGGCACAGTCCAAAATCATCGCAGACTCATTCACGAGCGCCGGCGGGCGCGTGTTTCGTGACTGCGTCTTACCACACCCGGCAGGCGTTCTCGGACACCATGGGCTGCCCCGCCTTGCATCCAAAGGCTTGCTGGAACGCGGCAGAATTCTGCACCGCTCCATTCACCCGCCACCGTCCCGGCGAATGCGGATCGATCAGCACAAGTTTCCGCGCCTGCTGCTCAGTTACGTTCTGGCACCAGATCTGCCCATACGCCAGAAAGAATCGCTGCCCGGCAGTGTATCCATCGATTGGTTTGACGGGTGTATCGCCGATCATCTTCGTCAGCGCCATGTAAGCCAGCTTCAGCCCGCCATTGTCCGCGGTGTTCTCGCCCAGCGTTAGTTTGCCGTTAAGCTTAATGTCGCCCTTGTCATCCTTGACCGAAACGAAACTCGAATACTCCTTGGCCGTGCAGTCCGCGCGCTGCTCGAATTCCTTCCCGTCTTCCGGAGTCCACCAGTCGCGGAAGTTTCCCTCCGCGTCAAACTTACGCCCCTGGTCGTCGAAGCCATGCGTAAGCTCGTGCCCAATCACCACTCCAATCCCGCCAAAATTCACCGCGTCATCCATCAGCTTCCCGTAAAACGGAGGCTGCAAAATTCCCGCCGGAAAATTAATGTCATTCATCGAAGCCCGGTAATAGGCGTTCACGGTCGGCGGCGTCATTCCCCAATCTTTCCGGTCGGTGGGCTTGTCAATCTTGTTGTAGATGCGGTGAACTTCGAAGGCCTTGGCCCGTTGCAGATCGCCGGCATAATCGTCCGCCTTGATCGCGATGCTGCTGTAATCGCGCCACGTGTCCGGGTACCCGATGTTGTTGACGATTGCGTTCAGCTTTTCGTAAGCCTTCTTCTTTGTCGTGTCCGACATCCATGTCAGCTCGCCGATATCTTCGCGCATTGCGCTCTCAATGCCCTTCACCATCTTCAACGTGCGCTCTTTGCCATCCGCGCCGAACGTGCGATCGACATAGAGTTTGCCGAGCGCCATTCCCAGACTCGTGTCCGTGGACTTCACGCAACGCTTCCAGCGCGCCTCAATCTCCTGCTGGCCTGACATGTATTTGCCGTTGAAGGCAAAATCTTCGTCGACAAAAGCCTTCGTCAGCGCCGGCGCGTACTCGTTAATCGTTCTCCAACGCAGATAAATCTTCCAGTCGCCGAGCGGAACTCTGTTGAGCTGTTCATTCACCTGCTTGAAGAACTCGGGATTTCCCACATTCAGCGCTGTGAATTTTGGCGAGCCGTTATCGGCAAAGTACACGGCCAGGTCGAAATTCGGCGCCGCGCTTTCAATCTCGGCCGCCGTCATTTTATGGTCGCGAGTCTTGGGATCGCGCCGCACCGTGCGGTCCATCGACGCCTGCGCCAACCCGGTCTCAACTGTCAACACGGTTTTCGCCTCGGCCGCCGCCAGTTCCGGCCTGTCTCCCGCCAACTCAAAGATCTTCTGCACGTGCTCCACATACTTTTGCCGCGTCTCGACCGACTTCGCATCGTCTTTTATGTAGTAGTCGCGATCGGGCAGCGTAATCCCTCCCTGATCGAGGTTCGCTACCGTCTCCGACGAGTCGTGCATGTCAGGCTGCGAGTAGAACGCAAACAGCGCCGACGTGCCGTTGCGGTGCATGTGCGCAATCTCGCGGATCAAATCCTCGTTCGTTTTGATCCCCGCAATCCGCTCCAGTTGCGGCGTCAGCGGCTCGGTTCCTCTTTTCTCGATCGCGCTTTCATCCATGCACGCGCCGTAGTAAGTGCCCACCATCTGTTGGATCGCCGTGTGTTTTCCGGGGGCCTGCGCCTCGTTCAACAGGTCTCGCAATATATAAAGGTTGCGTTCGTAGAGTTGGTCGAACCGCCCCCAGCGCGACTTGTCGGCGGGAATCGGATTGCTCTTCATCCAGGTCCCGCAGGCGTATTGATAAAAATCCACGCACGGGTCGGCCGTCTTATCGATGGCGTTGATGTCGAACGTCGGAATTTCCTGCGGAATAGCGGACGTCGGCTGGCTCATCTGCGCGCAGCATACTCCCGAGATAAGTCCCGAGATCAGCAACATTGAAGATAGAAACAAAACGCGAGTCGTCATAATTTTCCTCGAGTGATCAATCGTAGCCGCACCGGCCTGGCTTGGATGCTCTATCGATCGCCATAGCCGGACCGGAAACTCCAATTATCCGCCATTACGAGTCGTCTTGCCCGGCCGCCAAAGACGGAACTTCAACTCGAGCACTGTCCCGCTGAAAGCGGTACCGGCTGTGTGGCTCATGCGCAAACCTCTCCACCACCTTCAGAAACGCCCGCGCTGCGTGGCTCAGCGCCGCCGACCTGCCATAGATCAGCCGCAGCTTGCGGTGCAGGCGCAGTTCGCGCACGGGAATGCGCACCAGATCGCCGCGCGCAAGTTCTGCCTCCACGCTGATTTCGGGCACCAGCGCCACCCCGTTTCCCATCACCACGAAGCGCTTGACCGCCTGTAGCGTCGGCAACTCAATATCCATTTGCAGCGGCGTTCGGTATCGTTTGAATGTCTGGATCACTTTTTCCCGGTAGGGCGACGGCACGTTATGCGCCACAAATGACTCCGCCCCCAGTTCCCGGATGCTCACCTGTTGCGCCGCCGCCAGCGGGTGACTCGGAGGAACCACAAAAATCAACTGGTCCTGATACACGAAGATAGACCGCAGTTTTGGCTGCTGCGGGTCGTAAGTCACCACTCCCAACTCTGCGTTGTGACGCAAAACATCGTCCGGAATGCGGCTGCCAAAAGAACGGCTCACCGTGATCCGGATCATCGGATACAGCCGCCGGAACTCGCCGAGCACAGGCAACAGATAAAGCGCTGTAAATTCGTTGGCGGCAATCGCCAGTTGCCCTTTGCGAAATGTCCGCAGTTCGACCAGCGCATCCGAGGCCTTCTGCCGCAGGTTCAACAGCCGTTCCGCGTATTCTTGCAGAACCTGCCCGGCATCGGTCAGTTGGCCATCGCGTGAAGAACGATCCAGCAACGGCTCGCCAATTTCCTCTTCCAGCTTATGAATCGACTGGCTGATCGCCGATTGCGTCCGGTGCAACTTCTCGGCCGCGCGCGAGAACTGCTTCTCCCGCGCCACAGTTAGAAATACTTCGAGCTGCCCAAGATCCATAAATTTGCCTCAAATTCGCGACTTAAGTAATGCAACAGAACTAATCAGTATAACTAATATAATCATAATATCTAATGATAACTGAATAATTATAAGCTTCTCTTAACCACCTCTCCTCCCTAATATTTAACCACCGACTTCTCCAGGAGGCTTCGACATGCAAGGGAACAGGATTACTGTCTTCGATACCACTCTCCGGGATGGTGAGCAATCTCCGGGTTGCAGCATGAATGTGGGTGAAAAGCTGCGCCTGGCACACCAACTCGATCGCTTGGGCGTGGACGTGATCGAAGCGGGATTTCCCGTCGCCTCGGACGGCGATTTTTCAGCCGTGCAGGCCATTGCCGCCGCGCTTCGCCGGCCCGCCATCGCCGGCCTCGCTCGCGCTTCCCAGCCCGACATCGAGCGCGCCTGGAGTGCGCTCAAAGGCGCCGCCCATCCCCGCCTCCATGTGTTTCTCGCGACCTCCGATATTCACCTCAAATACAAGCTGCGAATCTCCCGCGAGCAATGTCTGCAACAGGCCGCCGCAGGTGTGCGCCTGGCAAAAACTTTTTGCGCCGATGTCGAATTTTCGCCCGAGGACGCCACCCGCTCCGATCCCGCATTCCTCCATGAAGTCGTCGCCGCCGTTGTAGAAGCCGGCGCTACCACGGTCAACATTCCTGACACCGTTGGCTATACCACGCCCACCGAATTCGGCGAGCTCATTCGCAGCATCTGCGCAACCGCGAGCAACACTAAAAAAGACGTCACAGTTTCGGCCCATTGCCACGATGATCTCGGCCTCGCCGTGGCCAATTCCCTCGCCGCCATTCAGGCCGGTGCGCGCCAGGTGGAATGCACCATCAACGGCATCGGCGAGCGCGCCGGCAACGCCTCTTTGGAAGAAATCGTCATGGCTCTGCACGTCCGCCGCGACCGGTTCACTTATGAAACCGCCGTCGTTAGCGAGCAGCTTTACCCGAGCAGCCAGTTGCTCAGCGAGATCACCGGCGTGCCGGTTCAGCCCAACAAAGCCATCATCGGGCGCAACGCCTTCGCGCACGAGGCAGGCATCCATCAGGACGGCGTGCTCAAGAATCCATTAACCTATGAGATCATGACGCCGCAGTCCGTTGGCGTTCCCGACTCCACCCTTGTACTTGGCAAGCATTCCGGCAGGCACGCCCTCGGCCTGCGTTGCGAGCAGTTAGGCCATCGCTTTACCCGCCCCGAACTCGATGGCGTCTATCGCCGCTTTATCGTCCTCGCCGACCGCATTAAGCACGTGGAAGATCGCGACTTGCTCGAGCTGATTGCCGGCATGCAAAGCTCAACCGCCGAAGCTGCCGTCAGCCATGCCGAAGCACGCGCGCTCGCAGTCGCCGCTGCGGCGGGGCCGGATCATCGTCATAAGCGTTCGTTGCCGTTCCCGCCCTCCGCGTCCTCCAGAAGTCTTGAACCGGCGCAGTTGCCCCTGAGCCAGATGGTCGAGCATTGCGAACACGAAGACAACTTGTGGGGTGTATAGTTTTTCCTCGGACGCAACTCCCATGCTCCTGAAAATTATCACCCTCCCCGGCGATGGCATCGGTCCGGAAGTGACCGGCGAAGCAATTCGTGTTCTTGAAGCCACGGCGGAATCGTTCGGCCACCAGTTGACTCTCACCGAGAAGCCAATCGGCGGCGCTGCCCTCCAACTCCACAACCATCCGTTGCCCGACGACACACTTGAGAGTTGTCGGTCTGCCGGCGCCGTCTTGCTCGGCGCCGTCGGCGGCCCCGCTTTCAACGATGTTCCCACTCATCTCCGTCCTGAAGCTGGTTTACTTCGACTTCGCCATGAGCTCGGCGTCTTTGCCAACCTGCGGCCCGCGGTCTGTTATTCCGCCCTCGAAGATGTTTCCCCGCTGCGCCCCGAAGTTGTCCGCGGAGTTGACCTCCTCATCGTGCGCGAGTTGTTGGGCGGTCTCTACTTTGGTCAGCCGCGATCCACCACTGGCCCGCCCGGTGATCGCACCGCCATCGATACCATGCGTTACAGCGAGGCTGAAATTGAGCGCATCGCCCGCGTGGCCTTCGATCTCGCGCGCTTGCGTCGCCGCCACGTTACGTCGGTCGACAAAGCCAACGTACTCGATTGCTCGCGCCTGTGGCGGGAAGTTGTCATCCGCGTCAGCCGCGAGTATCCCGATGTACAGCTCGCGCACCTCTACGTTGACTCGGCCGCCATGGCTCTCGTATCGCGTCCCCCGAGCATGGATGTCCTGCTGACCGAAAACATGTTCGGCGACATACTCTCGGATCAGGCCGGCAGCATCGTTGGATCCATTGGAATGCTCCCATCGGCGAGTGTCGGAGGGCGCGTCGCTCTGTACGAACCCGTTCACGGGTCCGCTCCGGATATTGCGCGCCAGGGCATCGCGAATCCGCTCGGCGCCATTCTTTCCGCGGCCATGATGTTGCGGCACTCTTTCAATCTGCCCGCCGAGGCCGCGTGCATTGAGGCGTCGGTCGCCTCGGTGCTTGACGCGGGCTACCGGACCAAAGACATCGCGCAGCCGGGCCGCTCCACGATTAGCACCGCACAAATGGGTGAGAAGGTCCTGGAAGCAGTGCAAAACCGAGCCCGCATCGGCGATCGGATGGCGGTGTGACCATGCCGGCAGGGAAGCGCACCCTCTTCGACAAAGTGTGGGACGAGCACGTAGTCTGCACGCCGCCCGGCCGCCCGCCTTTGCTTTACATCGATCTGCATCTCGTCCACGAAGTAACTTCGCCGCAGGCATTCGACGGTTTGCGCGCTGCCGGCCGCCGCGTGCGTCAGCCCGGCCGCACCTTCGCCACCGTCGATCACAACATTCCGACCGAGCCGCGCGGCACGCCTATCAACGATCCCATTGCCGCGCGGCAGATCGAAGCTCTCCAGCAAAACTGCCGCGAGTTCGGCGTGCCTCTCTTCGACATGGACTCACCCGACCAGGGTATCGTCCATGTGATCGGGCCCGAGCTGGGGCTTACACAGCCGGGCATGACCATTGTTTGCGGCGACAGCCACACCAGCACCCATGGCGCATTTGGCGCGCTTGCCTTTGGCATCGGAACGTCCGAAGTCGAGCACGTGCTCGCAACACAATGCCTTCCCCAGCGCAAGCCGAAGAGCATGGCAATTCATGTAGTAGGTGAGTTGGCACAGGGCGTAGGCGCGAAAGATCTGGCTTTGGGCGTAATTCGACAGATCGGGACCGATGGCGCGACCGGCCACGTCATCGAGTACGCGGGCGAAGCGATTCGCGGCTTGTCCATGGAGGGGCGCATGACCCTTTGCAACATGAGCATTGAGGCCGGCGCTCGCGCTGCCATGATTGCGCCCGATGAAACCACTTTCGCTTATTTAAAAGACCGCCGCTTTGCTCCGCATGGGCGCGCTTGGGAGAGCGCTGTCGACCGCTGGCGTGCTCTCGGTTCCGACCCGGGCGCCGAGTATGACGCGGAGATTGAGATCCATGCTCCCAAACTGGCGCCCTTCGTCACTTGGGGCACGAACCCGGGAATGGTCGCGCCCATCGACGGGCGCGTCCCCGAAGACGACGAGATACAAGGTGCAATGGACCGCGATACGTTTGACCGCATGCTCGAATACATGGGCCTTGCGCGCGGCGCGCTGATCGAAGATGTTACCGTGGATCGTGTCTTCATCGGCTCCTGCACCAATTCGCGACTGGAAGATCTGCGCGCTGCGGCGCGCGTCGCCCGCGGATACCACGTGGCGCCAAAGGTGCGCGCCATGGTTGTGCCGGGTTCGCAGGCCGTAAAGCGCGCGGCGGAGGCAGAGGGCCTCCATTGGATTTTTCTGGAAGCGGGCTTCGAGTGGCGCGAGTCCGGATGCTCGATGTGCCTGGGCATGAACCCCGATATTCTCCAGCCGGGAGAACGCTGCGCGTCCACCAGCAATCGCAACTTTGAAGGGCGGCAGGGCCGTGCCGGCCGCACTCACCTGGTCAGTCCCATGATGGCCGCGGCAGCCGCCATCGCAGGCCATTTCGTCGATGTTCGCCGTTGGCGGTTTCGATGAAGCGTGGTTTTACTGAGGAGAAATGAGAGCCTTTCGCAAACACACCGGCCGTGTCGCCCCGCTCGATCGCGCGAATGTTGACACCGATCAGATTATTCCCAAGCAGTTCTTGAAGCGAATCGAGCGCGCCGGCTTTGGGCAATTTCTTTTTTACGATTGGCGCCGCGGAAAAGATGGCGCTCCAGACGCGGCGTTTGTGCTCAACCAGCCCCAGTATGCGGGCGCCAGTGTCCTCGTCGCAGGCAAGAATTTCGGGTGCGGGTCGTCCCGGGAACATGCCGTATGGGCGTTGGAGGATTTCGGTTTTCGCGCTCTGATCGCGCCCTCATTCGCCGATATTTTTGCCAACAATTGCGTCAAAAACGGGATCCTTACCGTGGTTCTCAGCCCGGCGGAAACCGGCGAGATTGTGCGCCGTGCATCCGAAATCGAAAATTATGAGATCACGATCGACCTGGACCAGAACCAGGTTCATGACGTGCATGGCTTTGCTGCCGCCTTCCAAATCGATCCGGTCATTCGCCACTGTCTGCTCGAAGGGCTCGACGACATCGCCCTAACCCTCCAGCACGAGTCCGCCATCGCAACCTACGAAGCGGCACACTCCTAAGATTTTCTGCCGTCTGGCCGAGGTGAGAACGCAAAGTCGGAGTTCACTCTCGGACGAGCGGAAGGGCCATTCTCTCCTTGTTCATCACGTCCCACAATGCCCGATTGATCCGCGTCTGGTATCTTGGACCGCTCGCCTTGAACCAGGCGAGCACATCTGCGTCCAGAAACAGCGTGATTCGCCTCTTCTGCGGTCGGCGCGACGCCTCATCGGGCCCAGTCGCCGCTGGCTGTAGTTTCTCGTCCGCGGAAGCCTTCAAGCCCGCGACCCTCCGCCCGGTAATCTTCCGCGCAGCCATCTTGCGCTGGGTACTCCGCCGCCCAATGCTCCTCGGCCCCGCCATTTTTCTGCTTACAGGCTTTTGCCTCTTGCTAATTCTCTTCTTTTGTTTCATTTCCAATCCTTTGTGCTTATGTCAAGATAAGTACAATAACATATGAACAAAATGTTCCACGTGGAACATCCGCCGGGCGGTCAGTCCCAAACTCTCCCTGTCGTCGTCCTTCCGACACTTGGGGAGGCAACGTTTTTATCGTTGAACTCAGAGACTCGGGATAGAATCGGATGCGTTCCTGGCGACCGATTTCCCGGCAAGTGCGTTTGACGAGCTCCCATCGCCGTTACCAAGAACAGCGGCAGAAAAAGAACATAGGAGGTTCACGACGGTGCTTCGAGAAGTGGGGAACAGCGTCGCTACACTTGCCATCAGCTCAGGGACGATCTGTTATTACGATCGGGGGCGCGGGACTCCTGTTGTACTCATTCACGGAATGTTCGGCGATTTTCTCGATTGGGAGCCGGTACTCGATCCGCTCGCGGAGAACCAACGAGTGATTGCCCTCGATCTTCCGGGTTTTGGAGCGTCGAGCAAACCACGGCGTGAATATTCCGGGGAATTCTTCGTTGCGACGCTGCATGAATTTCTTGGCCAACTTGAGATCCGTACCTGCATTCTCGCGGGCAACTCGTTCGGCGGGCAGCTCGCCATGCTTTACGCGCTCGCTTATCCCGAAGCTGTTTCCCGGTTGCTCCTGGTCAACAGCGGTGGCTTCAAGCAGTACTCGCCCGTGGAAAAGTCTCTCACCGAAATGCGCTTCACCGAACCCATCCTCGCTGCGCTCACGCCCCAGATCGCGGCGATGCTCTTCGGCAATGTGTTCACCAAACCCTCGGAGATGAGCGGTCGTTATGTCGCCAAACAGGTCGCCAAGCTGCAACGGCCGGATTATCCGGACTACGCCCATGCGATCGCGAGCAGCGTTCGTCTTTCTCTCTCCACGTGCCTGCTCGACCGCCTGCCTGGAGAGCGAGTTACGTACCTTTCATCGCAGCGGCAGCAGAGCGCTTCTGAGATAAGGGTGTTCGACGCAAGGAAGAAAAGAGATTCGCCGCGCACCGAACATACGGTATGCCGCCCAAAGAAAGACGGGGCGTTTTCCACGATTCCGGACGGGTCGTCGGCAACCCTTACCTTATCGGTAAGGGAAGGTTTGCCCGTCAGAACGAAGCCGCTGGCGCGGCGGACGCTGCCGCGTGGGTGATGTCGGCAGTCTTAATGTTCGGTTCAGATAAGTTGTGGGTCACAAGGAGGTGTCCCTGTGACCCATCTACGCAAAA
>Ga0224558_1002328_pt1 | contig 17675 bp, 19 predicted proteins | sample 714S32024metaG_FD_180682 | JGI IMG/M metagenome (GOLD analysis project Ga0224558, IMG submission 180682) | Peat soil microbial communities from Stordalen Mire, Sweden - 717 S3 20-24 | ecosystem: Environmental > Terrestrial > Soil > Wetlands > Peat | place: Sweden: Norrbotten County, Stordalen...
TCCTCGCCACCAAAATAAGCCTCGACCGTTGCGGCTACGCGGATATTTTGGAAGGGGAAAAAGCGGCATGAATGTACCACTCTCCAGTGGATAGTCATCAAGCAAAGCTTCCGGTTTGTAGCGTTGGAGTAGATCGCCTGTGATTACGCCAACTTCCCCGCGCCAGGCGACACGCGTCTCTGGCGGCTGCCAATCGCTTATGCCATGCAAATACGGTTCGACGGGCGGACGCCCAGGCAACGGAGTGGGGACAAGCGGAGGCGAGATTGTGGTAAGCGCCCATGCGTCGAATAGAATATCAGTAACGGGAAGGATTGTTGGCTCCGGCGCGAAAGCGGCCAATCGTGCGTCAGCATCGCGATTGGTCAAGGCGGCTGGGCTGGCGTCTTTATTCAACTGTTCGAGCAAATCAAGAGTCTTCTTTCGCCGGTCGTCCAAGGCATCTTCTTTCTCGAACTTCACAGGATGCACTACGTGTACTTCCGTATCGCCGTAATCGCCGAATCGATTCACGCGGCCAAATCGCTGGGCCATGCTGTCAAACGTGGAAAGATCGCAAACGAGGTGATTCGCCGAAAGGTTTACGCCGACCTCGCCCGCACTCGTGCAAACGAGGTACACCGTGCCGGGTTGCGGCTTGATCTTCCATTGTTCATTCGCGTCCGCATCAGGTTTGGGCGGCTTCAGAAACCGAGCGAAGATGGGACAGCCATATTTGTTGCGCGGATCAGCCATCCGGTTCCGTTCCAAACCACGTAAAGTGCCGGTGAGTTGCTGGGTGCAGCCCTTTGGCAACTTCTTCACGATTTTATCGGCGTCCTCGACTTTGCGAACGAATATCAGAACCGCCTGTTTGGAATCCGTGTATTTGACGGCGCGTTTCACGATTTCGTCGGCCAGTTGTTTCTCGTCTGTGAGCGGATGAAGAGAGAGGGCTTTCTTGGCCTTCTGCCGTCGCCAAACAAGATGGACCGGTTCCGTCGGGGGTTCTGGCAATATGGTGGGTATATCCATTTCTATTCTGGTCAACTCGAATGGCGGTTCCTGTCCCCGCGAAGTGGCCGACAACTCCATGACGCGGAACTTGCGGAATTCGTTGCAGCGATCCTGTTCCTCCCGGATAGCAACCAGCAATTTCTGAAACGCCGGTTCCAAGTGGGCTTCGTCGTGAACGAGCAGAACGTCCTGGCCCAAAAAGCCAGCCTGCAACGGTTTTCCTTTGAACCCAGTGCCATACCCGCTGAAAAGTAACCGGCTCCCAATCATGTCAACGGTACCCACAATTACCGCCGGGCGAGACGGATCGGCAGACCACTCACGGTTGTCGGCGAACTGGCCGCGAAGCGTACTGATGGCGAGCGAACCGAGTTGCTGCTTCAGCAAATCATCTTCGCCCAGACCGGCGATTCGCTGGCGATATTTAATGACCTCCTCCGTCGTTTGATCCACAACGGTTCGTCGGTTCACCACGTAAACCAGACGTCGGGGCATTTTCACAGGATGGCAAGCGAGCGCAATTAGCCAAATTCCCACCACAGAAGTTTTGCCCAGCCCAGTTGGCAGGTTGCACGACGAGGGAAATATCCCCTTCGAGAACCAATCCACATACAAAGCCTCCTGCCACGGGAAAGGGGCATAGCCTGTCAATTCTCGAAAAGCACCGCGAAATTGTTCCAATTCATCCATGTGATTTAAAATTATACTCGGTTCCGGAATAAATGCAAGCTCAGTTGATTGATTTGAGGAGTTGAAGAGGGACATTGACTTTCCAGGTCTTACGCCGTAGCATTAAATCGGATTCTGTTGCGACGCCGACGATTCCACTGATTCCGCGCCCGCAAAGGGGCGCGGCCACATTGAAGAAGTTGGTTGATATGAGGCGTTTCATGAGAACCATGCACCTCCGCGCCCGCAAAGGGGCGCGGCCCCGTTGAAGCTTGTGCTTGATGGCCGAGCCTGGTTGATGATAGATTGTATGCGTGACGAAGTTGCAGGAAATAGAGAAGGAAATCGAAGGGCTACCGCGCGAGAAGTTTTTCGAGCTCGTTCGGCATTTGCGCGAGCGCCATGCCGAGGAATGGGACAGCCAGATCGAGCAGGATGCGCACAACGGGAAGCTCCACAGGTTTTACGAACGCCTCGAAGAAGAGGATCAAGGCGAACCGGAGGCGCCGCTTGATGCGTTCCTCGACGACACGAAGCTTTCGTAGGCGGTTCGAGCGGCTCCCGCCGGACATTCAACGTCTTGCACGGAAGGCTTTCAGGTTGTGGCTTCAAAATCCGCGGCATCCATCGCTCCATTTCAAAAAAGTTGGAGAATTCTGGTCCGCGCGCGTCACAGATGACTGTCGTGCCATCTTTGCGGCGCTTCCCAACGCAAGTTGGCGCAGCCGGCGCGACCGACATTCCAAAGCGCGATGACCGCTGACGCGGCATGGAGAACCGACGAATTAAACTCCCAATCCAAAGTCGTTGAACGGCTTCAGGGCAGGGCGGCTTGACGCAAAAGGGGCTGAGATGGAGCGAGCGAAGGGATTCGAATCATGGCTGAAAAATTCCGTATCTTGTTAAATTGCTGATACTTACAGCGTTCCGAAAACCATGTTTGGCGGCAATTCCGCACCGAAACACGCCGGACAGTGCGAACACTGATGCAAATTGATGCAAAAATGAGGTCCCCAGTTTTCCGAAGCCAGGTCCACAGTCTTGACCCGTTCCTGACCGGCGCGATTCTGTTATAGATCGCCGTTTCATTCCGACTCCTTGAATATGACAGATTGGCAGCGTCCCGCAAATATTTTCATCAGGGAGGGCAGCGCCTTCAAAGGACGTTGCTTTTTTACGATTCTACAAGGGAACGCAGTCGCTTCAGCGGCGATTTGCCAAGCGATTTGCCTATCATTGACGTTTTCAAAAGGACAAAGCCAGTGAAGCAGGGTTGCGGTTTTTGCAAAGACACATTTGTCGCCCATCGAGGGATTGAGTGCGAGAAATGCACCGTCTGCCCACCAAGGATCCAGGTCGGGTGCGGCAGGACTCGTTCCGCCTGGGCGGACAACTTCACCTTCCGCCATCACCTGGTATTGCCACGACTCTTGGTGGTAATTGACGTCCATCTGGACGGAGCTTTCGGAAATAACTGATAATCTTGACCTGTTATGCCGTGGGAAGACGCAACCGGCTTCCATTTCGAGAGGTCGTGCTTATTTCGTCGGGAATTGGGCCTTAAGGCGTTTGGAAGATGTGCGCGGTATTCCTTGGGCGACTCACCGACGACGCGTCGGAATACCCGATTAAAATGGGCCAAAGACTGGAAACCGACTTGGTAACCGATTTCGCTGGCACGGAAGTTGAGATTCAATAAAAGGCTTTTCGCATCTTCCACGCGGACGCGAGAAACGTATCTGGTGAAGTTCATGCCTGTGACTTTCTTGAATGTCTTACAGAAATAGAAAGGGCTCATGCCTGCCTGCCGTGCCACGACTGCAAGAGTAAGCTTTTCCTGGTGCCGCTCCTCGATGAATTTCCTGGCACGGGTGATTTGCACAGGCTCCGCCGATTGGTGACACAATACGATCTGGCTGGCCATCGTGCCGAGCTGGTCGGCGAAGAATTGAAGCAGGCGAATGGTCGCTTCATATTCGCTCTGGCGGACAACCGGTGTATCCGTGTAACAACCGGCCGTTTTGTGCTCGTCGAGTCTGAGGCCCCATCGCTTGATCTGCGTGAGTGCTTGTTGCGTTTGCCGCGGGGTTGGCGGTTTAAAGAAGACTTGCCCGGTTTGCAGGTAAGCCATGATCTCTTTGCCGACTTTCACCCCGACCGAAGTTTCGGTGAGACCAAAGGTGCAGGTCATCGTGCAGGGCACGCCATTGACGCCCTCACAAACACGCTGTTGCACTTGCAGGCAGGCTGCGCACGAATGGTTCGAATGGGACAACAAAGCGCAGAAGCCGTTCAGGTTTCGGCTGTCCGTATGTGCCAATTGCCAGGACTCAACGGCCCGTAACGTCAAGGGCAGCCGGGTGGCATCTTCGAAGGCGCGTTGGAATTCACGAAACAATGCGGAGTCGGCCAACCTCCCGACCAATTCGCCGTTCACGCTTTCGTCACCAAGACCTTTTCCAGTCATTTGGATGATGATGCAAAGTAAGGAAAGTGATTACTATACGGTGTATTCCCCATGCCGGTGAACATAGGCGCCAAGTGTTCGATTGCTGTGAGGGTCCGGTTTACTGCGGGTTTGGGAAACCTACTTCACCCCGGTCTGCACGGATGCACAATCGCCCTCGCGCTGGAGGAAACTTCCAGCCCTTACGCCATAAAATCTCACGGATGAAGCGTAGGGATCCCTCCCGCTTCGCCAGCAACCCCGGCCAATCAATTCCAGGCAACTGCTGGTCGCTTAACTATTTCGGCTATACGGGGGTCCAACCCTGCCTGTGATAAGCGCCCCGTCGGACGCTGACCGAGGTGGAGCTTGCGGCAACGCTAAAGGGTCCCGCTCCACTTCAATCATTCAATCCACCGTGGCTCCATCCCGAAGAGGAACGCGGATGGTGACCGCGAAGAATCTCACCCGGGCAGTACGGCGAATCACCCGGATCCGCTTGCAACGGGGAATTAATGGCTAGTTTCAGGACGGCCGGAGAACCCGGACTTACCTTGCTAAAGCTCATTTCCACCGCGGCAACGGGCAACACATTCTTCGATGCTATTTGCGTTTTCATACAATTTAAACCGCCAATACGGCTCCGATCTTGAATAAGCAGGGATTAAGAGGCCGGGACCACCCAAACCAAGGCAGTCGGAAACCTGGTAAGCTAGGCTCTGATGGCTGAGACTGTAATTCTCATAAACCAGTCTGGCAAGATAAATCGGTGTAATTCGCGGGTCAAGCGTGTCGGTCAATGTCTCAACGGACATGAGAAGGCAAAGCTGAGGATTTGAAGTATTGTTGACTTATACGGTGATGCGCAAACCGATCCGATTCATCATCGATAGGGCTGCTTCCATGATGCTGCAACAAAGGCGTGGGCGCCACTTTGGGCACTCGTCTGATTTCAGGCCGTCAGACAGGCGCGATACTCCGAAGGTGACTGGCGGGCGATCGCCTTAAAGACGCGGTTGAAATGGGTCAACGATTGAAAGCCGACTTCATAAGCGATCTCGCTCACCCGCAGATTGGGATTGAGCAGTAGGTTCTTCGCCTTTTCCGTGCGCACCCGCGACACGTAATTGGTGAAATTCAGCCCGGTCGCTTTTTTGAACATCTTGCAGAAATAGAACGTGCTGGTATTAACCGCCTTGGCCACCTGCCCCAACGACAAATGTTCCGCTTGGTTCTCTTGTATAAAGTGCTTGGCGCGCGTAATCGCCGGGGCTTCGGCATTTTCCCGTTGCGTGACAATTTGATTGCTGATGGCTGAAATGTGTTCAGCAAAAATTGAGAGCAATTTCACCATCGCGTCGTAATGTTTCGAGGAGAGCACTTTGGTGCCGAAATAGGCCTCTTTCATCCGGTCTCCATCAACTTCCACGCCCCATTTCGCGATCAACTTGGCGGTCCGGTCGAATTGTTCCGCGGTCGGCTTCTTGCGAAAGACCTGGCCGGTTTGCAGGAATCCCACCAGCTTGTCGCCCACGCGAACCGGAACCGCGGTATCAATCAACCCAAACTGGCAGGTGACGGTGTGAGCCTCGTGTTGCGCCCCGTCGCAGATCTGTTGCTGCACCTCCAAACACGCGGCGCACGAGCGGCTCTTCTCCGCCATCATCCCGCAAAATGGGTTCTCGAGCCGTTTCCCAGCGTGCGGCAGTTGCCACGACTCCGTCGGACGCAACGAAACGGCCATGCCCGTCGTCTCCCCGAAGGCCCGCTCATAATCCTTGTAAATCTTGGATTGTGTCAGAGCCAAAATCAGTTCTTTGTCACTGGTTACGTCGTGTGTTGGGCGGCTTCCACTGCTGGTTGGGCTCGACTTAGGCTGACTAATAATTGCTTCCATGAGAGCAAAATACAGCCATATCCGTTGCCCGTAAATGGGGCATTACCCCAAGCCGGACTAGGGTATATGCGTTGGTATCGCTAAGGAATTTCATTAGCATCGGTCAGCACTTGGCCGGGTGCCCTAGTCGCCGGCCCGAATAAACCCTGTTCCCTTTACGGAGGCTCCGGGCAAAAATTGAACTCGGTAGGCGGCAGTGAAGTGGCGGTCTGCCGGGTGGCGCCTCTGAAATTGGTGTCCGACCCGGCTCTGACCGGGGGTAGGCGACGGTGAAGGCCAGAGTTGAAAGGACCGACGGAACGCAGCAGCGGCGCGTTATATGGCCGGCGATGGATCCCAGACCGAGGCATTTACTCGCCGAGACGACTTCCGGGTTTTTAGTAAATTGTAATCTTCTGGATCAAGGCTGGGCGAAATCCAAGGTCGGCCTCGGAATAAATTGTCCTGTCGCCAACACAGGTGATTTCTCCGTCCGCGGCAATTCTGCACCCATAGAGAGTATGATCGTTCGGCAATTGGATCTTGCAGCGCCAAGGGGGTGCCGATGGGCTGCGCTTAAGCAATTCCAGCAGTTCGATTGAAATGTTAGCTTTCATGCTACTTACTCACCTGGAAGTCACGTTACTGATTGGACTTCTTTTCGGTGGTTGGGCTTGCGGGTTTGGATGCCGGCTTGGCTGGCGTCGCGGTCTTATTCGTTGCAGAACCGCCGGTAGTCCCGCGACTGGGAGTTCCACCGGCCGTTGGAGTGCCGCGACTGGTAGCCTCGCCCGCACTTACGGTGGCGCGGGCTGGAGCCGGATCTCCGCTTGGTGTCGCACGACCAGCCGACGCCGCGGTTCGAGCCACTTCGGGGTGGGCCACGGCTCGAGTTGCGATATTATGAGTCTCCTCCGCATGACGCATTTCAACTGCTTTGTGCTCGACCACTTCGTGGTGCGTAATCGCCGCGATGTGCTCACGTCCCAAACCTTCGGCCCGCAGGTGTCCACCCTCCATTCGGTAGCCGGCGTGAAACTCGCTGTGGGCATAAAAGTCGCGCGCGTGATCGCGGTCGAACGCGAACCGATGATAATCACCCCCCCAGAAGTGATCGGGGCCTACGACGATAAAGGCATCAAAACCCAGGCCGAAATCAACCCCGACACCCACCGCCGCCCCATGCCACCAGAGCCCCACTCCCGCGCGGTATTCCACTCCCCATGGCAACGGCGCCCAACCCATACCCCCTCCGCCTTCACGCCAGGCGACCCATGACGGCGCCCAATCGTAAGCCGGCACCCACGCCCAACGAAGTCCGGTGAAGTCATTTCTGATCCAGCGCCCATAGTGGAAGGCGATGTCTCCCCACGGATAATCGGAATGCCAAAACCAGCCGGCGTCGGTGTACTCCCAGTGGCCCGCATCCATGTACGGCCGCCACTCCGGGTTGTTGGCTTCTGCGGGAACCCAAGCTGCGCCGATTCCGGGCACGTCGATCCATTGGCCATAAGGAGTCAAATGCGCCTGAAAATAATTCAACGTTGGCGTTTCGGGTGGTGCCACAACCGTGATCGCTTGCGGTGCCAGTGAAGTCAATTGCGCCGCTTGCCAACTGGCCCAAGTCGGCCCGTCACGACGCGACGCCAAAACCACATGGAACGGCCCTGCGCCGACCGGCATCGCGTCGAGTACGCCCAACGACACGCCGGACGGATCCTGCAAGGACACGGACGCAATGCCATCCGCACCGACGGTCACGCTTATCGTGTAAGGCACACGCGGAATCGGTGAGGGATAAATCTTGTTGCCCAAGGCCGAAATGGGCTGGGCGCTGCCGGTCCAATTGACCCACACGCCGTAATCCGGCGAAGGGCCGCCACCCAGCGGTATTCTGGCCCCGCCGAAAGGAGTTCTGATGCCTATTCCCTCGCGGGGACCACCCGCGCCACCGAGGTGACCGGTCACACTGAGCCATTGCCGCAAATCCTGGCTGACCAGATAGACCTCAAACGGGACACCTCTTTCCGCCATGCCGGAAACCGTCGTGGTCATGGTGAATGGCGGTGAATACGAACCTGCTGATTGAATGCCGGCAAATTGTCCAGGGCCGTTGACTCCGGACATTTGCATTCCTGCTGGCCCGAAGGCCAGAATGGGCGGGAGAGCGGCCGAACCATTCCACTGGGCCAGACTTTGCAGCAGTGGTGTCTGCAGCAGCCAGACCGACGGATTCAAACCGGCGTCGGTGGTGAAAGCATCCATCAAACGCGGCGGAGGCGAAGCGATGGGAGGTGGCACGTAAGCGGGTGCTGGAGCCGGCGTGGCGGCCATTGTCGCCACGGGCGGTGGAATAATTGCCGCGGCGGGCGCTCCCGCTTCGGCGCCGCCTTTGGTCTGCAACAAGGCACTCATCACCGCCTGCGAAACACCCTGGCTATTGAGGTAGAGGATGTCGTCTCCGCTCAGATTATAGATTCTGCCCGAACCCTTGATATAGGTCAGGATCACGTCATCAGACAGGTGCGCCTGGGCCAATTTGGCAATTTCCTGCACATTGGAGGACAAATTGGCGGGGGGTGTTTGCGCGTTGCCTGCCGGACTTGACGTGAATACGACTGCAGCCACGACCGCGGCGACACAGGCGCCGAAAACGCGAGTTTTGTGGTCGGTGATCCATTTTGATTTCATATTTTCGATTAATTGTTGACGGTTGGGGTTCCAGCGGTCAGGCGAATGAAGAACGAACGCCACCTAGAGCCTCCATGCCAGCGCTCATGGCGCTGCAATGAGTCGGGCCGGCTGTTTGTCCGCGAGTGCGGGAAGGCCATTTCCGTCTTGGGGATGACGTTCAAATAGCTGTTGAATATATTTAAGGCGATATTGGCGACGATCTCAATGATCTCCGATTCCGAAAACCCCGCCTGTCGCGGTATTCTCAGGTATTCCTTTTTAATCTTACCTCGTCTGAAGACAACCACCTGGGTAAAACGAAGTAATGCATCCCCCTTCGGGTCCTCCGCCGCGAACTGGCGTGCTTTGCGGCTAGCATCAGTGGTCAATGCTGCAGCCCTCACGGTGCTGGATCTGTTAATTTCAGGGGTTGCAAGAGCAATTTGTCTGCACTGTTCGGCAGTAAGTCGGCCATGCGCCAAACTGCATTCCGATCCAGCAGAGGTTCTCATGGTGGCGAGTGACTTCGCCAGAGCGCGCAAGAATTCAGAAACTTCCTCGGAACCAAGGGAAAGTTGATCCGCATCTGTGAAGACTTCTGCACGGTTCATACGGTTTTTGATCGGATTCATGTGGTTCATGCCAGGTTCGCTTTTGTTACTTACATCGCTCCGTATCCATATAGAACTATTTACAACCATCCCGCGTGCCACTTGGCCGCGACCATCGGAAGTGTTTGAGGCTCAGTTGGGTATGCGTGTTTGATCTTGATCCGTTCGCCCTGCGAACATTCGTAACTTACACGATCTCGCAGTTGGATTTCATGTCCTCGTCTTTCCGGTGGACAATAAATTTCGCGTTGCACGGTTATTGCCGCCAGACGATGGCATCGTAGCCTTTGAACCAAATCGGTCCCCAGTTGTTCCTGGGGCGGTCGCCTTTTCCGTTTTGCACCGCGTTCACAACACGAACTCCTTGCGTTACCCAGGTTTGAGGATGCCGGAGGTCGAAGGCGTGAAGCCGTGCATTTCCATTTCGACCATGCTCCAATTATTGGCGTAATGTTTGGCGGTGTCTTCGGTGACGTATTTGCTCTGGAGGAGCTGCATCAGGTACTGGTCGAAACTATGCATGCCCTCGGCGACAGCGGCTTCAATGTGGCCCGCCAACAGGCCCATGTCATTGCGGGCGATGCAGTCCTGGATTCCGACATTGCGCTTCATGATTTCGAGACATGGGATTCGTTTGCCAAACGTGCTTGGAATCAATCGTTGGCAGACGATTGCGTTTAAGGAGCGAGCCAGCATCGCGCTGATGTTGGCCTGGTCCTGCGCGGGATAGAACTGACGCAGCCGCTCGATGGCTTGCGGAACGGAGTCGGCGTGCAGGGTTGTCAAGACCAAGTGGCCCGTTTCCGCCGCCTGCATTCCAGCCAAAATGCTTTCCCGATCACGGATTTCACCGAGAAAGATCACGTCGGGATCCTGCCGGACGGAATTACGGATTCCATCGGCGAACGAATCCGTGTCCACGCCCACTTCGCGTTGTTCAAACTGGCATTTCTCCGGGTGGAACAGATACTCGATCGGGTCCTCGATGGTGATGATCCGCAGAGCCTTCGTTTCATTGAGCTTTTGCAGCAGGGCGCGAGCGGTCGTGCTCTTTCCCTGGCCTGCGGCGCCGCAGACAACGAGCAATCCGCGCGGTTCCCGAATCAGGTCGAGCATGGTCCCGGGCAATCCTAGATCTTGGAACTGCATCATGTTCTGGGGCACGACTCGGAAGGAAAAGGATTGTTTGCCCTGTTGCTTGCTGAAATTGGCCCGGTAGCGCACGCCGGCGCAAAGAAAACTGAAGTCCATTTCATGTTGACGCTCGATGCGATCATAGATTGAGCTTGAGAACGCCTCGCGCAGCATCCCGACAATGGTATCGTTGACAGGCGTTGCAAATTGATCCTCCGGAATGAGTTGAAGGCTCCCATCCACGCGAATGGAATAGGGATGGTCCGCCTGCGTATGAAGATCGGTGGCTTTTTGGCGGGAACACCAGTCGAGCAGTTTGCCCAATTGCGTGGTTGGATTAACGCGTTCCATAATGCATTTAGCTTCCCTTCTCCATCTCCTGCCACTGGTATTCCACCCGCTGGTTCTGGAGCCGTTCACGCTCCGCGGCGAACTTTGGCGACGTCGGATCGAGTTGGATTAACTCGAGGTCGAGCTTCTTCAGCGTCATGTCTGAAATCGCCTTTTCGATTTCGGCGCGTTTGCCTCCTTCGATTTGTTGGGCGCGCTGATAAAAGGAGAGGGATTTGTCGAACATCATCTTTCGCGCGTAGGCTTCTCCCAGAGTCGTGAGAATTCTTATGTTCCTTGGACAGTGAAGGAGGAGCGGTTCGAAACGCGCAATGATGGCGTCGTCTGTCATGAAATCGGTCGGTGCCTCGTCTTGCGGATGAAACAGGCGCAAGGGCGAACCTGCTGACGAAGATGTGGCAGAACTGGTCTCGGCAAACTCATGGCCGTTCTGTGGCAAGGACTTTCCCAGCGGAGGAAACGTCGCTTTGGGCGGAGGCGTCAAGGAAGATTTTCTATGAAATACCCCTTGCCAGAAACTGGGCTTCCATCTGGCGGCCAATCCACCTTCATCCAAGTCGCTGGGAGGTCCTGAAAGATGGGTTCCACTGTGCATAGTTCATAATGTGGCGGCCCCAGTATTTTGAGCCCTTTGTTTGGCGGTGTTCATACTTCATAAAGCATCATTTACTGTGCCAACGACGCAGTCCGAGTCATTGGTCTGTGAACTTCTGGTTGTAAGTCGTGGGAAACGCCGATATTTCGCGATTTTCCGGCGAGTTCCCGTAATCCTCTGCCCGGTTTAGGGTTTTCTTGAGGTGGATGTGCCTTTGATCCAAGCCAGAGCGATGAACAGCGCTCTTGGCACATTTCATGCCCCACACTGGTAGAAGACAAAAAGATATATGCTACACAGCATTAAGTGTAATGCCTTTCGGAAATTCCCATGGGTTTTGACCGCCTGACGACGCGTCGAGGAGGATAAAGTTCATTTCTTTCACGAACAGCACCGGAATTGAAATGCGCTTGTGTCTATGATTTAACATAGATATACTCCCGGATATGCCATATCCGACTACGGTCCAACTGATTCAACGCCGACGTTCCCAGCAGTGGTATGTGAACTTCCCGGCGGCCGTCGCCAACGCCTTGGACTTCGCCAAAGGCGAGACGGTCAAGTGGACGGTCTTGGACCGTCGCCGGCTCCTGCTGGCCCGTCGGCGAGTGCCCAAAGCTCCCGCCATCACGCCCACCCCAAAAACCACACAGCCAAAGTCACATGATTAAAAAAAACGCCTGCCACCAAGAACCCTCCTGACGCTGCCAAAAGCGGGCAGGACGCCAGCGGTTTCCTGGCGGCGCTGGGTGGGTTGATCTCCCCGAAAGCGCTCCAGTTGCTGGCGGGCTGTCGCAACAGTCCGCGCGGGCGCAAACCCCGTGTGCCCTTGACTCAATTGCTGCCCGCCCTCATCTTTCACTTCATGAGCGGAGCAGGCACGTTGGCCGAACACTTCTTCCAGTTGTTTGCGGCCCCCTTGGCCGACAGTTCGTGGTCGGATCGGCGGGCACGTTTGCCGTGGCAGGTCTTTACCCAGTTGATGCAGCAGGCGTTGCGTCCGCTGGTGCAGCGGCGGCGCCATCCGGAAGCCTTCTGGCGCGGCTGGCGTCTACTGGCCACCGACGGCACGCAATTCAGTGTGACCAACACGCCCGCAGTCAAAGCCAGTCAAACCAAGGCCAAGACGCGCCGCGGTCGCGCGGCTTTTGCCAAGATCGTCACCGGTGTGCTGCTGGAAGTGGGGTTGCACAATCCTGTGGCGGCGGCCATCGGTCACAAGGGGCAGTCGGAATGGGAACTGACGATGAGCTTGTTGGCGCGCCTGCCCAAGAAGGCTCTGCTGCTGGCCGACCGCTTGTATGGTTGTGGGGCCTTCGCCTGGCACGCTCTCCAGGCTTGTCAACGGGTGGGCAGTCATTTTTTGATTCGCGCCCGCCAGAACATTCAGGTGGAGTTGGTGCGGCGTCTCAAGGACGGCAGTCGTCTGGTGCGGGTGCCCGTCCGCCAAAAGGGCAAGCCGCATGTGATTCTGCACTGGCTCACCCTGCGGGAAATCCGGGTTCGCGTCGGGCGCAAAGGCTATCGCAGTTTCGAGCTGCGGCTCTGGACGACCCTGCTGGACCCCAAAGAGGCCCCCGCGCAAGAGTTGGCCGAGCTCTATGCCAAACGGTGGGAGCACGAACTGTTCTACCGTGAATTGAAGCACTGCCTGCGCAAAAGCGACGTCCTCCAGAGCCACACCATGGAGACCGCCGCCCAGGAAATCGCCGCTCTGATGCTGGCGGCGGCGCTGCTGGCTCAGGAGCGGGATCGCGCCGCGGCCGGGAAGGTGCCCGTCTTACGGATGAGCTTCATCAAATTGTTGGAACTTATGCGTCCGCTCTGGCTGGTGTTCGCCTTGGGAGATGACCTGTTGGAGGATTGGCAAAAGCGCGAGTTGACAGACCGGTTTTACGCGCAGGCGCGCCGTTGCCTGAGTTCCAAACGCCGCACCCGGTCCTGTCCGCGGGCGGTCCGCCAGCCAGTCAGCAGTTGGCCGCGCCTGCTCAAAAACACCTCATCGCAGGCGCCAATTACCCTCACCATCCTTCCGCCATGAATTTCCGAAAGGCATTAGCATTAAGTGGGATATTGGAACTTTATGAATACTTCCAGTCAAACAATTCCAGAACAGATTCGGAAGAGCGACCTGAAGATGGAGCCAATCCCCGCAACAAAACGGCCCGGGCAAATATACCGGCGGATTCTGTTTGGAACGGATTTCTCGGCGGCATCCATCCCCGCATTCGAACAAGCCCTGAAGCTGGCCCGGCAGAACGGGGCGGAACTTCTGATAGCGCATTCCAACACGGTGCCTGCTTGCATCAGCTTCATGCCGCCGGAGTCGTACGGTGAATGGGAAATACAGTGTCGGAAGGAGACGGAGAAGCAAATCGGCGCGCTGATGCAAGAAGCGCGCCACGAGAAGGTGAAGGCGCACATGCTGTTGCTCTCGGGGCTGGCAGATAACGCCATCGTTGACGCGGCGAAACACCTGGCCGTTGATTTGATTGTGATCGGCACCCACGGCCGCCGCGGCGTATCGCGGTTCTTTATGGGAAACGTCGCGGCGCGAGTAGTGGCGCGGGCTCGGTGTGATGTCTTGACTGTGCGTCAAAATGGGCGGACCCGTGAATCGGCCCGGCGTCGTTGAACGCGTTGGATTCGGCGTGAAACGATGCCTGGTTGAAAGGGGCGACCGGATCGAATTTCCTTTCCAGGCAGTCCGTGACTTAAACCGGCATCCGGCATCGTGAATCAACTTTCTGACCTCTGCGTCCATTGCAAATTCCCGGGAGCGTGGTTGAAATCTCTGACAGCTTGATTATAGGCACCCCCGTGACCATCGGACTTCAAGCTCTGGCTATCCAGAATCGCCGCCGCGGGCTGGGATCGTTTGTCATGGGTTTTCCGAACGAGGATGCGCAGCGCGTTGTTGAGGGTAGCCCACTGATGGTTCCCAGCGGGCACAGCCGAAGTTAGGCGTGACGACCGCTCGGAAAAACATCGAAAATTTGGATCGCTCACATCATTTTGCGTGCGCTTCTCGCTCCAATTTCATCGCTTACCGCCGGCACCATGCGCCACGACCCGACGACAGTGCATCGACTTAATAGATGGCGAATCCGTAATCTTTCCCAAAACAGTTGGCCACACCGCAAAGGATAAGGGCTGTGATCTCGCCATTGCGTGCTACATATGGGCTTGCCACCAGGCTGGAGACGATGGCCATGCTGATGGCCAATAGAGCAAACACTGTACCAAACAAGATTCTTGTTCGGGTATTCGGTTCGGCCTCATCAAAGAGCAACGTCAGCGATACTCCCGCCGTCAGGATGATGGCAGGCCCCAAGCGCCATTCTCTTTCAACGGAGATGAGAACGGGCACAAAAGCCAGGGCCATGAGCGCAACATGGCTCCAAAGGCCAAACGGCCGACCAGGCTCCTTCTTCGGCTTCATGATTTTTAGCCTTTCAGGCTTTTCTGCCTTAAAAACCCTAGGAGGAGGTTGGAACGACGCTCCTTGGCGATGGAAAAAAGGTCCAGCAAGTCATCGGCGGTGGGGTGAAGAGGAAATGATTTGATCAGTCTACGATCCTCCTTGCTTTGTTGCCACGACAACGGTGGCGGCAAAATTAGCTCGACGTGAGCTAAGGGTATGACTTCCTGCCGAAACCATTGGACGAGATCTTCCTCCCAAACCATCCGGGCGGGGCAACAAACACAGGTGGCTGGACGCGTTCTGTTGTTCTCCACCAAAGACATGGAAACCTCGGGGGTGGGCTTTATAGAGCAATGATGTGGGGAAAGCCGTCCGCGGAGAATAACCAGTTTGTCCCCCGGCGCGATCTCGACGACAATGGACCGGTTTGGGGTGTGCATTCGGATGCTGTTTCCACTCTGAACGCAACTGGAAATGAATAGATCTTTAGGAAAGGAGCAAGGCCCGCGCTCTGCCGCCTCTTTGACAGACACCAGGTGATGAAAAAGCTGGCGGGAAACCAAATCGGAGAATGATGGTTGTTTCATAATTGGCCTTGGTCCAAGCGCGCGAGGGCCGGGTTGCACCCGTGGGCATCGGGGGCGTTCTCATGCCGTGCCAGCATTTTGACTGGTTGGTGACGAATGCGCGCCATGAAGTTCGCGCAGTTGCTCAGGGGCAGGGACAGGTGGTGAGTGGGATGTTTCACATTGAATGTTGATTTTCTGGACGTGAGCCGTTCCTGTTTCATGTTTACCGGACTGCCTGCACAACGACCCAACTGGGTACGGAAAAACGCTTCGGTGCCTTCGGAAGCACCAGGCTCTCGATTGTAAAGCTCGCGAAAGCGTTTAATCCCTTCAACTAAACTAAACATTCCTCTCGTACATCGGCTGCGGATTCGACGGACTTGAGCTGTGATGAGAGCTATCCATTCTTCCCCAAGAAATGGGGAAGTCAGGTTGCCAACGGACCATGTAATCGAGGTTTTAAAGCATCATTGGGCAAAGCCGCCAATTTCCACCTGCGAACGCACCCGCAGGACATTTGCGGCTCGTCAGGCATTTTGGATAAGCCTACTCGGGGGGGTAGCGCGTGTATTTGGGGACGAAGCGGTAGCGCATCCACATCACCCTGCCCGGCCATCGCTTTGGCGACAAGAGGCGGAGAGTGGCAGCGGCTTTGGGCGGAGGGGAGCCGGGAATGTCGAAGAAGATCGAGAGGCCCACGCCGCCGTCGGCGACCGGCGCTGTGACGTGACTGATTTCATCGACCATCCCGGCACGGAGCATCGCGCCGTTGAACTTTCCACCGCCCAGGAGTATCAATTTGAGCAGACGAAAACTTTTGCCGAGCTTGCGAATGGCAACGCGCAGGTCCACTTTACTTTTGCCGCAAAAGAGATAGGAGACGCCGGCGGAATGGAGGTGCGCCTGTTAATCGTCACTGACGCGATCAGTGACCAGCAGGACAACACGGTCGCCGTCCACTTCATTTTCCCGGAAGCGCAGAACGCCTTTCGCGTCCACACCGATGTGATCACGACGAGCAACCCGGACTGTCCGAAAATCTGCGCTCGCGCCGGAAATTGACAAGAATCCGGTCGTTCTATTCGGCGGTTTATTGTTGGGGGAAGACGAAGTTCATGGGTTGAAAGCGGACGAAATCTGATCCTGGCGCCATGAACCAATTTCAACTCATCCTCCTTTGTATGGCCAGTTGGATCAACCGCAGCCAGGAAATCAATTCGGTCGGCCAGCGCTCCCAGGGGCACCCGCCGACAGCGCCCGGGTTGCGTTCTCTGATTTTGCATATGGCATCGTGAATCAACTTTCTGACCCCTGAGTCCATTGCAAATTCACGGGAGCATGGTTGAAATTCTTGATACCTTGAGTATAGGTATCTCGTGCCTTTGGCTTCTGATTATCAGCCCGAATTCGAGTCTTTGCGAGATTTGTTGCTGGAGATCGCTCCGGAACGCTCTGCAGAACGACTGCTTCGGAAGGTTGTTCAACAGTTGGCAGAACGCCCGCATGCCGTTATGGCGCGCCTCTGGTTAATCGACAAAGGGGATATTTGCGGCTCCTGCCCGATGCGTCCGCGATGTCCGGATCAAACCCGCTGTTTGCATCTTGTCGCGACGGCGGAGTCTTCGCCGACAGAAACGGATGAAGAAGGGCGGCAAGCCGAACACGAATTGCGACGCATTCCACTCGGGGTGGGAGTAATCGGTCGCATTGCGTCCAGCCGTCAACCAGTCATCAGCAATGACCCGGATCTGGGTCTGCACGGAACCATCGAGCACGAATGGGTGATGCGCCGCGGGATCCAAGGGTTCGATGGCCAGCCGATCATGTTTCAAAGCGAGGTTTTGGGCGTGCTTGCCCAGTTCAGCCGCATTCCCCCACCCGAGCAAACCCCCGCCTGGTTGCGCATCTTTGCCAATCAAATCGGCGCGGCCCTGGTGAACGCGCGAGCGTTCGAGGAAATTGAAAAACTCAAATCTCAACTGGAACTGGAGAACACTTTTCTTCAGGAGGAAGTCCTGGAAGCAAAAGCCTTCGGAGACATGGTCGGCCAGAGCGCGGCCTTGAAGCGCGTGCAACGCCAGGTGGAGATGGTGGCCCGGACGGATGCCACGGTGCTGATTCTGGGTGAGTCCGGCACAGGCAAGGAACTCGTCGCCCGCGAGATCCACAAGCAAAGCCGCCGCAGCGGCCGGCCGCTGATCCGAGTCAATTGCGCCTCCATTCCCCGGGAACTTTATGAGAGCGAGTTTTTTGGCCATATCAAAGGGGCGTTTACCGGAGCCGTCAAAGATCGCGCCGGACGCTTCGAGGCGGCTGATGGGGGCACGTTGA
>Ga0224558_1002329_pt1 | contig 17663 bp, 20 predicted proteins | sample 714S32024metaG_FD_180682 | JGI IMG/M metagenome (GOLD analysis project Ga0224558, IMG submission 180682) | Peat soil microbial communities from Stordalen Mire, Sweden - 717 S3 20-24 | ecosystem: Environmental > Terrestrial > Soil > Wetlands > Peat | place: Sweden: Norrbotten County, Stordalen...
AAGTCCTGGGACCGGCCGGACGGCAGGGCGATGAAAACGACATCGAGGCCGTAGAAGCCGGCTGGGTCGAGCGGGGAGAAGACCAGATCGCCGTACGCAGGGGCAAGGTTCGGATAGAGCGTTGCCACTTCGATCCCCGCTGAACTGTCGCCTTGCGCCACTGCGACCTCGAAGCCCGGGTGGCCCGCCAAAAGACGCAGCAGCTCGGCTCCGAGATAACCCGACGCTCCAGCGACCCCGATCTGCATAGCATGATCATACGGTCTTACGAGTATCTATGCAACACAGCGGGACCCGCGAGACCCGCTGGACCGGCCGTCCGCCGATGACTCTTGATGGCGAGAATCCGTGTCCTTGGGGGCTCGCTGCCCTCAGGCGGTCACGTCCCGCCACACGAAGACGAGCATCGCGATCACAACGGCGCCCATCAGATACGCCGACACGGTCGTCAAAGCGGCCCCGAAGGGCGCTGTGGCAGACCCACCCTGGGCGATGGCCTCGAGCAGTTGCGCCGGCAGCCAACGCGCCGTGCCTGGGATCGCGTCGGTCAGGATCGTCTCGACAGGGAGCAAGACGGCGAGGCCTGCCGCGATCGCGATCACCGACGAGCGGAGCAGCACGCCGGCGATCATGCCAATGATCGCAAATCCGCAGGCTGAGATGGCAAGGTCTCCGAGCAGAATCCCGAGGTCGCCCATCCCCGTACCCGAAGTCCACGCGCTCGTCGGGATGCCACGGAGGTGCGCCATCACGAATGCGGCACAGATGGCGACCATCGTCGCCACCACGACCGCGCCAATGAGGAAAGTGAGCACCGCCAGGCACTTGCCCGCCATCAGCACGCTCCTGCGCGGTTGACGAACGAGGAGGTTGCGCAGTGTCCCGTGGGCGAACTCGCCACCGAACTGGAACGCTGCAATGGAGAACGAGACCGCGCCCAGAAGAACCCCCGACTGGGTGAGTCCCTGGCTGAGCCCGGAGGCGTGGGCCAACTGGGCAAGGGTCAGATCACCTCGAGCATCAGGATGGTGCAGCGCGCCGGCGATCGTCACGATCGTCGTCAACACGACGACCGCGGTGATGGCACCGTAACTGCCGTACCAGAGCCGCCTGCGGCGCATCTTCACCCATTCACTCTCGAACGACCTCCAGATCATGGCCGTCCTGCCTCTGGCGTCCGGGGACCCGTGGCGCGATCAGAGCCTCCCGCTCCGCGACAAGCGTCGTTCTCTCGAACCGTCTGTCCGGCACAGCTCCGGGTGATCTCGAAGAACGCCTCCTCGAGGGTCGAGCGCCGTTCGGCGAGATGTACGAGCGTGATGCCGTCTGCCATCGCAAGACGGTTCAGGTCGCCGGCCCAGCTGCAATCCGCGGCGATCTCGAGAGTCATGCTCTCGTCGTCGCCGACCAGGTGCGCGCTCCGGCCGATGCTTTTCACCAGCCGCAACAGGTGCTTCGCGTCCTCGCGACTCTCGGTCCGCACGATCAGCTCGGGAGCGCGGGCCGCCAGAAGCTCCTTGACACCTCCCTGGAAGATCAGCCGACCCGTTTCGATGACGACGAGGTGCTCGCAGATCTGCTGGATCTCCGCGAGCAGGTGAGAGGACACGAACACCGTCATGCCATCGTCCGCGAACGACCGCAGCATGGCACGAATTTCGGCGATCCCGTGGGGATCGAGGCCATTCGTGGGCTCGTCGAGCACGAGCAGCTCCGGACCGGGCAGCAATGCAGCACCGATGCCCAACCGCTGACGCATGCCGAGCGAGTAGGTCCGGAACGGGTCGAGGCCACGTGAACCGAGACCAACTCGCTCGAGAACGGTGTCGATCCTCCTGGGTTGAATGCCGCCCAAGCGGGCGAGCACCATCAGGTTCTCGCGTCCCGACAACGCCGGATAGAAAGTTGGTCCCTCGATGAGGGCGCCGACGCGGGGGAGATACGCACGTGAATGTCCGAGAGGATGGCCGAGCACGGTACCGCGCCCGGCACTGGGACGTATCAAACCCAACAACATCCTGATAGTGGTTGTCTTCCCGGCGCCGTTGGGGCCCACAAACCCGGTGATCGAGCCGGCGGGGATGCGTAGATCGAGCCCGTCAACCGCCAGACGCCTGCCAAAACGCTTCGTGAGCCCGAGCGTGACCACGGCATGGAATTCGGTCTCTCGCACCATCGCCTGGACGACCGGCTTGGTCGCGACTGCGGCCGCACTCACGTTACGATTAGACCACAATTTTCACCCAATGTGACGCAGGGTGAACAGCTTCCCGATTCCCCGAACCTGCCATGCAGCCGGACGAGCCGAAAAGTCTCGCAGTTGTCGGGCCTCCGAGGTCCCGGAGAAGACGGTCGACGGGCTCGGCTTGAAGTTCAGCGGTCGATTGCCGCCCGAAGCTCCGCCACGAATGCAGCCGCGCCTTCAGGCCCGGCGCCCTCGAGGAGCCGATGGACGAGCGCTGATCCGACCACTACGCCATCTGCTATGGCGACGACTTCTCGAGCTTGCTCCGGATTGGAGATCCCGACGCCGATGAGCACCGGGATGTCCGTCTCCTCCTTGCAGCGCGCGGCGAGTGTCAGCGCGGTGGCTCCCAGCGACTCCCTCTCGCCCGTCACGCCCATGACGCCGACGCCATAGACGAAACCGCGCGACCGGGCACAGATGGCCTTCAGACGATCTCTCGGTGTTGTCGGTGCGACCAGCAGCACGGTCTCGACCCCGGCGCTGCTCGCTTCTTCTCCCCAGCCGTCGAGCTCGTCGATCGGGAGGTCCGGCACGATGGCGCCAGAGATCCCCGCATCTGCGAGCTTCCTGGCCATCCGGCGGTGACCCGCCCTGAGCACGATGTTGTAGTAGGTCATCACGGCGAGCGGCACACCCGCGTCCGCCTGTGCCAAGGCCGCGATGATCCCGGACGGTGTCGCTCCAGAGCTGAGTGCCTCGGCCGAAGCCCGCTGGATGATCGGCCCATCCATGACCGGGTCCGAGAACGGGATCCCGATCTCGATCGCGTCAGCCCCCGCGGCACCGATCGCCCGCACAACCTCCACCCAGTCGCGCCCGAGCCCCCCGGTCACATAGGGGATGAGCAGCTTGCGCCCGGCGTCTCGGCGATCTCTGAGAGCCTTCTCGAGGACGCCGCGAGCCACGGTCGTGCCGGCCTTCACTGCGTGAGCTTTCGCACGAGTGCCACGTCCTTGTCGCCCCGGCCAGACAGCGTCATCAGCACCGCTGAGCCCTCCGGGATCGACTTTCCGGCTTCTCTGACAACCCATGCGAGGGCATGAGCCGGTTCCAGGGCGGGGATGATCCCTTCGGTCTCGGCCAACAGGCGAAAGGCCGCGAGTACCTCTGAATCCTCCGCCGAGGGATACTCGGCCCTTCCGACGGCTCCGAGATGGGCATGCTCGGGGCCGATCCCCGGGTAGTCCAGACCGGCAGATATCGAACTTGCCTCGAGGATCTGACCGTCCTCGTCCTGCAGGAACCTGGACCGCATCCCGTGGACGACACCGGGGACTCCGTTGCTCATCGCGGCACCTCCCGCCGCCTCGACGCCCACGAGGCGCGCACAGGTGTCGACGAATCCCGCGAACGTGCCGGCCGCGTTCGAGCCACCTCCGACGCAGGCGACCACGACATCCGGATCGAAGCCGAGCAGCTCATAGCACTGGGCGCGAGCCTCGTCCCCGACTACGCGCTGGAGCTCCCTGACTATGTAGGGATACGGATGTGGGCCCATGACCGACCCGATGCAGTAGTGCGTGGTCTCGACGGTTGCAACCCAATCGCGCAGCGCTTCGTTGATGGCATCCTTCAGCGTCCGGCTGCCCGATTCCACGGCGCGCACCTCAGCACCGAGCAGCTCCATACGGAACACGTTCAGGCCCTGCCGCTCGACATCGACAGCACCCATGTAGACGAGACACTCGAGCCCGAGCAGTGCGGCCGCCGTCGCGGTGGCAACACCGTGCTGACCAGCCCCCGTCTCGGCGATGAGGCGGCGTTTGCCCATACGCTCGGCCAACAGCGCCTGGCCCATGACGTTGTTGAGCTTGTGCGATCCGGTATGGGCCAGGTCCTCGCGTTTGAGGAGCAATCGGATGCCGAGGCGTTCGCTCAACCGCCTGCATTCGGTGACCGGCGTCGGACGGCCCCCATAGTGCTCCAGGAGATCGTCCAAACGCCCGCGGAAGGCCGGATCTGCCCAAGCGGACTCAAAGCCGGCCTCGAGCTCCTCGCAAGCCGGCACGAGCGCCTCCGGCACGAACCGTCCGCCGAACTCGCCGAAGCGTCCCTTTCGCTCCGGGCCGCGCATCAGTTCGCCGATGAAGGTCAACCGTCCTCCTGCCAGTCATAGGGACCCGCGTCGTCAGTGTCGTAGGGCTCGGGCTCCGCGGCGCGGGCCGCCTGCACGAAAGCCCGCACGCGTCGGGCGTCCTTCTTGCCGATGCTCGCCTCCACGCCCGACGAGACGTCGACGCCCCAGGGGTGGACCCTGCGAATCGCGTCGGCCACGTTGTCCGGATCGAGGCCTCCGGCCAGGACCAGTCGGCGTCCCATCGGCGCGCCCTCGGCAAGGCGCCAGTCGAAGACCTTGCCCGATCCCGGTGACGGGGCGTCGACCAGCACGATGTCCGCGCCGTACTCAGCCGCCCGCGCAAGCCGGTTGTCCCCTGCCGGGAACGCCTTGATGACAAGGGGCACTCGAACCGAGACGTACCCACAGTCCTCGAACGTCTCGTTCCCGTGCAACTGAGCAGCATCGAGCCCTGCACGGTTCACGATCTCGACGACGCGGCGGGGCTCCTCATCGCGGAAGACCCCAACGGTGCAGATCTCGGGAGGAAGCCGCCGAGTGATGGCAGCGACCGCGCTCGGGCTCATCTGGCGGGGTGAAGGGGCGAAGACGAAGCCGACGGCATCGGCTCCCATAGCCACAGCGATCAGGGCGTCCTCCTCGCTGGTGATCCCGCAGATCTTCACCCACATGGCACGGTCCGCCCAAGAAGCTCGGCAACGGCAGCCCGTCGGTCGCGCGAGCGCAGCAGCGCCTCACCGATCAGAACGCCCTCGAACCCCACTTGCGCCAGCGCGGCCACATCGGCGGCCGACTCCACGCCGGACTCGGCGATCTTCAACACGCCGGCGGGGACATGACGCGCCACGCGCTCGGCCCGTGCCCTGTCCACCTCGAAGCTGTGCAAGTCGCGTTGGTTCACGCCCACGAGCGTCGCCCCGATCTCGAGCGCCCGCTCGAGCTCGTCCTCGTCATGGACCTCGACGAGGGCAGCCATGCCCAGATCCCCGGCGATCTCGTACAGCTCCGCAAGCTCGCCGTGGTCCAACAGCGCAACGATGAGCAGCACGGCGTCGGCGCCCATGATGCGGGCGTCGTAGACGTTGGCCGCCGAGACCGTGAAGTCCTTGCGCAGAACGGGAAGCCCAACGGTGCCGCGCGCCACTTTCAAGTCCTCAGGGCTGCCGCCGAAGTAGTGACCGTCGGTGAGCACCGACAGGCAGGACGCACCGCCCGCCGCGTACGCCCGGGCGATCTCTGCCGGGTCGAGATCCGGGGCGAGGTCGCCCTTGGACGGCGACCGGCGCTTGATCTCCGCGACAAGTGCAATCGTTGCTTCGCCAGAGCTCCTGCCCCCGTGTGCCGTGAGTGCCTCGGCGAAGTCTCGGGGTGGCGACGCGGTGCGAGCCTTCGCTGCGAGGTCCCTCAGGTCGCGCCGATCAGTGGCCGCGACATCACGGTGCCACGCCCCGATGCGGTCGAGATATGTGGCCACCGACGCGAGCCTACCGGCCGGTTCGGGATACCTCCCGGACCTTCCGCTGGGTGTGGGCGATCCGGGATCTCCCGAGATGCTCCTCAGCGGCTGATCCGGCTATCAGCGGCGACTGCGTGAGCACGAACAGTCCGACGCACATGACAAGGAGCGCCGACGCGTCGAAGGCGAGAGCACCGAGCCCCCCGCGCAGGTCGTCACCGAACAGGCCGACACCGATCACGACGCTCACGATCGGGTCGACGATCGTCAGCGTGGCCTGCGAAGCCGTGATCGGACCGGCGTGGAAGGCGTCCTGAGTGAGCACAAGACCGGCTAGCCCCGCGACGACGATGGCGTAGGGCTCCCAGTGCTCGAAGATCTGCCAGAAGCCATTCGAGAACAGGATCGTCGTCGCCTTCGTGAACGCGGCGCTCAGCGAGAAGGAGATCGCCGCGGCGGCCCCGAACCATGCCGACCTCCACGACCGCGACGAACGCGATCTGAGGCGTGTGCAGACCACACAGATCGCGATCGCTGCGAAGCACACGGCGGTCACGATCACCCAGCCACTTGTCGTGGGAAACGTGGTCCCTCCACCGGTGTTGCTCATCGCCAGGAAGCCAGCCAGTCCCGCCACGGTGAGCACCGTCGCGATCGCCTCGCGCCAACCGAGCGGCGAACCAAACCAGACGCGCAAGATGACGACAAGGAAGACGAGCTCGGTGACCATGAGCGGCTGCACGACACTGAGCGAGCCGAAGCCGAGCGCGGTGGCCTGAAACAGGAACGATCCGATCATCGCGGCGAATCCCACGTACCAGATCGGGCGTCGCAGGACGTGACCCAGCAGCTTGAGGCCGCGAAGGCGAGGATCGGGAGCCGACTCGACACCGAGCCGCTGGAAGATCGTGGTCAGCGCGTTGCACAGCGCCGCGAAAACCGCGAGTGGGATCGCTACCACGGACTCTGTCTATCCGATCGAGAGCGGAAGTTCGCGAATTTTCGCGTTGGCACCGCCCGGCATCGCCCTGGCCACGGCCGGGAGCACGACGTCTCGGCGCACATAGGCGAGGGCGACGGGCGCAGCAAACCCTGGCGACCACGCGATGCTGGTGAGACGCCCGAGCTCGCGTTCGCCCGAGACGAGAATCGCATCCTCTGGGCACTGACCGGCCGGGTCCAGCACGACGCCCCGGAGCCGCCGCGCCACTTTGGCGCCCCTTGCCTCGAGGCGGGCGACGAGCTCCTGACCCGTGTAACAGCCCTTCGTGAAGCTCACGGTGTGCTCGACGAGGCTTCCGGCTTCCTGCGGGATCGTCCTCTCGGTGAGCTCGCGGCCCATCGCGGGCACGCCGGCCTCGATGCGTGCCACCTCGAATGCCGCGGGGTCGCCCAATGGCACCCCAGGCCGTGGCCAGCCGGGCGCCTCCGCCGCCGCCAGCACGTCCACGCCTTCAAGGCCGGGCCACCTCACCGGGACTGCAATGGTCCAACCGTCGCTCAGGCCTGGTGCTCGCACGTCATCAGGCATAGCCCCGAGCTCCGGTCCCGAGCCTCGGAGGCTCGCAGCCGAACCCGGGCCGCGCACCTCGAGGCAACGAACGGTCCCGCTCTCGAGCTCTGCCTTTACGCGCAAGCGGAAGCGCCGGAGCCGCTGCAACAGCAGCTCGCCGTAACCGGTCCCGGTGTCGAGCAGCACGACGTCGTCCGCGAGCATCGTGGCGCGACAGTACGAGTCCACTTTGCCTTGGGGCGAGAGCACGAGCGTCTCCGCCGAGTGACCGACGGCGAGCGTCCCGAGGTCCTGGCTCACTTGGCCCTGGAGCCAGACGCGCGCGTCCGGGCCCCGCACGACCACGGCATCCCGTACGGTCTCGAGCGCACAGGCAGCCTCGTGGATGCATGCATATGACTGCTGAAGATCGAGTGCGGGTGCCTGGCTCAGAGCTACCACCTCTCCGCAGACAGCTGGCGAGCCCCGGCGACGGCGGCCAGCACGGCTGCGGCTTTCGCCGCGCACTCCTCGTCCTCGGCAGCCGGGTCACTGTCGGCGACGATGCCGGCGCCCGCCTGCACGGAGGCCCTCCCATCCGCTGTCGCGACGAGCGTGCGAATCGCGATCGCGGTGTCCAGGTTGCCCGAGAAGTCGATGTAACCCACGACCCCGGCGTAAGGGCCGCGTTTGGTCGGTTCGAGCTCGTCGATTATCTCCATAGCCCGTACCTTCGGCGCGCCGGAGACTGTTCCGGCGGGAAGAGTCGCCCTCAACACATCCACCGGTCCCCGGCCCTCCAGCAGCTCTCCGGAGACCTCCGATGTGAGGTGCATCACGTGGCTGTAGCGCTCGACGGTCATCAGCTCGTCGACTCGTTCGGAACCAAAGCGGACGATCCTGCCAACGTCGTTGCGGGCGAGATCAACGAGCATGACGTGCTCCGCGAGCTCCTTCGGGTTCTCGACAAGCTCCGCCTCCAGCCTGCGGTCCTCCTCGTCATTCGAACCCCGCCGACGGGTTCCGGCAATTGGTCGTGACACGACTCGCCCGTCGAGCAGCTGGACCATCGGCTCAGGCGACGCGCCGACGACAGAGACGCCCCCTTGGCGGAGGAAGAACATGTACGGGCTGGGGTTCACCTGCCGGAGCACCCGATAGACGTCGAACGGGTCGCAGCCCAGGTCGAAGTCGAAGCGCTGCGAGAGCACGACCTGGAACGCGTCGCCTGCACGGATGTACTCCTTGGCGGCCTCGACAGCCCGGCGATAAAGCTCGGCGCTCGTGCCTCGCCGGACCGTGCCGTCCGGGAGCGTCGCCCCGGTCGATGGCGGCGTTGCGAGCCGCTCCCGCCCCGGCTGCTCCAGATCGCTCCGGATCGCCTCCAAGCGCTGCAGCGCGTCGAAGTAGACGGACCTGAGCCCGGCGGGATCCCGGCTCTCATCCTTGTCCCCTTCGAGAAGCACGTTGTTGACGAGCGTGACCCGCTGGCGCCAGTGGTCAAAGGCGGCGAGCTCACCGATCACCGAGATGACGGCATCGGGATGACCAATGTCGTCAGCCGGCGGCTCCGCAAGGTGTTCGACCTCGCGAACAACGTCGTAGCCGAGATAGCCGACGAGACCGCCGTGAAGGGGAGGCAGCCCCTCGATCGACGGCGACCGGAACTTCTCGAGAAGTGACTCGATGCAGGCGAGCACACCGTCGTCACGCGGAACCGAGTCCGGAAGTGAACCCTCAGTCACCTCGACCTGGCGGCCGCGCGCCACCATCGTGGCCGCAGGCGAGCGCCCGACAAACGAGAAACGGCTCCAGCGCTCGCCGTGTTCGACCGACTCGAGCAGGAACCCGGGCCCGTCCCCGACCATCGCGCGAAAGGCACCGATCGGAGTGAGGCTGTCCGCGACGAGCTCCCGCCAGACCGGGACGACCGAATAGTCCCGCCCGAGCTCGCAGAACGACTCGAAATCAGGGCTGGCTTGCGCACCGCCGCTCTCGGTGAGCAGCGTCGGGCCCGGACGCGAACGCTCCTCCGGCCCGGTGGCGGTCACGGCCACGAGCTGCCGAACCGGTGGTGGAAGCAGCTCCAGTCGCCGGTGTGACAGGCCCCGCAACCCTCCTGGTCGACGGTGACGAGCACCGCATCGCCGTCACAGTCGTAGGCGGCAGCCCGAACCCATTGCCGATTGCCTGAGGTCTCGCCCTTGCACCAGTACTCCTGGCGGCTTCTGCTCCAGAACCACGTGCGACCGGTCGTCAGCGTCCTCCGCAGTGCCTCGGCATCCATCCAACCGAGCATCAAGACCTCCCGGGTCGAGCGATCCTGCACGATCGCGGCCACGAGCCCGTTTTCATCGAAACGGATGCTCGCGATCTCCTCATCGGTGAACCCCACCGGCGAACCTGTCACAGGTACAACCCTGTCCCGTCCTCCAGTCGCTCCGAGGCGACCGCCGGGATGTCGCGTTCGCGCAGGATCACGTAGTCCTCGCCCTGAACTTCCACCTCGAAGCACTCCTCGGGATTGAACAGGACGCGGTCTCCGGCCCGGATCGCGCGCACATTCGGGCCGACCGCGGCAACCTCGGCCCACGACAGCCGATGTGCCACCGAGGCCGTGGCCGGAATGAGAATGCCGGCACGCGACCGCCGCTCGCCCTCGGAGGCCGGCACGTGCACCAGCACGCGGTCGTTCAGCATCGTGACCGGCTGCTTCACGTCGTCAGAATCTGGTTTGGACCGGCTCGGTTCGAGTAGTTCCACGACCGAAACGGTAGTGCGGCCGACGGGCTGGCGTGGCCTCGGACCGTCCACGCCACAACTGCGAGACGTCGGGATCTGTCCCAAGTGCGGAAGAACGCGGCCGAGACAGCTCGTCGACCGCGGGCAAGCTCGACCCGACTCGGCATCATAGGGATGTGGATCGCGTCCTCCTGCTCGTCCCTTCCGCCTCCTATCGAGCTTCCGACTTCCTCGATGCCGCCAGGGCGCTCGAGCTTCAGGTGATCATCGGGTGCAACGAAGCACTGCTTCTAACCGGAGCCAGCGGGTCCTTGCAGATTTGCCTTGACGATCCCGACAGTGCCGCTGAAGCGATCGTGGCGCTCGACGGCGTCACACCGCTCGACGCAGTGCTGGCCGTGGACGACCAGGGGACCCTCGCAGCCGCCCGCGCCTCGGAGCGCCTTGGCCTTCGCGGCAATCCCCTTGACGCCGTCGCGGCCTCGCGGGACAAGCTCCGCATGCGCACGTTGCTCAGTGCAGCCGAGATCTCCCAGCCCGCGTTCGCTGCCCTCTCCCCAACTGCCGAAGACGCCGAGCTGACACGGCTCGCCGCACTGGTCGGGCTGCCTTGCGTTGTCAAACCGACGTCGTTGTCCGCGAGCCAGGGTGTGATCAGGGCAGATACCGTCGCCGAAGCTCTGGTTGCGGTCGGCCGTGCCCGATCGATCGCCGTGAAAGCGGGAGCCTCACCGGATCAGCCCCTGCTGGTGGAGGAGTTCGTCCACGGCCCCGAGGTGGTCGTGGAAGGCGTGCTCACCAACGGCGAACTGAGCGTCCTGGCCGTGTTCGACAAACCCGACCCTCTTGAAGGCCCCTTTTTCGAGGAGACCTTGTACGTGACACCGTCAAGGCTCGGTGCGACCGAGCTGAGAGCCGTGACGACGACCACCCAGGCCGCCACCAGAGCGCTCAACTTGAGGGAGGGCCCCGTCCATGCCGAGCTCCGCGTCCGCGGCGGGCGAGCTTGGGTGATCGAGGTTGCCGCTCGCTCGATCGGCGGACTCTGTTCACGCACCTTGGAGTTCGGGACGGGGATGAGCCTCGAGTACCTCATCCTGGCGCACGCGCTGGGCCGGCCGGTCGACTCGCTGCGGCGAGCTCACGCCGCAGCCGGCGTCTTGATGCTGCCCATCGGTGCCGGCGGCATCCTCGCCGAGGTCGCCGGACGCGAACGGGCTCTCGCAGTGCCTGGAATTGTCGGCATCGAGCTGACGATCGCCCCAGGCCGGATGCTCGTCCCACTGCCCGAGGGGAACCGCTATCTGGGCTTCGTCTTCGCTCGGGGCGACCGCCCAGAATACGTGGAGGCGGCCTTGAGGGCGGCACTCGCGGAGCTGGACGTTCGGCTGGAGCGGGGACGACCGGTCAGGCAGCGGGCGGCCGGACGGTGACCCCGCGGGCCGCGAGCACTTCCTTCGCCTCGGCGATGGTGTGGCGGCCGAAGTGGAAGATCGAGGCGGCGAGCAGCCCGTCGGCATGCCCCACGAGAGCGCCTTCGACGAGATGCTCGAGCCTGCCGACGCCCCCGCTCGCGATGACCGGCACGCGCACCGAGCTCGCGATCCGGCTGGTCAGCTCCAAGTCGTAGCCAGCCTCGGTGCCGTCGCGGTCCATCGAGGTTATGAGGATCTCCCCGGCGCCGAGGCGGGCACATATCGTTGCCCAACTCGCCGCGTCGAGGCCCGTGGGACGCCGCCCGCCGTGAGTGAAGACCTCCCAGTGGCCACCGTCATCGCTGCGGCGGGCGTCGATCGCCACGACAACGCACTGTGCCCCGAACTCGCTTGCCAAAGCGTCGATCAGCTTGGGCGCAGCGACCGCGGCGGAATTCACCGCGACCTTGTCGGCCCCTGCTCGAAGCAGCGCCCGGCCGTCCGCGACCGAGCGGACACCGCCGCCGACGGTGAGGGGAATGAAGACCTCCTCCGCGGCACGTTCCACGACGTGCAACATGGTGGCGCGATCGTCCGACGAAGCGGTGATGTCGAGCAGCACGAGCTCGTCGGCGCCCTCGGCGTCGTAGCGGGCGGCCAGTTCCACAGGATCGCCGGCGTCACGAAGCCCTTGGAACTCGACGCCCTTGACGACCCTTCCGCCATCGACGTCTAGGCAAGGTATGACTCTCACTGCTCGCACGCGGCAACCGCCTCCGAGATCGAGAGCGCTCCCGACAATAGCGCCCGGCCCACGATCGCCCCGGCCAGCCGGCTGGCGCCGGTGCCAAGACCTGCAAGTGCGACGAGGTCCGCGGTGCCGGCAATACCGCCCGAAGCGACCACCGCAAGTCCTGTCAAAGCCAGCACTTGCGCGAGTCCTGCCAAGTCCGGGCCGGCCCCCGTCCCGTCACGATCGATGTCTGTCACCACCACACCCCCGAGAGGCAGGTTCTCGAGGCGCTGCAGAGCGGTCTCGAGGTCGAGGCTTCCCGAGTCGACCCAGCCGCGGACCGCCACCTCGCGCCGAAACGCGCCTTTCGGCCCAGCCGCTGGCCGGTGATCCAGGCCGACGAGCACCTGGCCGGGCCAACGCCTGGCCATCCTGGCGAGCACCTCGGGTTGCTCGACTGCCACCGTGCCGACCACCACCCGCGCGACCCCGGCGCCAAACAGCGCTGCGGCGGCGGTCTCGTCGCGAACTCCCCCACCGGCCTGCACGGGCACGCCGAAAGATGACGCGATACGGACCACGACGTCCCGGTTCGGCGAGCCGCCTTCGCGCGCGGCGTCGAGGTCGACGACGTGCAGTCGTGAGGCTCCGGCCAAGACGAAGGCCTCGGCCTGCTCCAGCGGATCGCCGTACACGGTCTCGGAGGAGAACTGGCCGCGGAGCAGGCGCACGCACCTGCCAGCCCGGATGTCGATTGCAGGCCACAGCTCCAAGGTCACGACCCCGAAGGTTCCTCGGTGCAGATCCGAGCGAAGCGTTCGAGCAGCTGCAAACCCGCTGATGCCGACTTCTCCGGGTGGAACTGCGTCCCGAACATGTTGCCGCGTTCGAACGCGACCGCCATCTCGCCTCCGTAGTCACACGTCCCCACGACGCTGTGGGGGACCTCCTCACCCTCGGGGAACGGCACATAGGAGTGGACGAAGTAGTACCAGCGACTCCCGCCATCGCCGAGCAGCCGCGAGCTTCTGCCCGCCACCTGCCGCACGAGGTTCCATTGCATCTGTGGTCGGCGCTCAGTCGTACGCAGTGCGCGCACCGACCCTTGCAGGATGCCGAGACCTGGGATCTCGGGGTCTTCCTCCGAGCCCTCGAAGAGCAGCTGTAGACCGACGCAGATCCCGAGGAAGGGGCGACCGTCGGTGATGCAGAGCCGAACCACCTCGTCGAGCCCCGAGTAGCGAAGCGCCCGGGCGCACGCGCCAAAGGCCCCGACGCCGGGCAGCACAACGCCCGAAGCGTCGATGGCACCTTCAGGGCTGTCGACAAGACGAGCGTCAGCGCCGACGCGCAAGAGAGCCTTCTCGGCGGAGCGAAGATTCCCGATGCCGTAGTCGAGGACAGCGATCACGTCTTGGCCTACATCAGGCCCTTGGTCGACGGGACGCCGCCGCCCTCGATCCGAACGGCGTCCCGCAGCGCACGGCCAACCCCCTTGAACGACGCTTCGAGCACATGGTGCGGATTGCGTCCATGACGCAGTTCGATGTGCAACGTGAGCGCCGCCGCGTGCGCGAAGGCGCGCCAGAACTCCTCGGCCAGCTGGACCTCGAACGGAGGGCTGCCGAGCGCTGCAGCCTCACCTAGCGCGACGTCGTAGTGCAGGTACGGCCTTCCGGACAGGTCCAGCGCGACCTCGACCAGCGCCTCGTCGAGCGGCAGTGCAATTGACGCGAAGCGGCGAATCCCTGCCTTCGAGCCGAGTGCCTCAGCGAGAGCCTCGCCGAGGACGATTCCGGTGTCCTCGACGGTGTGGTGCGCGTCGACTTCGAGGTCGCCGCGAGACTTGACGTCGAGGTTCAAGCCGCCGTGCTTGCCAATCTGGGCCAACATGTGGTCGAAGAACGGGAGGCCGGTGTCCGCCAGGGCGGCCCCGGTCCCATCGAGCTCGATGAGGACTGTCACCTCGGTCTCCTTGGTCGAACGCGTCCGCTCAGCGCGGCGTGTGTCAGAGTCGGGGTTCGTTGCCATCCATGAAGCCTTGCACGTTACTGGGCCGCGCGACCCCGTCTGGTGCTACCAGCGCCGAATTGCCCACCTCGGCGCCGCGACGAAGCTGGCTACGGGGATTCCGGCGCTGCCGCTCGGCGTGCAGCGACAAGTGAACCGCACGCGGCCAGCTGGCCACACGCGGCATCGATCGAACGCCCCCGATTCTGTCGGATGGTGGCGTTGACGCCCGACTCTTTGAGCCACGCCTGGAGCGACAAGACGCGGGATCGGGCGGACCCCCTGAACCCTCTCGAGAGACCTCCTGGCGTCGGATTGAGCGGGATCAGGTTCACGTGAGCCCCAAGCGGTCGTGCGAGCGCTGCAAGCTCGGAGGCATCGGAAGAACGGTCGTTCACGTCCTCGATGCAGGCCCACTCAAACGAGATCCTTCTCCCGGTCGATGCCCGGTACTGCTCGCAGGCTTCCATCACCATGGCCAGGGGGTATCTGCGATTGAGCGGCACCAGTTGGTCGCGCAGCACGTCGTTGGCCGCGTGCAGCGACACTGCGAGGTTCACCTGGAGCGTCTTGCCCGCCAGCCGACGGATGCCAGGCACGACCCCCACGGTGGAGATTGTGAGATGCCTCGCGGCCAGGCCCAGATCACGGTTCATGGCCTGGACGGCGGTCCAGACCGCCTCGAAGTTCGCCAGCGGCTCGCCCATTCCCATGAGCACGACATTGCCGAGCTGGCCCCAGCGTTCCGATCTGCAGCGCCTCGCGGCTATCACGACTTGCTCGACGATCTCGCCCGCGCTGAGCTGCCGCCCAAAGCCCGCGTCCCCAGTTGCGCAGAAACTACAGCCCATCGCGCAACCGGCCTGGCTCGAGACGCACACCGTCGTGCGGTCGCGATATCGCATGAGGACCGTCTCTATGCGCTTGCCGTCGCTCGTCTCGAGCAACCACTTCAGCGTGGAGCCCCTGTCCGCGACGCTCTCGGCCACGCGGCGAAAAGCCGATGCCAGCGAAGGCGCAAGCTCGAGCCGGTCGCGCAGTGCCCGCGGGAGATCGGTCAGCTCCCCAGGTTCCGCCAGGCGCCGGTAAAAGCCGTCGAACACCTGGCTCACGCGGTAGGCGGGCTCATCACAGAGCAGTGCCGCGAGCTCCTCGCGTCCCAGGTCGTAACGGCTCACGGGCGTCGTCTCATGACCGTCCGCTTCATGCTCGGACGGCCGGCACGTCGGTGACATAGGCGCGGTCGGTGTGGTCGTCGGCGAAGCCGAGTGAGAAGTAGAGCCTGCGAGCCGCCTCGTTGTCGTGGTCGACGTAGAGCATCCCCGTGCTGACGCCCCGGCCATAGAGCGAGGCCAGCCCTACGAGCACGAGCTGACGCCCGAGACCGTGGCCTTGGAAGTCTGGATCGACCGCGATGACGTAGATCTCGCCGAGCTGGCGGGAGGCCGGATCTTTCATCACATCGTCTCCGGGCTCGTGGACCTTCGTCCAGCAAAAGCCTGCAAGACGTCCATCGCGCTCATGCAGCAGGAAGCCGCTCGGGTCGAACCACGGCTGATGCTCGCGCTCGGTGATGGTGGCGAGATCCCACGAGCCCTGTTCGGGATGGCCATGAAACGCCCGGTTGTTCACCTCCAGCCACGCCAGCTCGTCCTCACCGGTTCGAAACTGGCGGACCGATATCACAGAGCTCTGCTCGGTGATGGGCAGAGCGCGACGCATCTGGATGAGGTCGCGACCGCGTTGCATGCCGACAGCGTGGGCGACCGCATCGTTGACCGGTCCCGGCTTGGGCACCCACATGTGCACATGACCTCCGCCCTGTGCCGCAATCTCGCCGAGCGCTGTGCTGAGCAGGTCCTGCTGGAGCTCGATGCCCGCGGATCTCCACTGCGGATGGACGACGTACTCGACGGCCCAGCTTGCACCGTTGCCCCGGCTTATCTGTGCGTAGGCGACGACACGTTCACGGCTGCTCTCGCGTGCGACAAAGCCGGCGAAGCCCTCACGACCACCTTGCACGAGGTCGAGCCATTGGTGCTCGCCGAGCGCGCGATGGCCGTCGGCGATGCTCGCAGCCTCGAGCAGGACCGAGATGGCAGCAATGTCCGCCTCTCCCATCCTGCGCTTGATCTCGACTTGGTGCACCTGGTGAACATACCGTCTCTTCAACGCTGAACCGTGACTACCATCCGAGGGTGCCCCGCCAGCCGAGCGCCCTATCCCGAAGTGGCCGTGGCCGCCGGCGGCCGCTCGCGCGTGCCCGCAAGATTGCCGACAGCCTCGCCGTCACATACCCGGGCACGACGACCGAGTTGTGCGCGCTGGCCCACCGCGATCCCTTTGAGTTGCTCGTCGCGACCATCCTGTCCGCACAGTGCACCGATGAGCGGGTCAACATCGTGATGCCGATCCTGTTCAGGCGTTATCCCACGCCCCAAGCCATGGCGGGCGCCGACCGTGACGAGCTCGAGACGCTGATCCGGTCCACGGGCTTTTTCCGCGCCAAGGCCTCCCACATCATCGGCGCCTCGGAGGCGATCGTGATGCGCCACGCCGGTGAGGTGCCGCGGTCCATGGAGGAGTTGACCGCCCTTCCGGGCGTTGGTCGCAAGACCGCAAATGTCGTGCTCTCGGTGGCCTTCGACATTCCGGGGCTCCCGGTGGACACTCACGTGACCAGGTTGAGCCGGCGCCTCGGACTGAGCGGCTCCGCCGACCCGATCCAAATCGAGCAAGACCTCTGCGGGATGTTCCCTCCCGACCAGTGGGGTGCGATCAGCCTTCGGCTCATCCTCCACGGCCGCCGTGTCTGCGATGCGCGGCGTCCCCGCTGCGAGATCTGCGAGGTCGCCGATCTTTGTCCTTCGAGAGGCAAGTTCTGACGCTCGATCGCTCGGACGTCGTCCCCGGCGCGGGCTACGTCTCTCTGTAAGTCTCGTGACAGGTTGGTGACGAGCGGTCACAGGCGGAGAACCGGGCGCTAATTTGATGGAGAGGAACCGGTCCCCGCCACCTGGTTCCAACGGAGCGGACTCGGGATCCGCCGCCCGACCCGCTCCCCGACGGCGCCCTCAGGGCGCCGTCGGCGCGTCCGGGGCAGCCCCTTGTCGGATCATCTCCCAGTTTCCAGCAGCCGCTCGAGACGTCGCACCGCACCAACCAGGGCACGCTCCACGGCAATGAGACTCCCGGCGACCTCGTCCCGTTTGGCCCCGGTCGCGGCGTCTGCCAGCGCAGTCACACGGCGGCTGATCTGCTCGAGCGAGGAGGCGATCGAGGACAGCTCGGACAGTTCTGACGGCTCGGGCCGCTGCGGCACCATCCCGTCATCATCGCCCATCCGGCCCACGACCGGGAAACCTTCTCAAGCGAGACCGATACGCTTCACCCATGCTGAAACGTCTCGACCTTCGTGGCCGCGGGCCCGATTTTCGTGGCACCCTCCCACGACCGAATCTCGTGGACGAAGGCCCGGTCGCGGAGGTCC
>Ga0224558_1002333_pt1 | contig 17637 bp, 15 predicted proteins | sample 714S32024metaG_FD_180682 | JGI IMG/M metagenome (GOLD analysis project Ga0224558, IMG submission 180682) | Peat soil microbial communities from Stordalen Mire, Sweden - 717 S3 20-24 | ecosystem: Environmental > Terrestrial > Soil > Wetlands > Peat | place: Sweden: Norrbotten County, Stordalen...
AGGAACCCGCTGCTCCAACGAAACATAACTGAACATCCCATCCTGAACTCGCTCATCTCCACGCATGCCTATTAGACGAAACGATAGACCCTCATGACGCGGAAATCTGATCGTTTTTCAACAAGTTTCTAGAGTTCCGATCGAGCCTTGGAGGTTTTAACACAGCTTCGGGGGATTATGGGGACATTGTTACATATAGTAACTCACACACAAAGTGGTGAATTCCAGAACTGCCAAAAGGACACCCGTGGCGAATGATCAAAGATTCTTCTTTACAACTTCGGTTCCTTCCGCCGCCCGGCTACATCCAACTGTGGAAACACGCTTTGAGATATAGCTTGTGCTGTTTTATCTGGTTGCAGTTCGGGTTTCTGAATAATATCAATCAAAACGTCCTTTGCCGACACATAGACTTGAAGTGGTTGCTAAATCTCTTTCATTGTGTGCATTAGACTGTTTCGTCAACTAGGACTCATTTTTTACCCGCTAATTGTCAGGACCGGGCATTCCGCATCGACAATGATCCGAAATACTCCTGATGCTTTCAGGTCCATGCTGAGATGTGAAGCCTTTTGGACGCCAATTACGAGTAGGTCGATGGAACGTCTTTTGATGTGTTCAAGAATTCGATCATGAGCACTACCTACTGCTATAAAGGTTTTTGGATCGCAGAATTTTATTGCATGTTCCGGTATGAGGCCATCAAGAGCATCGAAGAAACGTCGCTGGAGATTGGATTGTAGCTCTGGATGGGCGATGTCAGCATCGTGTAGCACATTGAGTACATCTATCTTGGCGCCGAATACTTCTGCGAGGGACACCACACATGCTGCTGCATTGGCTGAAGCTGGCGAGAAGTCCGTAACAAAAAGCACTCTTTCGAATGATAGATTCTCTTGAGTTACGGGTTGGACATGCGGGCCAACGGTAAGCGCTGGCCAGCGAGTCGAACGTAGGATACTTTCAGCAACGGAGCCAATAATTCCTCTTTCCAATCTGTTACCACCATGTGTTCCCATGACAATCATCGAAGGCTCATTATTATTAGCAAGATTAGGAATTATAATTTTCGGATTCCCTACTAAGAGAACAGGAACGGCTTCTACGGAATCTGTCTTCAGTAGAAGCGCCTCTTTCGATAGTAGCTCCTTCAAGTTGTATCTCTGCTGGCTTACTCTTCGGTCGCCGATCTCAACTTCCAGGGCGGCTTGCGTAAGCGTGAAGGCATGAGCGATCAGAAGCTTCGCTGAAAGATATTCTGCGATGCGCGCTGCGTATAGTCCTGCGTTCTGGGAACAAGGAGAGAAATCTGTAGCGTACACAACCGACTTAAGGCTTGTAACAGGCTTGTCATCTGTCACAGATATCATGACTATCACCCCGCAAGAAAGCTAAGCAACAAGATGATCAATACAGTGGCACTGACTCTGGCGTGAGAGCGGAAGGCCTTCAATTTCAGGTTATTAATCATGGAGTTGCTCCCGTCTGGTAGTTGAGCATGGCGAGGGCAACTCGGTATTGGTATCGCGCGTCTGCGTTTCCGATAGCAGCATCGGTCTGCTGGAACTGCGCCTGACTCAGTTCCACAATAGAGCTGAGCCCCAGTTGGTAACGTGTTTGCGCCAGCTGGAGAGCAAGGTTTGCTTCTTTCAGAAGCTCGTCTGTCACGGCAACGCGCTGATAAGCAGTATTTGCAGCAAGCCACGCGGTGCGCAGATCCCGGACAATCCTGTTACGCAGATCTCGGCTCTGTTCCGAGACGGCCTGAGCGCGGATAGCTGCTTCCTTAGCCTGGGCTGAGTAGAGGAAGCCGTTGAAGACTGGAATACTCATGTTGATGCCAATACCGCCCCACCAATTTGTTGTGTAATATGCCGCGGGACGAATGGGGACGCTTCCAGCAGTCCCCGAGGCGCTGATGCTCGGCAGCATCTGATCTCGCTGCGCGTGGCTGAACTTGACGGCAGCTTGCTGGCTATAAGCCAGGGCTTGCAGGTCAGGCCTTTGTTGGAGTGCGATTTGCAGAAGCTGATCGGCATCTGGTGGAGGCGCGTTTACCGGCGTATTGTCATCAACCAGGTCATACGTTAACTGCCGATCAAGCCCTAATACCGCGTCCAATGCGGCCATTGTCGAATCGACGTTGTTTTGAGCATCTAACAATAGCAATTTGGCCTGCGATAAGTTAACGTCCGCGAAGCTCAAGTCGAGAGTTGATTTGAGTTTGTTCTTTGTCAACTCACTGACCTGCGTCTCCGTGGTCTGCCGAGTGCGGACGTTTTGTTCCGCGACCTTGAGTAATGCCTGGGCCTGAAGAGCATTGAAGAATGCCTGATCTGCGGCAAGAACTATGTCTTCAATTGTGGCAAGGGCATTCGCATTCTGAGCCTTCTCCTGGAGCTTTGAAGATGCTATGAGGTTGCCGGTTCTTCCGAGGTCGGTAATCAGCTGGGTAAATCCTCCTCCTGCACCCGCATGCTCAAAGAGACGCGAGGCCGTAAGCGAGCCCGCGGAGATACGGCTTCCATTCTGAGCATCCTCGGCAGTGATGTCAGCAGTCCCTGCCGGCAACTCCGCGGCTCTGGTTTCACGGACAACCTGATGTTGTGCCATCGCGAGCAGACGTGCCACACTGACACGCGGATTGTTCTTGATAGCAAGCTTTTCAGCATCTGCCTGCGTCAGGCGCGGGTTCTGACTAGAAGAATCGACCTCCGTCTGCGCCGCCGGGTGATTACCAGTTCCCCACTGCATCGGCAACGCACTTTGCTGGGCTGACGCGACAAGTACAATTTGCGGCGCATCCGGCAGTTGTGTATTCCCGCTTGTCGTTTGCCCAAAAAGAACGCCAGAACAGACGAATGCAAGCGCAAAGAGTAATTCAGTACAGAACCTTTGAGTCTTCATCCGTTTCATCTTTATTATGCCTCCCCTGTGAGCGCGGACTTTTTCTCGCGCCTGCCGTGAACGATCAGGTAAACTGCCGGCACCAGAAAGACGGTTGCGACAACCGAAACTGCCAGGCCGCCTATGACCGCACGCGCCAGCGGCGCGTATTGCTCACTTCCAGCTTCCATTCCCAGCGCCATAGGAATCATGCCCAGGAGGGTTGCCAGCGAGGTCATCAGAATCGGGCGCAGGCGAATTTTGCAGGACTCGATGACGGCATCTACTAATGTCATCCCTTGTCTATGTAGTGTGGTGGCGAATTCTACAATAAGAATGCTGTTCGAGACCACGATTCCTGTCATCATAATCACTCCCATCAGGGACATGATGTTCAGTGAACTCCCCGTGACCAGGAGAATCATCGCAACCCCTGCAAGCCCGGGTGGAATGGCCATGAGGATAATGAACGGATCGATAAAAGAGGCGAATTGCGCCATTAATATTAGGTACACCAGGAGCACCGCAATAACCAATCCCAGCCCAAACTCCGCGAAGGACCGGTTCATGCTAACCACGGCTCCGCGCACCGTCAGCATGGTATTCTTGTCGGTCTTTGTGTTCTCGAGCAGCTTGTCGATGTCATGGCCTACTCCCTGCAGCGCCTCTTTCTTCGTCGATACATAGATATCGATCACGCGGCGAATCTGATAATGATCCACTTCCGTCGGAGTATTGATCAGTTTTATATCCGCAACAGATTTCAAGGGAGTATATCCAGCGGTGTGGTCGCCCTTCCAAAATTGGCGCGCATTGTTGGATGACTCATGGGCCTGCTGCATCGGGCTGTAACCGGCGGGCTGTACGCCGCGCAAGGGAATGTTCTCGAAATCCTCCATCGACATGTTATTGAGAATGCGGTTTGCGTACTGGACAGTCACCATATAGTTATTGCCGGACTTTGGATCGATCCAGTAACTGGGGGCAACCATTCCGTCCGAAGTCATGGCGGTAATCACGTTGTCCACCACATCCCTGGCGGAGAGACCGATCAGGCTGGCTTTTTCGCGGTCGATATTGAGCTCAATTCCCGGGAAGTCAAGATTCTGAGGGATGTAAACGCCGCTCACATTGGGCATCGTTTTGATCTTCTGGGCGAGGACGTTAGCCAGCGTGTAGGCTCCATGCATATCCATCGAGCTGACCTGAATATCGATCGGAGCCGGCAGACCCTGGTTGATCACGCTGTCTACGAGGCCGCCCGCTTGGTAGTAAGCGGTCAGCTCGGGCATATCGTGGGAGAGTTTCTCGCGCACGCGTTGCATATACTCGTAACTTCCGACACTGTGGCCCTCCTTCAGGTTGACCTGTACGAACGCCGTATCCATCGAGGCATTGGTGGTGTAGATTGCGGAGAGGTCGGGATAGACGCCGATATTAGAAACGATCATGTCCAAGTCGGACGGTTTGACTACACCGCGAATGATTGTCTCCACTTTGGCGATGTAATCGTTGCTGGTCTCCAGCCGCGTGCCGCTGGGCATGCGCACGTTGATGACGAATTGCCCTGGATCGGTACGGGGAAAGTAAGCGCGGCCCAGGAAGGGGAAAGACGCCGCGAGTACCAATGCGACGCCACCCAGGATCACCGCCGCGGTAAAGCCTGGCCGCCGCATCGCCCGCTTGGCCAGGCCCTCGTACCAACTCAGCATGGTCTCATACTTCGCGTTAAACGATCTCTCGAAGCGAGTGAAGAGGCCGGGCTTAGATTCTTCGTCGAATTCATCCTCGTCTTTGAGGCGAATGAATCGGGCACAGTAGAGCGGCACCGCCGTCATGGCGAAAAAATACGATGCGAAGATCGAAAGCACCACGCCCAGCGCCAGCGGCGTAAAGATGTACTTGCTGATGCCGCTGAAAAATGTGACCGGGAAAAACACGATGGATGTGGTGAAGGTAGCGGCCAGTACCGCCATCGAGACTTCCGTTCCACCCTTCTCAGCGGCAACGATTGACGACTCTCCCATCTCCATGTGGCGAAAGATATTCTCCAGCACGATGACGCCATTATCGATGAGCCGAGAAAAAACAAGAGCCAGGCCGCCAAGGAGCATGGTGTTGATGGAGCCGCCCATGTAGTTGGAGATAAGCAGGCAAACCACCATAGAAAGCGGTACGGAGAGCAGCACGGCAATGGTGGCGCGCGGGCTGCTCAGGAAGATCAGAATCATTATCCCGGTCAGCACCAGTCCGATGGTTGCTTCCCTGGTGACATTGCTAATCGCTAGCTTGACGAAGACGGACTGGTCGAAGACCACCGCCGTCTTCAGCGTTGCAGGAATGTCAACCAGATGCTTGATGGCGGCCTTCATTCCGTCCACAATCGTAATCGTGTTGCTGTCGTTGCCCTGCTTGAAGACCGGTATGTAAACGGAACGCTGCCCGTCGATGCGCACGATGTTGTACTGGAGCGCTCCCGAGTCCTCCGCGTTGCCGATATCGGCTACCAGCACTGAGGCGTTGCCCACTGACTTGAGCGGCATCGAGTTCATCGAATTCGCGTCGGGGAACTGGCTGTTTGCGTATATGTTGAAGTCCTTCGAACCAATGCGCACGTCGCCGGCGGGAAGAATCAGGTTCGAACTGTTAACCGACTGCACCACGTCGTTCAGGCTGAGGTTGCGCGCCTCCATCTTCACCGGGTCCACGTAGACCTGAATTTGCCGGTAGGTTCCTCCATAGGGTTGCGGAACCGAAGCGCCCTGGACATTCGCAATCTGATTGCGCACCTGGAATTGCGCCAGGTCCTTCAGATTCGTTTCGTTCAATCCCTGCCCCTTTAATGTGACCAAACACACAGGCTGCGTTGAGGCATCCATGCCCAACACGACCGGAGGCAATGTACCCGGCGGAAGGCGACGCAGGTCGGCCATGGCCAGGTTGGCGATGTTGCTCAGTGCTGCATTGGGATCGGTACCCGGCTTGAAGTAGATCTTGATCAGGCTCACGCCAGTCAGCGAGCGCGATTCGCTGTGGTCGATATTGGCGCCCAGAGTGAAAAAGCGCTCAAAGGTATTCGTAATGTCGGCTTCGATCTGCTCCGGCGGCATGCCGTTGTAGAAAGTCGCCACCACCACAACGGGCATATCGATTTTGGGAAACAGATCGACCGGCATGCGCACAATATTGACCGCTCCCACGAGCGAAACAATCAGGCAGATCATGATGATGAAGAATGGATATTTGAGAGCAAACTTCGGCATTACTTCACACCTCCGTTGTTCTCTTCTGACTCCGCTTTCATGTCGATCACGCCGCCCGCTTCACGGACAACATCGGAGGCAGGTTCCTGGGTGAGAATCGGAGATACCTTCTCGCCTTCCGTGTAGTTTTCCTGACCGCCAAGAATCACACGTTCGCCAGGTTCAAGGCCGCTCTTGATTTCTGCAAGATTCGATCCGCGAAGCCCAACCTCCACATTGCGGACATGAACACGATTACCTGCGTCCAGCAAGTAGACCGTCGTTCTGTTTCCGTTGAGCACCAGCGCCTCGACCGGGATCGTGATAATGTTTTCCGCGTGATCGAGCTGCATTTGAGTATTGGCGTACATGCCAGGAGAAATCGATAGATCCTTGTTATCGACATCGATCTCGGTCTCCATGGTGCGCGTTTCAAAGTTCACGTCGCGCGTGAATCGCACGATCCTGCCAGCGAAAGAACGGCCAATTGCGTCCACGCGAACCTGCATTGGGTCGCCGATATGCACAAACTGGACGTCGTTTTCAGGAATTGGCATACGCAGACGTAAAAGGCCGCTTTGCGAGAGCCTGACTATCGGGATGTCCTGTTCGTTTGAATTTGTCCCGCTTTGAATCAGTGCTCCGGTGTCGGCATAGCGCCATACGATTACTCCGTCCAGCGGGGCCACCACGTTGGTATAGTTCTTGAGTGCTTGCACCCGGTCGTTATCCGTATGTGCCACCTCAACATGTTGATCGGCGGCTGCCGCAGCGGCTCTGGCCGCATCCACCTGCGACTCCGAAGAGAGATCCTTGCTCTCGGCATCGTCAAGTTCTTGTTGAGCGATCAGACCTGGCTGTGCCTTGGATGTGTCGAGCAGACGCTCATACTCTGCATGCAGCGCCGAGTGGACAGCCTCTGCCCGCTTGATCTCGTGTTGCGTGCGCAGCAGATCGTCTTTTGCCCGTTGCATTTCGAAGCCCGTGCCCTTTAACTGAGCATTCAACTCCGGGACTTCCAATACAGCCAGTGTCTGGCCCTTGCGCACCTTGTCGCCAATATCCACGTTGATCTTCGCCATGAAACCAGTGACCTTGGGATGAACATCCACTACCTGATAGGGCTGAAACTGTCCGGCAAGGCTCAATGTGTGCGCAATATTCCCACGCATTGCAGCGGCCACCTTTGCAGTGGGAATCTCGGCGGCGCTTGCGCCTGAATGTTGATTCGTATTTTTACACGCAACAATGCCGGCCAGAGCAGTAAATGTGATTCCTGCGGCAAGCATCCATGAGGTTCTCTTTCGCATAGGTCGAATGCACACCAAATAGATTTGTAATTTCTGAGTTCATAACGACAGGCACGTTCTCCAAAGGAGAATATGCATAATTGCATCCGGCCTTTGAATCAGATCGAATGCTTCACAATTGGCGATGAAGGATTGTCTAGACGAGAACGGGAGGGGGACGAACGAAGAGGGTGTTTAATACAGCGCGATGTAGATGCAATAACCTATTGGCCCGCTTCTCCACTCTTCTAGATGTTGACGGATTCAGCAGGGTGATGGCTAACAACAGAATCAAGATAATCGCTGTTGGCGCAGTGTAGCTAACCCTGGAGGAAGTTTTCGTCCGAACTACCAGCGGGTTCTCCGCCGTACTAGCTTGCATGTTTTTGGATAAAAGCTTAGCCTTTGGAATCTGATGGGAAGCAGCCTGCGGAGTTTCGTAGAGGGAAAGCTTGTATTGCAGGCCCCATGCAAAGACACAAACTGCCAGTCCCAGGAACGCTTGAGTCACTAAGGCGTTGATTAGCCGACGTTTGCTCCACCAATGCGTGGTCAACTGGTACACAAATTGATTTCTAAACGAACGTCTAACGGAAATCATCGCGGCACCAATCCAAACATAGAACTCTATGTACTTTGACACCGAGACTCGCTGAATAGTTGCACAATTATTTAATGGCGCGTGTTTCAAAAGCCAACTCTCAACCCGTAAACCATTGATTTCAATGGGTTGGAATTGGCAATAAGGCATTTATGTAACACGCTATAAGAGAAATTGCCTGTAGGGATACAATGACGAATTTTTCGAATGCTGTAACGAATGGCAAGTATGGGGCCTCTATTCAATTGAACACACAAGCAGAGGACGTTTCTTCCTATGAATTTCAGACCCTATCGATTCACCTGCTTTGCGCTCCTGATTCTTGCGAGCGGATGGGCATCCGCAGCACAGGAACCGCTGACACTTCAGCAAGCCATCCGCGTGGCACTGGGGCAAAGCCCCGAGGCTGCGATGGCGCGCGCCGGCAACCAGGAAGCCAAATCCGCTGCCACCATGGCACGTATCCAATTGCTGCCGCAGCTCACCTTCACGGAAGATATCTCCCGCGGAAACGATCCGGTGTATGCCTTTGGCACGCGCCTCAGGCAGCGGCAGTTTACGCAAGCCGACTTTGCGTTGAACGCGCTGAATTTTCCGCAGCCGATTGGAAACTTCACTTCGCACTTCTCCGGCTCGTGGATGGCCTTCGACTCGTTCAAGACGCAGCGGGAGATTCGCCACGCGGATCTTTTCAGAAAAAGTGTGTCTTCTTCGGCCAAGGTCGTTGATCAGCAAATCGTGCTTCGTGTCGTGCAGGCGTATCAGTCAGTGTTGTACGCGCAGCGTGAGGTTGCTGTCGCTCAGCATGAACAGGAGACGGCAGAAGCACTGCTGACCTCCATCGACGAGCGCGTCAAGGCCGGCCTCGCAGTGGAGTCGGACCGTATGTCTGCGCTGGTGAATGAAGCCGCGCGCAAAGAAGAATTGATTGCAGCCGAGGGCGACCTGGAGCTGGCGTGGGTCGGGTTATGCGAGGCGATGGGAGCACCGAAGCTCGAGGCGTCCACACTGAAGCCTATTGAACCGCACAAATTCCCGCAGCAGCCGCTGGAAGAGGAGTTGGCAACCGCCGCAAAGGCAAGACCCGACCTGAGGTCGCTGGGTGAGATGCAGTCGGCGCAGGCGTCCGCCGTGGGCGCGGCGAAGTCGGAGTTCGGCCCTCGCGTCAGCGCCTACGGAAACTGGGAAGAAGACAGAACTACGATTGCCGGTTCGGGAGGCAACAACTGGGTGGCCGGTGTGCAGGTAAGCGTCGATATTCTGCCCTTTGGCAAGCGCGCACAGCTTGCGCGGGAGAGCGCCGGCAAACAACGGATCGATGCGCAGCTGGCTGCCGCGCAACTTCACATGCGCACGGAAGTTAGCCGGGCGCACATTCATCGGCAAACGGCGGAGCTCTCTATGGAAACCGCACGGGAAGCGATGGATCAATCGGCCGAGAGCCTGCGCATTCTGAAAAATCGTTATCGCGCAGGGCTTGCCACCATCACCGACTTACTGCGTGCCGAGGATGCCGAGCGGCAGAGCCAGTCAAATTATTGGCATGCCGTCTACGGCAACGCCATGGCCTATGCCGAACTGCTTTATGCGACAGGGACATTGACTCCCGATGCCGCGGAGGAATTGCAATGAAGATTGTTTTAGGGGCAAGTTTGCTCGCTGTTTTCGCAATGATGATGGCCGGTTGCCACGGTGGCGAATCCGCTTCTCCTGTGATTCAAACCGCACAGGCGCACGTAGTCACAAGCCAGCAGCAGCAAGTTTCTCAGAACGTGCGCTCCACTGGAACCATACATGCTCGTGAAACCGCAATTGTATCGGCGCAGGTAATGGGCCGCATTCATCAGGTACTGGTGCGCGCGGGAGAGAACGTGCGCGCGGGACAAATACTCGTGGTGCTTGACGATGCGGCATTGCGCGCCTCGTCTGACCAGGCACAGGCGGCGGTGAGAGCAGCACAAGGCCAGCAGGCTGCCGCGCAGACCGACGCCAACCTGGCAGCCAGCACTCTGGAACGCTATCGGCAGTTGCAGGCGGAGAAGAGCGTAAGCCCGCAGGAGATGGATGAAGTTTCGCGGCGGGCCGAAGCTGCGGCTGCGCGACTGGATGCAGTGCGCGCGCAAACCGAAGCAGCGCGTTCTCAGGCAAGCGGTGCTACAACGATGTTGGGCTATACCCGCCTACGTGCTCCCTTCTCCGGCGTCGTCACCGCGCGCATGGCCGATCCGGGAACCATGGCTGCGCCGGGCATGCTGTTGCTCCAGATTGATCAGGCAGGAGCGCTGCAACTGCAAACCACTGTGGATGAGTCTGCAATCAGCGCGATTCACAAAGGGATGAAGGTCCAGGTGACAATCGATGGTGCAGGCCCCACAGCGTTGACGGGCACTATCGCTGAAATCAATGCCGCAGCCGATTCCGCTAGCCATAGCTTTCTCGTCAAGATTGATTTGCCTTCTTCGAGCCAGTTGCGTGCCGGGATGTATGGGACGGCGGTGTTTGCCAACGGCCTCCGGCAGGCAATTCTCATTCCGCATTCCGCTGTTGTATTACGCGGCTCGCTCACCTGCGTATATGTGCTCGATAGTCGGGGAATCGCTCAGCTCCGGTCCATCACATTGGGCACTGCACAAGACAATCTTGTCGAGGTTCTGTCGGGCATCTCGGCCGGTGAAAGACTTGTTGACGCGCCGGCAGACCGTGACCTTGCCGGCAAGCGCATAGAGGTCCAGCCATGAAGCAAGAGCTTGGAATCGCCGGACGCCTGGCGCACTCATTTCTCAACTCCAAACTAACGCCGCTGTTCATCGCCGCGTCGCTGGCCGTCGGAATCTTTGCAGTGGCGATCATCCCCCGCGAAGAAGAGCCGCAGATTCTTGTTCCCATGCTGGATATAGCCACCGCTATGCCGGGCGCAACCCCGGCGGAGGTGGAGCAGCGCGTCACGTTGCCCATCGAGAACCTGGTACGCGAGATTCCAGGCGTCGAATATGTCTACTCCACATCGATGCCTGGGCAGAGTCTGGTGATCGTGCGCTTCCTTGTGGGCACGCAGCAGGAAGATGCGCTGATCAAGGTTTACAGCAAACTCTACTCGAATTATGATCGCATACCGCCGGGAGTCTCTCAGCCGCTCATCAAGGCTCGCTCCATCGACGATGTTCCTATTCTCGCATTGACTGTGTGGGGCGAGCATTATGACGGCTATCAGCTTCGCGCCATTGCGGCAGAGATGCAACACAACATCGGGCAGATCTCTGATGTTTCGGAGACAACCATCATCGGCGGACTTCCACGCACAATGCGCGTGGTGCTCAGCACGGATAAGCTCAGCGCCTACGACCTTTCTCCCATGGCAATCGTCGGCCACCTGCAGGCCGCCAATGCAAGCGTGCAGGCAGGCAGCTTTGCCGAGAATAACCAGGAAATTCGAGTGGATGCCGGCAACCTCTTTACAAGCCGCGAGGATTTGGAATCCGTGGTGGTGGGCGTTACTCATGGGCGTCCTGTGTATCTGCGCGACGTTGCAGAAAAGATCGTTGATGGCGCCACGGAACCGGCAAACTATGTGGTCTACGGAACGACAAACGCGGGGGCATCGGCAGCACGCCAATATCCAGCGGTAACCATCACCGTGGCCAAACGCAAGGGCACCAACGCCACCGATATTTCCAATGCGGTTCTTAAGCGTGTTCACCAGATGCAGGGCGTCACCATACCCAACGGCGTGACAGTGTCCACGACGCGGAATTACGGCGAGACGGCCAAGGATAAATCGGACGAGTTGCTGGAACACTTGTTACTGGCAACGCTGTCGGTAACTCTGCTTGTAGCACTCTTTCTTGGGTGGCGTGAGTCGGGCGTCGTGTTGCTGGCCATTCCCGTCACGTTAGCACTTACCATGTCAGTCTTCTATTTTCTGGGCTACACCATCAATCGTGTCACGCTCTTTGCATTGATCTTCTCGATTGGCATACTTGTCGATGACGCTATCGTCGTCGTCGAGAACATGGTACGCCACTTCCGGCTTCCGGAAAATCACGGCCGGTCGATGAGTGAGATCGCGGTGGAAGCAGTTGCCGAAGTGGGCAACCCCACCATTCTAGCCACCTTTGCCGTAATCGCTGCGGTACTGCCCATGGCCTTTGTCCGCGGCCTGATGGGACCATATATGCGGCCCATTCCAGTGGGTGCATCGGCGGCCATGCTCTTCTCGCTGCTGGTTGCCTTTGTGGTTTCGCCCTGGGCGGCTCTGCGACTAGTTGGCAGGCATCTTGAAGGAGCCAAGATTCTGGAGCCGGAGACCGAGAACTGGCGGACCCGGCTCTATCGCCGCATTATGACGCCGCTGATTCAATCCGCGCGTAATCGCGTTTGGTTTTTCATCGGCGTGGCTGTGCTGCTTTTGATCTCGATTGCGCTGGTTCCATTAGGATTGGTACGCGTTAAGATGCTGCCCTTCGACAACAAGAGCGAGTTGCAAGTGGTCATCAACATGCCAGACGGAACTCCGCTGGAGCAGACAGCGCGGGTGACTCAGGCGCTCGGCGAAGAACTTGCGCGACAGCCGGAGGTACTCAACTACCAGACGTATGCCGGAACCTCAGGCCCTTATAACTTCAACGGCCTGGTGCGCCACTACTATATGAGACGCCAGCCAAGCCAGGCCGACATACAAGTGAACCTGCTGCCGGCAAAACAGCGCAGCGTGCAGAGTCATGCGATTGCCAAGCGGCTTCGCCCGCTGCTGGATTCGATTGGCAACAAGTATGGCGCGCGCATCCAGGTAAGCGAGGTTCCGCCCGGACCGCCCGTTGTGCAAACCCTGGTGGCAGAGGTTTACGGTCCCGACCTGGATGGCCAGACTCGTGTCGCGCAGCAGATCAAGTCGATCTTTCAGAACACTCCTGGAGTTGTGGACACGGACTGGTACGTCGAAGACCCACAGCCGAGGCTGGTGATGCGCGTGGATGAGGTCAAGGCCGCCGAGCATGGCATCGCGGTCTCCGATGTAACTCATGCGTTGGCGCTCGCCCTTTCGGGCACGGAGGTCGGCCTGGTCCACGATCAAGCCGCGCGGGAACCCGTTCCTGCGATCGTCGAACTAGACCGTGCCGATCGCTCCTCCGAGCAGGGCCTGGAGAATATCCGCCTGCCCGGAGCCGACGGCGTCATGGTCTCCTTGCGGGAGTTGGTCATTGTAGAACACAAGACCATCGAACGCAGCATTTATCATAAGAACCTGCGCCGCGTAGTGTATGTCACGGGAGACGTGGCTGGTGCCGAAGAGAGCCCGGTCTACGCCATCCTTAAGATGAACAAAGCCCTCGACCATCTCACGCTTCCGGCCGGATACACTCTGGCACGCTACAACGCGTCGATGCCGGAGTCCACCGACCACTACTCGATGAAGTGGGACGGCGAATGGCACATCACCATCGAAGTCTTCCGCGATATGGGCCTCGCATTTGCCGCCGTGCTCATCCTTATCTATGTGCTTGTGGTCGGTTGGTTCCGTTCCTTTATTGTGCCGCTGATTATCATGGCGCCGATTCCGCTTACTCTTGTCGGCATCATGCCGGCGCACGCGATACTAGGCGCGTTCTTCACGGCCACATCTATGATCGGCTTCATTGCCGGAGCAGGGATCATCGTGCGCAACTCCATCATCCTTGTCGATTTCATCGAGCTCAGGATTCGCCAGGGAATCCCTCTGGCCGAAGCGGTGATTGATGCCGGCGCAACTCGCTTCCGCCCCATGCTGCTCACCGCGGCGGCGGTGGTCGTCGGCGCCAGCGTGATTCTCACCGACCCCATCTTTCAAGGTCTGGCGTTGTCGCTAATTGCCGGAGCCGTCGCCTCGACCTTCCTCTCCTGGCCGACCATTCCGGTGCTTTATTACATGGTTCATTCCCGGCGTGAATCCGGGAGTGGGCCTCAACCCGAAACCGACCTCATCACAGAAGAAGGAGACTCCCTATGACAGTTGAACGCGGTGTGCGCCTGATCGCAGGCGTAATCATTCTCGCATCACTCGCACTGGCGTATTACTTCTCGCCCTATTGGCTGTGGCTGACGGCTTTTGTCGGACTCAACCTGTTGCAGTCGGCATTTACGAACTGGTGCCCCGCCATGTCAATCCTGCGCGCACTGGGGATGAAAGATGGCGGCTGTTGTGGAACCAGGTAAGAGTGATATGCACAGCAGGCGATTTCCTGCGTCTGAAGCGCATCGACTCGACGATCCTGCACGCAAAGAGTGGCTTCCTCCCGAGGAGGTGCTTCATGCGCTGGCCTTGCATTCCGGTGAAACGATAGCGGACGTGGGCGCCGGAACGGGATACTTTTCGCTGCCGCTGGCGCAGGCTGTCGGCCCGGAAGGCAAGGTTTATGCAGTCGATGCACAGGTCGAAATGCTTTCCTTGCTCCAGCAGAAACTTACCGCGTCCGCATTCGCCAACGTTGAGTTAATTCACGCGGAAGCGGACCAAACCGGCCTGCCAGCATCCAGTTGCTATCTGTTCTTCCTTGCCAATATCTGGCATGAGATCGAAGATCAAAGCGCTGTTCTACGGGAAGCCATTCGCGTTCTCAAGAAAAGCGGCAGAATTGCGATCCTTGATTGGAGGCCCGATGTCGATCCAGAACAAGGCCCGCCCCTCGCGCATCGAGTGGACCCTTCTCGAGCTAAAGAGAGTCTGCGTTCGGAGGGCTTTGAGCATGTTGAAATAGCGAATGTCGGCCGGTACTCCTGGCTTGTTCAAGGGGGAAAACTACCATGACGGCGCTTAAGGGGCTTGCCCGCCAGAGCAAGCCGAGACTCAATCACAGCGGGCGAGCCAAAGATGAGGTCTACCGCCAGATGTTCCGGTTAGAGGAGCGCCGTCCTGGCGCCGAGATAGGTCTCGCAATTGTCTTATTGCACGCATGGCTCACGGCTGAATCAAATTCTGAAAGCGGCTTGGAGCGAGTCTGGCTTAAGAACATCTCCCCCATCTGTCTTCAGATGATCGAGACCGCTTTGCAGGCGACGAACACAGTAAGCCCTTGTGCGCAGTGAGTGCATTTCGAGTAATTCTGCTGCGAACCTCTGGGAAAGCTCGCTGTCGTTCGTCCGCGTGGGGGAATATACTGTTCTTGCTCTTGATGATCCCAAGCGATGCGACCTAAACTGATCCAAGCTACCACGCTTTTGCGCCGCAACACTCCCGAAGCCGCCGAGGAGGCGATCGGGCTGCTGCAAAACACGGTATATTCCTTCAGCATGAAGATTTGTGGGCACCCGGAAGATGCGGAAGACACTATGCAAGAGGTGCTCTACCGCTCCCTGGGCCAGCTGGCGAAGATTAAGGATCCGCAGGCTCTCGCGGTATGGCTTTACACCGTAACCAGAAACCGCTGCTGGCGAATGCGCCGCAAACCGGCTCATGCTCCCAGCCACGCATTCTCACTCGACGAATTGATGCCGGACGAGGCAGAGTTGGGGCGATTGTTGAAGGATGTAGGCCAGAGTCCGGAAGGCAACCTGCTCCATGCCGAGCAGCATCATCTGCTGCACCAGGCGATCCTGCGCATCCCTGCTCAATTGCGAATTGTTCTCGTCCTCCACGACATGGAAGAGCTGACCACCGAACAAGTGGCACAGATTCTTGATTTACAACCGGGGACGGTCCGGGTTAGGTTGCACCGAGCGCGCCTCTCTGTACGCAAAGTGATGAATAGGATGCTCGATGGAGCGCCCGAGCAGACAGATAAACACAAGCCCACCAGGAAAAAGGCTCAAGGCATTCTGTCAAATGTTGCGCAACGCCCCACCGAGTGCCGCGATTTGTTTTTAAACCTCTCTGAGTATCTGGATGGCCGAGTGGAACCAATCACCTGCGACCAGATGCGCAGGCATATCGAGGCATGTCCTGCCTGCGTGGCGTTCCTGAGCGACTTGCGCGGCGCCATTGATCGTTGCCGCGCACTTGAACTTACCTGCGATCCCGTTGTTGCTTCGCGTCTGCGCTCCATTCTCACGCAGGAATATTTGCGAATGATCGGCGCTCCAGTCAAAGAAATAATTTCATCTATACTGTAACGAATCGGCGAGTTTATGTATTTTATCTTATGAAAGGCGGTAAAACTCATGGAAGTGAAGATTACCCATCTCGATCAGGTTAAGTTTAATATTCAATCGCGGTCGCACACGATTCTCTGCGACCAACCCGCAGAGAACGGCGGCGAAGACACCGGCATGACGCCCCCGGAACTACTGCTGGCGTCTTTGGGGTCCTGTGCGGCTTTCTACGCAGTCCAGTACCTGAAAACACGCAAACTGGCAGAGTCTGGTGTCGAGGTTTCCGTGACCGCTGACAAACTCACGCAGCCTGCTCGGCTCGGCAACTTCCGTGTTCATGTCGTGTATCCCGTACCGCTCACCGAAGAGCAGACGGAGGGGCTCATGCGCTCCGTGCATCACTGCCTGGTTCACAACACGCTCTTGACACCGCCGGAGATCGCGATTGAGCTGACTACCAAGGAAACGACCGCCCTCCACGCATGAGTGCATGGATGGAGGGCTCACGTGAGGTGGCCAGCCGAAAAACACGGCGTGCGGTTGGAGGTGGTCAAATATACCGAGGTCAAATACGGCTTCGTTCTGTTGCCGCGCCGCTGGGTGGTGGAGCGTAGCTTTGCCTGGGCGGCCCGCTTCCGCCGCCTGGCTAGAGATTACGAACGGTTTGGTAAAATCCTCGCGGAACTCCACTGCATAGCTTTCGCCATCCTCATGCACGCAAATCTGACGCGGCTCCTCGCGCAAAGTTAATAACAGGCTCTAGCCATCACTCGGAGTCACAACTAAGACTATTTAGTGCCTGCTATTGTTTGATATGGCCGTATCGGTCAATACGGCCGCCCTGAAAGAAGCGGTGGCGCACCATGCTTTGGGCAAGCAAAAAAACCGCGACTGCCAAGGCGACTAGAAACAGGAACTGTCCAACTTGGAACCAGGGAGACTTTATCCTTTCAGGGGCTGGCGACTTCAATTCATTTGTCATATTAGCGACCTCTCCCGTGGGTTAGGCACGTGCCATTGCGCAGCCACTCATGCGATCCGTCACTTCCTGTGTCGACGTCAAACTGTATCGGTCCTAAAACGTGGTGCCAGTGACGGCTCCATTCTCTTGCTTCGCAACTGGTGACTGTAAGGTGGCGGCATTGAGCCATTGGTCTGTTCAGGTCTGCCTCCGATGGACCTCTAACGTCACTTCGCCAATAGCTTTTGGATCGCGTGCAATTCGAGACGGCGCTTTTCGGTGGTCTTTGGGTATGCCATCTTGAATTCTCCCAGTGCAACCAGAACGATTTGGGATACGATCAGCCGCGCGTTCTCCTTGTCATCGGCAGGAACGATATACCACGGCGCATGACGAGTGCTTGTAGAGTAAAAGCAATCCTCATAGGACTTCATGTATTGCTTCCAGTATTTCCTCTCGTGAATGTCGAAGGTGCTGAACTTCCAATTCTTGTTTGGCTCATCGATGCGCGCAAGGAAGCGATTTCGCTGCTCTTTGTAAGAAAGGTGCAGGAATATCTTGACAATCCGCGTGCCGTTACGATGAAGGTGCTTCTCC
>Ga0224558_1002335_pt1 | contig 17621 bp, 15 predicted proteins | sample 714S32024metaG_FD_180682 | JGI IMG/M metagenome (GOLD analysis project Ga0224558, IMG submission 180682) | Peat soil microbial communities from Stordalen Mire, Sweden - 717 S3 20-24 | ecosystem: Environmental > Terrestrial > Soil > Wetlands > Peat | place: Sweden: Norrbotten County, Stordalen...
CCCGAACACGCACCTTGAACTGACGATGATCCACGAGGCGATGGTGCTGGACCACAGCGGGCCGCCGCTTGCGGCGGTGCTGCACGGGGCGGCGATGAAGCTGTTGTTGTTCTCCGCCCTGCTGGTGCAGGCGGTGCTGCCGGTCGGGAGACTGCCGGAGGCCACGGCGGCGGCGGCGCTTATCGCCGGCGTGCTGGTGGTGACCGTGGCGGTCGGGCTCGTCGAGTCACTGCTCGCCAGGGCGGCGTTTCGCCGCGTGCCGTTGCTGCTGACAACAGCGTTTCTGCTCTGTGTGTTCGCGTTGCTGGTTGCATGGAAAGGAGGCGCGGCGTGAACGACTTGCTGAATCTGCTCATTGGACTGGCGATGGGCTTGAACCTCGTGGCGCTGGGCACCAGCCGGCTGCCGTCGCTAATCCGCCTCGCGGCGCTGCAGGGCATGGTGTTGGGCGTTATGCCGCTGGTGATAGAACACGAATGGCGCGTGATGGTGCTGGTGATTGCCGTCGCGACGGTAATCATGAAAGGCATCGTTATCCCCACGCTGCTGCGCCGGGCCATGCGCACGGCCAACATTGACCGCGATCTAGACCCACTGATCGGCTTCCTGCCTTCCTTGCTGCTCGGCGCGGCGGGCATGATCGGCGCCGTGGTGCTGGCCCGCCGGCTGCCCTTGCTGCCGGAGCATCGCGAGTCCCTGTTGGTGGCCGGCTCACTGGTGTCCGTCTTCACGGGCTTGCTATTGCTGGTCGGACGTTCCAAGGCCATTTCGCAAGTCTGCGGCTACCTGATCCTGGAAAACGGCATTTATCTTTTCGGGCTGCTGCTGATCCATTCGACCCCGTTGCTGGTAGAGGGCGGCATCCTCCTGGACCTGACGGTGGCCGTCTTTGTCACCGGCATCATCGTGGACCGCATCCAACGGGCGTTTGACTCGCTCGACACGCGGAGACTGACTGTGCTCCGAGAATGATGACTATTCACCTGGCATTGGTGCGCGGCAGGGGCGGGGACGGCTCGTCCCCGGTTGCGTTCGCCAATCAGCAAGACCTGGGAACGAGCCGTCCCCGCCCCTGCCGCGCGCGCTTAGGCGACCTGAACAGTTACCGAGAATGAATGAACTGCTTATAATTCTCGTGCCGCTATTGGCGGCGGCCATGGCAGTCCTCTGGCCGCACGACCGCACGCGCCCGTGGTTCTTGCCGGTGGCCGGGCTGGCGCATGTGATCCTGGCGTTTGGGCTGATGCTGCGTCCACCTGAGGCTCCATTCCATCCGTGGCTCGGTTACGATCCCCTGGCCCGGGCGATGTTGCCGGCGGTGTCGCTGTTGTTCCTGGGCTGCGCGTTCTACGGCGTGCCGTATCTGCGATTGCGCGGCGAACGCCCGAACCGCGTGTTTGTGGCAAGTTTCCTCGCGGCGCTGGGCCTGATGAGTGCGGCCCACATGGCACGGCATCTTGGCGTGCTGTGGATTGCGACCGAAGCGTTAACCTTGTGTTCCGTGCCGCTGCTGCATTTCAACAATACCCCCCGCGCCTTCGAGGCGACGTGGAAGTATCTGCTCGTCGGCGGCACCGGCATTGCGCTCTCCCTGCTGGGCTCGTTCTGCCTGGGTTACGCCTCGCTGCACGGCGGCGGGGCGGGAGACCTGACGTTTACGTCATTGATGGCGCAAGGCGCCGGCTTGTCTCGGCCGTGGGTGTTGATGGCCTGGGTTTTGCTCTTGGTCGGCTACGGCACCAAGATGGGCCTGGCGCCGATGCATTCCTGGAAACCGGATGCCTACGGCGAAGCGCCCGGAATTGTGGGTGCGATGCTGGCAGGCGGCGTGACCACCGTCGCCTTCACGGCCGTGCTCCGCGTGCGCGCGGTGGTGGATGCCGCGGGCGCCGGCGTGGTTGCCAGCCGGACACTGCTGGTCATCGGGTTGTTTTCGACCCTCGTGGCGGCGCTATTCTTGCTCTCCGCGCGCGACTTCAAGCGGATGCTGGCCTATTCGAGCGTCGAGCACATGGGCATTCTCAGCTTCGGCGCAGCGCTGGGCGGTGTCGGCCTGTGGGCGGCGTTCTTCCACGTTTGGAACAACAGCATGACCAAAGGCGCGCTTTTCCTGAGCGCGGGCAACATCCGCCGCGCTGCTGGCGGGCGAACCATTGACGAGGTCAGCGGCATGTCGGTCCTCACCCCGCGTTCGGCGGCATTGTTTGTGGCGGGGCTGTTCGCCGTGACGGCTTGTCCGCCTTTCGGCCCATTTTTCAGCGAGCTGCTCATTGTGAAGAGCGCCTTCGCCACCGGTCACGGGTGGGCGTCAGCTTTCTTTCTGGTCTGTCTGTTGCTGGCGTTTTTCGGTCTGACCCGAGTGGTGTTTGCCATCGTGTATGGCCGGCCGCGCAATGCCGCGCGCGCGATGGACCCGCGGTTCAAGGAGACCCTGGCCGTGATTGTGCCTCCGCTTGTGTTGCTGCTGTTGTCACTGTGGCTGGGCCTCGCCACACCGGCAGCGCTGCGCGAGTCGTGGACGGCGGCGGTCAGCCAGGTTTCTCCGAAGCCATGAACCGAACCACGCCTTTCGCCCTGCTGACCAACGGCAACGCCCTTCCGTGGGCCAGCGTGCCCGAGTGGCCTTTGCCTGAGTTTCTCCGCAATGTCGGCGCCGAGTTGGATCGCGGGGAACGCCTGAGCAGTCTCTTCGGCGTGCCGGAGGGCGCTGCGTTGCGACTGGTGGCCGTGCTGGCTTTCGACGCCGGCAACACCCTGGCCGTCGCCCGCAGTCAACCGTTCTCCGGGTCCTTTCCGTCGCTGACCGCCACGCATTCCCAGGCGCATTTGTTCGAGCGCGAAATCTGGGAACAGCACGGCGCTGTTCCCGAGAACCATCCGTGGCTGAAGGCGGTGCGCCAAGACCATGGGCCCGGTCCTGCCGTGGGAGAGTTCTTCCGCGTGGATGGCCGAGAGATCCACGAGGTGGCGGTCGGGCCGGTACATGCGGGCATCATCGAGCCGGGGCACTTCCGTTTTCAGTGCGCGGGCGAAGAAGTACTGCATCTCGAAATCGCCCTCGGCTTCCAGCATCGGGGCGTTGAGGAAGCCCTCGCGGGCGGCCCGCATCGCGCCACGGTTTATCAGATGGAAACCGTGGCGGGCGACGCCACCATCGCCCACGCCTCGGCTTATGCGAGCGTCCTCGAAGCGCTGGCCGGGACCGAAGCCCCGTTGCGCGCCCAATGGCTCCGGGCCATCGCGCTGGAACTGGAACGACTCGCCAACCACACCGGCGACCTCGGCGCGCTGGCCGGCGACGTGGCGTTTCTGCCGACCGCTTCGGCTTGCGGTAAGATTCGCGGTGATTTTCTTAATCTCACCGCGATGCTCTGCGGCAACCGCTTTGGCCGCGGCCTGGTCCGGCCCGGCGGCTGCCCGCGGGATGGGGATTTGGATCGTCTCGGCAAGCTGCGTGAGCGGCTCGAAACAGCGCTGGCTGAAGTGCAACAAGCGGCGGTCTGGTTGTGGGATGCGGCGTCCGTGCGGACGCGCTTTGAGCACACGGGCCACCTGCGCGCAAAGCAAGCGTCCGAAGTTGGCCTGGTCGGTCCGGCGGCGCGCGCGTGCGGACTGGTGCGGGACGTGCGCTTCGATCACCCGTCTGGCTGGTTCCGCTTTGCCCAGGTGCCGGTGTCGGTCTGGCCGGACGGCGATGTCTTTGCCCGCGCCCGGGTGCGCTGGCTGGAAATCCAACGCTCCGGCGAATTCCTGCGCGAGCAGTTGGACGCGGCGCCCGAAGGCGAAACGCTGTCGCCCCTGCCGGCGCTGGCCCCGAACACCCTCGCGGTGGCGCTTGTAGAAGGCTGGCGCGGCGAGGTCTGCCACGTGGCGCTCACTGGGGCGGACGGCAAGTTGCGCCGCTACAAAATCACCGATCCGTCCTTCCACAACTGGATGGGCTTGGCGCTGGCCCTGCGCGGCCAGGCCATCTCGGACTTCCCGGTGTGCAATAAGAGTTTCAACCTGAGTTATTGCGGCTTCGACCTGTAGCGCCACCTGACGCCTTATGTTCGTTCACGACATTCTGCTGAATCGTTTGAAGCGCGGTTGCGAAACGATGGCCTATCCCGCCGGCCCGGCCCCCGCGCTGCCCGACCGCCACGGCGGCGCCCTGCGGGTGGAGGCTGCGAAATGCCAAGCCGGCTGCAGTGCATGCGTGGTCGTCTGTCCCACCGAGGCGATCACGCGGCCGCCCAATCAGCCCGTCGCGCTGGATCTGGGCCGCTGCATCTTCTGCGCCGAGTGCGTCAGGGTGTGTCCGACCGGGGCCATCACGCAAACCGGCGACCATCGCATGGCGGTGCGCCTCCGCGAGGATCTTACGCTGGGTGATGCGGGCAAAGAACAGTTGCGCCTGGCAGTGGCGCTGGACGAAAAGTTGCGCCGGCTTTTCGGGCGCTCGCTGAAGTTGCGGCAGGTGAGCGCCGGCGGTTGCGCCGCCTGCGAGGCCGACACGAACGTGCTCGGCACCATCGGCTGGGATCTCGGCCGGTTCGGCATCCAGTTCGTCGCCTCGCCCCGCCATGCCGATGGCCTGCTCATCACCGGCCCCGTCTCAAAGAACATGGAGCTGGCGCTCAGGAAAACCTACGCTGCCGTGCCGGAGCCAAAGATCGTAATCGCGGTGGGGGCTTGTGCCATCGCAGGCGGCCCGTTTGTTGGTCACCCGCAAGTTCACAATGGGGCTGGCGCTTTGGTGCCCGTGGACCTATACATTCCGGGCTGTCCGCCCCATCCGCTGACCATTCTCGACGGGTTGCTCCGATTACTGGGGCGGCTTGAGGACTCAGAGCGAAGAAGCTAGATGCACATGAATGAACTCTCGGCCACGCTGTTGACTTGCGCCCTGTGGGCGTATGTCGCGGGGATGGTGGGGGCACTGTTGCTTCAGCGCGCCGAACGGCTGGCCAACGGGTTCGGGTTCGGCCTGGCTGCCGCGGGTGGCTTTTGCGGCGTCCTTTCCTGCGCCGCCGCGCTGGCCACCGGCGCGGCCACCGGCAGCCGGTCTTTCGAGCTCTTTTCCTCCCTGATTCCCTACGTGCGGTTCAGTATCCACGCGGACGCGCTGGGCTGCTTCTTCGGGATGATGGTTTCGCTGCTGGCCGTGGCGATCTCGATTTACTCGCTGGGTTACGCGCGCGGCTATTACGGGCAGAAGAACGTGGGTGCCCTTGCCGCATTCTTCAACCTGCTGCTGCTGGCCACCACGCTGGTCTTCCTAGCGGACAACGCGTTCTTCTTCCTCGTCGCCTGGGAGATTATGGCGCTCGCCGCCTATTGCCTGGTCAGCTTTGAGCATGAAAAGGAGGAAGCCCGCAACGCTGGCGTGCTGTTCTTCATCATGTCCCACATCGGCACCGGCTGCCTCATCCTGGGATTTCTGCTCTTGTTCCAGGTGTCCGGCAGTTATGGCTTCGAAAGCTTCCACGCGCTCGGGGACAAGATGCCTGTCGGCGAGCGGAACCTGGTGTTTCTGCTCTTCCTGTTCGGCTTCGGCGTGAAAACGGGCATGATCCCGTTACACATCTGGCTGCCGGCGGCGCATCCGGTCGCGCCCAGCAACGTGTCGGCCTTCATGTCCGGCGTGCTAATCAAAACCGGCATCTACGGCTTGACGCGCGTGTGCTTCGATTTCCTGGGCACGCCGCCCAACTGGTGGGGCGTGACGGTGCTGACCCTCGGCACGGTTTCCGCCGTGCTAGGCGTGCTCTACGCCTTGATGGAACACGACCTTAAGCGGTTGCTGGCCTATCACAGCATCGAAAACATCGGCATCATTCTCATGGGCTTGGGCGCGGCGCTGATGTTCCTGCATTCCGGCCATCCCGCGCTGGCCACGCTGGCGCTGATAGCCGCGCTGTATCACACCATCAATCACGCTTCGTTCAAGGCGCTGCTCTTCCTCGGCGCGGGCGCGGTGCTGCACGCGACGCACACGCGCAACATGGAGGAAATGGGCGGGCTGGCGAAGCGAATGCGCTGGACGGCTTTGTTCTTCTTCGTCGGCGCAGCGGCCATTTCCGCACTCCCGCCCCTCAACGGATTCGTCAGCGAATGGCTCACCTACCAGGCGCTGCTGCAAGGGTTCGGCACGACGCCGAGCCTCATCCGGCTCATGTTCCCTTTGAGCGGCGCGATGCTGGCGCTCACGGGCGCGCTGGCGGCGGCGTGCTTCGTGAAGGCGTTTGGCATCACCTTTCTGGGGCAACCGCGCAGCGACCACGCCCGGCACGCCCACGAAGCATCGTTGCCCATGTTGCTCGGCCAGGGCATTCTCGTGGCGGCCTGCGTCTTCCTCGGGTTGTTTCCGACGGTGTTCCTGAAGCTGTTCGACCCGGTGACGCAGCAATTGACCGGCCAGCAACTGAGCCAGCAACTCTCCGTAGCCAGCGGTCTGGTGCTGGCGGGCGGGGCCGCGCCAAGCGGCACCGTTTCAACCCTTGGCATCGCGCTCATGCTCCTCTGCCTCCTGCCCGTGCCGCTGGTCTTGTGGGCGCTCTTCGCGCGCCGGTCGCGGACGCGCATCGGTCCGACCTGGGATTGCGGCCAGCGCGGCCTGACGCCCCAGATGCAATATACCGCCACGGGTTTCTCGAAACCGCTGCGGATGATTTTCAAGGCCCTGTTCCGTCCACGCCGGGAGGTGCAGCGCGAATACGACTTCTCGCCTTACTTCACCACGACCCTCCGCTTCGAGAGCCACGTCGAGGAGATGTTCCAGACCCGCATCTACCGCCCGCTGCGATGGCTGGTGTTGTACGGCTCGCGCCGGTTGCGCGCGCTGCAAGCCGGCAGCCTTCAGGCTTATCTCATCTACATCTTCATCACGTTGTTGTTGCTGCTGATGTTTGCGCTATGAACGAGGGAAGTCCAAAGTCCAAAGTCCAAAGTCCAAAGTCCTCTTCGGGTGGCTCAGGCCGGACTGCATATTCTCGCCTACTGCCTGCCGCGTGGGTTTCGGGTTTCGGGTTTCGGGTTTCGGCCTTCCTTCGGACTTCGGCCTTCGGACTTCGGACCTCCGCCCCTGTCTGCTGATGAACGCGTTATCCATTATACTGCAAACCCTCTTGCTCCTCGCGTTGGCGCCCTTGATCAGCGGCCTCATCAAGAACTGGAAAGCCAAGCTGCAAAACCGGCGCGGCCCGCGCATCTGGCAGCCTTACTCTGACCTCCTCAAATTCTTCCGCAAAGACATGGTGATTTCCGAGCACGCCTCGTGGGTGTTCTCGGTCGCGCCCTATGTCGTGTTCCTCTCCGCGCTGCTCGCGGGTCTGATGGTGCCAATGTTGACCGCACAAGCGCCGTTGAGCTTGTTCGGCGGCGTGCTGGCGGTAGTCGGCTTGCTCGCCCTGGGGCGTTTCTTCCTCGCGCTGGGCGGACTCGACCCCGGCAGCGCCTTTGGCGGCATGGGCAGCAGCCGCGAGATGACCATCGCGGCCATTGCCGAGCCGGCCATGATGCTGGCCATCTTCACCGTCGCCATCGGCGCGGGTTCGACGGACCTCAGCCAGATGGTGCAAGCGAGCCAAGGGCCGACGTGGAAACTGTTCAATCCAACGCATGCGATGGCGTTCGTCGCTTTGTTCATCGTGCTGCTGGCCGAGACGGGCCGCCTCCCGGTGGACAACCCGGCCACGCACCTGGAGTTGACGATGATCCATGAGGCGATGCTGCTCGAATACTCGGGCCGTTACCTGGCGCTGATGGAATGGGGCGCGTCCATCAAGCAACTCGTGCTGATGACGCTGCTCTCGAATGTCTTCTTCCCGCTGGGCATCGCCACGGACACGTCGCCCGCAGCGCTGGGTCTCAGCGCGCTGGCCTTCGGGGCGAAGTTGCTGATGCTGGCGGCGGAGGTGGTGCTGGTGGAAACGACCAACGCCAAGCTGCGCTTGTTCCGCGTGCCCGATCTGTTGAGCGCCGCGTTCGTGCTCGCCACGCTGGCGCTGCTCTCCACGTTCTTTTTTGGATAACCATGATTGCTCCCACTTCCACCGAAATCAGTTCGCAACTCATCACGTTTTGCGCCGCCGGCATGTTAGTGTTCCAGCTCCTGCTGGTCGTGCAGCGGATGTTGCTGACGAGCATCCGGCTCTTCGCGTTGCAGTCGCTGTTGCTGACCGCGGTGGCCGGCACCGTCGCCTACTTCCACACCGCCACGCACGTCTATATCGTCGCCGTGCTGACTCTCATCGGGAAGGTGATCTTTCTGCCGTGGCTGCTGGACCGGCAGGTGCGCCGCATTGGGATCACGCAGGAAATCGAGCCGCTGCTCAACGCGCCCACGTCCATGCTGCTGTGTGGCGGGCTGACGCTGCTGGGTTACATCGTCGCGCGCCCGTTCACGGTTCTGGAACGGCTCGGCAACAACACCCTAAGCATCGCGATGACGCTCGTGCTCACCGGATTTTTCCTCATGTTCAACCGCCGCAAAGCCATCACGCAAGTGCTGGCACTGCTGACGGTGGAAAATGGGGTGATGCTCGCCGCCGTCGCGCTGACGACATACGGGATGCCGCTCGTCGTCGAACTCGGCATTTTCTTCGACGTGGTGGTCGCGGTGATGGTGCTGGGCATCCTGGTCTATCGCATTCGCGATAGCTTCGATTCGATGGACACCAGCAAGCTCAACCAGTTGAAGGGGTAAGGCTAAAGGCTGAAAGCTAAAGGCTAAAGTTATGAGTGAAAAACAACAGGATTTGAAAGCGAGGACGAAAGCGCGGGAAGCGAAGGCTAAAGGCTGAAGGCCAAAGGACCATGAGTGAACAAGCGAAAGATCTAAAACCAAGAACCAAGGCGTTCGCTTTGAGGGTCATCCGTATGTATTCCAAGCTGCTGAAGAACGACACGGTCGCACAGGTGCTCGGCAAGCAAGTCCTGCGTTCCGGCACATCCGTTGGCGCGAACTACCGCGAGGCGTCGCGCGGTCGTTCCAAAGCTGAGTTCACTTCCAAGATTGGCGATTGTCTCAAGGAAATCGAAGAAACCGAGTATTGGCTCGAACTCCTCGTGGACAGTGGCTGCGTGTCGGCGACGAAAATGGCCGAGCTGCTTGACGAAACACGCCAACTTATCGCCATCTTCACAACCATTGACAAACGCTCAAAAGGAGAACTTTAGCCTTTAGCCTTTAGAATTCAGCCTTTTTAGTATGTTGACGCTCATCCTCCTCGTCCCGCTCGTCGCCGGCCTCGCGTGCCTGCTCGTGCCGTCGCGACGGGTGATGGCCGCGTCGAGCGTGCTCGCGTTTGGCGTCACGCTGGCCCTGGGGATGGCGCTGGTTCACCGGGTGCTGGAGCGCGGCGTGGTCACGGAGTGGGGTGAGTTCCTTTACGCCGACGCCTTGAGCACGTGGATGGTTTTGGTGATCTCGGTCGTGTCGCTGGGCAGCGCGATTTACGCGGTGGGCTACCTCCGCCGCGACCTGGCCGAGGGGGCCGTGACCGAGCGGCGCTTCCGCGAATTCTATGTGCTCACGCCGCTGTTCGCGGCCGGCATGTTCCTCGTCGTGCTGGCCAACAATCTCGGCGTGATGTGGTTTGCGGTCGAGGCCACCGCGTTGTCGTCCGTGCTGCTCGTTGCGCTCTACAACCGCCGGACTTCGCTCGAAGCCGCTTGGAAATACATCATCCTCGGCAGCCTGGGCCTGGCGCTGGCGCTGTTCGGCACGGTGTTCGTTTACGCCGCGGCCGTTGGCCCGCACGCCTCCGAAAGGCTGCCCAGCTTCAACTGGTCGCACCTGATGACCGTCGCGCCGCAGTTCGACCACGGCCTCATCAAACTGGCGTTCGTGTTTGCGTTCATCGGCTACGGCACCAAGGCCGGTCTTGCGCCCATGCACACCTGGCTGCCGGACGCGCACAGCGAGGCGCCGTCGCCCACCAGCGCGATGCTCTCCGGGGTGTCGCTCAAAATCGCGCTCTACGCCTTGCTGCGGTTTCACATTCTCACCACGGCCTGCCTGGGGACGGCCTTCAGCCAGCATCTGCTGCTGGGTTTCGGTTTGCTCTCCATGTGCGTGGCGGCGCCGTTCATCCTGGTGCAGACCAACGTGAAGCGGTTGTTCGCCTACCACAGTCTCGAGCATATCGGCATCATGTGCGTGGGGTTTGGTCTGGCGGCTCCGCTGGCCGTTTTCGGCGCGGTGCTGCATCTCGGGTATCACGCCCTGGTGAAATCAACGATTTTCTTCGCCGTCGGCAACATTCATCAGAAGTACCATTGCTTGGAACTGCCCTCGCTGGGCGCCGGGTTGCTGCAGACGATGCCGGCTTCTTCCGCTTTGCTTGCCCTGGCCGTCATTGCCATTGCGGGTCTTCCGCCGTTCGGCATTTTCTTGACTGAGTTTAGCATCGTGGCCGGAGGGATGGGAGCGGGCCACATTCTGGCCTGTGGCCTGTTCGTGACGGCTCTGCTCACGGTCTTTTGCGGCTTACTCAGCCACGTCGCTCACCTGCTGTTGGGAACGGCGCACGGGCAAGCGGACGGACCAGCCACACCCTTTAGCTGCGTGGCGGCGATGGGCCTGTTGATCGCGGTGCTGACGGTGTTCAGCGTCTGGCTGCCCAAGCCGTTGTTCCGATTGATCACGCAAGCCGCGAGCATCGTTCGAGGAATACCATGAACGGACGAGCGCGTTTTCAATATAAGTTGAGGAACGGGAGCTGACCCATGCTGCTGACTTCCATCCTCGGTGTGCCGTTGGTCGTCGGGCTGCTCTGCCTGTTCGCCCGGCCGCGCCGGCTGTTAGAATTCCTCAATATCGCGGGCTTCGCCAGCCTGTTGGTCCTCGGCGTGAAGCTGTTCCAGACCGTGCTGGCGAACCCGGGCAACGTGGCGAGCGAGTGGAACGAATTCCTGCGCGCCGACGCCCTCAGCGCGTGGATGGTGCTGCTCATCTCGGTGGTGTCGCTGGCGACCGCGCTCTACGCCGGGCGCTACTTCCGCCGCGATCTGGCCGCCGGCGTGCTGACGGCAGGCCGCGTGCGGGAATTCTACGTGCTCACACCGCTGTTCACGGCCGGCATGTTGCTCGTCGTGCTGGCCAACAATCTCGGCGTGATGTGGTTTGCCGTGGAAGCCACCGCGCTGTCATCCGTCCTGCTCGTCGCACTCTACAACCGCCGGACTTCGCTCGAAGCCGCCTGGAAATACATCATCCTCGGCAGCCTCGGCCTGGCACTGGCGCTGTTGGGCACGGTGTTCTTGTACGCGGCGGCCGTTGGCCCGCACGCGTCCGAAAAGCTGCCCAACTTCAACTGGTCGCACCTGATGACCGTGGCACCGCAGTTCGACCACGGCCTCATCAAGCTGGCCTTCGTGTTTGCGCTGATTGGCTACGCCACCAAGGCCGGGCTCGCCCCCATGCATACCTGGCTTCCCGACGCGCACAGCGAGGCGCCCTCGCCCACCAGCGCGATGCTTTCGGGCGTGTCGCTTAAGATTGCGCTTTACGCCTTGCTGCGGTTCCACATCCTCACCACGGCCTGCCTGCACTCCGACTTCAGCCGCTATTTTCTCCTGGGTTTGGGCCTGTTCTCCATGTTCCTCGCCGCGCCGTTCATTCTCGTGCAGAAGAACCTCAAACGGATGCTCGCCTATTCGAGCCTGGAACACATCGGCCTCATCTGCACCGGCTTTGCCATGAACTCGCCCGTGACCATCTTTGGCGCGCTGCTGCACATGGGCTATCACGCGCTGACCAAACCGGTGTTGTTTTTCGGCGCGGGCAACATCCATCAGACCTTCCACTCGCTCGAATTCCGGGTCATCGGCCCCGGCGTGGTCAAGGTGCTGCCGGTCACCGTGTTCCTGATGGGACTGGCCGCCCTCGCCGCCATCGGGCTGCCGCCATTCGGCCTGTTCCTGAGCGAGTTGACCATCGTCATCGGCGGCCTTGCGTCGCAGCAAACGAGCGTCAGCGTGTTGATTCTGGTGGCGCTGTTGGCTTCGTTCTGCGGCATCCTGCAGCAACTCACCCGCATCCTGCTGGGCGCGCGCAAGCCGGGCGACCCCGCCCGCGACGCCCGCCGCATGGATGGGGTGCCAGCCATGGCGCTGCTTCTGGGCGGTCTGCTGCTCTTCAGCGTATGGCTGCCTGCGCCGCTGCTCGAATTGCTGCACCAGGCCGCGGCCATCATCGGAGGTACCCCATGAATATCCTGCTTGAACTGCAGCCAGCCCTCGCGGATTTGACTGAACGCTTTGGAGGGCGAATCGAGGCGGTGCATGTCGCCCGTCCGAACGAGGTTTATTTCCACGCCCAAATGGAACTGGTCCCGGGCTTCTGCGCCCAGCTCTATAAGAAGTGGAACGGGCGGCTGGTAAGCCTCTTTGCGGATGATGCGCGCAAGTTAGTGGGGCAGGCGTCCCGCCTGTCATCAGGAGGGCGTCCCGCCCTCGGTCCCCCCCAAACGGGCGAGACGCCCAGTGCGGCAGGCGGGACGCCCGCCCCACTACCGAGTACGTTTCATATCTATTACGTCTTTGCGCTTTATGCGGCGCACGGCTTCTTCATTCTGCGAGTGCCGGTGTCGCCGGAACAGCCTCAATTCATCTCTCTTACCAATGCCCTGCCCGCTGCGAACTGGCAGGAACGTGAGATACAGGATATGTTCGGGCTTAAACTCGAAGGCCACCCCAATCCGCGCCGCTGCGCGCTCCACGATGACTGGCCGGAAGTCTATCCGCTGCGAAAGGACTTTGACCTGCACACCGTGCTGCCGCCTTTCCGGGGCGAGCGGCACAAGTTCCGCCAGGTGGAGGGCGAAGGCGTGTTTCAAGTTCCGGTAGGGCCGGTGCATGCGGGCATCATCGAGCCGGGCCACTTCCTCTTCAGCGTGGCCGGCGAGCCGGTTCTCTACCTCCAAATCCGGCTCTTCTATACCCACAAAGGCACTGAGAAACTGTTCGAGAACATCCCTGTGACCCACGGCGTCCGTCTGGCCGAGAGCATTTCCGGCGATTCCAGCTTTGCCCACGCGACCGCCTTCTGCCACGCCGTCGAGCGGGCTGCCAACCTCGAAGCGCCGCCGCGGGCGCGCGCCCTCCGCACTGTCTGCCTCGAACTGGAGCGCATCTATAACCATATCGCGGACATTGGCGCCATTGCCACCGACGTGGCCTTCGTCGTGGCCAACGCCCACGCGATGCGGCTCAAGGAGCGCGCGCTACGGCTGAATGAAAAGCTCACCGGAAACCGTCTCTTGCGCGGCATGGCCACGCTCGGCGGTGTCCGGTCCGATTGGAGCGCCGATCAGATCGAGGCCATCCGGCAGTTTATGACTTGGTTGCGGCCGGAGTTCGAGTCTCTGGTTGGCTTGATCCGCGAGTCGTCCTCCACGCGCGACCGGCTGGAAACCACCGGCATCCTCAAACCAGAGACCGCTCGTGACCTCGGCGTGGTCGGCATCGCGGGACGCGCGTCCGGCTTCGATCACGATTTGCGGCGCGACTTCCCTCATGCGGCTTACAAGGGGCTGACCTTTGTCGTGCCGGTCTATCAAGAGGGCGATGTGCTGCACCGGATGCAGGTGCGCATTGACGAAGTGCACGCGGCGCTGTCCATCATCGAGCAGGTCTTGAAGAGCCTGCCTGATGGCCCGACGCGGGTAAACATGCCAACTCCACCGGCCAACCAGGTTGCCCTCGGCTACGTGGAAGGCTGGCGCGGAGGAATCCTGCACTGGATTCGAACGGCTGAAAACGGCCGGCTGGCCCGGTGCAAGATCAAAGACCCCTCCTTGCAGAACTGGCCGGCCCTGAGCGAAGCCATCCTGGGCAATATCATCCCTGACTTCCCCGTGGTAAACAAGAGCTTCAACCTGTCCTATTCCGGCACCGACCGGTAACCCCATCCCCCATGTTCGAAATCCTACGCAAAAGTCTGGCCACAGGCGTCGTGACCGAGGATTACCCGCAGGCGCCGGCTGAAGTGTCAAGTCAGGCGCGTGGGCGGCCCGAGATTGATTTCACCAAGTGGCGGGATGCCCGACCCGCGGCAGCCGCTTGCCCGACCGGCGCCCTGGCTTGCGAGGACAGTGGCGGGACGCGCGCCGTCAAGCTGGACCTGGGCAAGTGCACATTCTGCGGCCTGTGTGCGGAAGCCGATGCGGCCATCCGAATGACCAACGCCTGCGAATTGGCCGCCAGACGCAAAGGGGACCTGGTTACCACGGCAAAGTATGAACTAAGCTCAAGCGGTGCGCAGGGGAAGCTGCTTGACCATCAACTCTCAACTCTTAACTATCAACCATCCCCCATCGACGCGATCGGCGCGGAACTGAAGGCGCGCATAGCCAAAGTGCTGGGCCGGTCTCTCCACATTCGCGAAGTGGATGCCGGATCCTGCAACGGCTGCGAGATCGAAATCGTGGGGCTGAACAGCCCGGTCTATGACATTGAACGCTTCGGCATTCATTTCGTCGCCTCGCCGCGTCACGCCGACATGCTGTTGGTCACCGGTCCGGTTTCCCGCAACATGGAGCTCGCTCTGCGCAAGACGTATGATGCCACCCCGGAGCCGCGAGTGGTCGTGGCCGTGGGCGCGTGCGGCTGCAGCGGCGGCATCTTCGGCCAGAATTACGCGAGCTTGGGCGGCGTGGACAAGGTTATCCCCGTGGATGTCTATATCCCCGGGTGCCCGCCTAATCCCCACGCTCTCTTGCACGGCATTCTCACTGCGGTTGGTCGCCTCTAGCGGTGGGGGGAGGTTGCCTGCCGCCGACGGGCCAACGGTGCTGCCGGGGCACGGAATAACGGCTTTTTAACTGACATACAACAGACTGCACGGCCCTGACGGTTGGCCCCTCACACAATTATCACCTGGGGCGCGCGGAGGCGGACGTGACGGAATTCGTGACTCTCTTCTGTGTGCCCGGCAACCTCGACCACCCTGAGTGAGTTTGCTTGCTGGACGCATCTCCGGTCTGACCCCGTTTCTGACTCCCGGATGGGTGCGGCGTTTCCCAGGAGAACAGCGCGGACTCACGCTTGCAGTCAAGCCATCGGAAGGATAGGTTTACGCCATGTCAGTGGCAGACATCAAAAACGCTGTGGCGGAACTGCCCGAGCAGGACCGGGCTGAATTGGCCGCTTGGCTGCTCGATTCCCTTCCGGCGGCGACCTTCGGAGAGGACGATGACGACGGTCTCCGAGAAGCGGCGCGTCGCCGTGAGGAACTCGATTCGGGCCGTGCGGCACCTTTGTCGGCAGCGGAGTTTTGGGCGGACGTGGACCGGGCGCGAGCCCAATGGAAGTAAGATACCATCCCTTGGTGCGGCAGGATGTTCTGGAGGCCGCCAGAAAGTATCACGCCGTTTCCCCTCGTCTGGTTGAGGAGTTCGACACGGAACTCAAGGCCTCGATTGCCAAAGCCGCCGAGAATCCGTTGCGGTTTCACCCGGCGGATCAAGGCTTCCGGCGGGCCAACTTGAAACGCTTTCCCTACCATTTCCTCTACGACGTCCAGCCAGGCTTTATCCGGGTGATGATCGTCCGCCACCACAAGCGGCACCCTGAATTGGGGCTCGATAGGCGATGATCAACCAGGTTCTACAAGCTGTCCGGCCGGATTCGGACGGAGAACCTGACCGGCGCCTGCGACGCATGGTCTGCCCCAGCCAGAGAGCGATGATTTCCGGGGTAACGTTGGGAGAGCCGCCGGCAGCTACCCCGCTGGGCGTTCACGACTCGGCGCTGGGATATTGGTCGGGCGCTTCGCCGGCAGACTCCGCAACCTTGGGCTGCTTGAATTTGCAGGGGGCGTCGTCGACAGCTTCGAGGCGAACCTTGAATTGCCAATTGTCGCCATAGTCGAACGTGAAGAGCATTTCGTCTTTGAGCGGCAATCCGGTCTCGGCCACAGTAATCTCTGGCGTGTACGGTCCGTCGTCCGTGTCGGGGTGGTTATAGATCCGGCTGGTGCCCCGCTGGTCGCGGTAGCGGAAGTCGTATAGATGATCACTGTCGAAATCGAACGCGCTGAGGATGGCTCCGGCCAGCGCATCGAGTGAGGCGTGCGGTGGCACCAGAAGCCGGCGCCAGATGCCGCCGCCCTGGCGCTGCCACCCGGCGAGGGTGACTTTGAAGTGATGGGTTCCCGACCGGACTTCGGGCTTCGGGCGAGCGTAAACAGTCCGCCACTCAGGGCGGTAGGGTTGGAAGGTCGGCTGGAGGGACCCGAACGCCGCCTCCTCGCCGGAGTCATCTGACGATTCGTCCAGCGCTAGTTCGAAGTCCTCCGCGTCGGAATCCTCTGCCGCGTTCGCTCGCTCCGCCGCTGTCGGGCCCAAGAGTGGCACCAGGAGTCCTTGCGCCGGCCCAGGCTGCGGCAAGCTGTCCTTCGGTTCATCCGCTACTTCCTCCAGTTGTTCCTCTTCCGCTTTCTGGAGCTCCATTAGGGGCCAGTTGATTGAGGCTCCCCAGGGTGTGAGCCGGGCACCACCTAACAGCCAACCGCCACCACCCCACCCCCGCCGTTCCTTCTCAGATAGCAGCCGCGGGCGGATTTCAATAAGACCCAATTGCTGCAACAGCAACACAGTCCAGGGACGAAGGTCGCCTTTGGGCCCAAAATGGCTGACGGACTCGTAATGCTCGAAAGAACGCCAGCGGTCGCTCAGTTGGGCCAGAAACACCGGGATTAGCTCAAAACCCCGCATCTCCTCATACCTGCGCTCATTCGCGAGGACGGAGGGATGAGCCTGGAACAGGAGCGCCTCGAGCAAAGCAAAATACTGTTCTGTGCAGTTCAACCCCCGCCAAAATTCCAGGGCCGCGGGGCAAACCGCGAGGCGCGGGCCTTTCATCTGAAGCAGATCCATCACCCGGAGCAGGACAAATATCCCGGCCAGGTTCGGGTAATCCCGAAGCAGGGCGCGCTTCAAGGTCAACTCTATGGGATAGCTTGATTTTTGATTCAATTCCATGAGCCGCCCGATCGGCAAGGTGTTGCTTCGGCTCTTGGTGGCAATGCCTTCTGTGCCCACGAACTCCAGGAAACTGTCAACATCCTTCAGGATGCTGCCGGGGCCTGCTGGGGTGATCGGCTGCTCGGTCAGCAAGCGTTGGCACTGCTCCGCCATCGCTTGCCACTTTTTCCAGGTTCTCGAATCGAAGCCATAGAAAGACAACATATAAGGGTCCTTTCGTTGAATGCGGTCGCGTGCTAGTAAAGCCGCTGAGGTCGAGCTTGGCCAGCTCAATCAGCGGGTGCTCCGGGCTCACCAGGCTTGCATCCTGGAGGGATGCCAGAAGCGTGCGTACGCAAGTAAAACCAGCCTCTTTCCCCTTACGACCAAAGACAGGTTGGCCGGAGGTGACAAACTGCCCGGCAACCTCGACCAACCTGAGTGAGTTTGCTTGCTGGACGCATCTCCGGTCTGACCCCGTTTACAAACCGCTCCAGCAGCCTGCGCGCGATGGAAAAGCTGAAGACCTCGCGCCGCATCAATTGCACCTGGGGCAGGACGATAGTGGGATCGCTCAGCTTACGGTGCATATTCCGACGGTTGTCGGACACCCATTCCGATTCATATCGGACAGTCATTCCAATTCAAAGCGGACACCTGTTCCGATTG
>Ga0224558_1002336_pt1 | contig 17620 bp, 16 predicted proteins | sample 714S32024metaG_FD_180682 | JGI IMG/M metagenome (GOLD analysis project Ga0224558, IMG submission 180682) | Peat soil microbial communities from Stordalen Mire, Sweden - 717 S3 20-24 | ecosystem: Environmental > Terrestrial > Soil > Wetlands > Peat | place: Sweden: Norrbotten County, Stordalen...
GAGCTTCTTCAGAACATCGTCGAGGGATAGTTGCGCCAACAAGGCGGTGAATACGCCGACTCTCACTTAGAAGTTCTCCTTTCGCGGGTGGTTCGAATGCCACCGTACAGAATAGCAGGGCGAGGGGTTGTTGGTACGCGGACGGTTCGCGGGGGCGGATTTGCCGATTCGAATCGAATTTGACCAGACGAAACCAATTTCTTATAACACATTTTGAATCAATGACATATGGCCATTTTTCGAGACCCCATGGGCGTGGATCCCCGGAGGACCGAACACCGTTGCCAATTCCGACTTCAGGATAGCATCGGGGAGTGGAGCGGTTGGCGTGCCGATCAGTGGCTGCCCTTTGGGGTCAGTGGGATGGCGGAATTGGGGACGTGTGATCGCCATGCGTCCCCCTGGCTGTCGAGGGTGGCGGAAACGGAGATCGAGCGCCCCACCGGTCTTCGGTAAAATACAGACTTGGGCTGGTGCGTAGTGGGCACTGGAGTAGATCATGCTGAAAGACATCGTTGCCGCGGAAGCCCTCGGCGATTATCGCTTGCATCTTCGGTTCGAGGACGGCGTTGAGGGCGTGGTCGATCTCGCGCACGATCTCAGCTTTCGCGGAGTCTTCGAGCCGCTGCGTGACCCCGCCAACTTCACGCAGGTTCGCGTCGATCTCGAACTGGGCACTGTAGCCTGGCCGAACGGAGCGGACCTTGATCCGGACGTTCTTTATAGACGCATCACCGGACACCGATCCTACAAGAGCACGACATGCATTTGGCGCATTAGCAGCGCGCCTCGCCCGGAGTCAGGCGGCTGAGCGCTATCGGAATTCAGCCTCTCACGTAACGTCGATCCCGAATCCTCTTCACCGGCCCAGGGCGGTCCCGTCGCCGAATGGTAAAGTGGTTGAGGAGTCCACGCCGATGAAGCGCACGATTCAGGTACGGATCTTTCGAGGCGAACAAAAGTACGTGGCTGAGTGTCCGGACCTGCCGGTCGTAACCGAGGCAGCCACTCTCGACGAGTTGGCGGCCAATATTCGAGAGGCGATTTCCCTGCACCTGGAAGGCGAAGACCTGGCCGCCATGGGCTTGTCGGACGATCCTACCATCCTGGCCACCATGGAGCTTCCGGCGGTCGCCTGATGCCCAGGCTACGCTCGTTGTGCGGTGACGATCTCATCCGCACTTTTGCCCGATTGGGATTTCAGCCAACGTCCCTGGTAGGCGATCCAAAAGGCTGCGTAGCGCTGCACGCAAATGCATCGTGGTGGACGGGTTCGAAGTATTCGTCTCCTCTGCGAACTTCACCGAGGCAACCCAGGAAAGAGACGTCGAGGTTGGACTCTGGCTCCAGTCGCCGGCGATTGCAGAACGAATAAGCGGCTTTTTTGAACGGCGCGCATTTCTGCCGAATCTTGTAGCGGGGTCTCCATGGCAAAAGATAAGGGCAAGTCACGTACCGACATCGACTGGATTCTCCGCGACCGGAAAGTGATCGACGGACTGGACCACCTTGGCATAGAACTGGTCTCCGTCAATTTGTACCAGGCGATGCTGCCGGGAATAACCAACGTCACCGAGCGGGCTCGCTACTATTCGTTTTACCCGTGGACTGTGCACAGGTATGCCCAGGACGGCCCCAAACTGAGGACGAGGGCGGCGTGGCGAAATTGGTTCCGCGCGCTCGATTTCACGTACGCCGTCGCCTGTATGGCATACGAACAGGAGCTTGGCCAGGATCTGGGCAGCGCTGTAGTGGGCGCGGACCGGGCAAGCCTGCTGGTCAAGGGCCAGCCACCTGCAGCGAAAGTCGACTTGCACAGCCTGTCGGCGGTAGAAGAATCCGGCGCCGTGCCGCAGTCGGGCTTCTACTTCAAGAATCCGGAGGGTGGACTTGGCCAGTACTACAAGGGGCCGCTGAGAGAACTCGGCGTCCTGCACGGACATAGCGCCGCAACGTGGCCCGATGTTCAACTATCGAATTACGCCGGCAAGAGAATCGCCCAAACGCTTGATCACAAGAAAGCCTTCGAAGAACTGAAGGGCCTTGCGATCGAAGGCCGCGCACGAATCGATGAACTCGGCCGCATAGGTAAAGCGGTTCATCCTGCTGCGATAGAACCCGATTCCGAGGAGGCTACGCTGCTTCGGCAGCTTTTCTTCGGCGACGATCCAGGGCTGTGCCAGGGCCAGCAATCTGAGCATATACACTGGCGCCGAACATCGCTCCTGCTGATGCTGCAGTTCTTGCGCGAGTCCGGCGTTATCGACGATTCTCTTGCGTACGAGTTTCGATGGTCGTGCATGGCAAACTGTCTCCCTGACGGGCGCGCATGGACGATTCCCGAGGCGCTTTCGAACGCGGCTATGGCCTGGGGCGCCTATCAACGCAACGACCTTCTCAACTACTGCCTGGAGTGTCTCTTCTATGCCGGTCTTCAGGAGGTCGATCTTGAACCGCGCCGTCCCGCTGAACTGGTGAAGGTTCTCGCCGATCGCGCGATGGCGGGCATCGCTGGCGATGCCAACAGGCCCGCTCTCCCGGCTCTGCCCCGTACGGTCGCCGATTGGATAACGGCCACTCGCCTGCCTGATACTCCCCCAGACGGTGAACCGTGGGGGCCATTGAGCACGTGGGCTCTGGCGGACCGGCTCGGATCGGCCGTCGGCGATCGCGACATGGCTGCCGTGCCCGCTCTGTCTGCCAGATTATTGGGCCGCCTTGCGACGGATCGGGGCAGGAGTGGCTCGCATCCATTTGCGCCCATCCCTAATGCAGTTGAGATGGCCTCCAACCACGAGGTTCACCTTCGTCGATGGTGGGATCGGGCGGAAAGCCGATCCTCCGAGAGTACCGGAGCATTCCTGGAGGAGTTGCTCCTCGAATGGGTGATCTACCGGCATCTACGCGTCGCCACCCGGAAGTTGGCCAATCAAGGAGTGTCCACATTTAAGTACCGCCCCGAGGAAGGGCGTCTCCTGCTGGTTGCAGAGCGGTTGCCGCTGCCCACGTATACCGCGCCGCGCGTCAAGCAGGGATTCCGGGTTGCGGAGGATCTTCATTGCATTCGGCGCACGACTGCTGGAGTGGAGATCTCCGAAATCGGGAAGGCAGTCTTGGAGGCCCATCATGTTTGACGTGATCGAGATGCTCGGGCATTCCGGGCATGACCTGCGGTCCAGCATCATCCTGACGTACGGTCTCGATCTGCCGCTGTACGACGGGCTGGTCCGTCGCGCACTGAATCGAGTCGGCGTCTGGAATCAAGTCGTTTTCTGCGATCTCTCCTGTTACATCCAGGACATCCAGGCGCAGACTGCCGCCCTGCACGCCGGGAAGCAGTATTCCGTAACACCAATCTGGCAGGCCGGAGCATTCCACCCGAAGGTGTATCTGCTGCTGGGTCCTCGACATGGACGGCTCCTTGTGGGATCCGGTAATACCACGATCGGCGGACTGATCCGAAATGCCGAGGTTCTCGGCCTGTTTGACTTCGATGCTGACAAGGCGAGCGGCCCGCACGTCGCGTTTCCGGCCCTGTTCGGATTGGTCGAAGAACTCAGTCTACGAGCCTCCGACACGGTGCGCAAACAAATCAAGAGCGCCCGCCAAATGGCGCCGTGGCTATCTTCGCCTCCCGTGGAGGATGGTCGAAAGATTCTGATCGGCGGACCGGGCAAGCCTGAACTCCTGACGCAAATCGCCGAATGTCTGCCAACGAAGAAGGCAGATGAGCTGGTGATATGCAGTTCCTCTTTCGATCGGGAGCTCAACGGCATGCGGAAGCTGCTGCCGCTGTCGAAGGCGAAGCCGGTCTGCATTGTTCAGCCGGATCACATTGAGGTTGATGGCCGGGCTGTCCAAAAGCTGGGCGCATCCGTGGTTTGGCGGCCGTTCGCCGATCCCTATCCTCCGGAAAAGCGCCAGCGAAAGGATGTTCGGGAGCACGCGAAAATTCTCCTTTTCGGCCACGGCGCCACGGAAACGTGTATCTTCGGTTCCGCAAACGCTTCCGCGCCCGCGTTGAGCGCGACAAATACGGAAGTCGTGGTTGTTCTGCCACCAGCGTCCAAAGGCGAGATCGTGAAGCACCTGGGGCTGGCCGCTTCATTGAAGGCGAACAGCGTAGAGAAGGAACTCGGCGAGAAACTCTGGCCTCCGGCCATGGACGAGCGGCCGGAGTCCAAATTCAAGTGCCTGTTGTCGGCGGTTGCGGCGGTGGAATCCGGGTATCGATTGTCGCTGGCATCGGGAGAGCCCCCAAAGAACTCCCGGCTGGCTCTGTCTGATCGGTGCACGGCCCGGCCGAGTGCCACGACCGCAATCCATCGCGAAGGCGATTCCTTTGTCGCACACTCGGTGAAGAGCGAGGACGCGTTTCGGTTTGGCTGGATTGCGAGCGAATCTGGCGACGCCCTGTCTAACCCCGTCGGTATCACCTGGCCCTCCGTCGGAAGCCAACGGAGGGCCGGTGGCTCTGCCGGTACCAAGGCAGGCGATTACGTCAGCGCGATGCAGGACGGAGCCGTCCTCGGGACGGTACTGTTCGAGTTGTTGGACCAGTTTCGCGACTTCGAAGTGATCAAAATCGGATCAGGCAAGCGATCCGGCTCCGAAAAGGAAAAAGTCGATCAAACCGAAGGTGCCACGGAACAGCCAGCCGAGTTCTTCTACACGGATGCAAAGTCCGATGCGGTCAACGGTCATCACTGGACCGGCGACCGCATCGATCTGGACATCCTGGCCAGTCTCGTTCAGCCACTTTCGCCCATGGGTGGCAGCCAGACCCTCAAAGATGAAGACGAGACGTACGACGATTCTCGGCTCGAAAAAGAGGAAGCCGAGCACCGCCAGATCGAAGCTCAAAAAGGCAAGGCTACGGGCGAGGAGAAACAGCGTCATTCGGATACCTCTGGGGAAAAGTTGGAGAAGGCAATCAGCCGCCTCGAGCGGCGGTTGGACCGCGCGGCCGCATCGATCGAAAAGTCACTCGAGTATGTCGAGGACCTCCAGAGCTTGGCCCCCAACGGAGTCGCCCGCCAGATCTGGATGACCCACATTGGAGCTTTTCTTGCCAACCGAATCACTGAATCGAGTGATGGTGAAGAGTTTATCTGCCTCCACCCCTGGTGCTTTGCCAATTACGTTTTGCGGGTGTGCCGGGCGCTTGCGGGCAGCAAGAAGGCCGGTGGGTTCTTGGACAAGGTCGCGAAATCATCGTGGGAAGGGTTCGATGGCGATGCGCTCACGAAGGGCCTCTCATTCCTTTGGACATGCGTCAAGTGGGCAGCGGCGTACATGGTCCACTACTACTCAAACGGCGAAGGGAAGGAAGAGATCCCGGAGAGCATTGCGGTCGCATCAGCCGAACTGGTCGCGGCGCGCTTCATATGGAAAGTGCGTGCCCACTGCGCCCAGGCGGACCAGGGTAATCTCAAGAAGCGGTTCCCGGCGTCGGACGCTGTCCCGCCGGCGCAGATGAGCCGTACAGAAACCCGACTCCAGCAATTGGCGCAGTTGATCGCGGATGTCGAGACTTCTGGCAACAAGAGTTTGCTCGGGCTGGAATCCGACACCACATCTCTGAAAGCGGGATCTCTGGTGCACAATCCAAAACTCGGGGTGACAATGCTCGCGATGGAGGGAGGATGCCGGCCCTACCGTCTGGTGGACCTCTCACACAGCTCCGACGAGCCAGTCAAGTTCGGAGCGCTCGTTACGCCGGTCCTCTTCAAGGGGAAGCCGTACGAACTCTTCCAGCGCACCGAGGAATCCACGGTCTAGGCCCAATACTGTTCACTTAACAACATTTTCATGATATTCTGTTTTTGGGGCTGATGCCTCCGGAAGGAGGTTGTCCCATGCGCGTTACCGCCGTGGAATCAACCACGCTTGTGACGGTTTCGTACGACGATGCCCGAGAATTATTGCAACTGGAGTTCTGTAGCCGGGCAGTCTATCAATATTTCAGTGTGCCCGCTGCGGTACATCAATCGCTGCTGGATGCTTCATCCAAGGGGCGTTATTTCAACCAGGCTATCCGGGGCCACTTCCCGTATCGTCTGATTTCGGTTCTCGATGCCGCTCCGAGGCGTGCGGAGATTCCTGCCAGGTGCGATCGTTGAGGAGATCCCGATGGCGCGCACACTGGCGGAGTTGCCGGCTGGCAGCCGGATCACTGACTACATTAGCCTCGGCGTGATTGCCAAGTTCTTCCCCGTCGAGAAAATCCGTGAGGTTCTGGAACAGACCCATCGCGCCAGTATCCGCGAGCGCGATTTGCCGGCGCATGTGGTGGTCTATTACGTCATCGCGCTGGCGCTGTACATGCGGTCTTCCTACCGTGAAGTCCTGCGTTGCCTGCTAGAGGGCGTGCAGTGGCTGCTCGATCCTTCCGCCAGGGTGAAGGTGGCGGGTAAATCCGGCATTTCCCAGGCGCGCAGCCGGTTGGGCGCCGAGCCGTTGAAGAAACTCTATGCGGCAGTGGTAGCTCCTATTGCGGGGAAGCGCACCAAAGGCGCTTGGTACCGGCAATGGCGACTGGTCAGCCTGGATGGCAGCACGCTGGATGTGGCCGATACGGCGGAAAACGACCAGGACTTCGGGCGTCCAGGCTCCAGTCGAGGATCCAGCGCTTTCCCCAAGATCCGGTTTGTGGCACTGCTGGAGAACGGGACGCACGTGTTGTGGGGCGCGCACATGGATCGATACGCCACCGATGAACTCACGCTGGCCGAGAAAGTGATTCCTTCGCTCCGCAAGGGAATGCTGTGCATGGCCGACCGGTTTTTCCCCGGTTACAAACTCTGGCGGACAGCAGCCAACACGGGAGCAGATTTGCTATGGCGCACGCGTCAGAATGCACGCTTGGACGTGGAAAAACGCCTGCCCGACGGCTCCTATCTCAGCCGCATTTATGCCTCCACTAAGGACCGGCGGAAAAAGCGCAACGGGATTATGGTCCGCGTCATCGATTACCACTTGAAAAACGTCGCCGACGCCGAGCCGATCTACCGGCTAATCACCACCATCCTCGATCCCCAGCAGGCACCGGCCAAAGAATTGGCCGCTCTTTATCACGAGCGATGGGAGATCGAAACCACCCTGGACGAGTTGAAGACTCATTTGCGCGGCGCTCAGATCGTACTGCGCAGCAAGACGCCGGAACTGGTCCGGCAGGAGTTCTTCGGTCTGCTGATGGCGCACTTTGCCATCCGCGGTCTGATGCATGAAGCCGCCCTGCAGGCCGATGAAGATCCGGACCGGCTTTCGTTCGTCCACTCCGTGCGCGTTGTCCAGCGGCGGATGGCCCGTTACGGCTCCATTCCCCCCTCGGCAGAGAAAAGCCTTCCACCAGGCGATCCTGGACGAGATTCTTGAAGAGCGGGTTGTGTCGAGTCGCAACCGGATCAACCCGCGCGGGGTGAAGCGGAAGATGAGCAACTACCCGCTGCGCCCGCGCAAACGCCTACGCACCCGTCGCATCGAGTTCGCCAAGCGAATCAGGATCATTAAGTGAACAGTATTGGGTCTAGGCCAAGCCTGAGCGCTTTCACGACAGAGGACATCCTGAGGGCAGTCTGCCGACGAACGCTCCACCCCAGCCCCCCAGCGCACTGCCTCACTCTGTAGAGAAGTGCGTGTGATCGGCTGTTGCGTTATCTAGGTATATATAAGAAAATACCTATATAAAGCAACATGGAGAAGACAGCTAGGGCACGCGTTCTCGAGATGGCGATTCACCGACCGCTAATCCGCCCGCGCGACGTCGAGGCTCGCGGGATCGCCAGGGAGACTCTGCTGCGCCTCTACCGGCAAGGGATCCTGGTTCGAGTGGCGCGCGGCGTTTACGCTCTCGCCGCATCGCCGGTCACGGAACATCACAGCCTGGCAGTCGCGGCCAAACTAGTTCCTGGCGGCGTCATTTGTCTTCTGTCGGCGCTTCGCTTCCACGGCCTGACGACTCAGGACCCGCACGAGGTCTGGATCGCAGTCGATTTCAAAGCTCACAAACCGTCCGTTGAGTCGCCGGCCCTTAGAGTGGTGCGGTTCTCCGGCCGCGCTCTCATCGAAGGGGTCGAGGCGCACGAGATTGAGGGAGTTCGAGTCCAAGTCTACGCTGCGGCGAAGACCGTGGCTGATTGCTTCAAGTACAGGCACAAAATCGGAATCGACGTCGCCATCGAAGCTCTTCGGGACACCCTCCGCTCCCGGAAAACTACGGTCGACGAGATCCATCGGTTCGCAAAGGCCTGCAGGGTGGCCAACGTCATGCGGCCCTATCTGGAGTCTGCGGTATGGCGCTGAAGAAGGTCCGGAACGTGGCCGGATCGCACCGCGCGCAGCTTCTCAACCTGGCGCGCAACCGGGGCGAGGACTTCCAGTTCCTTCTTGGCCGGTGGGTCGTTGAACGTTTTCTTTACCGCCTGGCTGGATCCAACCACAAAAACAGCTTCGTCCTCAAAGGAGCCATGCTGTTTCTGGCATGGGAGGGACGGCTCTATCGGCCAACCAAGGATCTGGACCTCCTTGGATTCGGCAGCTCAGACGTCCTGGACGTCACGCGCCGGATTCGGGACGTTTGCGCGGTACCGGCGGACGACGGCATTGTGTTCGATCTAGCCGGCATCGCGGGAGAGCGCATCAACGAGGATGCCGAATACGAAGGAGTTCGGGTGCGCGTGCCGGCAAGTCTGGATGGCGCTTGCGTGTCGATGCAGATCGACGTTGGTTTCGGCGATCTCGTCGACCCGCCCCCGCGGATCTCACTTTTCCCGTGCTGCTGGCTCTGGCTGCTCCAGTGCTCCGGGCGTACCCGCCGGAAGCGGTGATCGCGGAGAAATTCCATGCGATGGTGGTTCTCGGAATCGCGAATAGCCGAATGAAGGACTTCTTCGACGTGTGGAGACTGGCCCAAACCCATAGCTTCGACATCGAGCGGCTTGCGGGTTCGGTCAGACGCACATTTGAGCGGAGGCGCACTCCACTTCCGGAAGCCGTGCCGCTTGCCCTCACCAGCGAGTTCCTGGGGGACCACGCCAAGCAGACGCAGTGGGCTGCATTTGGAAGCCGGCTTGGCTTGCGTGGTGTTCCGCCCCTGCCACTGATTGGTGAACAAATAGCGGGTTTCCCCATGCCGGTGCTCGACAATCTGAACACGGCGAATTCGCCCTCCCGGACGTGGGCGCCCGGCGGCCCCTGGACTTGAGCGCGGCAGCGATCCGTCACTCATCGCGCAGGGCGACCATGGGGTCGAGCTTCGACGCGCGGCGCGCGGGAAGGAAGCTGGCGACGGCCGCGATCAGCGCCAGCAGCAGTGCCGCCGTTACCAGGGTGAGGGGATCGTACGGCCTCAGCCCGAACAGCAGCGAGCCGGCTCCGCGTCCGGCCAGGAGCGATAACGCGGCGCCAGTGACGACTCCGATCGCCAGCAGCCGCGCGGCCTCCCGCATCACCATCGCGACTACTTGTCCGCGTTCCGCGCCCAACGCCAGGCGAATGCCGATTTCGTTGCGGCGGCGCGCCACGAGAAACGAGATGACGCCGTACAGGCCGACCATCGCCAACAGCGCGGCCAGCACGCCGAAGAATCCAGACAGCATCGCCATCAGCCGTTCCGGCATCAGTTCGTCGCGAACGTCTTTTTGAAAATCGCTGAGTTCCACGATGACATCGGGGTGCCTGGCGGCCAACCTGCGTTTGATGGTCGCGCCGATCGCTGCCGGCGGCGCATTCGAATGGATCATCAGGCCTGTCCACGGGGCTGGGCCGAGTTGGGAGGCCGGCTCGAACGTCATCGGGGGCGTCTTGCCGCGCAGATCGTTGTATTGGGTATCCGGGATCACGCCGACGATCTCGTAGAGTGTGGTCGGGTAATCCCCTTCCTGCATCCCGCGCAGGGTCTGCCCGATCGGATCGGCAGCGCCCAGAAACCTGCGCACGAAGGTCTGGTTCACTATCGCGACTCGCGTGGAGGCCGGGGTATCGTTATCGTTGAAGCTCCGGCCGCGTACCACGGGAATGCCCATGGTGTCGAAATAGCCGGGGCTTACCCAGGTGAACTTTGCATTGCCTTCGAGCGCTCCCACGCGCACACCGTGTTCCCAACTGGAACCTAGCAGCGGCGCGTTGCTGGTAGTGGCGGCATTCAGCACCCCGGGAGTGGCGCGAATTTCGTCCAACAATTCGCGCTTGAACTCCAGCCAACGCTGAGGTGGCAGATTGGACTGCCAGAAACCCAGGAATCCGGTCACGATGCCGCTTTCCCGCATGCCCGGATCGAAGGTCATCAAGTTGCGGAAGCTGCGCACAAACAGGAGCGCCGCCACCAGCAGGACCAGTGAGACGGAGATTTGGGCGACCACCATCAGGCGCTGCAGCGAGAAGCGCTCGAGGCTGGCGGTCATGCCGCGCCCGCCGGCTTTCATGGCAGTGGCGGGCGATGAACTGCTGGCGCGCAGGGCAGGCAGCGCGCCGAAAATTACGCAGCTCAATACGGCCGCGGCGCTGGCATAGAGAAGCACGCGCCAATCCGTCACGATGCGCAGTTCCACCGTCTGGCCTTCGGGCAAAACCGACCAGAGCAGTAAACGGCACAGAGTTTGGGAGAGGGCGATCCCCAACCCGCAACCGATCCCCGCCAGCAGCCCGCTCTCCGCCAGCAGTTGCCGCAACAAGCGGCCTCGCGAGGCGCCCAGCGCCAGCCGCACGGCGATTTCCCGGCCGCGCGCGCTGGCCCGCGCCAGCATCAGATTGGCCAAGTTGGCGCAGGCGATCAGCAACACCAGTCCGGTGATGGCCAGCAGCAGCCACAGGGACTTGTCGTAGGTCTCGCGCGCGCCACTGACGCCCGTGGAGGCCGGATACGCGGCCAACCGGAAATGTTTGTACATCAGATCGGTCCGTGGGTCGCGGCCTGGAGGAACGGTGGCTTCAAAGATGCCGGGGCTCAGCACGGCCATGGCCGCCGAGGCGCGCTCGATGGTCCAGCCCGGCTTGAGGCGGCCCATCACGGATACTTCGAAGATGTCGCGCCGCAGTGCGTCTTTCGGCTGGCAGAAGGGAAGCGCGAGGTCGAAGCTGTCGCCCACGGCCACGCCGAAGAACTCCGGCGGCGTAATGCCGACGATCTCTACAAGACTGTTATCCGCGAACAGCTTGATACCGGAGGACAGGTCACGTCCGCCCAATTCGCTTTGCCAATACGCGTAGCTGGCAACGGCGGCCGAGGCCGGGCAGGCGCCCTCATCCTGCGGTCCCAGCAGACGCCCGCGGAACGGCTGGACGCCCAGCACGCGAAAGAACCCGCCGCTGACCAGTAGCTGGTTGAAGTGACGCATCTGGCTGCCACGGCCGATGTAGCGCTGGTTCGCGCTCCAGGCGAATGTCCCGGAGAAGGCCTGCTGTTTGTCGCGAATCAACTCCCAGAGCGGACGCGTCAGCTCTCCATACTGTTGATTCAGGCCCATGCCCTGGTTGCCGCCTACGATTTTCATTTCGGCGAGTTCCTGCGGGTTTTGGACCGGCAGGCTGCGCAGCCGCACGGCGTCGAGCAATTGAAAAATGGCCGTGTTGGCGCCGATTCCCAACGCCAGCGAGACGATCGCCACGGCTGCGAATCCGGGACTCAGGCGTAGCGTGCGCATGCCGTAGCGCAGATCCTGCCAGGTGCTCTCCAGCCAGCCTATGGTGTTCATACGGTAAATTTTCTCGCGCACCAATCCGGGATTGCCGAACTTGCGGCGCGCGGCCGCGGCAGCCTCGGCGGGCGGCATGCCGCGCGCGATGTTGTCGGCGGTTTCGGTTTCCAGATACGCCGCGATCTCGCGGGCGCGTTCATCGTCCCACCACCGCCGCTTGAGGAATCGCCGCCAGCTCATATGCGCTTCACTCCTCCGCCGGCCGCAGCACTTGGTTGATGGCGCGCACGACCCTTTCCCAGCGGCTCATTTCCACGCTCAAGTGCTTCCGCCCGGATGGCGTCAGGCGGTAGTAGCGCGCCTTGCGGTTGTTCTCCGAAGTGCCCCAGAAAGAGGCGATCCAGCCGCGGTCTTCGAGGCGGTGCAGAGCGGGATAGAGCGATCCGTGCTCTACCAGTAGAACTTCTTCCGAAAGGCGCTCGATGGCGTAGGCGATGGTGTGTCCGTGGGCCGCTCCCGGCGCCAGGATCTGCAGGATCAGCATGTCCAGCGTGCCTTGCAGAATGTCGGTTTGTTCCGGCTTCTTTCCCATGGCTGCGGAAGCTTATTGTACTCCGGAAGAAGTTCTACCGGAAAGGCCGCTCCTAGGTATATACGTTGGAGGGCGGGAAAAGATTAGGAAGATGTTCGACCGGCCGTGGCAGCCGGTGCGACTGGCAGGTCGCGTCCGCAATACCGGCACACCACCGCTTCACGCTTTACGATCTCGGCGCAAAATGGGCATTTCCGGCCCTCTCCGCTCCTCATGATTAAGGCATGCGGCGTAGCCACAATAAACAAAAGCGCCCCATAGACCCACCAGAGGACAAAGCTGCGTCCCTTCGACTGCGCAATAGCCGCCGGAATCAGCCCCATCATGGCCGGGAACATCAGCAGCATCAGCACGAGCAGCAAGTGCCTGGGTTGGATCAGATCCTCAATCATGGGCCGATTCTACCACCGACCCGGCGGGACATTGCGGCCAGCCACCTGCGCCTCCGCTGAATACGGGGTCCCCGGCACGCATCGTGGTGCACCCTGTTACCATCGTGCCCATGAAGCCACCTTTTTGGCTATCCTCTTTTCTCGCGTGCGCGGCCGTGTGCGCGGCCCAGACCGGACCCGTGGTGACGGTCACCGGCGGCCAGATTCGCGGCATCGCCACGCCGGATGGCGGCGCTGCGTACAAAGGCATTCCTTACGCGCGACCTCCTTTGGGAGAGCTGCGCTGGCGCGAGCCGCAACCGGTAGCGGCGTGGACCGGCGTTCGCGATGCCACCGCCTTCAGCGTCGCTTGCACACAGCTTTCCGAGGGCTGGAATATGCGATACGTGCCGAGCAGCGCCGAAGACTGCCTGTATCTGAACGTGGCTGCGCCCGCGTGGCCGCCCACGGCGAAGGTTCCCGTTATGGTTTGGATCCACGGCGGATCGAACACGGCCGGTTCCGGAGAAGCCGCGGGATTCGATCAGCGCACGCTGGTGCGGCGCGGCCTGGTGCTGGTGACCATCAACTACCGCCTGGGAGCGTTGGGATTCCTGGCGCATCCCGCGCTCGCCCGCGAGTCGGCGCATCACGCATCGGGCAATTACGGACTGATGGACCAGATCGCCGCGCTCCAGTGGGTGCGGAAGAACATTGCCACGTTCGGCGGAGATGCGGACCGCGTGACCGTGGCGGGGCAATCGGCGGGTGCGATGGATGTCAGCCTGCTGATGACGTCGCCGCTGGCCCGCGGACTGTTTCGCGGCGCCATCGCGGAGAGCGGCGCGGTGTCCGTGTTTCAGGGGTCCAGAACTCGCGGCGAGGCCGAGGAGTTGGGGCGGAAGCTGGCCGCCGAATTGAAAATGCCGGATGGCGATGCCATCGCCGGGTTGCGGCTAGTGCCGCCGGTTGAGATTCTGGAGGCGGCCAAACGCGCCACCGGCGGCGATCGCACGGGGCTGGAGACTTCGGTGGACGGGTGGGTCCTGCCGAAACGGCCAACGGAAATCTTCGCGGCGGGAGGGGGCCTCGCTGTGCCGTTGACGATCGGAAGCACGGCGCAGGAAATTGGCGGCGACGAACCCGCGGCGAAGATCGCGAGCGCGATTCAGAAGGCCTATGGCGGCCTGGCGGATCGGGCGCTGGCGCTGTATGGATTGGTGGGAGGCGGCGAAGGCAAGGCGGACCCGTTGTATGGCGGGCCCGGCGTACAGTGGCCGACCGATGAGGTATTCCGTTGTCCGGTGATTGCCGAGGCCGTGGCGCACGCCGCCGCCGGCCACTTGACCTACCAGTACGGATTCGACCATGGTGCGCCCGACCGCCCGGGCAACCACGGCATGGGGCACTCCGCTGAGCTGAACTATGTTTTTGGGACTTGGGGAAGCGACGTCCAGCTTGCGCCGATCGACCGGAGGATTGCGGACCAGATGCAGTCCTATTGGGCGAATTTCGTGCGGACGGGCGACCCCAACGGCGAGGGACTGCCGCGGTGGCCCAGCTTCTCGGTGAAAGAGCGGGAGTACGTCGCGTTCACCGACGACGGCGCGGTGGTGAAGGCTGGGCTGCGGCGGGAGTTTTGCGAGGTGTTCATGGAGCACTTGGCGGCTGTCGGGAAATGACGGGCAGGCGGAAGAGGCGGCCTAAGAGGCCGCCGCAGGCTGAGAGCCTGCCCCACTTTAGAAGCGATACTTCAGCAGCGTCCATAGAGCTTCCCAACCATCGCGCGCGCGAATCTTCTTTCCTTCCGCGATGCCGCGCGGGTTGTAGCTGACGGGCACTTCGTGGATGCGATACCCAAGGCGGCGCGCTTTGGCGGTGACCTCCGGGCAGAACTCGAAGCGGCGGCATTCAAGATGGATCTCACCGAGGACCGTCGCGCGAAAAGCTTTGTACGCGGTGGCCTCGTCGGTCAGTTGCGCGCCATAAAGCAGGTTCGCCGCCGCTGTCAGGATTCGGTTTGCGATACGGTTGGGCAGGGCCATCGCGACCGGCAGGCGGAGAAACCGCGAACCGTAGACGATGTCGGCTTCGCCGCTGACGATGGGTTCGAGCATACGCGCGTAATCGTCCGGATCGTATTCGAGGTCGCCATCCTGGATGAGGACGATGTCGCCTGTCGCCAATTCGATGCCGGCGCGAATCGCCGATCCTTTACCCGAGTGACTGATTCGCCGATGGGTGACCTCCCCGAGCGGCTCCCCATGCACCTGCTCGGTTCCATCCGTGGAGCCATCGTCGATCACGACGATCTCCTTCACGCAGCCCGCGGGCAATGGCGCGCGCCGCACGCGTTCCAGCACCTGGCTGAACGTGCGGAATTCGTTGTAGACGGGGATGATGATGGAGACCTTCATGGCTTCCGCAGGACCGCGAAGAGCGACTGCCCAAAGGGCGGCGGCGCGATGGCTTCCAGGCGCGACAGCCACGGCACGACGCACCGGTCGAAGATGCGGATCTGGCGTTCGGACTGCGCTTCCCGCCGGAATACGTGCGCGTTGATCCACCATCCGAAGAAGCCCACCGCGTTGACGTAGTGCAGCTTTTCGACGCGGAGACCGGCGCGATGCGCGAGCCCGGCCAGGGTCTTGCGGCTGTATCGCCGGCAATGGCTCAGATTCCGATCAATGGGGCCATAGAGGGCCTGGAAGGCCGGCACCAGCAGCACGATCGCCCCGGCCGGGACCAGCACGGATGCCATGGCTTCGAGCGCGCGTGCGTCGTTATCGATATGTTCCAATACGTTCAGGCAGACGCAGGAATCCGGGCGCCAGTGCGCCAGGTCCGCAAATGCCGCGGTGTCCGGTTCGCAAACGAAAGCATGCAGATTGGGCCGATTGGCATACCGCTCACGCAGCCGCTCGACACACGCGGGGTCCACATCGACGGCCAGGACCGTTTCACGATCGAGCAACCGGCTGGTAAAATTGCCGATGCCGCAGCCCACCTCAATCACGCGCTGTCCCAGGTGGGGCGCAACCAGCCGGCCTTGCCAGGCGAAATAGTTGGCGGCCTGCGCCATGCGTTCCTGATCTGTTATGGTGTAGGTCGACGCATGCACTGCCTCCTATGCTATCAGCCCACTGGTAGAAACCGCTCCCTGACGGTCGCGGCTCTGTAAGCATGGGCGTCGGCGACCTCATCGAATTGGGGCTGGCGGCGCTGTTCGCGGCGGTCGCGCTGGTGTGGCGTCCGTGGTTGGAGCCGTATGCGGCCAGGCTCGCGCAGAAGCCAGTCTGGTCGATGCTGCTGCTGGCCGCGCTGCCGGTGGCGTTGCGGCTAGCGCTTCTCTCGCGGCATCCCGCGCCCGTGCCGGATATTTATGACGAATTCAGTCATTTGTTGGTCGCGGACACGCTGCGGCACTTTCGCTTGGCGAATCCGGCGCATCCGTTCCATCGGTTCTTCGAGACGTTCTTCGTCCTGCAGGAGCCAACTTACAGCTCGATCTACCCAGTCGGCCAAGGCTTGGCGCTGGCCCTCGGCTGGATGATTTTCGGCACTCCTTGGGCCGCGGTGGCGATCTCGGTAGCGGCGCTTGGCGCGCTCTGTTATTGGATGCTGCGCGGCTGGACCACGCCTGGTTGGGCGCTCGCGGGCGGCATGCTGGCTGTCATGGAATTCGGGCCACTCAACCAGTGGATGAACGGCTATTGGGGAGGCGCGCTGCCCGCCGCGGCGGGATGCCTGGTTTTCGGAGCGCTGCCCAGATTGCGGCGCGGCGCGAGGCTGCGCGACGGAGTATTGCTCGGCGCCGGGCTGGCCATACACTTACTGACTCGTCCCTATGAGTCTGTCTATCTGGCGCTTTGCGTCATGTTATTCCTACTGCCAGCCTGGAGGCGTGTGACAAGACCAGTGCTGGCCGCGGCCTTCGTCGTGCTGCCCGCCATCTGTTTCACGCTGCTCCAGAACAAACAAGTCACTGGCAGTTGCACGACTCTACCCTATGCGCTCAGTCAGTATCAGTACGGCGTGCCCGCGGCGCTCACGTTCGAAGCGAACCCGGCGCCGCACCGCGAGTTGACCCGCGAACAGGAGCTGGACTATAAGATGCAGGTCTCGTTCCGCGGAGATCGCGCGGAGACCATTGGAAGCTATCTGCTGCGTATGGCATACCGTATCCGTTACTATCGCTTCTTCTTTATGCCGCCGCTCTATGTGGCGCTGCCATTTTTCTTCGCGGCTCTGCGGCGTCCGCGGTTTGTGTGGGTGATGGTTTGTCCGCTGATCTTTGCGCTGGGTGTCAACTTCTTTCCGGCATTTCAGTATCACTACATGGCCGGAGTGACGTGCCTGTTTGTCCTGATCGGCGTGACCGGCCTCGAGCAATTGAACCGCTTCAGCGAACTGGCGGCCCGCATCGTCGTCTCCCTGTGCATCGCGCAGTTTGCTTTCGAATACGGCCTCCACGCGCTGAGCAACGACCCATGGTCGCTCGAGTTGCGGAATCCCGAGCGGCGCGTCGCCGTCAACCGCCAGCTTGCGCAGGCGCCCGGCAAGCAACTGGTTTTCGTGCGATATTGGCCGCGGCATATCTTCCAGGACGAGTGGGTGTACAACGCTGCGGATATCGATGGGGCCCGGGTGGTGTGGGCCCGCGACCTGGGCGCGGCCGAAGACGAAAAGCTGCGCCGGTATTATCCGGACCGCGCTGTGTGGCTGCTGGAGCCCGATGCGCGCCCGCCCAGACTGACGCCGTATGCGGGGCAGTAAGCGCGTTCAGCGTGCTCTATCACAGGCTGAAGCCTGTGCACGCGGGGCTTCAGCCCCGCTCTCTTCCTGTGTGGCTGGCCGAACCAATCCTTCTTGAAATCCAGCAGCGCGAGCCAGGAAGTTGCCGAAACTCGAACGACCGCTGGAGCGCAGACATCACTGTTTGACAGCCAGTTTCGTAATCCTCAATCTGAGACGGATGCAAGTGCAGATCGGCCCCGATCGGCAGGCGTTTGTTGCGCCGG
>Ga0224558_1002339_pt1 | contig 17608 bp, 17 predicted proteins | sample 714S32024metaG_FD_180682 | JGI IMG/M metagenome (GOLD analysis project Ga0224558, IMG submission 180682) | Peat soil microbial communities from Stordalen Mire, Sweden - 717 S3 20-24 | ecosystem: Environmental > Terrestrial > Soil > Wetlands > Peat | place: Sweden: Norrbotten County, Stordalen...
TCGATCCGCAGTGCGCCATCGTGCCCATCGTCACGAAACCGGTCCCCGACAAACCTCGCATCACCCTCAGCAACTCAAGCGGCTTCGGGGGCACCAACGTTTGCCTCGCCTTCCGCCGTTGGGAAAATGGCCCCTAGCAACACCAGGACGGTTTTCCTGACCGGCGCCAGTTCCGGCATCGGACTGGAAACAGCCAAACTGCTCACCGCGCAGGGATTCGACGTGTGGGGAACGTCCCGCGACCCGGCCCGTCTCCCCAAGTTGCCGCGTTTCCACGGCGTGCCGATGGACCTCGCGCAACCAGATTCCGTCCGTCGGGGTTTCGCCGCCGCATCCCAGGCAGCGGGCGCATTCGACGTGTTGATCAACAACGCAGGCGCGGCCGCATTCGGACCGCTCGAAACCATGCCTCTGGAGACTGTCCACGAGCAGTTCCAGCTACTGGTCGAAGCGCCGGTGGAACTGATCCGCCTGGTGCTTCCCCGAATGCGCGAGCGCGGTCGCGGCATGATTGTGAATGTCACTTCGCTTGCGGCGCAATTCCCCATTCCGTTCATGGTTCCCTACAGCGCGGCGAAATCCGCCCTCAGTGTGTTTACGACGGGATTGCGGGTGGAGCTTTCGAATACGTCGATTCGTGTCGTCGAGATTCGCCCGGGTGACATCAACACCTCGTTTCACGACCGGACAAAGCGCGTGGAAGCGATGAGGAAACCCGAAGAGGAACGTCGGATGAAATCAGCTTGGGAAACCCAGTTGCGGAACATGGCGGCCGCGCCGCGGCCCGATCGGGTTGCGCAGGCCATTCTCCGAGTGGTTACGATACCGAGTCCGCCACCGGTTGTGGTTGTGGGAGGCGTATTCCAGGCGCGGCTGGCACCGCTGGGCGCGCGGCTCTTGCCGCTTCGAGTACAGGAATTCGTCCTTCGGAAATACTATCGGCTCTGACGCCGAGACCGGCGATCATCCTCACAATATCGCTCGGGCGCAAGGGAGGACAGGTGCGTTGCATCGCCCGACGGATTGCCGCCGGCAACTCGGGTCGCTTTCGCCACTCGGTGACAATTCCCGCCAACTCTTCGGGGCTGCGCACGAGTTGCGCCACACCGTGGTCGCGACAAAACTTCACCGTGATACGCTCCTGGGGCATGATGCCGCCGAGACTGTTCAGCAGCAACGGGCATCCGCTCACGATCGCCTCGCTGGTCGTGCCCGTGCCCGGACGCGCGACGATCGCTGACACCGAACGCATCAACTGGCCGACGTTCGTATTGTGTGGCAGCAGACGGATGCGCGCCGATGGGTTGGCCTTGGCCCACTCGGAAACTTCGCACTCGGCAATCGGCGATTTGCCGCACAGCAATACGACCTGCGCATCGACTCCACGCCGTCGCAACGCTTCGAGAAACCGGACGTGATTGTGGGCGCCGCGGCTCGACGCGTTTAACAGAAGAATGAATTCGGCTGGATCCAGCCGCAATTTCTCGCGTATGAATGCCGCGCGCCCGGCGTCGTCCTCCGTCGGGTCATAGAAAAACCGACGTAACAAAAAACCGCCCACCTGGGTTCGTTCCGGGGCCATTCCCCAGCGTACTGCCGCCTGGCAGGTCCCGGGAACGGCGCCAATGAACAGGTCCGCGGATGGGTTCACCCAGTGTCGGCTGAACCCGTAACCGCCGGACAATTCGCCGCAATAGGTGATACACTTCACGCGATCTTTACCAAGCACCTCGCGGGCATATTCAAAAAAACCGTGGTTCAGCGAGTCGTGCACGCTGATCAGCACATCGGGCCGCAATTCGGTCAAGACCTGGCGGTATTTGGCGGCCCCCAGCGGTTTCCGCGTGCGGACAATCGGCACAACTTCCAAAAAGTTGAAATACGCATGATGCAGGTACGGTGCCGTGCGCTGGATCCAATTGTACAACCAGACACCAAACGCGTAAACGGGGTGGGATTTCTCCAGCGGACGATGGAGTTGCACGGAGAGATCAAAACATGGCTCGGCCTGCGCCCATTCCTGGAATGCGCGCGCCCGCATGTTGTGACCGCCTCCTGTGCTCGATGTGAGTACCAGAACTCGCATGGGCGCATCGAGTATACAGAACATCCTCCCTTCTACAAGCCCCGAAGTACCCTCCCCGAAACCAGCAGCGCGAGCGCCGACAATCCCAGCGCAAAGTATCCTGCCAAAAAAAATGTTACCCACGCGCGCCAGATTCGGTATGCTGCCATTCGGTTGCCTCCGCGCCTGCATCCTATCCATGGTCAACCGCGCGGCCAGGCTCACAGTGTGCGAATGAGGAGAGTTTCCGCAAGGTCATGGCACGAGTCCTCTACGGAGTAATGGGCAACACGTTCGGGCACGTGTCGCGCGCCCTGGCCGTCACGGGCCGGCTGACCGAGCATGAATTTCATTTCGTCGGAGGCGGACGCGTCCCGGAAGTGCTGCGCGGCCTGTACCCCGTGTTGGAAGTGCCCGTGGCCCATACGGTGTACCAGAAGCAACGGGTTTCGGTGCCTCGCACGTGCGGCCATCTCGCCCATTGCGTCGCCAGCATCCCCCGGGTCAACCGCCAGATCCTCGACTTGATCCGCCAATGGCAACCCGATGTCGCCATCTGCGACCGCGAATTCTTCCTGCCTCACGCCGCCAGCCGCGCCGGACTTCCAATCTTTTCGCTCGACCACTCCCACGTGCTGCAGGTCTGTCGCTACCACGTGCCGGCCTCGCAGACGATTTCGTGGTTGCTCTCGCGCCTTGAAGATTCTTTGTTCTTTAATTACACGCGCCACAACCTCGTCACCTCGTTCTTCCATCCCGAACTCAAGCCCGACGGACAGAACGAGCTTCTCCCGCCCGTTCTTCGTCCCGCCGTGCGCGAGCATCGACCGACAACAGGCGATCACGTCTTCATTTACCAGACCACCCCCACGTTCGGCGCCCTGATCGATGTCGCCCGTCAACTCAAGCGCCCCGTCGTCGTCTACGGCTTTCGCAATGAGAGAGCTGCGGAAGGCAACCTGACCTTCAAACCCTTCGACAAAACCGCCATCCTCAGCGACCTCGCCGGGAGTTGCTACGCCGTCGTCAACGCCGGCCACAACCTCATCTGCGAAGCGCTCGCGTTTGGCAAACCGCTCCTTTGCTTCCCCATCGCCAACACCTTCGAGCAGTTCATCAACGCCTGGCACGTCCGCCGCCTCGGCTACGGCGATTTCTCCACCAGCTTCCATCCTTCTCTCGCCACGTTCGCGAACTTCGAGTCGCGCCTTGACGACTACCGCCGCAACATCGAAACCCGCTTCGTCGACGGCACCGACATCGTCACCAGCCGCGTCCGCGAGTTGATCGACCACTACTCCTCTTCCAAGCCGTTGTAGCCACGGCGCTCTGTCGCCGTGCCGCTCGTTGCGCGACGTCCTTTCGTGTAGCGTTCGAAGCCGAGTCTTCGAGACGCGCCGAATCTTTGCCGACGGCGCAATCCCAGCGAATATCTGCTGGCCTCCCGCCCGCGCCGCTCCCTGCAGCCGCGGAGCTGAGTCTGCGAAACCCGAGCTGTCGTTGCTGCGCTCGCAATCTCATTCGCGGTCCGTACCCCAGCTACCAACTACAAGCTGCTTGCTACTAATCCTCTCACGGATTCCCTTGTCACCACCACCACTTCAGCGCTAAACTACGACCCGCTGCAAGACCGTTGCGAGGTTAGGATGAATGTGAGCACGCTCGAATCAACCGTTAGCGATATCACAGCCCGCCTGCGCCAGGGGCGCTACCCTAACGAACAATCCGTCTCCCAAGGCATCGTCCTCCGCCTTCTCCAAGAACTTGGCTGGGACACATACGACATAAGCTCCGTTTGGCCTGAATATCAAACCGGCGAAGGCCGCGCCGACTTCGCTCTGTGTCATCCGCCTTCCAAGCCCGCTGTCTTCATCGAAGTCAAACAACCCGGCCGCGCCGAGGAATCAGTCCGCCAGGCTCTCGAATACGCCTTCCATACTGGCGTCCCGTTCATCGTCTTGACCGCGTCATCCAAACCATCCGTCGAACCAATCCCACGCACTGGAGGGTCGCGCTCCGTCGCGACCGCTTCCCCGGTAACCACTGCCTCAGCCCGCGCCGGCAAGCTCGTCCTTCGCGGAAAAGCCTACTCGTACCACAACGCCATAGACGCCATGGTCATCGTCCTCTGCGAACTCGCGAAAGGCGACCCCACGTTCCTCGAACGCTGCTCCCAGCACCCCGACGCCCAAGGACGGAAACGCCACTACATCGCCCGCACACCCGAAGAACTGTATCCGGACCGCGAAGATCTCCGTGTATGTCGCCAACCCCTACCAGGTGGCTGGTTTGTCGCGACAAACATCAACAACATCTTGAAGCGAACCATCATCAAACTCGCCGCCGAAGTTGCCGGCTTGTCCTTCGGCAAGGATGTGATCGTGGAGTTTTAGGAAAACGCAAACGAATGAGTCAACCGGCGTCATATTCGAATACGGACGCACCTGAAACCGCGGCGGTATTCACGTTTCAATCCTTGCTTGATCTCAAGTACGTGAAGCCCGACATCAAAATTCGCGATAAGATTCCGAATGTGGATGGAACGCTGGAGATCACGGACGAGAATGGTGTGCCGGTCGGCAAACTGGACGTACAGGTAAGGAAGATTGGCAACGGCAAGATATCCCACAGTTGTCCGAGTGATCTCATCGCCTACAGTACGAAATCCACGCTCCCGGTTCTTTTCGTGGGAGTCGATGTACCAAACAAGAAGGCTTACTGGAGACACATAAGACGTTCTATGCCCGAGTACAAGGCTGGCCAGGAGAGCTTCACCATCAAATTCGACCCCGCTGTTGATGCTGTTGATCCAACCGGCCTGTACCTGATCCGATGGTCGGAAATCGTTGCCGATTTCCAGAAGAGCCTTTCCGACTATCCGCTCCTTCGCGTGGAAGCGGACGAGAAGATATCCCTCAAAGGCCTTTCTCAAGACACCATTTCCTATTTTCAAACGATGATTGAAACGATCAATGGACTGCTGGATCGCGACTTAGTCGTCCTTAAAAAGCAGTTGTTTGCAGAGGTATGGAAGTTTGGCGTTGGTGTACACGAAGCCGGTCCTAACAAGATCGCCTACCAGATTTACGCAATCCCCTACGGCCAAGGCGCGCCGCTTGTTATGAGCCTCACCGGCAGGCCAATTTCCGATTTCTGGAAAACCGAAGCCCTCGAGTTCACGGGCAAAGCACCGCTGCATCCCCACGTCGGGAAGGCCATTCAATTAGTTCAACGAACTAGAGCAGGGGCAGAGGATCCGGAAATGGTGGGCAAAGAGTTTGTTTGGAAATACATATCACAAGCCCTGCAAGGGAAGCTCTTCGCACTGCATGGAGAATTGCTGGCAAAAGAGTACCTGTGGTGGTTTCTGGAACGTTACCACGAGTGTTTAGGTTTACCGGCTGCGGAGTCCTATGGCCTGCATGCCGTCAATCGAGGGTTGAGGGCGTATTTTCCGGGCTGGTACGGCGTGGCTTTCGGCAGATATCGGCAGCGCAACTCCCGACTTATTCCGCCTAGCCGATTCCCGACCTTTGAGAATATCGCCGGCATGTGGCCGCGTGAAAAAGTGAGCCGGGTCGAGGTGACCGATTTCCTGAAATCTAGCCACGCTCCCTTTACCCTGCCCATCTCGACCCAGTTCTTTTCCATCAAATCAGTAACCGAGGCGACTGATTACCTCCTTGAGAAGAATGTGCGCGATATATCAAGTGTGTACCGGACCCCGGAGCGACGTGGGCGTTTTATCTGGAGTGGTTACCCAGCAAATGCCCTGCGCCACAATGTGCAATTGGTTCTCACAAACGCGCTGCAAGAATATAGGGCGTTTCTCAAGGGCAACAGTCTCAGCCATCTCGACTCTCAATACCTGAGTGAAGGAACAGCTTCGTTCTACGTAGCTGATTTGGAGAAGTGGGCGAAATCCGATTCCCTTCGGGACGCCCCTTGGATGAAAACCTACCTTGTACAAAACCCCAAGAGAAACCTGCCGCCAGTCACTTTCTTGGAGGGTGACGGCTCCGCTGTAGGACTGGAACAGGTCGACAGCTCGCTGAAATTCCATGGAGAGTCGTACGAGATACTGGCGCTGTCTTCCACGTTGGTTGACGCTTTCTTTAAAAGTTTTCCACTCTTGGAAACCGTTTACGAGATGCTTCGTGACGATTTGGCAGCAAATTACGGCCGAACAGCGCGATCAGGCGCAGCTGGATCCGCCACCATCCCACTGATGATCCGATAGCAAAAGCAGGCTTAGGAATGCAGCCACGGTAGTCACGATGATCAGGAGGATCGAATAAACCCAGGGCCCTTGACGCTTATCCCTGTCGCGGGCGTCGTCCCGGAGACTGACTATGGACATTGAATTCTTCTGTAGCCATTGCGGACAATCGCTGAGCATCGACGAGAGCGGGGCCGGTATTACTGTCGACTGCCCAAAGTGCAACAAGCCGGCGTATGTTCCGTCCAAGCAGCCTGTCCAGCCGTCCGTGCCTCCAGACCCGCCGACGCGAGTTGTGCCGAAAAAGCCACTGAGCCGGGTGACAAGTTCGCCAGCAGGTTCGCCTCGCCCGAAGGCTCCGGTAGTACTCCCCGGTCATGACCTGGCGCTGAGTGCCGGTGAGACAGTCGTGCTGCAAGGGCGTATGCATGACGTCGTCGTGGCGCTGCCCGGGATTCTGTATGTGACTTTTTGCACCTTCGGCTTCATTCTTGCCGGCATAGTCAACTCCGTGGTCCACGCAATCCTTCGAGCAATTGGCGCCGGACAACCGGCGTCGATGCCCTTCGGCTTTGGGTTTCTGGTCATCCTGCCCGAAATTCTCCTCCTCCCGATTTTCGTCATCTTGACGATCTTCGTGTGGCTCGCCCGGTCTCACGCGCTCGTTACACTGACCAACCGTCGATTAATCATCAATCAGGGCGTCCTGAGTAGGACGACTGCAGAGCTTTTGCTGAAGCAAGTGGAGACTGTCGCGATTCGTCTGCCATTACTGGGTAGGATCTTCGGCTACGGGACGGTTGTCGTACGCGGCACGGGCGGCGGTGTGTTCAGTCTCCCTTATATGCAGAACCCCCGGCAGTTGTATGCAGTCCTTCAACGCACGATCGACTCCTCCCGGAAAGGGGTCGCCCCTTAGTATCGCCACAACATGGATGGCTCGCTGACATCGGGCTATGGAACGGTCAAGGTCGGGTCTCTCTTTTCTGCAAATGCATTGCCCGCCACGCTCATCCCTGTCTTCCCGTTCACCCACTGCAAACGCGGTCAGCGCTCTGCAATCCACACATTCGCATTCCCAGCGGAAACCTCGTGTCGCATCGTCCCCCTCAACGATGCAACACGAAGACTTCACCCTCCGCCGTACTCTGTGCTCTCTGCGTCTCTGCGTGAGACATCCGGTCCGTGTCCGTCCTCGCCAACAAACGGAGAACCCCCGTGCGGCAGCTCGCCCCGATTCTTTACCCCGAATCCTTTTCGGGGCCGAGTCGGGGCTGCGTGGAGCCGAAAGCTTCCGAATTGAGGAAGGATCCGCATCCAAAACTCCAGTACTCCCTTACTCCATCACTCCAATCTGAGGACGAGTCCGCCTGTCTCCCGCCACCATTGAAATAACCCCCGCAAACATACTATTCTCCGCGCGGTATGAGTGACGTGCCCAAAGTCGCCTACATCTTCGAACGTTACCCCGTCCTCTCGCAAACGTTCCTCCGCCGCGAAGTCGCCGGCGTGCGCGACCAAGGTGTGCTCGTTCAAATTCACTCGCTGTTCCCTCCAAATCCCGCCGACCTCACCCATCAGGTGGAAGGCGTGCCCGTCGACACCTTCCGCTGGTGGGAAGCCGCCACGCTGATCGTCGCCCTTCCCCGCGAACTCTTCCGCGACCCCGCCCTCCTCCGCGACGGTTGGCGCCTCTATCGCCGCTACCGACCCACCAACTCCGAGAATTTCTGGTCCACCGTCTGGGCCGCGATCTTTGCCGTCTGCCGCGCCAACCGCATCCGCCGCGAAAAACCCGACATCATCCACGGCGTCTGGGCCACCGCGCCCGCCACCGCCGCCGCGATCCTCGGCCGACTCTGCAACGTCCCCTTCAGCTTCGGCGGACACGCTTACGACATTTATCGTCACGGCGGCGACGCGTTCCTCGAACCAAAACTGCGCGCGGCAAGCTTCGTTCACACCACCACCGACGCCGGCGCGAAATACCTCCGCGACCGCGCCAACGGTGCGCCCGTGAAAATCGTCCTTGCCCGGCGCGGCCTCGATCAGCTTCCGCCAAAACCCGTCCGCGATACGACCACGCGACCGGTTCGCCTCCTGTCCGTCGGTCGTCTCGTCCCGAAGAAAGGCCACATCCATCAACTCGCCGCCTGCGCCCTCTTGAAATCCTGGGGCATCCCCTTCGAGGCTCGCATCGTCGGCGACGGGCCACTTCGTGGCGATCTAGAGCGCCAGATCGTGCGCGACGGGTTGCAAGACTGTGTTTCTCTCACCGGCCCGCTCGCGCCGCCGCAGGTCGACGAACAATATCTCTGGGCCGACATCTTCTGGCACACGGGCGTGATCGATGCCGAGGGCGACCGCGACGGCATTCCCAATGTCATCCCCGAAGCGTTCGCCCGTTGCCTGCCCGTCATCTCCAGCCGCACCGCCGGCCCGATGGAAGCCGTCATTCACGAGGTCACGGGACTGCTCGCGGACCCGTCCAACGCTGCCGAACTGGCCGGCGCCGTGAAACGCCTCGCCGAGGACCCGAAGTTGCGCCAGCAACTCGGCGAAAACGGCCGCCATTGGGTCGAAGAAAATTTCCTCATCTCCCACAACGCCGCCATCCTCGCCCGCGCCTTCCGCGACGCTCGCCGATAACGAACGCATCACCCTGATCGCGCTCGCCGACAATGAGCGCGTCGCCCCAACCGCCGGAACTGTACGGTAACAAACTAGACTCGCTCCGGGGCGACCCGGCTGATTCATGAAATCCCCCATAGGGTGAACACCCCATAGCATCCGCACACTCTGCCTGCTTAATTGTCCCAGGAACCGAACATGAAAGATCCCGTCTATAAACTCATCGAACTCACCGGTACCTCCACCACATCCATCGAGGACGCCGTTGCCAACGCCATCAAACGTGCCCACAAAACCATCAAAAACCCGTGCTGGTTTCAGGTGATCGAAACGCGCGGCAACATCGCCAAGGGCAATGTGCATCACTGGCAGGTGACCATCAAAGTTGGCTTTGCCGTGAACGAGTGAGTGCCATCGACGTGAAACCCTCAGGTTAATCGTAAGGAAGACTATGATGAAAGAAAATACGACAACCGGTTTGAATATCACTCGCGAACAGATGATCCAACTGCTGAACGTGGATCTGGCGGGGGAATACCAGTCAATCATCGCGTATACCGTGTACAGCCAGGTGCTAAAGGGTGCCGAGTACACAGACATTGCACGGGAATTGGAAGCGCATGCCGGGGAAGAACTGGCGCATGCCATAAAAATCGCCAAACAGATCGATTATCTGGGGGGCATGCCGGGTGTCATGCCCAAGCCAGTCAAAACTTCAAGTGACCCGGTCGAAATGTTGCGCGCGGATCTGGAAAACGAGCGGGAAACGGTAGCGCGGTATCGCGAACGCATCCGCCAGGCAGAGGCCATGGGGGAATTTGCGCTCAGCGAGACGTTGCGCGCCATTATCGTGCAGGAACAGGAACACGAAATCGACCTGGCGGCGGCGCTGGACATTGACGTGCCCCGCCCGAAATAAGCCTTGGGACAAAATAATCGTCGACATCAGGAAACGCCCGCCAATGCCACAAGGTGATAAATCCAGCTACACGGACAAACAGAAGCGTCAGGCGGCTCACATCGAAGCCGGTTACAAACAGAGGGGGCTCAGAACGAAGACCGCGGAAGCACGGGCTTGGGCCACCGTAAACAAACTCACCGGCGGCGGCAAACAGAGCGGCTCCGGCCGGAAGAAAAGCTAGATGGAAGTATGCCCGCCTTAACCACCAAACAAGTCCGCCTTCACTTGAAAGCCGTCCCGAATTGGTCGAAGCGCGCTCACACAATTCTTCGGACATTTAAGTTTGATGGATTCTCCAAGAGCATCGAGTTTGTCAACCGGGTCGCCAGGAAAGCTCAAAAGGCCGATCACCATCCGGATATTGATATTCGTTTCAACAAGGTGACGTTGGCGCTTACCACGCATGATGAAGGAGGGATTACCGAAAAGGATTTCTCCCTTGCCCGGCAGTGCGATGAGGTCCTCTCCAGGTTTTTTGCGTCGTGATCAACGCGGTCTCCAAACCAAAACCAACAGCAAACCAAGCGAGTTAAGGAATGCGGGCAAGATGGTGGTGAGGGTGACCTGATCAAGGTGATCATCGAAGTGGAGTGACAACTGCGACGACATTATTCGGTTCCCGCACAACGACATTGAAAGAGAACAAAATCATGAGCTACAAAAGCGTCAATCCCTATAACGGCAAAATCCTGAAGACGTTCAAGGAACTCACCGACCAGCAGCTCGAAAAGGCGCTTAAAACCGCCGCGACCTGCTTTGAGACTTGGCGGCACACGACCTACGCCAAGCGAGCGGTCGTGGCCGCAAAAGCCGCCGCCATCATGCGCGCGCGCGTGGACGAGTTCGCTCGCCCGATTACGCTTGAAATGGGCAAGCTCATCGAAGAGGCTCGTGGCGAAGTGGCGCTCAGCGCGGACATCATCGACTACTACGCCAAGAACGCTGAGCGCTTCCTCGCAACCCAACACCTCAAACCGAGCTCGGGCAAAGCACAGGTCGAAAGCACCCCGTTCGGCGTGCTCTTCGGCGTCCAGCCCTGGAACTTTCCCTACTACCAGCTCGCGCGCTTTGCCGCGCCCAATCTGATGGCGGGCAATGTCGTGATGGTGAAACACGCGGGGTGCGTTCCGCAATGCGCCATCGCCTTTGAGAAGCTATGGCGGAAGGCGGGGGCGCCCGCAGGCGCGTATACGAACCTGCTCATCTCGTATGACCAGGTCAACCGCGTGATCGACGATCCCCGGGTCAAGGGTGTGGCGTTGACCGGTAGCGTGGAAGCTGGGAAAAAGGTCGCCGAGAGAGCGGGGCAAAATCTCAAGAAGTCGACGATGGAGCTGGGCGGCAGTGATGCCTTCATCGTGCTTGAGGACGCCGACCTCGACAAGACGGTCAAGTGGGCGGTCTGGGCCAAGATGAATAACATGGGCCAGTGCTGTGTCGCGGGAAAACGATTCATCGTCGCGGAGGCATTGGCGGACCGGTTTCTCGCGAAATTTCAGTCCGCACTGGCGGCGCTAAAGCCGGGCGACCCGATGGACAAGGTGACGACGCTCGGACCTCTGTCCACGGAAGCGGCCCTAGTAAAACTGCTGGGCCAGGTCAAACGCGCCGTCGCCAAGGGCGCCACCTTGCTCATGGGCGGCAAACGCATCAATCGACCGGGTTCTTTCATGCAACCGACGATCCTGACGAACATCAAGCCCGGCAATCCGGCCTTTCGGGAGGAATTCTTTGGGCCGGTCGCGCTCTTCTTCCGGGTCAAGAACGAGGACGAGGCCGTGGCACTCGCCAACGATTCAGACTTCGGTCTGGGTGGCTCGATCTTCACCAAGGATGTGGCGCGCGGCAAACGCGTCGCGAGCCGCATTGACACCGGCATGGTGTTCGTCAATCACCCGACCTGGACGACCGCGGACCTGCCGTTCGGCGGCATCAAGAATTCCGGTTATGGACGTGAACTCTCCAGCTTGGGCATCCAGGAGTTCGTGAACAAAAAGCTGGTTCGCGTGAGTTCCATTGACGCACCAGCATGACAGCGACACCCAGGATCAATTTTGAAGATTTTACTACCATGAACACAAAAAATAGAAAAACAGCGAACACAGAAAAACTCGTTTGGTTTATCACCGGCTGCTCGACCGGTTTCGGCCGCGAGCTTGCCAAATATGTGCTTGAGCGCGGCTACCACACGGTGGTGACCGCCCGCAAACCCGATGAGGTGAAAGATTTGGCAGCCAATCGCGAGGCTTTGGTGCTCAAGCTCGACGTCACGGATCAGGGCCAGATTGACGCGGCCATCAAGGCAGCCGAGAAGAAATTCGGTCGCATTGATGTGCTCGTGAACAACGCGGGCATCGGCTATTTCGCCGCTGTCGAAGAAAGCGAAGAGAAAGAGGTGCGCCGAATGTTCGAGATCAATGTGTTCGGCATGAGCCGGATGATTCAAGCGGCGCTGCCGGGGATGCGTCAGCGGCGCAAAGGATTCATCATCAATATATCTTCACTGGCCGGACTGCGTTCCGCTCCGGCGCTCGGATTTTACAACGCGACCAAGTTTGCCGTCGAAGGTATGTCCGGGGCGCTCCGGCAGGAGGTTGAACCGCTGGGCATCAAAGTAATGGTCGTTGAACCGAGCGGCTTCCGCACCGATTGGGCCGGGCGTTCGGCGAATGAAAGTAAAAAGCAAATTGCCGACTACGCGAAAACGGCGGGCAAGTGGCGCCGTGAACTTCGCACCGACTCGGGCAAGCAACCGGGCGATCCGGTTCGCGCCGCGCAAGCCATCATCCATGCGGTGGAGTCACCGAAACCGCCGCGCCATCTGTTGCTGGGAAACGATTCTTACGAAGGTGCCATGGCCATGCTCGAAGAGTTGCGCAAGGATTTCTCGGCGGTGGAAGCAATTGCGCGCGCGGCCGATTTTCCGAAGAAAAACCAATAAGAAAAAAATGAATCAAACCGCAAACAGAATTTTACATCAGAAAATATGAAGAATTCCCTTCTCGCCCTTGTCATAACCGGCCTCGCGTTCAGCTCGCTGGCGTCCGCCCAGGCAGCCGTAGAAACCTACGACATCGACCCCGTGCATACCTGGGTCGGCTTCACTGTCTCGCACTTCTTCACGAAGGTGCCCGGTTATTTCAGCAAGGTGAAAGGAACCATCGTAGTGGATCGTGACCATCTCGAAAACAGCACGGTCGAGGCCGTCATTGAAACGGACAGTATCACGACGAATACGAAGATGCGTGACGACGATTTACGCTCCACCAATTTCTTTGCCGCCGCCAAATTCCCGGCCATGACCTTCAAGAGTCAGACGTGGAAAAGCACCGGCGGCGACACCTACGCCGTCACGGGCGTTCTCACGATGAAGAGCGTGGCGAAGGAAGTCGTGCTCAAGGTCAAGTCGCTGGGCTTTGGCCCGGGCATGAAGGGGGCCGCGATCTCCGGTTGGGAGGCCTCGATCACGCTGGATCGGCGCGATTTCGACATCGCGGCGGACCAAGGCATGATCGGCAATAGCGTGGATGTCGTCATTCATGTTGAAGCCGACCTGAAAAAGCTTGCGACGGCGACACCGTGATCGCCATGCATTTAAGGAGATACGACTATGGCAGCGAAGAATAAGAAAGCAGCGACAGACTATCCGATCCTACAGGTTCTCGCGGAACGGTGGAGTCCCTACGGCTTCGAAGACCGTCCGGTGCCGGAGGCCGACCTCCGTTCGTTGTTTGAGGCGGCTCGGTGGGCGGCGTCCTCCTACAACGAACAGCCTTGGAACTATCTACTTGCGACCAAGGAAAACTCCCGGGAGTTCGGACGGCTCCTCTCCTGTCTTGTGGAAGCAAACCAAGCGTGGGCCAAGGCCGCGCCGGTGCTTGTCCTGGGTGTCGTCCATTTGCGATTTGCAAAGAACAACCAAGACAATCGGGCCGCCGTTCATGACTTGGGTCTGGCCGCCGGGAATCTGGTGGCGGAGGCAACGGCGCGAGGTCTCTCGGTCCATCAGATGATCGGCATACTCCCCGACAAGGCGCGGGAGATTTACCTGATACCGGAGCATTCCGAGGCGTGGACGGCCATGGCCATCGGATACAAAGCCGACCCGGCCAAACTGCCAGATGCTCTCAAGGAGCGCGACCTGGCGCCCCGGCAGCGAAAGCCCTTGAGTGAATTCGTGTTCACCGGCCAGTGGGGACAACCGTCACCGCTCATGCTGAAACGTGGCACCTGACACCGTGTGCCGGGGCCAACATGATTTCAAATCCGGACACCATGGAAGCGGAGAAGCGTCTGGAACTGCCTAGCAAGGTCCGCACGCGGGAAACGACAAGCTCGTTAAAGTAGCCGTAAGACTGCAACCTCCTTAACTTCGTGTTGCGGGCATTGGCGTCGCCCCTGTTCTACTTGCGCGCGTCGATCGGGGGCGAAGGAGCGGGTTCGACGAGGATGGGCCGGATTCATGGGGTGAATACCCCATACCGCGCACGCAGCCAGTCGCGTACCTTTTTTGCTGCAACGTCTAAAGCAAATTTTAACCCGAAAGACACTTATGAATACGGAATCAATGCACGCGGGGGAACAAGACAAGATACGGTCTCCCAAACTCATCGCCAACTCAGCTGCAGCCAGACTGGGTATGGCCCTGGCGGTGGGACTTCTTCTCGCGGTTTCCCGTGCAAACGCAGCCGCAACGGTTTCCACGGCGGACCAAAACTTTATACTCGCGGCCGCCCAGGGCGGCATGACCGAGGTGAAGCTGGGCGAACTGGCTTCCACAAATGGGAAGCGCGACGATGTGAAGGAGTTCGGTCAGTTGATGGTAAAGGACCATACGGCCATCAATAACGACCTGAAAGCAGTGGCCGCGCAAAAGGGCGTGATTCTGCCCGACAGCCTGGATGCAAAACATCAGGGGATCGTGGATAAAATGACGGCCCTGACGGGTTCGGAATTCGACAATGCCTACATCGCCGATATGATAAAGGACCACAAAGCGGATGCCAAAGCATTCAAAGGCGAATCTGCCGCAACGCAAGACGCGGAGATCAAAATCTTCCTGGAAAAATCCATTCCAGTTGTCGAGGCGCATTTGAAACACGTCATGGCCATGCCCAAATAACGGTCTCCCATGGCGATCGCGTGGAGCGCGTCCTTGGTTGCAAAAGTCATATCGGGGCAGGAGTTTCTGAAAGAGAAAAAGGTCACTGTTCCGAACAGCGCAGAATCCAATCCAAAACCATGAAGACCTTTCCAATCGTCATCTTGGGCGGAGGCGTGGTTGCCGGATATGCCGCCAAAGAGTTCGTCGCCCAGTCCGGCAAACCGGGAGATCTGGCAATCGTCGGGGCAGAAAATGCGCTGCCCTATGACCGCCCTCCTCTGTCGAAGGGTTTTCTGGCCGGCAAGGAGCAAGCCAGCGACATTCAGATTTCTGACGCCGCCTTTTATCGCAAATATGGCATCGCCGTTTACCGCAACTTCCCGGTGAGGAAAGTAGATTTTCGACGACGCCGACTCCAAAACGCTTCAGGCAACGTCATTGGCTTTGATCGATTGCTCATCGCCACGGGTTCGACGGTTCGACGGTTACAGGTGCCAGGAGCCAATCGATCGGAGGTCTTCTATCTGCGGCAGATGAAGGATTCGCAGGCCATCCAGGCGCAGATGAAACGCGGAAGGCGGGCCGTGGTGATCGGATCGGGTTTTATTGGAATGGAGGTTGCCTCCGTTCTGGCAAGTCACGGAGTGCGCACGACCATGGTCTTTCCCGACGATCGTGTTTGGAAACGGCTGTTCACACCGCCCGTTTCAGCGTTTTTTGAGCGTCAGTTTACCGGGCATGGTATCACCTTTATAAAAAGCGACACGGTGGTTGCCTTGACGCATAAGAATCACGGGTGCCAGGTCGTATTGGCATCAGGAAATAGAGTGCCAACGGACTTTGTCGTGGCGGGGATTGGAGTGAGCCCGACCGTGGAACTGTTTCAACGGTCAGCGCTGGACTCAAGCGACGGCATCAAGGTCAATGAATTCCTTGAGACCAGCGTGCCTGAGGTATGGGCCGCTGGCGATATCGCCAACTACCCCGATCAGGTTTTCCATCGCCGCAAGCGAGTGGAGCACTGGGATAACGCCGTGGAGCAGGGGCGGGTGGCGATGCGTAACATGATGGGACATTTCCAGCCATTCATCCACGTTCCTTATTTCTTCTCGGATGTTTTTGACCTCTCTTATGAATTTTGGGGCGATGCGGATGGCCACGACCAGGTCGTTTATCGGGGCAATATGAAGCAAAAGCAACTCAGCGTCTGGTGGCTTAAAAAGCAAACGCTTTGCGCCGCGTTGATCATGAGCCGTCCGGAGGAAGAACGAGTAGTCGCCCCTCGCTGGATTTTGCGACGCCCACACTTGGACCCGAAGGCGCTTCAAAACACCCGCAACCTAAAGTCACTGGATATCACCTTCGGTCGCCAGAATTAGTTCCAATTCTCAACAATCGGGGTCAGACCGATAACCATCACGAATGCACTTCCGGCAGAAGTCGTGTTCACGTATACGCCGCTCATCTCTCCCGCAACGCCGCCATCCTCGCCCGCGCCTTCCGCGAAGTCTGCCGACAATAACCGCGCTCCGCCGCTCCTGTTGTGAATCCGTAAAGGCCTGAACACGGTTTACGAAAATGCTCCCATCTTGAGCCAGCCTTGCAGAGCCCAAAATTGCTGGACAGGAGGATTGACTTGGTGGTAAACTTTATCCTTCGGTGAGGGAGAGGCAGCCGCGACGCTCGCCAGCCCAGTTTCGGGTTCCAGTCGGGGCAAGAATGGACTCAAACCATAGCTCCGTCATCACGAGCGTGTCCGGTACCGTACGCTTCGCTGACCCCTGCAGCCTCTCACCCGACCCAAGCTCGCGACGAGTGCGTCGTCAGCGCTCGTTACCCAGTAGTCCATCCACGCAATTCAACAGCGTGCCTTTCGCATGCAAGAAGAACACCATCATGAAGAAACTGCTCGTTTCACTCATTGCCGTCGGCTGCCTGCAATTCATCTTATCCTCGTACGCCCAAGTACCGGGCCTCATCAACTACCAGGGCCGCATCGTGGACAACGGCACGAACTTCGACGGCACGGGCCAATTCGAGTTTGCCCTGATCAGCGGCGATGGCACGACCAACTACTGGAGCAACGACGGTACAGCGGCTGGCCAACCCGCCCTCGCGGTCTCGCTCACCGTGACCAAAGGGCTGTATTCGGTGCTGTTGGGCGATACGACGATTTCCAACATGACGGTGGCTGTCCCGGCGACGGTATTCGCCAACTCCAACGTGCTCCTGCGGGTCTGGTTCAACGACGGCGTGACCGGCTTCCAGCAACTCAGCCCCGACCAGCGCATCGCCGCCGTCGGCTATGCCCTGATGGCTGCTAACGTGCCGGATGGCAGCATCACCTCCAACAAAATCGCGGCGGGAGCCGTGGGTTCATCCGCTCTGGCCGTGGGCCTGATGACCGCAGCCGACATCAGCAACAACTTCGTCACGGCCTCACAGGGACTGACTGCCAGCAATCTGGCGGCGTCGGCAGCGAGCACCAACTTTGTCGCCGCAATTGTGGCCGGGGCGACGAACCAACTGCTCACTGCGGTTCCATTGAGGGACAATCAATATGCGGCGTGGCAGTCGCTGCTCGGTCGGCTCCCCGTCATTCCGCCGGGAATTACCGTGGCGCATGCG
>Ga0224558_1002340_pt1 | contig 17605 bp, 18 predicted proteins | sample 714S32024metaG_FD_180682 | JGI IMG/M metagenome (GOLD analysis project Ga0224558, IMG submission 180682) | Peat soil microbial communities from Stordalen Mire, Sweden - 717 S3 20-24 | ecosystem: Environmental > Terrestrial > Soil > Wetlands > Peat | place: Sweden: Norrbotten County, Stordalen...
TTGCGGGAGCCGGCTTCACTGCCCTACGAGCTGGCACGGCGCTGGCCCGCTCGCCCTGGCCTAAATTCCACGGCAACGCGCGGAATACCGGCAACGTCCAGGATATGACTCCCTAGCGGGAGAAATTCCGGAACGCTGCCGTTCTGCCTTTTATGCCGCCCACGCCTGCCCGACAAGAAGTTCATGGCGGGACGCGCGGCTCTTGCGTCAATTCCGACCCGGAGCTTTGCTATGTCATCGGGTCCGGGCCGGCGGGAGTAGCTTGCGCGAAGGCCTTGCTGGACGCCGGGCGGCAGGTTCGGATGCTGGATGCCGGGCTGACCCTGGAGCCGGACCGAGTGAGTCTGGTCGAGAAGCTCAAGCGCAGCGGGCCGGAGGAATGGGCGCCGGCTGACCTGGCCGCTTACCAGGCGGGGATGAATCCCGACGTGGGCGGTGTGCCGCTCAAGCTGGTCTATGGCTCGGACTTCGCTTATCGCGAGGCGGACGAGCACCTGGGCGTTCATTACGATAATGTTGGCCTGCGTCCATCCCTGGCCAAAGGCGGCCTGAGCAATGTCTGGGCGCGGCTATGCTGCCCTTCCTGGACGGCGATTTAGATGAGTGGCCGTTTAAGCTCTCCGCATTGGCGCCACATTACGCTGCGGTGCTCGAACTCACGGGACTCGCGGGCCGCCACGACGACCTGGAAGCGCTCTTCCCGCTCTACACTGACAAGTTAACCGAGCTGCGTCCCAGCCGGCAGAGCCAGCAAATTCTCGAGAGAATGGAGCGCAACCGCAAGGCCCTGGGCCGGGCTGGCATCCGCTTCGGGCGATCACGTTTGGCGGTGCAAGGGAACCTGCCCTCGGTGCCAGGCGGCTGTGCTTATTGCAGGCTTTGCATGTACGGCTGCCCCTATGGCTACATCTACACTTCGGCGGATACGGTGGCGCAGATGCTCGGCAACCCCAATTTCAGCTATCAGGCCGGAGTGATCATAGACCAGGTCCGCGAATCCGCTCAGGGGGCCGAGGTGCTGGGCTACGATCGAGCGACTCACCGGCCAATGGCCTGGCAGGGCAGCCGGGCCTTTCTCGCCGCCGGCGCCATTGCAACCACCCGGATCCTGCTCCGTTCCCTGGCCGCCTATGAACAGACGGTCTGGCTCAAGGATAGCCAGTATTTCCTGGTGCCCCTCGTCCTTCTCCGAAGGGTGAGAGGCGCCACTAGCGAATGGCTGCACGCTCTAAGCCAGGTCTTCCTCGAAGTATCCGATCCACGCGGGCGGGACACGACCGCGCATGTCCAGATTTACTCGAACAACGACCTGATCAGCCAGGCGGTGGCCGGGACCTTTGGCCCGTTGCAGCGGCCGCTTGGGTTTCTGGTTCGGGATTTCCAGGAGCGTCTGCTGGTGGCACAAGGGTTCATCCACTCACGCCACAGTTCCCGCATTGCAGTCTGCCTGAAGGAAGATCGGGGCACCGGGCAAGAGCGCCTGGAACTCCGCGCGGAGTTGAATCCTGGGGCGCGGGGGCGAGTGCGAAAGCTGGTGTTCCGACTCTGCAAACAGGCCCGGCGGATCGGGGCGATGCCGTTGCCACTGATGCTCAAGATCGCCGAACCCGGTCGCAGCTTCCATAGCGGCGGCAGCTTTCCCATGAGCACTGAGCCCCGGGGTTTCCAAACCGACCTGCTCGGGCGGTTACCCGGCTGGAAGAGAGTCCACGCGGTGGACGCCACCGTGTTCCCCAGCATTCCCGCGACGACGATCACCTTCTCGGCCATGGCGAACGCACGCCGGATCGGCTGGGAAGCTGCGCGGCTGGAGCCGTGAAGCTGCCTAACTTGCTGCATTTCTGCTGCTTCCGCCCGCCTCTGCCTCTTAATGGGTCCGCCAGGACGGACGCTGTATAGCCGGTGGCACCACGGAGGAGCCTCGGCGTGTCTCCCCATGAAGTGCGCCTAACATTCTGCGGTTGAGCTGCTTGCGGTTCAGTCTCTGGTTCTTCGCCGTTTTAGGTGGAATGGGCGGAGTAGCGTTACCTACCGCCCGCGCATCCCTCCATAGCCTCCCCGGAGCCTCGCCGTAGTACCTCTGTCCCCGGGACAGAGGTACTACGGCGAGGCTCCGGGGAGGCTACGGCGCGGCCCGCGGGAGAGGATCGTGCCATCGCAGGCGAAGGTGACCACACCACCCCCTGCCATAGCCGCCCGCACGTCCGCCTCCGTGCAATTCGTCACCACGCCCCCGGCCCAACCGACCCAGGGGATGAGCAAGATGGCTGCCGCGAGTGTGGCCAATGACACAACGAACCAGTGAACCGTTAAAATCGGCCTCGAGCCTCGGAGAGGCTTCGACGGACGCTCTTTGTAGTCGCTCTTAGTTCTCACTGGAATCCTTTGGTAAGTCAGAGGTGCTTGGTTCAGTTCAAGGTGATGGAACAAGCCGGTAGAGCCGTTGCGGTTGCCCCCACGCGGAGGTGTCGAAATAGAGCTGCGACGTGTTGGTCAGCGTCACCGTGTTCAGCGTGACCCAGGCGTCTATCGGGCCAAACCGGTTGATGCAATCCACCCACACCGAGCGGCCAATGCTGCCCGTCAACGTGATCGCCGGAACTAAGTGCAGGTCCAGAGACGGAATCACGCTTGGCGCTCCCGTCTGCCATGCCCGGTAGAACCGCTGCGGCGGAATTGGCAGGGTAAGATCGAAGTAATACTGCGGCGTGCCGCTCAGGTTGACGGAGCCGAGCGCGCTCCAAAACGGCATGGCGCTTAAGGCGTTGGCGTAGTCCACATTCACGAGACTCCCGTCTTCGCCGGTCACCTCGACACCCGGGACCGGTCGCCGCTCAACCGCTGGAATGACGTTGACCGCGACCGGCGCGCTGGACAAGGTGCCGAATGAATTACTCAGGACCACAGAATAAGTGCCGGACTCCGAAGATAGGATATTGGTCATTACCAGGTTGGAGCTTGTGCAACTGGGGATATTGGTCCCGTCGAAGTACCAATGATAGGTAGGTGGTGGGTAGCCAGCACCGCGTGCTGTGAGATACACAGTGGCGCCTGCCTCCGCGGTCTGGGTCAAGAGCGGTGCGGCCAGGGACGGCGCCATGGCCAGACTGAAAACCGCCCCACAATTAAGCCCCCCACCTGAAGACGTGGTCCCATACAGCGTGCTGCCCGCCAACACCAGACCTCCCGGCCCCGCTCCGTCCCCGCCGCTGAAGCTCTTGAGCGCCGCATACCCTGACCCGTCCGTGTTTACATTAAAGACAATGCCACGATCCGAACTGCCGCCAGCAATCGTCGTTCCGTAAAGCGCGCCGCCCACTAGGACTAAGTCACCTGCCGGGATCCTCCCGTCGCTGAAGCTGTTGACCACCGCGTAGCCCGACCCGTCCGTGTTCAATCTGAAGACTACGCCACGATCTTGGGTACCGCCACCAGCGGCAGTTCCAAAGAGAGTGGTGCCCGCCAGGACCAAGGTCGAATACGGACTCGCGCCATCGCTGCCGGTGAAGCTCTTGAGCACTGAGTAGCCCGACCCGTCCGTGTTCAGCTTGAAGACCACGCCACAATCCGAACCACCACCGGCAACCGTCGTCCCATAGAGCGTGTTACCCGCCAAAACCAGGCCCGCCCACGGTAACCTGCCGTCGGGGCCGGTGAAGTTCTTGAGTACCAAGTAGCCTGACCCGTCGGTATTGATGCGGAAGACCAAGCCATCGTCGGAACTGCCGCCACCATACGTGGTCCCATAGAGCGTATTACCCTCCAACACGAGGGCCGCCGATGGCCCCCGCCCCTCGCTGCCAGCGAAGCTCTTAAGCACAGCGTAGTCCGACCCGTCCGTGTTAACCTTGAACGCCACTCCTTCACCCGGGCCGCCACTTACTGTCGTCCCGAAGAGCGTGTTACTCCCCAAAACCAAATCCCCGTTCGGATTCGCGCCATCGCTGCCGGTGAAGCTCTTGAGCACTGTGTAGCCCGACCCGTCCGTGTTCACCTTAAAGACCACGCCGTAGTCTGAACTGCCGCCATTAGCCGTAGTCCCATAAAGCGTATTGCCCCCCAAGACTGGGCTCGCAGCCGGGCTGATGCCATCGCTGCTGCCGAAGCTCTTGAACACCGCGTAGCCCGACCCGTCCGTGTTCAGCTTGAAGACCACTCCGTGATTCGAACTGCCGCCGGAAGACGTCGTCCCATAGAGCGTGCTGCCCGCCATGACCAACCCGCCAAGCGGACAGCCGCCATCGTCGCCGGTGAACCTCTTGATCACAGCGTAGCCGGAGCCGTTCGTATTGATCGCGAAGACGACACCACAGTTCCCACTACCGCCGTAAGCCGTCGTGCCATAGAGCGTGTTCCCGGCCAACACCAGGCCGTCATTGGGCCACTGACCATCTTCGCCAGGCGACGCCCCACCTCCAATGAAGCTCTTGAGCACTGCGTAGCCAGACCCATCCGTGTTCACCTTGAAGACCACGCCAACACCCGAACTGCCGCCGGAAGACGTCGTCCCATAGAGCGTGCTGCCCCCCAAAACCAGGCCGTCGCACATCCCAGCCCCGTCGCTACCGGTGAACCTCTTAAGGACCGCGTAGCCCGAGCCGTCCGTGTTCATTTTGAAGACCACGCCAGCCCCATTGGGATAATTGGTGGGATCCGACGTGCCGCCATCGGACGTCGTCCCATAGAGCGTGCTGCCTGCCAGGACCAGACCCCCCCCCGGGTTCCAGCCATCGTCCCCGAGGAAGTTCTTGAGCACCGCATAGTCTCCGCCGTCCGTGTTCACCTTGAAGACGACGCCCCGCCCCGAGCTGCCGCCACCAGCCGTCCCATAAAGCGTGCTGCCCGTCAGGACCAGACTCCCGTTAGGCCATCCCCCGTCGTTGCCGCTGAACCGCTTCAGCACTGTGTACCCGGAACCGTCCGTGTTCACCTTGAAGACAACGCCATAACCCGAAGCATTGCCTTCTCCCGTAATGCCGCCATTTCCCGTCGTCCCATAGAGCGTGGTGCCCGTCAATACCAGGCTGCCGCTCGGACCAGCGCCCTCCACCGAGTTCGTGAACGCCTTCAGCACACTGAATCCCGTGCCGTCGCGGTTCAGTTTGAACACCGTCCCCGCGAGGGACCCTTCCCCGCTGAAGGTGGTGCCGTACAATACGCCATCCGACCCTTGGACCAAGGGTCCAGCGGGCTGGTAGCCGGTCGCGTTAGTTACCACGCCAAAACTCTTGAGCAGCCTGTAGTCTTGGGCGGGCGCAATTGAGGCCAGCGTCAGCGCCAGGCCAAGCAGCCGCAGTAGCAATAGCCTGTCCGCCCGCGCGGGCAGACGCCAATTGAAGCTGCTAGCTAGGTGGTTTGTGGAGTTAGGTTTAGCATTCATAGAAGACTCCTTTCTGTCATTTCCTGTTGTGATTGTCGGGTGAGCCAGTCCCGGCGCTCCTTCGAGATTATGGAAACCCTGTGGCGTGTTTGGGACAAATCCAAAACTGTCTCAGACGCGTCGTTCCGACCGTCGTTGTTGGAACACGACTCCACCGCTCCAAACACCTTCACCTGCAAGGCTCGCGCCCGCTGCGAATGCGTGCCGTGCGCAGACCGGTTGCACCTGTACATTAGTATGATGGAAATAGCTGTCAACACCAAATTCTATGAGCTTATTCCATGCTTTCCAGACGCCACGCTTATTCCCCTGTGACTTGAAATGGGCTGGCCAGCGGGCGAGCATGGGCTCATGTCTCGACAGTGTCCATTTGCCCGGACCTTGGAGTCAGCGCTTTCGCCTGTTGGTCCCGAGCCTCGTCCCGCTCAAGAAGTACAACACGCAGGTGATCCTGTGCGGCCACGGGCATGCCAATCGCGATCTTGTCTTTGAAGGCGTGCCCGGCGTCATGGGCCGCCCGAACCTGCGCGTCCGGGCGCCCGTGGGCAGGTTCAACCTGGTCGAAGTCAAGGAGGGCAAGCTGACCGTTTCCGAACGGGCCACCGGGCAGCAGACGAAGCCCGCGTGGACCTCGGTCGTCCTGCAGAGGCACGATTATGCCAGCGAAACGAACCGTTACCCACGCCCGGATTTCTCGGTCAACTCGCGCTATCCCGGCGTCAAGTCGCTGTGGACCTAACCACAGATTTCGACGGCAAGGTGGCGTTAGTTGAAGCTAAGCCGTAGGAGCCGGGTCGGAAGCGCGGAGCTTGCGCTTCTGCTGTCGGCTTCCTAAGATTGGACTCAGACGAATTATGAATTTCAAGCTGCTGCTCAAAATGGTCTTCCTGGTCGCGGTCTTACTGCTCCTGGTGATCATGGGCATGAACAATCGGCAAGCGGTCGGGCTGTTGCTGCCGCCGATCTTGACCAAGGGTTTGAGGCTACCCGCCGCGATCATGTATTTTGGCTTCTTTGCCGTGGGCGTCTTGAGCGGCACTCTTCTGAATGCCGGCAAGAAGGGCCCGAGCAGCGCCAAGAGCAAACCTCAGAAATAATCACTGGGCCTGATCGGCTCTGCTGGGGAGTTTGGGCTTGGAACGCCGCCTCGGGGCGTATTAGGGGCCCCGGATGCCTGTGCTGTCCTCCTGCCCCTGAGAGTCATTTGTAACCTGGAAAACCTGCCCGGGGGTCAAGAACCACCCTCGCCCCATAAAAGCGGCTCCTGAGGGCGCCAGGCGCGAATTTGGGCCGGTTCTATCTGGTCCAACACCTAAACTCAGCCGTGGCAGGTCACAGGGACGCGAATTGACAGGAGCGCAACCCCGCCATCCGCGGGAGAGGCTGGTTCGGTCGGTCGGCGCCCCGGAGGGGGGCAGCAGGAGTATACCCCAGCAAGGCCGCCGCGGCCGCTGCCCTGGGTAACACCCCCCAACATCAGCCCCTCTCGGGGCAAATCTCCGGTCTGACCCCTTCCCGCACCATGTGTTTCAAAACCCTGGGCAATTGTCCGTGATCTTTGAAGGCACGGTTTCGGGCACGCGATAACTGGCTCTTAATAACCGGATGAGATTCTGCCTCGATAGTCGAGATGATGAGGTTACGGGCGTCTGCATCATTTGGTTCGGGGCTGGCATACAGGAGCTTCAGCAAATCGCTGACGGTCTTCTGCACCGCCCACGTATCGCGTCCACTGAGGGCACCCCCGAAGAACACCCGGCCTTGGAGCGCCGATAACCGGCTTTGCTTGCGCAGATGCGTCCAGCATTCCGACAGGAAATCGCTGACCAGGCCGAAGTGGTTGGTGAACAGTTGCGCCGACACCTTCGGCACATCCCAGCCGGGCAGATACGAATGGATGCGGTCTTGGAACGCGGTGTCATCGCGCATCTCAGGCGGCAGCGGGCCAAACAAGTGCCCAATCCTTTGCTGGTGCTGTACGTCCACGTCAAAGTTGCCGACCATCACTACGCAGCCATCGGCCCGGATGTTTTCCTTTCCCCGGCTAAATTCGCCGGACTCCATGTAGCCCTTCATGATGTTGACACCGTCCTTCTGATCGAAGGAGACGCCGGAGATTTCGTCGAAGCAGACCACGTCGTATTGACAGACTAGGCCGCGCTGTCCGTTGGCCATGTTGACGAACATCCGAGCCACGGTGGTCTTGCCGCCTGATACCAAGTGGGCGTAAGGCGACACCTGCTGGAACAGGTGGCTCTTGCCGGTGCCACGCGGTCCCAGCTCGACCATGTTGTAGTTGCGTTCCACGAACGGCACCATCCGCAGCAGCACCACGTCAATCATGCGCGGCGTCAGGGCCTCCGGCTCAAGCCCGATGCTGCGGACCAGAAACTTCTTCCATTCTTCCAGGTTGAACATCTCGCGCCCGCGCACCAGCGCCTCCAGGGCATCGCGCCTGGAGAGCTGGATTTCGCGGATGGACTCCACGCCAAAGGGCCGACCCGATTGTTCCTCGGCAATCGTGGCGTCGTAGCTCACTTCGACCTCGGCGTAGAAGCCCCCGGTTAGCATCCGGTCGTGCTGCTGGACCAATGCGGGTGTGATCCGCACATCTCGCAGCCTCAAGCTTGGCAGCTCCGCGATGTAGGAGTCCGTCTTGGCGTCCAGCCGGGCGGTGATGATGTCGATGATGCGAATGGACCCGGTTTCCCTGGCCTTGGACTTGAAAAACTCTTCCTCGCCGGGCCGCACGGTGCGGTCGGCCAACTGGCGCTGGACGACCTGGATGCCTTCTTCGATCTCCTTGTCATCGGTCGAGGAGCAGTATCGGCCCAGCAGAAATTCCGCGACGTAGGTCGGCACGGGATACTGGCCCTTGAACTTCCTGACCAAATCCTTCCGCACCACGTAGCCCTCAAATGCTTTGGCCGCTATTTTGTCGATCGCATCAAGTTCCATAGAATTGCTCCTATTCTCCAATCACGGTTGGGAGTTTCGTGACCACGTTGCCGCTAGCGTCGATCAGCACCACGAACGCCTTCTTGCCGCCCAGCCGGTCGTCAGACACAAGCAGCGAGGTCTGGGCGTCGCCCTCGATTTCCTTGGGCTTGCTGACCAGCGAGGTCTTGGCATCGGCGATACTCTCCCGGATGGCCGATCTTCTTGTCGTCGAGCGGCTGGCAGCCGCGCTCCTCCAGGAGTTGCCGGAACCGGTCGCTGGTAACATCTTTGCCGCTACGGGAAATCTTCGGCCTAAACTCCTGGCAGGCTTCGTCGCCGCTGAACAGGTCAGTGATGGGCGAGCAGGCGGGCTTGGCCGTGGGCGTTACGGTTGGCAGCGCGGTCCAGCGCCAGCTCAACTCCGGCTGAAGCCCTCGTTCTGCAAGCTTCTGCTTCAGCTTATGCGCCACGTCATACCGCAAACCGTCCGCGAACAAGATAACGGTGCCCTTAGCCGTTTCAGACAAACTGGCTGGTGCAGTCGAGCGGATTGCCGCGTAGTTGTTCTTTACCAGCTTTTGGAAAGCCAGGGCCGCAGCCTCAAGTCACGGCAGGTAGATGGCCCGGACCACCGCCTGCACGGCTTCGGTATCCTCGCGCTTATCCACCATGCTCAAGGCATCCAACGCGGCAGCATCCGCCGTCCACCCGCCGCCAACATGAGCTGCAACCAGGTCATCGAGCGATCCGCCCGCCACGGGCTTGGCGCAGATTTCCGCCAAGGTCGAAAGATGTTTGAGCGCCACGGCCAACGGAGCCATATCAAGGTCGGCCCAGACCCAGCTCCGGCGCTTGCCGTGGACGTGCTCCAAGTCCTTCACCTTCGCGATGGCGACCGGCGCGGACTTGCCATCACAAGCTTTCAGCGCGATCCGTAGCGCGGCCTCGTGCGTCTCGTTGGTCTGCGGCCAGACCTCATCGCTTTCTTTCAGGAACAAGTCACCGTTGTCCTGGGGCTTGGCCTTTTTCAACCAGCCCGGCAGGTTCGGGTAACGTCGAGGCGCTTCCCGGAACCGGTCCCACACCTGTTGCCAGCCGCCCTGGCGTGACCCCATCAGCTCAGCGGCCCGGAGCGGACCATCTTTGGCTGGGTGGAATCCAAACTTGTCCTTGCAGGAATGACAAAACGCCTGCCACTGCTCGGCACTCATCTTGTCCTGGGCAGCCTTCGGGTCGTTCAGCCAGGCCAGAATCTCGCGCACCGGATCGGGCGACAGCAGCGCGTGAAAATCCTGAGCTTCGAGCCGGTGCCCAGCCAGGTCGCGCACGTCGGTTTCAGCCAGCTTGACCAGCGCCGTGTTCATTGCCTCCAACGTCGCCATATCCCGCGCCACATCCAGGCCCAGCCCGCCATCGGACGATTGCAGGAACGCGAGCACGGTCCAGTCCTTGTGGTTCACCTGCGATCAGAACGCACCCCGGTATTGCAGCTCAGCCAGAGGCATCAACGGTGCCGGGCATTCCGCTACCGCACGAAGTTCCTGGCGGCTGACGCCGGGAAGGTAAATAACCGGGATGTCTTTCTCCGTCCATTTGGCCTCCGGCAGGCTGCGGGCGATCATGCACCTGAGCCATACGCCTGGTCCGGTCCTCGTTCCCACGTCATACGCGCCCAGGGTAAGCAAGTGCGCCAGGCGTTCACGCAACACCGGCATCAGCGGTTCCCACTGTCGTTCTTTGTCCGGCCACAGGATGACCGCAGGCGGAACCTGGTCGTCCCGGTTGTATTCACCGGCACGGCTGAGCGACTGGATGAGCGCATCGAGAACAGTCATTGCAGCGTCTCCCTGATCTGGCCCAACTGCGACAACGATACGCACTCGATCTTCTCATCCATCGGGTAGCCGGTCTGGCCCGGATATACCACCCACAGCCGCTCCAACTTCAAGTCCTGCATCGCAATCCGCATCGACTTCGTGATCGTCGGCGCATCCTGGTATTTGACCTCAAAGCCCCAGCGTTTGCCCTTCGCCATCACCATCAAATCCAGTTCCGCCCGGCTATGCGTGGCCCAGAAGTAGGCGTTGCGCTCCCCCGCCCACGACAGGATTTGCTCGATGACGAATCCTTCCCACGACGCCCCCAGCTTGGGGTGCCCCTGCAACGCCGGAAAATCCGGGATGCCTAGTAGCGAGTGCAGCAGTCCCGAATCGCGCACATAGACCTTCGGCGACTTCACTACCCGCTTGCCCAGGTTCTCGAACCACGGCTGCAACTGCCGCACCACATACGCGCCGCTCAACGCATCCAGATACCGCCGCGCCGCGTGATAGCTGACCCCCAGCGACGCGCCGATCTCCGTCCCGTTCCATATCTGCCCATGATAGTGGGCCAACATCGTCCAGAACCGGTGCAAGGTCGCCGGGGGCACTTGGATGCCCAACATCGGCATGTCCCGTTGCAGGAACGTCTGGATGAAATCCTCCCGCCATTTGACGCTTCGCGGCTCATCCCCCGCCAGGAATGACTTGGGGAACCCGCCGCGCACCCACAGCTCGGTCTGCCGCTCCACTCCCGTCTCGGCCAGGGTGAAGCCGGTCATGTCCACGAAATGCACCCGCCCGGCCAGTGTCTCCGAGGACTTCTTCATCAAGTCGGGCGACGCGCTCCCCAGCAACAGGAACCGGCACGGCACCGGCTGAGGATCCGCCAGCACCCGCAACAGCGGCAGCAGATCGGGCCGTTGATGAATCTCATCCAGCACCACCAGCCCACGCGCCGCTTCCAGCACAGTCTGCGGCTGCGCCAGCCGGGCCAAATCTCGCGGACTCTCCAGGTCGTAGTAACGTATGCGGCTGAGGGACCACGTCTAGTTTCTGCGGTCGGGTTATGAAATTATGGATGCATGTATTCTTCAAAAACTCGATCGGGTCGTCAGCGTTGGACTGCTGAACAGCGGCAACGATTTCTGGTGCGTTTCCACCAAGGTCAATTGACCCAACGGGACTTTGCCACTCGTCACGGTGTCGGGTTGTCCACCCTGAGCAAATGGCTGCGCTTGGAACGTGACACTGTGCCCCCGAAGGTGAAGTTTCAAGAAGTCCGGCTGCCCAGCCAAGCCTTGCCGGTTGAAGTCGTCAGCCCGCATGGTTGGATCGTGCGACTGCAAAACGGTTCGGATGTTCAGGTGTTGCCCGAACTGTTGCGGGCGCTGCCATGCTGAGCGTTACGAGCGCAACACGGGTGCTGGTCGCCACCACGCCAGTGGATTTACGCGGTAGCTTCAACCGGCTTTATAGCCTGGTTGTGGAGCAACTCAAAGGCGATCCGTTGTCCGGGCACCTATTCGTGTTCACCAATCGGCGACGGAATCGGATCAAAGTGCTTTATTGGGATGGGTCGGGCTTATGGGTTTGTGCCAAACGGCTTGAGCAGGGCCGATTCACCTGGCCGGCGAGCGAACAAGGCCAGATAGATTTGCGGGGCGAGGAGTTCAGCGCGTTGATTCACGGGCTGGAAGTGCGATCAAAAAAGAACTGGTATCGGCGTTAACAAAAGTGCTAGTCAAGATTGAACAAATACTTTTTGTTTGCGTCAGAGTAACGTGACCGACACCACGCTGCTCCAAAAGTATGAAGAGATGAATGCGCGTGTCGTTGCGTTGGAGGCTGAGAACCGGCTGCTGCGCCAAAAGCTCGACCAGTATATCCGTCATTACTTCAGCGGTCAGCGCAATGAAGGTCTGGATAAACACCAACTGGAGCTGTTGCTGCAAGGATTGCCCAACGTCATCGTGTTGCCGACGCCGGATCCCAAGCCTGCTCCCACTACACGTTCGGGCACGGCACATCCGGTGCGAAGGATGCTGGCCGAAGACAAGTTGGAGACCCATGAGATCGTGATCGAGCCGGAGGAAGTCAAGGCCCAGCCAGACGGTTGGAAAAAAATCAGCGAGGAACGCACCAGTCAGTTGGATTGGGTCGCGCCAAAAATCATCAAGCGCGTTATCATTCGCCCGCGCTATGTGAAGGCCGAACGCTTCGCCCTGGCACCACTGCCACCGCAACCGATTGAGCAAGGCATGGTCGGACCGGGACTTCTGACGGAGATTGTGATCAATAAATTTGAATATCATCTGCCGCTGTTCCGGCAGGAGAAGATGTTCCGTCAACAATTCGGGGTGGAGATAAGCCGCAAGACTATGGGGTGTTGGGTGGAACAAGCCGCCGAGTTGTTAAAACCGGTGTATCGGGCGATCCGGGAGGATTTGCTTGCTGGCAATTACCTGCAAGCCAACGAAACCCCGATCCGGTATTTGGACCCGGATGTGAAGGGCAAAAGCCAGCAGGGTTACCTTTGGACATACAGCCGACCCGGTGGGGATGTGGTATTTGAATGGCGGGTGAGCCGGTCGCGTGAGGGGCCAGAGGAGTTTTTGAAACACTTCCGAGGCAAACTCCAGACGGATGGATATGCGGCGTATGAATCACTGGCCAAACGGCGTGGTGATCTGACTTTAGTTGGTTGCTGGGCCCATGCGCGTCGAGGTTTTCATGAAGCTTTAGCCGAGACCAAATTGGCGGCGTGGTTTGTACGGCAGATTGGACTGCTTTACGCCGTGGAAAAGAAGTTGCGCGAGCAAAAGGCTGGTCCGGCACTGCGGCAAGCGATGCGGATGTGGCAAAGTCGTCCGGTCCTGGCACGGTTGCACCGGGCCATGGAGTTGGTCCGGCGACGGACTTTACCGCAGGGGTTGCTCGGTCAGGCCATTGATTATGCGTTGAAACGCTGGTCGGCTTTGACGCAGTTCGTGGAGGACGGCGCTTTGGAGATCGACAACAACTTGATCGAGAATGCAATTCGGCCCAGTGCTCTTGGAAAAAAGAACTGGTTGTTCATTGGGCACCCCGAGGCTGGGGAACGTAGTGCGATCATCTACACGTTGCTGGGGAGTTGTCGCCGCCACGGGATCAATCCATTTGACTATCTGAAGGATTTGTTCACGCGCTTGCCTGCGGCCAAAATCACCGTGATCAAGTCCTTCACCCCGGCTGCCTGGGCCAAGGCCAAACGCAAGCCGCTCGCTCAAGCGGCCTGACCGATTCGGTTTTGAATGCCAAGTCGTCACGTGTCCCCTTAGCCGGATACGATATTTCGCCCACAGCCTGCCGCGTCATGGCCAAACGCCTGCGCGACGTTTACGCGTTGCCGGAAAGCGAACCGCTTTGGCGCGCCGGACGCGGCTTCGTCGTCCGCCCTTGATTTGTATAAGACGAGGTGACGAGTCTCATTCTGATCCACTCGCAGGTTTTTAATTAGAGCCTCCTCACGTCGGCTCCTATGTCAGGGAGAATTTGAGAACTGGGCCGTCATCGCCCTCGGTGGCATCCCGAACAAGGTGCAAGTGGCCGACATGGGCGTGGATGGCCGCATCTTCCCCGTCTCCTCCAGCGCCGCGCCGCGCAAGCAGCAGGAAGGCGAACTCGGCCTGAAAGAACGCTGGTATCCCATCCAGGTGAAACAAAAAGACAAGGCCGGCCGCCCGGACATTGACGCCTTCGAGGCCATGATGATGCGCGAACATTGCGAGAAAGGCTTCTTCGTGTCGTTCGATTATTCGGCGAATGCCTTGCAGGAGATTGAATCGTTTTTCAAGCGCAGCCACAAAGTCATCGTCGCCCTGACCGTGCAGGAAATCCTCGACGAGCACATTGCGAAGAAGCTGGTGTGAACCGGCGTTGGCGGGTCACGCCGCGGCTACTGCGACAGCAACCGGTAATACCGCTGCGGTTCGCCAGACCGGGTCGCGTTGGTGAAACTCACGCTGCCTGTGTAATCAAAGCGGTTCGTGTCCAAATGCACCCAGTTCGTCATCGGCAAGGTCAGGTTTGTTGATGTCAGCAGATATACCGGATTATAGGGTATCCCGCTGGCACCATTGATGACGAGGTTGGTTCCGTTCAAAACATTCAGGCCGCCGATCTGTAGCGGGACACCTGTGACAGCCTGCGAGACGGTCCAGTCCGTGCCCGAATCCGAAGTCAGCGCGAAATCGGACACCGGATTTTTATCCGCATCGAGTACCTGCGCGCCCTGCCATTGCAGGTTCAAATTGCCATGGTGGTTGAGGATGGCATAGGTGCCATCTTCCAGCCCGCCGCCGGTGTTTAGCGTCAAATTGAACGCAATGGTGAAAGGCTGGCCATACGTAAAGGTGATGTCCAGATTGTCCAGGTTGTTGGAGGCCGCCAGACCGGCGGCATTCAGGAAGATGCTCGCGACTTGAGGGCTATTGGTGGAATGTGCGTCCACATACCCGGTGATGGGCGCCATGCCGATCAGATCAAAACCGACTTGAGATTCCGAGCGGTCTCCATCCGCATTGCAATTGGCGGACACGTAGGCGGAGAAATGAAGGGTGGGCCTTAGATAGCCCTGTGTTCCGTTCAGGGTCGCATTGCTGATAGTCACCGTATCGTTCCAAGCAGCTTCGAGGCCGACGTAGCCGTCGAAGACCGGTCCCGTTGCCACCCAGTTTTCATCCAAATTAAAGGTCAGGTTCAGGTCACCGTAACTGGCCCTCGTCGCCGCCTGAAGATGTTCGAGCGGGGCGGAATTGGCGAGGGTGGAATCCGTTGAATCTACCACGGCCCATTGGATGTTGGTGGATCCAATGCCGTTGGCGTCACCTTGCACCGCCTGGAGCACCCCATATAGATAGCCGGCGCGGGCTTGATAAACTGTGAGGAGTGCCAAGGCAAAAGCAAATGCGAGAGTGGTTGAAAGTTTTTTCATTTAATCCTTTCTATGGACTGTAGGCTAAACCACCAGCAAGTCAAACCATGCTTTGAATTATTTTATCGCAGCTTCAGCCCGCCCTCTCCTTGAGAATCCGCGCGCCGGGATTGGCATTGATATTTCGCCCACCGCCTGCCGCGTCATGGCCAAACGCCTGCGCGACGTTTGCGGCCTGCCGGAAAGCGAACCGACTGATAGGAATTTGCTTTTTTGGCGCTCGCATGTACTCAGCGCTCCGCGGGTGATGAACGGTTGGGTTACTTCTCAAGCATGCGCCGGGTGACCGCCACCCTCGATTCGACTCCCATCCGTTCGAGGATGTGTTCAACATGCTTGTGAACGGTGCGCGGGCTGATGCCAAGTATAGTGGCGATGTCGGCATTGGTCTTGCCTTCACTGATCCAGCAGGCAACTTCGGTCTGGCGCGGGCTTAAGTTGAGGGCCGCGGAATTTTTGAGCCATGCGCACGAGGGATCGCGCCGGAGACTCAGCACCATCCGTCCTGAACGGCTTGGTGATGGAACCACCCGGATGGACAGTTCTCTATCACCGCGAATAAGCAGCAGTGGTGGGTCCTCTAATTTCAAATTGCCGGGTGGTGCCAGCCGCCGCCGGCTCCAGTTCAGGACGTTCGACGGCAACTGGCCTTGGGGACATGGGCCGATCCATTCCAGCGCGGCGCCGGTGTGGCCAAGAATCTGGCCTTCCCGGCTGACGGTGAGCGTGGCCAGCGAATGTTGGTCCATGGCCAGCACGGTGTCGGTGATGGTCTGGCACATCTGCTCAGCAGCGCGAAGATTCCGCAGCGCGACCACCAACTGGCCGCGAACATGTTCCAGCATGGCGCGGTCGCGTTCGCTGTAGTCACGGGAGTGACGCGAAAGGGCAAAGGCGGTGATTTGGGTGCGTCGGGTTTCCAAAGCGGCGGAAATCTGGTATTCGACTCCCAGGGGACGGTAGACATCGGTGTAAAGTTCCAGTTGATGATACGATTCCCGGGAGAGGAAGTCGGAGATTTTGCGGACCGACAAATCCAGCTTGTTCATCTGCCGGGTGATCACCGGGTGCTGGTGGGCTAGGGCGGCAAACCTGGGAGATAGCGCCGCAAAGATTTCCACCTCCGGCCGTAGCACCGAAAGGGATTTTTGCGGCGACTGCAAATCCACCTCGTTGTAAGAATACCAATCGGAAGAAACTAGGCGCGGAAAGGCCTCCTCAAGCAGCCAGAGCCGGAGGGTGGACAGGTCTTGAAACGAATGCAGTTCGCGGATGCAGCCGAGCAATAAATCGTAATCCAGCGGGCTGAGCCGGAACCTGAATTGCGGGGTGCCGTTTGCTCTCATTTATTCACTCCATCAAAAGATCATATCATAATACGCATTAATGCGTATTGCAATACAACATTTCTTGTCGTATCATAGATACAAGTTTGTCATGGGACCAAACGCAATTTTATCGGAACGCGCATGGTTGCCATGAAACGAGACGACCAAAAAAGTGACCGGTTAATGCTAAAAACACGGTTGATGACAGTGCCCCGTTGCATGAGGAATGCCGGGCAGGGACTGGAATTCATCTGGGGAAATTATCACAACATCTAATATGAAAACTATGACAGCCCTTTGTCTTCCAGTCGCAACCGTGGCGGTTGCATTTGTTTGGAACTAATCCATGAGAAACCATAAAACTCTGCTATTCGCCGGTTGCTTCGCGCTCAACCTCCTTTTGTCGCTTGCCGCTCAGGCACAGACAACCAACATTTGTGACGGCTGCACGATTTCCAGCACCTACACCAACCTCACGGGCAACGTTTACAGCCTCACTGGCACCAACTCCAGTTTGTTGACTGGGGGGAACACGACGTTCGTCAACCTGGGAACGGTGCAACAAACCGGCAGTGGTAGTTTCCTCGTGGGCGGTTTCGGGGTAGACTCCTATTTCCTTAACGAGCCGGGAGCCGCCTACCAGTTTGCGACGGACAACGTCATCGGCAATGACGCTCCTGGAAATTCGAATCCAGTGTTTACGAACCAGGGTCTGGTTTGGAAGAGTGGCGGCACGAACTACTCGGCCATTGGGATCGCCTTCAACAACCGGGGCGGCGTGGTAAAGGTGGACAGCGGCACTTTATACCTCAGTGGCGGCGGCACCAGTTCCAATGGCGTCTTCAATGTCGCCTCAGGCGCGGTGCTGGACCTGACCGGCGGCAACAGTCCAACGTGGTCAGGCGAAATCACGGGCAGCGGGTCTGGAACCGTGTCGCTGGCAACCGGGAGCATTACCGCCAACCCAGGCCTTTCTCTGGATTTCACGAACAGCCTTTTCCAGTGGGACGGAGGCACCTTGCAAGGAGCCATTACTAACATTGGCATTGTTACAATATCCAGCACCAACTCCAGTTTGTTGACTGGGGGGAACACGACGTTCGTCAACCTGGGAACGGTGCAACAAACCGGCAGTGGTAGTTTCCTCGTGGGCGGTTTCGGG
>Ga0224558_1002341_pt1 | contig 17601 bp, 17 predicted proteins | sample 714S32024metaG_FD_180682 | JGI IMG/M metagenome (GOLD analysis project Ga0224558, IMG submission 180682) | Peat soil microbial communities from Stordalen Mire, Sweden - 717 S3 20-24 | ecosystem: Environmental > Terrestrial > Soil > Wetlands > Peat | place: Sweden: Norrbotten County, Stordalen...
GTCCGAGGGCAAGCACAAGAAACAGACCGGCGGCCGCGGACAGTACGGCCATGTTTGGATGACCCTGGAACCCATCCCTGAAGGCGACTTTGAGTTTACAGAGAAGGTTTTTGGCGGAGCGGTCCCCCGGCAGTACTTTCCGGCGGTGGAGAAGGGCGTGCGCGAGGCCATGAGCGAGGGGGTACTGGCCGGCTATCCGGTCACCGGAGTCAGGACAACCCTCTATGACGGGTCCTTCCACCCGGTGGACTCCTCGGAACTGGCCTTCAAGCTGGCCGGCATCCTGAGCTTCAAGAACGGCATGGAAAAGGCGAACCCGGTGCTGCTGGAGCCGATTATGAATGTCGAGGTGACGGTTCCGGAGCAGTTCATGGGTGATATCATGGGGGATTTCAACAGCAGGCGCGGCCGAATCCTGGGGATGGAATCCCGGGATGGCGGCGTTCAGGTAATCAGGGCCACGGCGCCCCTGGTCGAACTGGCCGATTACGCCATCATTCTGAAATCCATCACCCAGGGGCGTGGCTCCTTCAAGATGGTATTTGCCCAGTATGAAGAGGTACCTGCCAGGCTGGCCGAGGAGATCATCGAAAAGCGCAAGGCGGAGCTGGAACGGTAAAGCGCCGCAGCCGAATGGCTGCGGCGCTTTACTTCGAGCCCTGCTTCGGCAGGAACAGGCCGCAGGCCTGGGCGAGGGGGTCGCCCTTTTTTAAAATAATCGCCAGGCCATCCCGGCCCTCGGTTTTCATGACCTCCGCCAGGTGAATCACGTCAGGCACCCGGACCGACAGCGTCCGGTACTTGCGGACTTCAGCAACGCATCCCTGCCGGGTTTCCCTGGCGCCATGGATGGCTATGAAGAAACGGCACTCGTAGCACTGCCTGATGATCACATCCCTGGCCTCGGGAAGTACGAGCCGGTGGCCCTGCCAGAGTTTGTTATCGGGCATAATCTATCATCCCTTCGATCAGGGATGCCGCCCGGCAGATCGTTCTCCTGCCGAACCGGTTGCGCACCAGATCGCAGGCCCGTTCTATCCTTTTTAACCGCTCTCTTTCGCCTAACAGGGCCGGCTGTTCGGTCCGGCAGGGGATGAGGCTGGCCAGGGTCACTCCCACCATCCGCACTGGCCAGTCGGGGCACCAGTGTTCCTCCAGGAGGCCGAGGGCGGCCGCGGAGATCTCCGCGGCCAGGTCGGTGTATTCCGGGATCGTCCGCATCCGGGACAGCCAGCAGAAATCGGGGTCCTTCAGGCACAGGACGATGGTTCTTCCCATGCAGCCCTCGTTGCGGACGCGGTAGGCCACCAGGTCGGACAGCTCCCAGATCACAGCCTTGAGGCTGTCCCCCTTGCAGTCCCGGGGCAGGGTGACTTGGTGGCCCATGCTCTTGACCCGGTCCAGGCTCTCCGGCTCGACCGGGCTGGAATCGGCCCCGTTGGCGCTGAGCCACAGCACCTCTCCGATCACCCCGAACTTGCGCTTCAGGATCTCCACCGGAAACCGGGCCAGGTCTCCGATGGTGAAGATGTTCAGCCTGCGCAGGTGTTGTTCGTAACGGGGGCCTACCCCGAACAGGTCCCGGACCGGCAGCGGCCACAGCAGCGCGGGGACGTCCCGGCGTCCAATCACCGTCAACCCGTCAGGCTTTTGCATGTCCGCACCCATCTTGGCCAGCAGCTTGTTGGGCGCCACCCCCACGCTGCAGGTCAGGCCGACCTCCTGGCGGATCCGCTGCTTCAACTGCCGGGCGATGGCCACCGGCGCCCCGAATAGTTTCTGGCTGCCAGTGACGTCCAGGAAGGCCTCGTCAATGGAGAACGGCTCCACCAGCGGGGTAAAATCGCGCATGATGCGCAGAAACCGGCTGGAGAAGCTGACGTACAGATGATACTGGGACTTGATGAAAAAACCGTGGGGGCAGACCTGCCGGGCATCCCGCAGGATCATGCCGGTCTTAACCCCCTTTCCTTTCGCCTCGTAGCTTGCGGACAGGACGATCCCGCGCCGCTGCTCCGGGTCCCCGATCACCACCACGGGCTGGCCCCGCAGCTCCGGGTCGAGAGCCTGGTGCACACTGGCGAAGAAGGAGTTCATATCCGCTAGAAGAATCGCCCGTTCCATACCATCCACCCAAACATCAGTTTGACTATATTATATGACAAACACGCGTTCTTGACAACAGGAATTAGCTGGAAGGCCCTGGATGATGACGCCTCGGCTGGGTCGCTCATTGATGAAGTTATAGGGCAGATTAAGAGGGATCAACAGAGATCTTAGCTTCATGCAGGAATCCGGAATCGGTTGGAGAAGACTTATGCCACAAACTGTGTGGAGTTGAGTGATTGCCATGCTGATGGATATGACCGTAAAAGAATTCATCGATGAACTCGCTTCGAATTCTCCGGCTTCCGGCGGCGGCAGCGTGGCCGCCCTGTCCGGGGCGCTGGCCGCCGCTCTGGCTTCCATGGTGGCACAACCGGCCATCAATATGATGGGAGCGCCAGAACCCCGGTTCTCTCTGGGGCGAAAAGAGTGAGCGACATGTATGGTATCGTTCTGGAAGGCGGCGGGACCAGGGGCGCCTACCAGGTGGGCGCCTGGCAGGCTGTAAAAGAGTTGGGACTGGAATATAGGGGAGTGGCGGGCACCTCGGTGGGAGCCCTGAACGGGGCAATGATGGTGCAGGGGGATCTTGACCGCGCCCTGGAGATCTGGACCGATATCAGTCCATCCCGGATTATGAGCATTGACGAGGCTCTGTATGATCGGCTGAAGCGGCTGGAGATCTCGCCGGGTGATGCTGCTCAACTGTTGCAGCGGTTTAAGATCATCTTCAAGAATGGGGTGGACACAGCGCCCCTGCGCCTCCTGCTAGGCGAGGTGATCGACGAGGCCAGGATCAGGACGGCCGGCCTGGAATTCGGATTTGTCACCGTCTCCCTGTCTACGTGGAGCCCTCTGAAAGTGTATCTCGGTGATGTGCCGGATGGGCAATTGATCGACTATCTCCTGGCCAGCGCCAGGCTGCCCATCTTCAAGAGGCAGCATATCGACGGCAGGTTGGTCCTGGACGGCGGGTTCCACGACAATCTACCGATAGAACTCCTGGCGGCGCGGGGTTTTAACCGGATTATCGCAGTCAGGCTGGGTGGTCTCAGCCGCAACAGGTGGAAGGAAACGAGCGCTGTCGAGGTGACCTATATCCAGCCCGGCGAGAGTCTGGGCGGGATACTGGATTTTTCCAGGGAGCGGGCCTGTCAAAATATCAAGCTGGGCTATTTTGACACCCTGAAAACCCTTAAGGGCTACTTGGGCCGCAAGTACTACCTCGATGTGGAACGGGATGAGGAGTATTTTCTTCATCTGTTGCTCAGGATAGGTGATGACCGGTTGACCGGCATCAGGGAGGAGATCGGCCTCTCTGCCGAAATGCCTGTGAGGAGAATGCTCCTGGAGCGGCTGGTGCCCCTGGCGGCCGAGTTGCTGGGAGTAGGTGGCCACGCCTCCTACCGGGAGATCGTGATCGCCTTGCTGGAGCGGACGGCGATGGCATCAGGCCTGGAGCGCTTTCAGATCTACTCCTGGGATCAATTCATGCAACAGGCAGTCGGGCGCTACCAGGTAAAGCGCCCGCAATTGGGGCCTGTCAGCACCTGGTTGCCCAAGATCATGCACGGGAATGAGCTGCTGCTGCGGGCCATGCGGGAGCCGGTGCTGGATTGGTTCACGGAAGCCCTGATAGCCGGTTTGCAGTAAGCTAGGCAACGCGTAGGGGCGGATGTCACACAATGCAGGCGCCTTTTTATGTTAGAACCCTATAACACCATGCCTTTGATGTAAGCCTTATACGGGCGATGGGTCTTTTGCCAATGAAGATGAGATTCTGCGATACATGTGGGAACGAGATACCGGCAATGTCGACAGCATGCCGCTTTTGTGGCTCCAGTCAGCGCGCCGGAATCCCTGACGGATCACGTGAGCGGCTGCGCACGATCAACATCGAGGCCGGTATGCCCTCCGTCGAAGAAGGGATTGCCCGTCTCGAGGGCGAACTGATGCGCGCCAGGCAATCTGGCGTCCGTGTCGTCCGCGTGATCCATGGATGGGGCTCGACAGGAACAGGAGGAATACTGCGCGAAGCCTGCCGGGTATTCCTGAAGAGAAAACTTGCTGTTCGGCAGGTTGCTAACATCATCTACGGCGAAGACTACTCAAAGACAACAAATGCAGGACGGGAACTGATGAACCACTGTCCAGAGCTAAAGGGCTGCGAGCGTTCAGACAGTCAAAACCCCGGCATCACCTTCGTCGAACTCAAGTGAGAGGCTCTCTGTCAATGCCGCTCCTGGAGGTGAGGCATCGGGGGCAAGCCCTCTGCCGGCAACTCTCTGGCGACATCCTTGAGCAGTTCCTTAATCGGCAGCTTCTGGGGGCAGAGGTCCTCGCACTGGCCGTAGGCTGCAACGGCAACTGAATCATGAGCAAAACCCTGACTAAGGGTATAGGCATACGCCCAAAGAGGTCCAGGATATGACTTCTACTCCGCTCACCGATCCTGCCTGCTTTTCGGAGACGACGAGAGAGATCCCGCCCGAAGCACAGCCGCCTTGCCAAAACGCTTGCGCACCTGGTCACATGCCAGTTCAACCTTTCGCTGTTTTTCCTTGTCCCCGAACAGATCCATCTGTTCAGTGCGGCGCTTTACGAGATTGGCCAGACTCACCCCTACCATCCGTACCGGCCAATTAGGGCGCCAATGCTCCGAAAGCAGGTTCAGAGCAGTCCGTGCAATATCCGCCGACAGGTCAGTGAATTCGGGCAGCATTTGCGAACGGGACACCCATTTAAAGCCGGGATCCTTCAGGTACAGAACCACGGTTCTTCCAACGTATCCACCGTTCCTGACACGGTAGGCCACCAGATCAGCCAGTTCCAGAATCACCGACTTGAGGCTCTCTCCTTCACAGTCAGTGGGAAGAGTGAATTGGTGGCCCATACTTTTCGCCCGGTTCAAACTATCCGCATCCACCGGGCTGTCATCAACACCATTGGCGCTGAACCACATATCCTCGCCGATTGCCCCGAATCTGCGCTTCAGGCTATCGACGGGATATCCGGCCAGATCACCGATGGTTAAGATGTTGAGTCTGCGCAGGTGCTGTTCGTAGCGAGGTCCGACCCCGAACAACTCCCGGACCGGCAGCGGCCAGAGAACGGTAGCCACATCCTGGCGATCAATGACAGTCAGGCCGTCAGGCTTGTGCAAGTCTGACGCCATCTTGGCCAGCAACTTGTTGGGAGCCACTCCAACGCTGCAGGTCAAACCGACATCCTGGCGGATGCGCTGTTTCAACTGCCGGGCAATGTCTATCGGGGGGCCAAAAAGTTTCTGGCTGCCGGTAACGTCCAGGAAGGCTTCGTCGATGGAAAATGGCTCCACCAGCGGGGTATATTCACGCATGATGCCCACAATCAGGTTGGAAAAATTGACATAGAGCTGGTGCTGGGATTTGATGAAAATGCAGTGAGGACATAACTGCCGCGCTTCCCTCAAGACCATGCCGGTTTTGACACCGCAATTCTTGGCCTCGTAACTCGCCGACAGGACGATGCCGTGCCGCTGCGCCGGATCTCCGGTGATCGCCACAGGTTTTCCCCGTAGACCAGGGTCCAATACCTGGTGCACGCTTGCAAAAAACGAGTTCATGTCCGCCAGGAGAATTGCTCGTTCCATAATATGCTGCTCCAAAGAAATACCTTTATAATGTGCCGCCATAGTGTCAGCTGCTTCATCATTCTGGTTACAATGCTTTATCTGTCCCTGATGTTATTGCTTTCACCATGCTATCTTCGCCAAGCACGTCCACCATCATATCATGGGTTTGGGCGTTTTAGAACCTTATGCTGCGAAAATTTCAGTCTTAAAAGGCAGGAAAGCCATAAACTGGTGTCGAAAACTGATTAGGATGTTGGGATTTTAACCCCACGGCATTTAAAGTGAAATATATTGGAGAAGAAGAATTTTAATTTCTGTTAAAATTCTATCCTATTAAGGAGGCATAAAACTAGTGCAAGCGTATGCAATTTCTCACCTTAACCCCTGGCTGCTGGGTGCATTAATCGTCTGGAGTCTTCTCTGGAAAGGAATTGCCTTATGGCATTCTGCCCGCAATACTCAAACTGCCTGGTATGTGGTTATACTTATTTTAAATACCGTTGGGATTTTGGAGATAGTGTACTTACTGTTCTTCAGACCCAAGGGCAATGCAGGGTTGCATAGCAGGCCATCCTTCATAAAATAATTTAAAACACCAAAGTTTTAAAATCATGAGCAAGCTTCCGGCCCAACATCCTGCGATACTGCGATTGGATGTATCACGGGAGCTTGTTATGGTGGCGGAAGAGTTATAGTATGGGCATTTATTTAAGAACTAAAATAAAGGTGTTAAGAAATCAACAAAGAGCTAGAAAACTAATATGTTAAGGTGCGATACTTAAAAAAGGAGCTATGGAACATGGGAGTTTATCCAGAAAAAGGACAAGAAAGTAAAGTGCAAGTTGTCAAAGACCCAGATCAAAGCCTTTATTCCAGTAAGTTATCAGACATTAAAGAGAACTCGATTATTATTGAATTAATTCTTGAGCCTGGGGAACAAATTAATTTAACCCCAGATGAACCCTTAATAGTATATTTCACTGTTCCAGATCATTATTATGGGCATTCTATCTATGAGTTTAAATCAACAATTCTTGAATGTCATGAAGAACGGATTATAAAAATCACTAGGCCTAAAGAAACAGAGATCACTCGCTTTCAAAGAAGAGAGTTTGTAAGGTTTTATTGCAATATCGATGCTACTTTTAAATATATTTCCATAAATAAAAACGGTGATAACCAGCTCCATAAGGCTAGTATAACTAATCTTAGTGCCGGCGGGGCTGCTCTAGAATCTAAAAAAGAGGCATCTCCCGCAGACGTTATTGAGCTTAAATTTCATTATGCCGAAGCCAACATTCGTCCCGTGGATATCACCGTTTCCGGGGAAGTTGTCCGGGCGGGTTGCTCTAATACCGGGGCCTTTACCTTTGCCATAAAATTCACCATTCTCAAGGAAAATGATCGCCGGCTTATTATTGATATTGCCGATAATTATTTTAGAAAATTAAGAAAGCGGCTAGTCTTTTTAAAATAAGCCAACTTAGGCGTCACCTTTTCGGGATGCCGGCTGCTCCAGGGTCAACCTGTCCGGTAGTAGTATAGCCTGCCGCCGGTGATGGAGAACTCGATGGCGCCCCGCTCATAGAAATACTTTATGAAGGCGGACACCGTCGCCAGCAGAATGTGATATTCCGCCAGGTTTAACTCCAGGTTGTTCAGCACCGCCAGGTTTTCCAGCAGGTCCTCCCGGGTCAGCGGATGCTCCAGCAATTCCAGGGCCTGCTCCAGGTACCGGTTCAGGTTGTCCAGGTTGCAGTCAACCAGTTGGCCGAGTTCGGCCCTGTCATACACCTGATCCGCATGCCCGGCCACGAACTGGTCGGCGTCGATCTCCCGGAGCCGCTGCAGGGTGTCCAGGCTGCCGGCGATGTCGTACAGGTAGGGCAGCGAGTATTTGTCCAGGATGCCCCGGCTGAAGATGGCGTCCCCCAGGAAACAGACCTTTTCCGGCGTGACAATGCCGATCTGGGCCGGCGCATGACCCTCTAGAGACAAGATCGTAAACTTTTCATCGTTGATCTTGTTGACCCCCCAATTGAGGAGATATTGCGCCGTGAACGGGTGCGCCTTCTTCTGGAGACCCTTGATCGGACTGGTGGAGAACAGGATCACGGACAGCAGGCCGGGGTTGTCCAGGAATAACCGCCCACTGGCATGCCCCAGCACCTGGCACCCCGGATAGGCGGTCTGAAAGTAGTGATTGCCATTGCAATGGTCGAGGTGGCTGTGGGTGTTGATAATGTATTTCGGTCGCAGGCCATGCTGCTGCAGCACCCCATCGATCTGCCGGGCCTCGCTGTTGTCCAGGCAGGTGTCCACCAGCAGGCAGTGCTTGTCCTTGAAAACGTAGACTCCCATGTTCGTCGGCGCCGGGATATAATAGGCGCCGCCCTTGATCTTGATCAGTTCCACGATCAGGCCTCCGAAATATTTGTTCCTGGCTTTTCCACGCCGCAGATTCACCAGGTGGACCCCATTCCTTGCGCTGCAAGCAGTCTGCTGCTCTAGTTATGTCAAACGCAGGCAGATCAATCATTATCATACATCTTTTCGCCTAAATTCGCGGCTTTTCCGCTGCGGTCGGCCTGTTCTTCGGCATCTACCCGTCCGGCCGGGCCGCTGTCCTGAGCCCCGCCGAAGTGCTGCGCCATCTGTAGGAATTGTGGCTGGACGTTTGTTCCGCCTCCTTGAGAGCGCACCTAAGCAAGGGCAACGGCTGCCCGCTGCCCTTGCTTTTTTGCCCGTTTTAAGTTTTATTCTACATCGATAATCAAGGGAACACCAAGAGCGCCCGTCCCCTCCACGAAACCGTTGAGAGTGACGGTAAGACGCGTCCCCAACACTGTTGTCCGGGTGAATACGAGTGAGTAAGACGAGGCGCTGTCGTGGGCAACTTCCGTGATGTCGATGAACTCGAGCGGGATCGGGAACGATACTTGCTTGCTTAAGAAGGTGAACGTGACAACGTCGATACCGCCCTGCAAGCCGCCGATTCCAGGGAAGGCAGCAGTCCCGGTCATGTCTGTTGTGGCAGAGGCGATTACTGAACCCAGCCTCAAGACGGAAAAAACTATCCCTGCTATGCCTACACCCAGGATATCCACCAACTGGATGATCGATGAAGTCTGGCGCTCCGGAGGGAAGAGCGGCGTGGGCGGGCAGGCGAACCCGGGCTGCGGCAAGAAGGTGCATGCCGGGACTTCACAGAAGCCGAAGCTCGGCACCAATAGCTTCACGGGGGCCGTTACCTGGATCTCCTTGCAGATCTTGCCGGTACAGGTGAGCACTGCCGGGAGGCCGGTAGGGCTTGATAGCAGGGTGCAGGTGCAGTCGCCGAAGCTCAGGATATCGCACGAGACATCGGTTCCGGGCGGTACCCACAGATCGCCCCGGGCTGCTCCGGTCAAGGTGAGAGTGGGAGCGCAGATCGTTACACCGGTTGGTGAAACGATCGGAGCGCTGACCTCAAATGAGTTCAACACCAGCACCTCTTCGAAAAACGGCGTCAGCGGCGGCGTCACGGCAACCGTCCCGGCGAAGGCGCAGGTAGCGCTGCCCGGAATAGGGACGCATCCGACAACGGATCCCGGGGGTATGGTGACGCCCTGGCAGAGCGATGCGACAGGCACTTGACTGGAGACCAGCTCCTCGGTAAAGCACTGGTCGTAGATCTTGTTGACCAGGATGCAGTCCTTGGCCGTGGGTAACGGATCCGGCGGAACTATGACCGTTGTCGACACCTGGTTGCTGATAGCCTCGCCTTCCCTAATGGGCGCATCCGGCACGCTTTGATACCAATAATCAACGGCTGCCTGGTCTACCAAAGGATTAGGCACCGGAATTTCGATGATCGTTGCTTGGAAGGTTGCCGTTGCACCGCCTTGTGCCGGTATGGCGCCGATATTCACGCCGATATTGGGGTTGGCGCCGGGAACAGGTACCCCGTTTAGCTTGAAAGTGCCGGGAACATACATGGTACCCGGAGGGGCGGTATCTGTAAAAATGGCGTTGACCGCATCTACGTATCCGGTGTTCGTTATGACCACGGTATAGGTCAGAGTGTCACCCACACTGGCAAGTGTTTTATCCACCGATTTAACCGCCGCCAAAAAGGGGGAATTGACATCGATCTGGATGGCCAGACCGTTCACTGCATAGGAATCGCCGGTGGTCGTCAACTGTACATCGGCCGTTGTCTGGGCATTGGCCAAATTGGCAGACCCGTCAACGTTGGTGATGTCCCAGCCCTGGCGGCCTCCAGGCACCAGAGCATGGGTGAAGGGATTCGCGTTTCTGGTCCCGAAAGTGCCGCTGGTATCCAGATTGCCCGAATCGTTGTTGATCTGGGAGCAGAAAAAGTTATTGACCGGGTTATTCGGCCCTGAGAGCGGCTTGAACAGGGGCGAGGCGAGATTTGGACCGAAAAAGACCTGGTCCGGGTATTTATTGGCATCCCCCTCCTGGGCGCTGACCAGTATGCGGGCGCTAAAAGGCCCCGCCGCCGGAGTCGAAAAACCGCTGACGATAAAGTCTACCGGCGGAGGTGTTGGGGGAGTCAGTATTGGCTCAAACCCGACAAATAAAGTCATATTGCGGGACGGTAAAGTTGGATTTCCGTAAACCACCGCCAGTGTCCAGCCTGCGTTATTATCATCATTGTTTAGCGGATCAGCCACCGCCGGGACCCCACCCACACTATACGTTCCCGCGCCGCCAGCCTGAACCAGGCTGGTGACATCCGCCGATCGCATATAGAAATGCTTGGTGGTGGCAGGCAGAGGGGGTGGGGGTGGCGGAGGCGGTATGGTATTGGCAGTGGCGGGATCGGGCGTTACGCTGACGGTGCCTGCCGGTGTAGTAAGAGTAACGGGATTGTTCAAAAAAGAGGTAACATCACAGTTGCCTGAGAGATATTCTCCCCCCCAGATCAATTCCGCGTACAGCACCGTGCTGAGGGGCGGCATCCGCAGCACTGCTGCAGCACTGTCATCCGGCCAGCTCAGCGTGGTGCCGGGTGGAAAGGCATCCACCACTGATGCCGTGTTTAAAGTAACAAATGCCCCGATGCTATCGTATGTCCCAATGGCGTTTAAATTTAACTCCTTGCTCAATCCCAGGGTGTTTCCGGTGAAGGTTATGGCGCCATTCATAGTGGTCGTAAACCTTATAATCAAGCTCATCATTATCACCACCGATCTCAACGAGAATCGAATTTACTCAAACATTATATGGAATAAAGTATGACAATGTCCCAACATCTCCATAATATACAGGCATTCGACGCGCCCCTCAGCACTCAGGGGACTGATCCACCGCTACCTGGCCGACAACGATATCGACAGCGGCCATATCGCCTGCATCAGAGAGGAATACGGAAAACAGCGGAAGGCCATGATCTCGGCGATCGTACGGCACTTCCCCGAAGGAGTCAGATGCACAAAACCGGAGGGGGGCATGTTCCTGTGGGTGACCCTTCCGCAAGGAATATCCTCGCTGGATCTGTTTGAACTGGCAGCCAAGCAAAATGTGGCCTTCGTGCCCGGCATTCCCTTCTACACTGATGGGGGCGGAGCGGACACCCTGAGATTGAACTACTCCTGCTCCGACGAGGCGACCATCGAAGAGGGGATCAGGAGGCTGGGAGAGGCGATCAGGAAACTCCTGATCCTTTAGACTGCTGGCTCATCGCCAGGCGCATGTACAGCCCGATCGTACCGAACAGGACCGCCAGGAACACTACAATAAAAGCACTGCCCAGGCCGCCGCTCTTTCCCAGGCCGACCTGGATGGTCTGCCACTCGAGGTACCAGAAGAGCCAGACGATTTCAACCTTGATCCACTGCACCAGCGAACGGGCGAGCCGATACTGCCGCTCCGCGTTTGCTTCGGTCAGCTTCCCGGGATAGTTGTAGATCTGTGGATAGCAGTAGATAACTGTCATTGTGACATAGAGAAGCAGGCCCACTAGAGGCAAACTGAAAAGCGACCCCTTGCCGCCCCAGGCATCCGGCAGGCCTGACGCCCCGAAGTGGGTCGGCAGCCTGGCCGGCAGTGACGGCCAGCACGTCCAGACCATGATGCCGATGCCTACTAGACCGGCTAGGGCAGCGATCTCCAGGAGATTATCCACCAGCGGGCGCGGCAAACTGAGCTTGGGCCGGTAGCTGCCTCCGGACATCTTCACCCACCCCCATTTGCATTTGAGCTAATCAACCATTCAATTTGTTACCTACCCAATCCCCTAGAAATAGACGGCTTTTAGCGCTTTGCCCTTTTGTAGCATGATCTTATTTTCTAGAAATCCTTCCAACATCCTGCTCAATTTTTGCCGAAAAATACCTTCTGATCACGGTCTGACGCCGGCAAAGAAACTCCGCACAGGAGCCTGCCTCGCATTCTTCAGGACAGCGTCAGCCTGATGTGGATGGCATGGGGATATAAGATGCAGCGGTTCACCCTTAATAGAATGTATTTTCTCCGAACATGAGTATGGCATTTTGAACATCAGCATGCTCAATACTGTCCCCAAAAGGTTCTTATGGGGATCGTTCAGACCTTGTATTTTGCGATATAATTGGTGACAGCACGGCAAAGAAAGCATCTTAGTTGGTTGAAGGCTGGTATCAGATGGATGATTATATAACTTCCTCCCTGGACAGAAACCCGCAGCATGGGCCGGGGCGAAGAAGCGGGACCACAGGCATGCTGCCGCGCCGGCTCGACGACTTCCGGCAGGGCGTGATCGCCTCCACCCCGATCGTGGTCGGCTACCTGCCGATCGCCATCGCCTACGGGATCCTTGCCCGGCAAGCCGGGTTCAGCCTGTTCCAGACAGCATCCCTGTCGCTGTTCGTCTATGCCGGATCGGCCCAGTTCATCGCCGTCAGCATGATCGCCGCCGGCGCCGGCCCCGTCACCATCATCTTCACCATCGGGCTGGTCAATCTCAGGCACGTGCTATACAGCGCCTCGGTAGCGCCGTTTCTCCAGAAGATAGGCGTCAGCCGCCTGCTGGTCCTGGCCTTCGGTCTCACCGACGAGGCCTTTTCGTTGGAGTCGGTGGTGCTGGCTCAGGGGGTGAAAACCCCCTCGTATATCTTTGGGCTGCAACTGGCGCCCTACCTGGCCTGGAATGCCGGGTCGCTGCTGGGCGGCCTGCTCGGAGGATGGTTGAGCGGCATCCAGGCGCTGGGACTGGACTTTGCCCTGCCGGCAATGTTCATCGCCCTGCTGATCCCGATGATCAAGTCCCGGGAGATGGTGTTCACCGCCGTGGTGGCGGGTTTCCTGTCGCTCGTTCTCGGCCTGTACCTCAGGGGAAGCTGGAATGTGGTGGTGGCAACGCTGGTTGCCACCACCCTGGGAATGGGGGTGAGCAGATGCAGACCTTCTTCTGGGTTGTAGCCGGGATGCTGGCCGTCACCTACCTGGCGCGGCTGGTCCCCATGCTGGTGCTCTCCCGGATGGAGATCCCCGCCGGCTTCCGGCGCTGGCTGCAGTTCGTTCCGGTCGCCGTTCTGTCCGCCCTGCTGGCGCCGAACATTCTGCTGCAGAATGGCGGCCTCGCCCTGCGGCTCGACAACACCTACCTGCTGGCAGCGGTACCGACCATGTTCGTGGCGGCCAGGTTCAAGAACATCTTCCTCACTGTCCTCTGCGGGATCGTCTGCCTGGTGCTGATCAGGTTGGCCTTGGGGATGCTGTGAATAGGACGGCGCTGCCGGAGGCTGCACTACCATCTTCCCTCGGAATAGCGTGCTGCAAATATGTGTTTGCTACAGACCGGCCACTAACTGACTGAGATCAGAAGGACGTGGAGGGCACTGCCTATGTTTCCGTCATCCAAGCCGCTTTGGCAGGAATTTCAGATGCTGCTGCGAAAATAATTACTAGGCAACATAATTCTGGGCTCCGGGGAGCATCTGTTTTGAACAAGGATGAAAATGCAAATCTGACCAGGACAACCGCCACAGTGCTTGAACGCCTGCTGCAGGAATATCCCGAGGCCGGCCCGCGCCTGAATTTCCTCAGCCCTTACCAGGCCCTGGTGGCCACCATCCTCTCGGCCCAGACCACCGACGCCCAGGTCAACCGGGTCACCCCGGCCCTGTTTGCACGGTACCCACTGGTTCAGAGCCTGGCGTCAGCCGACGCCGATGATGTGTCAGAAATGATCAGATCGGTGGGTTTATACCGCGCCAAGGCGGAACACCTGGTGGCGGCCGCCCGGCTGATCATGCAGCAGAACGGAGGTGTCATCCCGGACACCCTGGCAGGGCTGCTGACCTTGCCCGGCGTCGGCCGCAAGACGGCCAACGTGCTGCTGGCCAATGCCTTTGGCAAGCCCGGCCTGGGAGTGGACACCCATGTGCACCGGGTCGCCAACCGGCTGGGGCTGGCAGCGGCCAAGATGCCCGAGGGCACCGAACAGCAGTTGAAGGCGCTGATCCCGGAGCAGGAGTGGGGCCTGGCGCATCACCTGTTCATCTTCCATGGCCGCCGGACCTGCAGCGCCCGGAGGCCCGACTGCCCCTCCTGCGTCCTGAACGATCTCTGCGCCTACCGGGACAAGCCCGTTCGAACTTGACCAATTTCGGAGGAGGGGTTGATGGTGCCGGCTCAAGTTGCCAGCAACGAATTGTACCGCAATGTTACCGATGTGGCAGGCATTCTCCTCGGCCATGTCTCCGATTACGAAGCGTTGACCGGCTGCACTGCAGTGCTCTGCCCCGAAGGAGCGGTCGGGGGAGTGGATGTCAGAGGCGCCTCTCCCGGTACGAGGGAGACGGACCTGCTGAGTCCCGGGCGCCGGGTGGAGATGGTGCATGGAGTGATGCTGGCCGGGGGCAGCGCCTTCGGACTGGATGCCGCCTGCGGCGCTGCCAGGTACCTGGAGGAGCGGGGATACGGGCACGACACCGGCATTGCCAGGGTTCCGATCATCCCGGCGGCAGTCATTTTCGATCTGCACATGGGAAGGAAGGATGTGCGCCCTGATGCCAAAATGGGCTATGACGCCTGCCTGGCGGCCATCGCAGGGCCGCATCCCGAAGGCTGTGTGGGAGCCGGCACCGGGGCCACGGTAGGGAATCTGCTGGGGCCTGGGTCCGCAACCAAAGGCGGACTTGGTTCCTGGTCCCTGCAGCAGGGCGATCTGATCGTGGGCGCCGTGGTGGTGGTCAATGCCCTGGGCGATGTCGTCGACCAGGGCACCGGGGAGATCGTCGCCGGGCTGCGCGATCCCCAAAGCGGCGGCTTCATGAACACCAGAGAACTGATGTCCAGGGGCGAGGTCGGCCGCATCTTCCCGGGCACCAATACGGTGCTGGGCGTGGTAGCGACCAATGCCTGCCTCACCAAGGAGCAGGCGGGCCGCGTGGCTTCGCTGGCCTGCCTCGGTCTGGCCCGCACCATCAGCCCGGCCCACACCGGCTACGACGGGGACGCCGTCTTCGTCCTGTCCCGGGGATCGCTGCCGGCAAGCACCGATCAGGTAGGAATCATCGCCGCAGAATGTGTTGCCCGGGCAGTGCTGAGAGCTGTGCAGGAAGCCTGGTCCGCGGGAGGGGTGCCGGCCGCCCGGGACCTCGCAGCCGGGTAGCGTCAATCATCTTTCCCTACCGCTTGTCAGCAGCATCCGCCCGATGATGATCAAGTTGGCAGAAATTTTTTGATCTTTGTAATTTTTTCGGTGAAGATGTCGTAATTAACAATAGGTATCCAGGGTTGAACGGCTCTTGGTCGCGATAGCAGAATGGCGGGGACGAAAATTGCGGCACATGGTGATGATGGATCCGGTCGACCGTTGGCCGATCAAGGTGGGGGCACCCCCTAGTTGCTGCGGAAGAACGCCGCAGCGGTGGGTGCGGTTGCCTGAGGGGGCGTGCTCCCATGCCTGAACCGGTAAAGGGCAACACGCGGTACATACCCGCCCTGGACGGGCTACGGGCGCTGGCAGTACTCGCCGTGGTCGCCTACCACCTCCAGGTGGGCTGGGCGCCCGGCGGGCTGCTCGGTGTCAACCTGTTTTTCGTGCTATCCGGCTACCTGATCACAGACCTGCTGGTTACCGAATGGCAGGACAACGGGCGGATCGAACTCAAGAACTTCTGGCTGCGGCGGGCGCGGCGCCTGCTTCCGGCGCTGTGCGTCATGCTCGTCGTGGTCATGGACTGGGTCACGCTGTCCGATCATGCCCAACTGGCTGCCGTAAGGCTCGATGTGGTGGCGGCCATGGCATATGTCTGCAACTGGTGGTTCATCTTCCATCATGTCTCCTACTTTGCCAGTTTCGGCCCTCCCTCGCCCCTCGGGCACCTGTGGTCGCTGGCGGTGGAGGAGCAGTTCTACCTGGTCTGGCCGCTGCTGCTGCTGTGCGGGCTGCGCTATATACCCCGCCGGGGGGTGTTGATCGGGCTGGTCCTGGCCGGCGCAGCCGCCTCTGCGCTGGCGATGGCCGTTCTCTTCCACCCTGGCAGCGACCCCAACCGGGTATACTACGGCACCGATACCCGCGCCTTTGCCCTGCTCATCGGCGCCGCCCTGGCCATGGTGTGGCCGGGCCAAAAACTGTCCGGACAGGTATCGCCCCGGGCACTGCTCGGCATTGACCTGGCAGGGTGCGCATGCCTGCTCACCGTGCTGGCTATGATGTGGCAGACCAACCAGTATGAGACCTTTCTCTACCGCGGTGGATTGCTGCTGGTGTCAGCAGCCGCCGCCGTGCTGGTAGCGGCGCTCGCCCACCCGGCAAGCCGCCTGGGCAAAGCCTTCGGCTGGGAGCCCCTGCGCTGGCTTGGTGTACGCTCCTACGGCATCTACCTCTGGCACTACCCGGTTATCGTGCTGACCAGCCCGGTGATGAATGCCGGCGGATTTAATATCGTGCGGGCGGCTCTCCAAGTGGCGGCCAGCATCGCCCTCGCCGCCCTGTCCTGGCGGTTTGTCGAGGAGCCGATCCGGCGCGGCGCCCTGCAGAAACTGTGGGCGTTGCTGCAGCGGCGGGCACTGCCTCAAAGCGCGGCCCAGGGCCGCGCTGGTGGCAGTCCGGCATGGGGTGGGTTTGAGCAACCAAGAGAGGTATTAGAAACGCTGGATGCGGTGGATGCCGCCGGTGCTGATGCATTGAGTGCTGGGGAACCGGGCCCGGATGCGGAACAGGTGGCGCCTCGGCCTCGCCGTCGCCTGTTCCTGAAAACCTGGGCTGTCTCGGCAGCGGCCGGGTGCGCCCTCGTCGTGTTCTGCCTGGGGATGGCGAATGTGATCCCGGGGACCGTTGCCGGTCCTGGATCCGCCATCGCCAGCACCATACCGGCAGCATCAGCGTCCGCCCCGATCCCTGGTCCCGTTCAGGCGAGTGCGGGCAGTTTCACCGCAGTTCCTGCCGCCGGCGATGCCGGGATCGCCAGCGCAGGGTTGACCACAGCCAGCCCGGATGCCGCCGTGACGGGGCACGGAGTCACCGCCATCGGCGACTCGGTGCTAGTCGATGCCGCCCCGGACCTGGACAATCTGCTCCCCGGCATCATCATCGACGCTGCTGTCGGCCGGCAACTGATTGACACGCAGGAGGTGGTGAACCGCCTCCAGGCCGGAGGCCAACTGGGCAGCCGCGTCATCATCGAATTGGGCACCAACGGGCCCTTCACCGAGGAACAACTGGAGTCTCTGCTAGATTCACTGGGAAGTGTCCAGCAGGTGGTGCTGGTGAACGCCAGGGTGCCGCGCCCTTGGGAGAGCGTGGTCAACGACACCCTGGCGCAGGTGGCATCTGGCAGGCCGGATGTCACGCTGGTGGACTGGTATGCAGCCAGCGCCGGGTATGGTTCGTTCTTCTACTCTGACGGTGTGCACCTCGCCTCCGCCGGAAGCCAGGCCTA
>Ga0224558_1002343_pt1 | contig 17591 bp, 13 predicted proteins | sample 714S32024metaG_FD_180682 | JGI IMG/M metagenome (GOLD analysis project Ga0224558, IMG submission 180682) | Peat soil microbial communities from Stordalen Mire, Sweden - 717 S3 20-24 | ecosystem: Environmental > Terrestrial > Soil > Wetlands > Peat | place: Sweden: Norrbotten County, Stordalen...
CTTTGCCGATGTGCTCGTGACGGTCGAGTTTGGAGCCGCGCGCGGCCTTGGCGTCGTTCATGTGCCAGACGCGGACTGCGTCGAGGCCGATGGTCGCGTTGGCCTGGGCTATGGTTTGCTCATAGCCCTCGGCGGTGACAAGATCGTAGCCCGCGACGTGTGTGTGGCAGGTGTCGAGGCAGACGCCGACTGGGGCAGTGGCCTTGAGGCGCGCAACCAGCTCGGCCACCTGCTCAAAGCTGCCGCCGAGGGAAAATTCCGCGCCCGCCGTGTTTTCGATGAGGATGTGAAATGGAGTTCCCTGCCAGGGAAGGCCGTCAATGGCGCGGGTGATGGAATCGGCGGCTAGCTTGAGGCCTTCGTCGCGGGTGAGCCCTTTCCACGAACCGGGATGCAGAACCAGGTACTCGGCGCCCAAAGCCAGCGCGCGCTCAATCTCGCCGCGAAAGGCCGCAACGCTCTTTTCGCGAATCTCGTCCGTTTGGCTGCACACGTTGACCAGGTAGCTGGTATGAATCACCAGCGGGCCTACGTCGAGCTTGGCGCGCAGTTCACGCATACGCACGCCCTGCTTGGGGTCAATCTTGGGCGCGCGCCACATGCGCGGGCTGGAGGAAAAAATCTGAAAGGTGTTGGCGCCAATCTCCGCGGCGCGCTCGACGGCGTTGGATGCGCCGCCCGTTGTGCCCAGATGGATGCCGATGCGCTTCGTCATGCGGATAGTGTAACTGGCAGAAGAGCCACCGGCTTTGGAAAAAAGCACCTAATATATGCTGAGTCGGCACTATAATGCAGGAGATTTACCAGAGAAGCAATTCTGGTCGCCTAACTTTAACTCGTACATCAATATGGAGATCGATATGCCCGACCCGAAAGAGACGTTGGAAGTTCTGAAGCCTACAGATTCCCCGCTGGTTTTTATCAGCCACGACAGCCGAGATGCCGACTTGGCAGAGGCATTCAGCAAGCTCCTTAAAAGCGTGAGCGCCGGAATGCTGAAGTCCTTCCGTTCATCTGACAAAAAAGGAACAGAGGGCATCGAATTTGGCGATGAGTGGTACAAGAAACTGATGTCGATGCTTGATAAGGCGTCAGATGTCGTTTGTCTTCTTACTGAACAGAGTCTCGATCGACCGTGGATACTGTACGAGGCGGGCGTCGCCAAGGGGAAGCTCGGTACGCCCGTGCAAGGCGTTGCACTTGGGGTTCCGCTGAGCAGGGTAAGTGCGGGACCTTTCTATCAGTTTCAGAACAGCGATGACAGCGTGGATTCCCTTACAAAGCTAGTCCTCCAGCTATGTCGTAGGATCACTAACCTTGAACCCGACGCAGATATTGTTGCAGGTCAGGTTCAAGCTTTTAAGGAGAATGTCGCCGGGGTCCTAAAGACAATTGGCAGTCAGAAGAAGCCAGAAAGGCACGAATCGATCAACGAAGCAGCCGTTGCGAAAGTTCTGGAAGAGATGAAGCTAATGGTTCGCGAACTGCCCTTACGTTTTGAACAGCGGATCATAGAAGGGTCGGAACGTGTTCGCCCACGGAGATATCCGTTCCGGCGTTTCCATCCAAGAATGATTGAAGAGATGGCCCATATGGTTTCGAAACGCCCGGGGGATCCTATTGGAATCCTAATGATTGTCAGTTTGATACGTGACGATATTCCGTGGCTCTATGAACTGGGCTTAGAAGCTTACCATACAGCAAAAAGCGGGAGTCGCGAACAGACACGCAAGGCCCTGAGCATTCTTCGAGATGCTGCGGAATTTGCAACGCATGGACCTTTCGCGGAGGAAATGGGGCTCGGCGGTAAGGATATTGAAGGTATGCGAGAGCTGCCTATGATCATCCATCATTTTCTGGAGATGGCTGAGGACGCACCGGTCCTGAAGCGAGTCGCCTTGGTGAGGCCTCGTAAACCTCCCGTGGAGAATTGAGACGCGAAGCCGGTGCCTCTCGAAGATGTGCTCATGTCAGCAAAACCGCGCTCCGCTTAATCGTCGTCGTCCTTCGTGGTTTTCTTGCTATGCACTTTCAGCATGGCAGGCACCGGCGCGTTGCCCATGGCGTCTTTCCAGAGAATGATGTTGAGCTTTTCGGTGGGGGCGCGGTCGGCATGGCTGAAGTCCATCTTCATGCTTTCCCTGGCTCCCGCGGCCGTTTTGGCGTTGGGGGTGTAGATGAGGCCGTTGTCGCGGTTGGAATAATCCGCCGCATAGGCGGGCTGATCGCCGGGTCCGGTGAAGAGAGTGGAGATCAGCGAGCTGAAGGCGTCGTTGTTATTCATGGGCGGCAGGCCGAGCAGCGATTCCATGGTGCGAATGACGCTGACGGTGGAGTAAAAGCGGCTGTCGATAAAAGGAGCGCCGTTGGGGCCGCGCGGGGAGTATTTGCTGATAACCAGCGCGGTGCTGCGGTGCGCGTCCACGTGGTCGCCTCCGCTCTGCGCATCGTCTTCGAGGATGAAGATCGCCGTATCGTCCCAGAACGGCGAGTGGGAGACGGCTTCGACCACCCTTCCGACCGCGAGGTCGTTATCGGCGACCGATGACTTCGGAGTGGGTCCGCCGGGCCGGGTTCCTGCGGTGTGATCGTTGGGCAACCGCATCAGAATGAATTGCGGCATGGTGTCTTTGCCCTGATTTTTATTGGTGATCCAGCCGTTCAGATGGCGGATGAAAATCTCTGCTCTGATCTGGTCGGGGACCATCAGATTGAAGTCCGGGGTCTCCTGGGCAAAATGGCCAACCAGTTCCGGCTTGGTGGCGACATTGGCGGCTATCAGCGGGACGGGCCAGGGCCACTTGTTGACGCCGCCTCCCCACTCCGCAGGAAATGCCTCGCCCGGTGCAATGGCTTTATGCGCGCAGTCGCGGCCTTGCATCAACGGCCCCATCTGCGGATCAGCGACGCGCGCTTCATTACAAAAAGTGGTGGAGATGTACTCGCCGAAGTGGTAGTAAGTCTTGCCGTGCGCGGCCAGATTGCCCCATAGAAAACCGCTGGCCGGATCGGTTACATCGGGAATTTTTTGCAGCAGCGGATAGTTGTTGGCTACCGCGCCCTCGTAGTCGTAGGTTCGCTGGCTGCCGCGATAATTCTGCGGCCAGGTCTTTTCCAGATAGTCAGTGCCGATGCCTGCCGTGGACCATACGTGTCCGTCGCCGGAGACTTCGCCGGAGTCGAAGAAGTTGTCGAGCACGCCGAATTGCAGGGCGAGCTTATGCTGGTTGGGCGTTATCCCTTCGCCGAACATCGTCATTTTAGGATCACCATTGCCCACTGGCTTCCCGTCCTGTTGGAGGTCTCCCAGGATCTGATCGTAGGTGCGGTTTTCCTTGATGATGTAAATCACGTGGTGGATGCGGCCTTGCGTTCCGCCTGCAAAAGTTACCTTCTCCTCGGCTGCTTTCATGCGGTTGGAGGCGATTACCACGCTGGTCCACTGCGGCAGGTTCCTCTCAATCTCCGCTGCGTCGAGTGTAGCCAGCGAGCCATAGAGAATGGATGCGATGTAAGAGAATGGCCTCATAATGGGGGCATATTTCAGTGCCTCGGCAGGACGCTGGGGAAAATTGTTCGGCCCGGTGCCCTTGCCTTTTGCGGTAGCGAGATAGAGCTTGCCGCCGGAGGATGAGGGAAGAAAGACCATCGACATGGGCATCCACTCGGTGGGCGCGAATCCGATAGGCTCGACCATGCCTTCCTTCGCGGCCTTCGCGGTGAGTTTTTTCGTGTCGATGACGGCAACGGCGTCGCTGGCCATGTTGGCCACATAGAGGCGGCTGCCGTCGGCGTTGACGGCCAGCGCCACAGGCTCGGCGCCAAAATAACTCTGTGCCGGCAGGCGGGTATCGAAATAGCCTTTCACGGAAAGCTGGCCGGCAGCCACGTTCACGGCGGCAACAACATCGCGGTTAGCGAGAGCGACGTAAAGAGTTCGGCCATCGGGCGAGAACTCGAAGGCGCAGGGGTGAGTGCCAGGCGCGACAGGGCTGTCGGGCTTGAGCAGGGGCAGCGTGCGTCCAACGGCTTCTTTCGCCAGATCAAGCTCGACGATCTCCGATGCGTTCCAAAGGGCGACAAAGGCGCGCGCGCCATCTCTCGTGACCGCCAGGGCAATGGGGTAAGTTCCGGGCACGGCATCGCTTTCGGAGAGATCAAACCGCCTTTCGATTTTGCCGCTGGCGGCATCGAGGAGCAGAACGTCATCGGAAAGATTGTCTGCGACCAGCAGCTTCTCAGCGCCCGCGGCGCCAATGACCGCGATTGCAGCGGGGTACGGCACGCCTTTGTTACTCGCCCCTTCGCCGATAAGGCGCGTCGTTCTTCCTGGGGCGAGCTGCTGGAGGGGCAGAGGAATCAATCGCTCCGGCGTGATCTTCCCGTCGGCGAAGCGGTAAACCAGAATGCCGTTGCCGGTAGCGTCTTTGCCATTGCCGGCCGGGTCAGTGAGCGAGGCCATGCTGGCGTAAATGTGACTGCCGTCGCGGCTGAAGGCCAGACCGGAATAGAGCGTCTGGTGGGCCTTCAGCACCGTGCGGTTGTCAGGGAAATCGGCGAGCGCTCCGGTCTGCGTGTCCAGCACAGCAAGCGACTGCTCATATTGCGATTCAAAGGTGCCATATCCGGCGTTCACCGTGACCACGTAGCGGCCGTCGGGAGAGACGGACATGGAGATGGGCAAGCTGTTCAAACGCTGCGGATGCCCCGGAATCTCACCGATCAACTGCTTGCTGCTGGGCAGATCGATGGTCTGCGCCGCAAGAATACCTGCCCCAAAAACAAGGGCCGCAAAAGAAGTCGCCAACCGCGCCGTAGTGTGCATTATCAAACTTTAGCAAAGCCGGAGCCGGGTGCGCTTTACAGTTCTGTTGCGGCAAACTGGAATCGCAGGGAGGGACTGGGTCGGCAAGGGAATCAGGCGTACATTACCAAAGGTTGGGAAGCCGTAATCAGGCGCTCTTTGCGGATTAAACTTAGAATCTCCTCATGAGCGAGCCATTTGCACCCCTGACCCGGATTCTTACTGACGTGATTCTGCCGAATTTGAAGGCTGTGCAGGTGAGTCAGGCAGAGCAGATCGCCGCCAATGACAGGCTGGAGAACGCTGTTGAGGAATTGCGGCTGCATTTGGCGTCGCAGTTCGCTTATCTGTCGGTGCAGTTGACGGCCTGCCGCGCGGAGCTGGCGGCCGCGCAGGCGACGTTCAAAGCAGTGCAACAGCAGAAGGGCGCGCCCGGGCCGGACCGGACAACAACTATTCACAAGCCGTGGCGCCTGCAATAATCTAGAGATATGCGAACAGTATTGACAGCAGAGCGGCTTTGGGATGGAACCAAGCTGATCGATTTGCCCGTGGTCGTGATCGAAGACGGCCGGCTTGCCTCCATTTCAACGCGCGCGGCCGATGAAGCGCCCGGCGAAGCGCAGGTTCTCGACTTTCCCGGCGCGACGCTCGCGCACGCGCTTTTCGACGTGCATATTCATGGAGCCAAAGGCCACGACGTGATGGAGGCCACGCCCGCTGCGCTCGACGCGATGGGTAGCTTTCTGGCCTCGCGCGGCACGGGCAGCTATCTGGCCACTACGATGACCGCGCCCCTGAACGCGATCCTGTGGTCGCTCTCAGGGCTGGCAAAATTGCTGGAGCGGCCGGCCGTAGCGGGGCGGGCGCGGCCCATCGGCATTCACCTGGAAGGCCCGTTTCTTTCGCACTCCAAGCGCGGCGCACAGCCCGCGGAACACCTGCTGGCGCCGGATATTGCCACCTTCGACCGGTTCTTCGAGGCCGCCGAGGGCCACATCCGGCTGATGACGCTGGCGCCCGAGCTGCCCGGCGCGGTTGAACTGGCCGCGCACGCCACGGCGCGCGGGGTACGCGTCTCCCTGGGCCACTCGAACGCCACGGCTGCCGAGGCCCGCGCCGCGATTGCCGCCGGAGCCGCCAGTGCGACGCATACGTTCAACGCCATGCGCCCGCTGGACCATCGCGAGCCGGGCATTCTGGGCACGGTTCTCACCTGCGACACGCTCTTTGCCGAGATGATTTGCGACGGCATCCATACGGCCAGGGAGATCGTGAAGCTTTGGTGGAGAGCCAAAGGCCCGGAGCGCGCGATCCTGATGACGGATGCGATGAGCGCTGCGGGAATGCCGGACGGAGAGTACCAGTTGGGTGGACTTGCGGTGCAGGTAGCCAACGGCAAAGCCATGGTCGGTGACGTGCTGGCCGGCAGCGTGCTCACGCTCGACCGCGCACTGGCGAATTTTGTGGAGTTCACCGGCGCGCCGCTGGAGCAGGCTCTGCGCCTGGCAACGGTGAACCCGGCGGCCATGACCGGCCTGAGCGATCAGGCGGGATCGGTCGCGGTAGGTCAGCCGGCCAGTCTTGTGGCCGTGGATCGAGCGGGGAAGCTGGTTGGCTCGGTGGTGAACGGGATGCAGGTCAGCTAACCGGCGGCTTCGGCTAGCCGCTGGGCCCGCCAGAGCGCTCCTTCGAGCGAGACCACCGGCTGCTGCGCCACCGGCATCAGGGGCGCGGCGGTATGGAGGCCGGCAAAAAAGGCTTCTTGGACCAGGGTCATTTGTTCGATGACGCCGCCGGTCCAGGCCACGGGAACCTCGCCTTCAATGGCGTGCTTGCGGCGCAGCTTGGCGCGGACGAGCAGAACAAAATCGACCAGATCGGCCGCCGCCTGCGCCAGAATCGCCTTTGCAACAGGATCGCCGGCCAGGGCCAGTTCGCTGATGGCCGGCGCCAGCGCGGCAAAGTCCGGTCCTGGCGTGCTGTCGCCCAGGTTGACCAGGTCAGCCAGCCGCGGCGTGCCCCAGATTTCGCCAACCTTTTCAAGGATTTGCGTGGGCTCCTCGCGGTCATAGGCATTGAGCGCGCGGCGAACGCTGTTGACGCCAATCCAGTAGCCGGAACCCTCATCGCCCAGCCGCGAACTCCAGCCACCGGCGCTCTCCCGGCTGCCGTCGGGTGCGCGGCCGATGGTGTTCGAGCCGGTGCCGGCAATCTGCAGGATTCCGGGGCCACCGTGGAAGGCAGCATCGAGGGCGATTACCTCGTCGCCTACGACCTCTGTGCGTTCAGCCCCAAAAGCCAGCAAAACCTCCTTAATCCACTCTTTGACGCCGGGCATGGAGGCAGAGGCAACGCCTACCGAGGCGGCGCGCACGCCGCTCATGCCAGCCTGGGCATAGACCTCTTTGAGCAGCGCTCGCAGGTTGGCTTCGGACGCTTTTGCGCCCACACGCAACCGCTTGATGGATCCGCTCTCCGCATGGGCCAGAACTCGTTCCCCCTCTATGATTGAGGCGCGGGTTCGCGTTCCTCCGCCGTCGATTCCCAAAACCGCGTTCATCGTTCGTTTGCTCCTTGCTGGTTGGCATTATCAGCTTATCGTATGAGGCGAAGAGGCGGAGGCCTGTGGCTTATGCGGAGAAGGTATCCCAGGCTTCAAAAACGAGACCTGAGGCGCCCGGCTGAAGTTGATTATCTCGTGACGCTGACCGTTATGGCATTGCTCCAATTCGGTGGAATCCCTTGAGCCGACCAGCAAGTCGGGTCTTTGAATCCCAATCGGAAGGTCACCGATTCAGGCTGAGCCTTGCCGGCAGCAAGCTCGACACGGACCGGCACTACTCTTTCAAACACCTGGCCGGGCTTGAGAATCATTTTGCGAGAAGAATTCTTTGCACACGATTCTCCGATCACACGGACCGAAGGGTTATCCGAGACCCACACGTAACTATAACCGCAGGACCAAACCTCCAGCATCCACGCATTACTTCCGGAGTTGAGGAGCGTAGTGGACACCGGAAATTCCACATGGTTCTTGACCGCAGTCTGGACCAGTTTGATCTCTGGCTTCAAAGGGGAGACCTTGAGATTGTCGCGCGCGTAATCCCGGCGCTGGTTGCCGGTATGACCACATGCGGCCAGCCCAGAGAAACAGATCAGCAGCGCTCCGAACAGCACTTTGTGTTTGTACATATTCTGTCGAATCTCCGTGAGGTCGAGAAAAATTGTATACCTGCCGAGGCCCGAATTTCGCGGGCTTTCTTAGCCCCTAACGGCATTACAACTTCCAAATTGGTCTTTTGTATCGCCATGAGCAGATTCTTTATCCCGCCCTGGTGTGCTCAACCTTATGGGGCATGCAGACCGGTGTATTTTCCCCGGGTGGAATCTCAAGCCCATCTGCTTGCATGTCCATGATTTTCACGCAGGTACACTGGCACAAGCTCCGCTCGAGGGAATTTGTGCGAAGCGCAGTCCGGAACTCGCGGTCAACCCGTCACAGCCCCGACCCATTTTCGTGTGCGACACTAGTTGGTTCGGAAATTGGCCGGAAAGTTATGGTCTGTTCCGGGAGGATTGCACCAATGCCTGTTCTTCGTTCATTTTTTATCGCGCTCTCTCACAATCGCCCTCTGCGCCGCTTCAGCGAACGCTCCTGGGTGGGAATCCGGCTCAGCTCACGGTTTATTGCCGGCATGGAAATCGTCGACGCCCTGCGCGTGGCCGAAGAGGTCAACAAGCAGGGCATGACTGTTTCACTGGACTCGCTGGGCGAGAGCGTGACCTCGGAGGCCGAGGCGAGAGCCGCGGCGGAGGTCTATCACAAGCTGCTGGACGCCATTGCGGAGCGCAAGCTGAACGCCAACATCAGCATGAAGCTGACGCAGATGGGGCTGAGCCTGTCGCCCGCACTGGCCGAGAGCATTGCCGAGAGCGTGGCCCTGCACGCCGCCAAGACGGGCAGCTTTGTCCGCATCGACATGGAAGATTCGTCGCTGACGCAGGTGACCATGGAGATTGTCGAACGGCTCCACGCAAAGCCTGAGTTGCGCGAGGCAATTGGAATCGTGATTCAGGCCTACCTTTTCCGCTCCCAGAAAGACATCGAGGAGCTGATCGCCAACGGGATTCGGGTGCGGCTGTGCAAGGGCGCCTACCAGGAGCCGGCGGAGATCGCATTTCCGCGCAAGGCCGACGTGGACACGAACTTTATCAAACTCAGCGGAATGCTGCTGGCGAGCTCGGAGTACCACGGGCTGGCGACGCACGACGAGGCCATGGTGGCCGCAGTGAAGAGCTACGCCAAGGAGCACGGAATCGACCCCAGTCATTTCGAGTTCCAGATGCTCTATGGGATTCGGCGCGATCTGCAAAGCAAGCTCATCCATGAGGGGTACAAGGTGCGCGTGTATGTTCCCTTCGGCAACGACTGGTACCCATACTTCATGCGCAGGCTGGCGGAGCGGCCGGCGAACGTGCTGTTCCTGGTCAAGAACTTTTTCCGTTCATAAGATGGCGGAAAGTGGTTTGAATGGGCGCGGAAGAAACCGCGCTCATTCAATTCCTGGGTTCAGACCGCCTCTACGGAATCAATTTTTCTGGCGATTTCGGAGGTTAGAGTTTCGACCGAGGAATGGAAGAGCCTGCGCTCCCGCGCGGGCAGTTCGTCCAGCAGATCGGGATACGGCGAGAGTTCGCAGCCTGGAAACGCGGGGCAGCCGGCGGTGTCGGCCATGCGGCAGCTTACGTTGATCAAGTCGGCCATGCCCCAGGCGCCCTCGCTCTGCCGCGGCGCATGATGCTCAGAGACGATGGGTTCAAACTCCGCGGGCATCTTCCAGTCCGCGATCAGTTGCCGGCCGGCCTCGCAATGGTCCCATCCGAAGAGTTCCCGCTCGGTCTTGAGGATGCTGGCGGGAGAACCAGTGTGAACTCCCAGCAGCAGACTGAACTCTTTGGGCCGGATCACGGCCAGCGCCAATCGCCCGATGTCGTGCATGACGCCCGAAGTGAACGCCACGTCTCGGTCGAGAAAGCCCACGGAAGCCAGTTGGTCGGCAATCAGGGCACAGGCCAGGTTGTGGCGCCAGATGGACCTCATGCAAGGCTGGTTTAGCGATTTGCCCATGTACGCGCGCACGCCTACGGTGAGGCAGAGCCCCTGCAAATTATTAGCGCCCAGCACCGCGATGGCCTGCAGAACGCTGCTGGCGGGGAACCGCGGAGCATAGAGCAGCGAATTCGCGATGGTAAGTACCTCGCTGGCAAACGCCGGGTCAGAGGAGATGAGCCCGCTCAACTCGTGCAGTTGCACGTTCTCCTTGTTGGCCAGTTGCAGAACCCGGAGCGCGACCTGAGGAAAGGGCGGAAGACGAAGATGGGCCCAGGACGGAACAATCGCCTCGCCGTTTTGCCTCTCGTTCTGCAACATCAGAGTCTCCCTTCGACCGAACAATTTGCGCGAGTCGCAAGACTTTCTTCAGAAGCCGCACGCCGACGAACCACGCATTGCGCGCGGCAGAGGAAATGTCTTGTAATAGTCTCTTCGGCACGCAGAGACATTCCTTGAGCGTGTCTGTGTTGATGAGAAATATCTAATGATTACGCGGTCAGCGGGCACGAAAGCATTGCCAAAACGGAGCCTGCGCCATGAGGTTGGCGCAAGGGCAGGAATGTTGTTTATTTGCGGGAACAGCCTTCGGCGCTGGAGGAAGTTCTACTGCACAGTCCAGGTTTTTCCATCCGCGCTCGTCCAGGAAAAGCCGCTGACATTGGTCAACTGAAATACCGCGCCACCTGCGCCAGCTTGCACGCGCACTGCGGTGGCGCGCCCCGTCCATTGCCGCGCGACGGATTCCCAGTGCTTTCCCCCGTCTTCACTCAGAAAGAGTGCGCCAGCCACGTCGATTGCCAACATGCGCTGCCGGACGGTTGCGGTTGAGATGGCCGCCAGGCCGCTAGGCAGTATTGGCTGATTTGCATTGCGGGAGGCAGCCGATCCGGATACCGCCTCTTGTGTGTCAATGCCGAAGCTGGCGGCCGGCGCGGCCTGCTTCGCCGTGTGCGACTCCACAGCGAATGCAGGTGCGCTTCGGCCGGCCTGGGCGCGGTCCATCGCAGTCTTCATGCTCTCTTGTGATGCCTGCGTGGTGTTTGCGTTGGCGGAGAGTGCCCCGGTCATCCGCTGTCGTTGCTGCCATTCATCCACGGCTGGCTCCGGATTGAATTGCGCCGGAGGTTCCTGCTGCGTCCGCATTTGCACGGACTTCGTCGAAGGCGTCCGGGCAGAATTGTTTTCTCCAGCGGAATGCGTACTTGTGCCTGACCCACGCGGAGACGCGGTCGAAGGAGCAGTCTCCAGCGCAAGCTCCTCCGGTGGCTGGCGAAGCATCGCTAATTTTTTGTTTTCGGCAACGGAGTTCGCCGCGACCACGGGCGCAGGCTTGAACGCAATTCCCGCGCTCGCTTGTTCTTGCGGGACGGGCGCCGGTGCGGCCTGCGCACTTTGCGGCACGACCTTCGCCATCTCCGGCGCAGGCGCTGCGTGCCTCGGATAGAAGGTGACCACCAGCGCGAGCGCCGCCGCCAACGCCGCGGCGGGAACCCAGGCAAAACGCCAACTCCTATACCATCTTCCCGATGGCATCGCAGATAGGGCTTCCAGAGCCTCCGCTTCCACTGCCTTCTGCGCCAGGTAAATCACCTGACGGCAGCGGCTGCACCGTGTCATGTGAGCGAGAATCTGCTCCCGCTCCGCCACGCCAAGCGCCTGCTCGGCAAAGGCGCTGAGGCTGTCGGTGTCGGGATGAAGATCGAGTTGGAGATTTGAATTCACAGTGCAGCCTTCTCTTGGAACGCGTCAGGTAGCGAAATTTGCAATATTTTCTTCAAATTCAGATCCAGATCGCGCGGATCGGCGCCCAGCATCTCTTGAACGGCTCGCTTATTCAGCCCATACCCCAGCAAGCTTTTGACGATCTGCTTTCTGATGCCATCGACCAGTCGGTGCAGCTTGCGGCTGACCGTCGCCTCGTGGACATGAAGCATAGGGGCGATCTCCAACAGGGTTCGCCCATCGATATAGTAGGCGGCTAGCAGAAACCGCTCCACGGTTTCAATTTTCTCCAGCGTCTCTACGACGGCTTTGGCGAGCAGCAGCAATTCGGCGGGAAGTTTTCCGGGCTTGGGGTCAGCGGCTGGGGGTTCATTACCTTCGGCCAAATTGTCGAGCGGAAGCTCGCGGCGAGTGCGTCTGTGATGGTCCACATGACGCTGCGCAAGCGTGGTGCGGAGCCAGCCCATCAGCGAGCCTTTTCCTTTGTAGGAATCCAGCGGGCTGCGCCGGACGCCGTCGCGAGCGGACAAGCCATAAAGCTCCGCATAGAGCTGATCGGCTAGTTCGCGGCCCAGAGTTTCGCTGCCGGTGATGGCAATGGCAGCGCGAAACAGCGGCTGGCGGTAGACGGCAATGAAATGTTCCCATGCGCCCTCGTGGCCGCTTGCGCAGGCTCGCGCCAGCGTCAGGTCGGCGAGCCGGAGGCCGCGAAAAAAGCCGGCTTGCTGCCGTCGTGAAGCGGTTGCTCCCGGCTCCAGGCCGTAATCCTGCTCCGTTCCAACGCGATGCAGGATCCGGTTGAATTCCTCTTTTTCAAGGCCATAGGCAGCCGCGCCGGATTCGCGCCAGAGTCCGTTGAGCAGCGGACTCGATGGCACGGGAAGCTGGCCCATCTCCGGCGTTGCGTCGATGCCGCTGACGGCGCTTTCTTCGACGGGTTGGGAACGAATAATCCCCACGCCACAAAGATACGCCCAAAGAGCCGCTCTAAAGCGGTCCGCGAAAAAAATTGCAAGAAACAGAGTTACCTTCGTTCTCAGCTCACAGGCCGGCGATCTTTCCCGGCGGAGGAGAGCGATGAAGAATCTGGGCAGATCGGGGCTGGCAAGTGTGTTGCTTCTGGCGCTTACGGCGTTTGTCGAGCGGAGCGGAGTGAAGGCGGCAGGCGGCCCGCAGGAGACGGTGAATGGTTCTTACCGGGTGCTGGCTCCGATTGAGAGCGGCAATTTGCTCCTGTTTCCAGTGGTCAGGGTCAACGGCAAGACGGCCGCCGCAACGCCGTTTCTCACTCTCGACGAAGGCATCAAGAGCGGCCAGGTGGAAGTGACCGAGGCCGGCCGCGTGCGGGGGCTGATGCGGCAGAGGGGAACCGTCGGCGTTCCGCCTTATCACGGCAACGGCGATTTGGGCGCTCCGCCTCCGGAAGCGAATCGCTACCGCGGAGACGAAGTGAACACGCTGGTGCTGGTGAACAACTCAGACAAGCCTCTGCTATTGCTGGCCGGCGAGATTGTCACAGGGGGCAAGCAGGACCGTGTAATCGCCAAGGACCGCATTGTTCCGGCGGGCGGCGAGCCAATCGATCTCGGAGTTTTCTGCATCGAGCCGGGCCGCTGGACTGCCAGTTCGGAGACCTTCGGCGCGGCAGCCAAGATGCCCGCCCACAGCTTCATGGTGCAGCCTACCGTGCGCGAGAAAGCCATGGTTGCCCAAGACCAGCAGCAGGTATGGGATTCGGTGAGGGGAATTATCTCGCAAATGGAGGTTGCGGCTGCGCCTTCTGCGAACATGCCGATGGGCGGCGGCTCGGCTTACCTGCGTTCGATGGGAACCACCAGCTACGCCAAGGTCATGGAAGACACCACAGTAAGCGCCAAGGTGGATGAGGCCGCGGCTCAAGTGATGAAATCGCGGGACCAGGTGCTCGCACAGCTTCGCAAGGAAGGCGCTGTCGGCGTGGTGGTGGCCGTGCGCGGCGAGATTGTGTGGGCCGACCTGTTTGCGGACACCGACCTGCTCAGCCGCTATTGGACCAAGCTGGTGCGCTCCTATGCGGCCGAGAGCCTGACGGAGGGCGAGACGCACGCCGCGCCCTCCGAGGCCGATGCGCAGCGTTTTCTGGACGCTCCCTCGGGAGGCACGGAAACCAGCGAGGGCGACGTGGGCGTCTATCGCTATCGCGAACTTCGCTCCGGCGGCACGGAAACCTTTGTGTTGGAATCGCTGTTGCCCGGAACCGGCTACGACGTGCACATCAGCAAGCTGCGGTTGAGGAATGTGGAAGCATCGATGAAGCCGCCGCGTCGCTATCACCCGGAGATCTATCGCTGACAAAGACGAGGGCCGTTCCGGCACAAACGCTCCGTGCCCCATCCTTGCTACTCATCTCTGTCGCAAGGGGTAGGAAACCACAGAACTCCATTTTGGAATGCGCGATGCGGCTTACACCTTTTGCCCCATGCGCGCCAGCCACGGAACCGCAATGAGAGTAATCGCGAATAGGAAGATGGAAGCGGCGATGAACTCCAAACGGCCATGGCGCAAGTCTTCAAAAAGCAACTTGGCCGCAACCAGCGCCAGCGTAGCGTAGGCGATGCGCGTCAGCTCGACGCGGCGCCAACGGGAGCCGATGAACGCCAGCGCAAAAGCCAAAGCGCAAAGAATCAGCGTGCGAATGAAAGCAATGTGAGGAGCATCGGGAGTTGTGTTCGGGAAAACGAGGTGCAACAGGCCCTCGACCAGTAACGCTGCCAGAGCGAATACGGCTAATGCTGCCGTTGCCAGGCGAAGAAGCTGTTGTTTCCATCTCTCTTGCGGGCCGCGCTTGCCAAGCGCAGAACAGACAATCGCGCAGGCTGAAACCACGAATGCACCCGCGCCAAGCGTCGCTGGCGGGGTTCCGGCCAGAGCATTGAAGGCATACTCCAGCAGCCCCGATACAATTGCTGCCACGACAAGAAACGCGAAGCCATGAAACCTGAGCGTAAGACGGCCTCCCAGGATGGTGGCCGCAATCGCGGCAATGCCCAGGCAGGCCGCCAGCCAGAACGGCGGCAGGCACAAGAGGCTTCCAGCCAAAAACAAGCCCGCTGCCCAGGTGGCAAAGACGCGGAAATTGCGGCCTTCCGCTTTATTGCTCAACAGAACAAAGGCCGTCGCGTAACATGCCGCCGAAAACAGCAGGCAAACCAAGCCCAGAACCACAGCGCAGTTGACAGGTCCGAAATAGAGCACGCTCGACGCGCCCAGCAAAAACGCGATCATTGCCTGGCCGGTTTCAAAAATGGAAATCTTCTGTCTGAGCTGCGTAGTGCGGACGGCGACACTCGCGCCATAAATCAGGAACAGCAGGCAGCCGGGCAAAATTAATTCGGCCGAACCGAGCGTCGGGTAATCCATGCGCGCGCTCTGCGGGCTGGCGTAGATGAAGATCAGCGACCAGATGGCCGCATCCGCAGCCAGTGCCGCCACGGAACGCACGCTCCGCTGGTGGTTGCGTATAGCCGCGTACTCGCAAATGAGCGCCATTAAAAGCAGCGCGGCGATGAAGGGAATCAGCTCGTGCGTGGCGACCGCCAGGGCAAGCGCTGCCGCTGTTGCGGTTCCATTAGCCACCCAGAAGACCGGCGTCTGATTCTTCTTCCACGCCAATGCGGTAGCCACGATCACGAATATGCCCAGGATGGCCGCGGTGACCGGAGCAGGCAATACTTTGAAGCGGAGGGTCAGTTCCCAGAGCATGGGAGCGAGAATCAGGGCTGAAGTGCCGGCGTAGATGGTGCTGGCAAACCACTCTTCCTCACGGACGCGCGCCGCGGCCACCAGCCACAGAAGCGCATAGACGATGGCGACGGCGGCAATAGCTAATCGGGGCAGCGAACTGGATTCAGCTACCGCGCGCAGAAGATAAGCGCCGGCGATGCCCAGCATGGACTTGCCCAGTACGGAGAATGCGCCACCGGCCTGCGCCATGGAGAATCCTTCGCCGGCCTCGGTTGCCGGCGGAGCGGATGGTTCCCGCATAGCCGCTGATGGCGTGCGTTCGAGAGCCTCGAGAGCTATGACACGCCGCTCGAGGGTTTCCACCCGGTCCGCAAGCCGTTCGAGTGTGTCGGGAAGAACGTCCATAGCATCACCCGCGAGCAGGGAGCCTTGCCGCGTTCTAATCAGCCGCGACCGACGCGTTCTTTTCAGGCCACGGCGGCAGCAGCTTCACCAGTACCCACAAAAACAGCAGCGGCAGCAGGGTCAACCCAATCGCCATCAACAGGCCCTCGCGTGTCACCAGGGCCATCTTGTAGGTTGTATAGCCGAGAAAACTCTTCGAGAACAACTGCCCGCCGATGACCACGTTCCAGCGCATAGCCAGGACGCCGATCAGGGCAAGACTGCCGGAGAGGACGTACATATACTTGCGAGCAATCTCCGGCAGCTTCACCACCTGCGTCAGGAACAGCAAAATCAGCGGCACGATCGTGCCCAGGCAGATCTGAAGCACGATCTGCGAAAAGAAGAGCTTGGTGTGTGCCATGAAATTCAGGCTGCGAAAAGACTCGTCGGCCTCATAGATGCGGTGAATCAGGTCGAGCATTTCCAGGCTGAAGTCGATGATGAAGATATAAAACATGTACATCGCGATGGTGTCCACGCAGTGCATGTCGATCTTTTGCTTGCGCAGCCTGGTCAGCGCCATATAGAGCAGCATCACCGCGGCGATACCCGACACCATCGCCGAGAAGATGAAAACCACCGGCATCAGCGGCGACGACCACCAGGGATTGGCCTTGAGCGAGCCGAAGATGAACCCGACGTATCCATGCAGCAGAAAGGCGGAGGGAATGCCGACCAGCGTCACGATCCAGCCCACCCGCTCGTCGATGGCCAGCGAGCGCTCACTGATGTTGCTGGAGCCGAGCGTCATTACCTTGTAGACAAGGCGCAGCAGGCCTTTGCTCGACTGCGACAGGAGCACGATCTCGCGACGATAGTCGAGCCAGATCTCGAAGACCAGCACAGCCATCAGATACCACATATACACATAGCCGAACATGGCCATGGCCGACGTGTCGTGCGGAGTGAAGTACATCTCCGGCGAGCGGAACGGATGTCCCAGGTGCAAAACCAGCGGCAACGGCGCAACCAGCAGGAAGGCCAGAGCCGTCAGCAGCGCCAGCCGGTATGTGGGTTTCACCGCCTCTACACGGAAGACACGCTCCAGCGACGCGAGGATGAACGCGCCCGCCACCAGCCCAGTGATGTACGGGTACAGAACGATCAGCACGCTCCAATAGAGTGTGATTTCGTTGGGATACATGTAGCCTTCAACACCGTTCATAAAATCAGCTCCTAGCTGTTAGCTCCTAGCTTCTAGCTCGTCGTGCTGGTTCTGGCCACGTTGGCTTCGCTGCAAATCTCAGCTAAGAGCTAGTGGTTAGAAGCTAGAAGCTGCTTTTCTTACCGCACTGAACCATCCAGGTCGTTGTAGAAGGCCTTCGCGCCGGTGGCCATCTGCGGCTTCAATACCTGCACGTTGTGGGTCTTAAGGAACGCGTGAATCGGATCGTTCGGATTCTTCAAATCGGCCAGTTGGCGCGCCCCTGTGGGACAAGCCTCGCAGCAAGCGGTCGTCAGTCCTTTGGTAATCCGGTGATAGCAGAGCGTGCACTTGTCGGCCACCTCTTTTGTCGGATGAACGTAGCGGCAGCCATAGGGGCAGGCCTGCACGCAATATGCGCAACCCAGGCAGTATTTCTGATCAATCAAAACAACGCCGTCCGGGCTGATGAAGGTGGCTCCCACCGGGCAAACCTGCGTGCATGGAGAATCCGCGCAGTGGTTGCACATCTTGGGAACGAAGAAATACTTTCCCGCGTCCTCTTTGACGGCCGGAAACCCTTCCTTGCCTCCGTCGGGCGAGATGACCACGGGATTTTCAAGATGATAGTCATC
>Ga0224558_1002344_pt1 | contig 17573 bp, 14 predicted proteins | sample 714S32024metaG_FD_180682 | JGI IMG/M metagenome (GOLD analysis project Ga0224558, IMG submission 180682) | Peat soil microbial communities from Stordalen Mire, Sweden - 717 S3 20-24 | ecosystem: Environmental > Terrestrial > Soil > Wetlands > Peat | place: Sweden: Norrbotten County, Stordalen...
GAGTATAACCCCGCGGCCGGCGCCTTGATCGAAGCCTATCGCGCGGCGGGGCTGCAGCCGCGGCTGAGCGGTGTGCCTGCGCTGAAGTAAGCCTAACGAGATTCCGATTGACAGAAAGCGCTTCCTGACGGTCGCGGCTCGGTAAACCTTGCGAAATCAACGCGACTGTTACCGGGCCGCGACCAAGAGGTTACTAACGAACTGCCATGCTACAATCGGGTCTGATGCGGCGAAGTTGGAACTCTCTGATTTGGGCGGGTTTCGGATTCACGCTGGTGGCGGCGATTAGCTATGTGCCGATCTTCGCGCGCTTTCCGGCCACGCGAGATGTTCCCTGGGCGAACTTACTCTTGTTCCTGCTGGGCGGATGGCTGCTGGCGGCCGGGATCAAGAGAGCCTACGGCGAATCCGAACGCTACAGCGGCAAAATCGGCGGCGCGGTGCTCGGCGTGCTCGCGTTGGCCCTGTTCGGTCTCTTCTGCTGGGGTAACTTCATCTTCGCGCGGCGCTTGCCGTCCGCCAGCGGCGCGCCGCAACAGGGGCAGACGGCGCCCGATTTCACGCTGCCGGATGTGACAGGCAAGCCAGTGACTCTCTCGGAACTGCGAAAGACGAATCGGGCCATACTATTGATTTTCTACCGCGGTTACTGGTGACCCTTCTGTAACTCCGAGTTACGGAGTTTCCAAAAGCACTTAGACGAGTTTCGCGCGCGCGGCGTCCGGATTGTGGCCATCAGCGTAGACTCCAACGCGGAGTCGCGCAAGCTCTGCCAGGACCAGGGTTATACCTTCCCCTTTCTGTCCGACCCGAAAGCGGAGGTGATTCGCCGCTACGGAGTCTTGCATGCCGGCGCTGGTGAAAACGGCAGGGACATCGCCCGGCCCGCCGAGTTCCTGGTGGACGCCGCGGGCACCATCCGGACGGTCAACCTGACGGACGACATCCGCGTGAGGGCCCGCCCCGAAATTGTGCTGCGAGAGATCGACTATCTGCAACGCCCCGCGGGAGACTGATGTAAGTGGGGCGGGCGTCCACGCCTGCGGCAGATCTCCGGACCCGCCCCACTTACCGGGACTTCACGAATCCCGCCGAAGCCTTGCCATCCTCTACTAACTCATATTCGCCAGTCTTCCAATCCCACACGCTGCTAGCCAGTTTCACGGTGCGCAGCGCGTCATTGCCCGCCACGACCAGCGCCATGTGCCGCTCGTCCAAGGGGTTCTTCCCAGCAAATAACAACGCATCGCGTTCGGATGCGTGCGCTGTGCCTTCGAGCCGGAATACGTCTTCGCGGTAGTCGAGACCCAGTCGCTCGCTCCACTCTGCCAGCGCCGAATTCGCCTCCGGGCGGCCGACGAAGATCACGTCACGGTGCCGCAGTTCGTCGTCGGTCACTTCGAAATCCTTGCGGATCGCAACAGCGCTCTCATAGGCATCCAGAAACCGTTTTTGCAGTTGCTCCGCCGCATAGCGGTTGGCGCCCGCTTCGCGCACGGTGCCGTAGACCAATATGGCCGTGCGAAGCCGGTCCCAGATATCGGTGGTCTGATACGCGGCCCCGCTGCCCACCTCCACGGTAAACGTCGTGCCCGCCTGGTCCAGGAACGACTGCGCAGTCACGGTCTTCGTCGTGTTCAGGGCAAAGTAATCGCGCATGAGCTTTAGAAATGCGTCATCACCCATCCGCCGGCGCAGCGCATCCAGGAATAACACGCCTTTCGTGGTCTCCAACTCATGACGGTCCTCAGCCGCGGCCGCGATCTGCAAGCGCCGGTAGGCGGCGCGCCGCACATTCATCTCCAAGTCCGGATCGTCGGCCATGAGGTCGCCATAATACTCCGCCGCGCCCGCCACGAACCAGATATCCGCATCGCTCGCCGGCAGAAGCCAGCCCTTCCAAAGGCGATCCTTATCGAAAGCCTTTCCGTCAGGGGAGCCGTCCACCTTGTGCTCCGCGGCCGCCGGCGCGACGCGGGCCTTCTCGTTTGCCTGAATGGCGGCGCGCAGTCCTTCCGAAGCTTCGCCGCGGAACAGACGATAGCCCGACGGGAACAGTCCGTCGTTGCCGGCGTAATCGTGGCGGCCTCGCGCCCGCGCCTCCCATTCGCGCTGGTTGGGTTTACCGAACGCCGCCCAGACCATCAGGTTCTGTGCCATATCCGCGGTGGCGATCTTCGCATCCATGGTCGAGGCGCTCACCAGTGGCGCCGTGCGGAACGCCAGGAATCCGAACTGTTCGTCGATCTGCCCGCGATACTTGTGGTAGAGATCCTGCCACGCCCGATCGCGCGGATACGGGGTATAGGGCACGAACTCTGGCACACCCTGCGGATCGGGAACGTACTCCAGCCGGACTTGCAAGTCCTTGGCATTGTTGTCGCCCCAGTAGAACCCCTCCGTTCCCCCGAACCACTCGTTCTTCGAGCTGCGCCACAGCTTGGTGTGGCCGGTGCCCAGTTCGTACATGGCGATCTCGTTGTTTTTGCCGTCGCCGATCAGCCACTCGTTGGTATAGAGGCCGTTATTGCGCGTTCCCAGCCGCTCCACCACTTCATCGACGTTGCCGCCATATTGAATGGCCTGCCGCGCGCGGAAGGCCACCGGCGTGCCCTCGATGTTGAACGGCGATTGGCGGATGGTGGTCTCGGTGAGAACCATGCCCGCGTCGTTTTGATACCAGTCGGTGCCGCTCTCGATCCCGCCGGGATAGCTCTGCATGAGGATGCGGTGGCCGGTGGCCGGCTGGATGTCCAGCATCACGTTGGTCTGCTCGGCCAGCGTGAGCGGCCACCAGGTGACATGGCCGATCGCCATCTTGCCGTCGCGCGTGGCTGCGCCGGTAGCGGCGAAGGCGCTGCAATGGTCCACGCCCGAGTCGCGCTTGCGATCGAAGTACGAAGGGGCTTCCAGGTGCAGACCTTCCAGTCCGGTGGGGGTGATCAGCCCGGCGTTGCGCAACTCACCCAGTTCCACCGTGGTGTTGGCGACCACGATATCCACCAAGTCGATGCGCCGCTCAAGCCACTTCGCGCCGGCGTCGGAAGCTCCGTCGGCGATGCCCTTCATCTCTTCCAGGATTTCCCGGTCGAAACCGCGCAGGAAAAGGGCGTTGACCGTGGTGCGGAGTTGGTCCCAGCTCTGTGCCTCGGCCTTGGCGCCGAGATCCGCGGCGCAGCGTTCCAGATACTCGGGGATTTCGCGCGCCATCAAGTGTCCGTGCTGGTAGCCGCGCTCGTAAGGCTGGCCTTCGATGTGCAGATAGATCCAGCCGGCCGACGGATAGCGATAGGCTGGACCGAATGTGCGGACGGTAGCGGCGGGCGGGTCGGCAGCCGAGGAGGCTTCCTCGAGCGTGACCTCCGAGAACCACGCCTTGCCCGTAAACGCGCCGCCATTGCCGACGGTCAGCAGAATGCGGTCCTCCGCGCGGCTGGCCACGAAGCGAAGCGCGAGGTGCGTCCAATGGCGCGTGCCGCCCAGCGCGGCCGAGTGTACATCGAACGGCATGGAAGCCATGGTGAGCGCGGCGCCGATCGCGATCGGCGAGCGGTCCAGGTCGCGCACCTGCACGTCTTCCGTGCGCACCCAGCCGCTCAACTCGTAGCTTCGGCCAATGCGCAAGGAAACGGGCGCGGAGCGGATGGAGGCGTCCGGCGAACCGCCCGGCTCGATGCGCAGCGACTTAGCGCTTTCGTGCGATACGGAGGTGTCCACCGCCAGCAGACCGCGCTCGGCCGTCCAGCCAGTGGCGCTGCGCTCGATGGTGGGCCGGAACAGCGGCGTACCGGCTTCCAGCAGAGTCGCAGCCAGCAGAATAGTCAGTACACGAAACACAGTCAGCCTCCCTTGGCGCGCCCCTCATATCATAGCAGGGCATCCAGAGACAGCTAACCGTTCTGGGGAAACCGCTCCCTAACGGTCGCGGCTCGGTAACAGTTACGCAACGTTTACCGAGCCGCGACCATCAGGGAGCGGTTTCTGTCAATCAGAGGGCCGGCTTTCAGTTCGCCGCGATCGCGCCGAATACACCCGTTGTCAGGTTCGCTCCCCCGCCATTGAAGTAGAGCACGGTGGTGGGACCGGATTCGGTGCTGCCGTTGCCAAATTCCATTCCCCAGAGTCCGGGGATCGCAACATCCGCTCCGGTCGAGGTCTCGAGGAAACCTTCGAACGTTCCCTTCGAAGGACTGTACGCCCCAATCCAGCCGCTGCCCGTATTCCCCACCAGAATCATGCTGCTGAAAGCGCCAAAGCTGGCGGGCGCCATCGCCACTCCCCACGGCTGGTTGAACCACCCCTGCTGCAACCGCAACTGGAGCGTGCCGTTGGTATTGTATGCGTCCACATAACCAGTCCCGCCCCCGGCGGTCGCATTGTATGTCACATAGATTCTCGCCCCAATGGCCTGAATACCGGCGGGCGAATAGGTCGAGGGGATCTTCGGGTCCTTGAAGGTTCCCGTCAGTGTGACTGGGCTGAACGACGTTGCGTCATAGGCTTCCACGCCGCCGTTGGCATTCGCCGCGTAGTATGTATATGCGCCGCTGGTGGCGTTTTTGGCAATGGTCAGACCTTGATAGGAAGCGCCCGACGCGGAGTTGTTCACCACAATGGTTGCGGTTGTCACATGGCACTTTGCACACGACGTGCCCGGCTTGCTCGGCGCGGTGGCGGGATTCCAGATCGAAATAGTCCCATCCAGAGTCGCGAACGCAAACTCATTGTTAGTAGGGTTCAAAGCAGTTCCCGTCGGGCTGCCGGTACCCGTGCTGCCGGCCGGTGGAATGGTTACCGCTAAGGGCACGATGGCGCCATTGGCATCGTACAGAGTCGAAAGGCCAGTCACTTGGTCCGATATCCACCACTCATTTTCGGTTAAGGTGGATCTCGCCGGACGCGACAAGCCCCATGGATTAACCAAGCGCGAATCCTGAGTATTGGTCACGATATTCGACACAGTGTAGCTATTCGTTTGAGCTTCGGCGCCCGCGCAAAAAAGCAAGGCCGTACCCAGCATAAATACTTTTCTCATCTTGTCCCCTCCAGTCCCTCAGTTGAGAAGTATAAAGCCGGCTTCAAACCACGTCAAGAGTGCGCCTTGTGAACTTCTCGGGGCCATCCCGGCCCGGTTCCCACGACAAATTCGCTAGCGGGTCAATTTGCGTAGTATCGCCTTGGAGGGCGGCCAATCGTGGCCGCAGCCGCCTTTTTAGGCGGCCAGAGCCGGCTGAAAGCCGGCTGCGGGCAGAATTGCCCGCCCTCCAATTGCAAACTGACCCACTACCACAAATTCGCTAGCGGTTAGCAGCTTATAATCGGAAACAAGTGAAAACACCTTTTATCAAGTGGCTGGCTTTCTTTCTGGTAGTGGCGCCCGCGGCTGCCCCACAAAGCTTTTCGCCCACTCCGGAAGAGTCCCGCGCGCTGGCCTCCATCTCCGTGGATTCCCTGCGGGGCAACTTATCCTTCATCGCATCGGATCTGCTGGAGGGGCGCGATACGCCCTCGCGCGGGCTGGACCTCGCGGCGCTTTATATCGCCGCGCAATTCCGCCGGGCGGGTCTCGAACCAGCCGGCGCCGAAGGATACTTCCAGACTGCGAAAATGCTCCGCGTCGCGCCGACCGGCGAGCCTTTCGATCTGCTCCTGCAGAGCGGTGCGCGAACACTGGCAGTTTCGCGAGATCGGACCACGGTCGTGAGCCGGCAGCCGCTGGAGCTTTCCCGCGCGCCCGTCTACAAGATCGCGGATCTGGCGGACCTGCGAGCCGCTGTGGTCAAGGGGAAAGTTGTGGAGGTCGACGCACGGCGCGAGGGCGCGCGCTCTCTTGCCCAGGCGGCGGCGTTGCTCCGGCCGGCGGCCGTTCTTGAGACGGCCGAAGATAGCGTTCCGGCCGTCCCTCGGTTGATCGATCCGGACGAAGAGCCCTCCCTGATCGGCGGCGTCCCGCGGTTCATTGTGCGCGACCGGGAAGCCGTCGATCTGCTCGCGGACGCAAAAACCGGAGAGACTGGGATCACCGTCTCGATCAAGCTGCCTGCGCCCACCGCGACTGCCGTGACGGTGCGCAACGTGGCCGCGATGCTACGAGGATCGGACGCCGCGCTGCGCGGCCAATACGTCCTGCTCACGGCGCACTACGATCACATCGGCCGTAGCGCCGCCGGTGAAGTCTTCCCCGGAGCGAACGACGATGGCAGCGGAACCGTGTCGGTGATCGAGATTGCGCAAGCGCTGGCGGCCTTGCCCGTACATCCCAAACGGAGCATCGTGTTCCTGACGTTCTTCGGCGAAGAGGGGGGCGGGCTGGGATCGCGCTACTACACGCGGCATCCGCTGCTGCCGCTCTCCCAGACAGTGGCCGATTTGAATCTGGAACAGGTTGGGCGCACCGATTCGCGCACCGGTGCGGAGATTTCCAATGCGACTCTTACCGGTTTCCAGTACTCCACCGTCGCGCGCACGCTGCAGCAGGCGGGCGAATTGACCGGCGTCAAAGTGCATGAGACGCCCAACGGCGACGACTTCTTCGACCGCAGCGATAACCAGACGTTCGCGGAGCACGGCATCCCGGCGCACACCCTCGCAGTGGCGTTCGAGTTTCCCGACTATCATGCAACGGGCGACGTGTGGCAGAAGATCGATTACGCCAATATGGCCAAGGTGGACCGCATGATCGCGCTGGGGATCGTTATGTTGGCGGACAGCCCCAGTCCGCCCAGTTGGAACAGGGACAACCCCAAAGTGCTGCGGTATCTGAAGGCGCAATAGAAACCGCTTCCTGACGGTCGCGGCTCGGTAACAGTCACGTTGACTTCGCAAGGTGTACTGAGCCGCGACCGTAAGGAAGCGGTGTCAATCGGCCAATCCCGGCCGCCTCCATGCTATGATGGCAGCAGCCGCGCATCTGCTTGAAATGAAAAGCCTCACCCTGCTCGGATCGACCGGCTCCATCGGCGCCAATACCCTGGACGTCGTGCGCCACAATGGTCACCTCTACCGCGTCTACGCGCTAGCCGCCGGGCACAATGTAGATGCTATCCTCCAGCAAATCATCGAGTTCCGTCCGGAGGTCGCGGTCCTGGCCACGTCCGGGGGGATCGCCCGCCTGGCCGCCGCACTATCCGATTCCGGCCTGCCGCGTCCAAACTGGCCAGAGCTCGCTTTCGGACCCGCCGCGCTCATCGAGACGGCTACGGCCCCCGCGGTCGATATGGTAATTTCGGCCATTGTCGGCGTCGCGGGATTGGAAGCGACCTACGAAGCGGTGCGCTTGGGCAAACGTGTGGGCTTGGCAAATAAAGAGGTATTGGTGTCCGGCGGGCGGCTGGTCATGGACGCGGTGAAGGAAAGCGGCGCCGAACTGCTGCCCATCGATAGCGAGCATAACGGCGTCCACCAGTGCCTGCGCGCCGGCAACCGCGACCAGGTCACCAAGCTGATTCTGACCGCCTCGGGCGGCCCGTTCCGCAATACTTCGAAGCATGCGCTCCACTCGGTGACTCCCGCACAAGCCTTGAATCATCCAACCTGGAGGATGGGCCAGCGCATCACCATCGACTCGGCCACGTTAATGAACAAAGGCTTCGAGGTCATCGAAGCCTGCTGGCTGTTCGGCTTCGCACCCTCCCAGGTGGATGTGGTGATTCACCCGCAATCCACCGTGCATGCCATGATTGAGTATTCCGATGGCAGCGTACTTGCTCAGATCTCGGCGACGGACATGCGCATGCCCATACAATACGCCCTCACCTGGCCCGAGCGGTGGCAGGCGCCGGTACCCAAGATCGACTGGAGCCAGGCGCGCCATTGGGATTTCGCGCCTCCCGATTTCGACCGCTTCCCGCTGCTCAAGCTGGCTTACCAGTGCCAGGAGGCCGGCGGCTCCGCAACCTGTACTTTGAACGCGGCGGACGAGATCGCCGTCGAAGCTTTCTTGAAGGGTGAAATCCCGTTTCCCGGCATAGCCGCCGTGGTGGAAGAGACGCTCAGCCGCATGCCTAACCGGCAGCCCCGCACGGTGGGCGATATTCTCGAAATCGACAAGGAATCGCGTTCCGCGGCTTGCGCAATCGCCCGCGAACTGGCAGGCCAACAAGCCGCCGCCGCGCAACCGGTTCCGGCAAGGGTTTGAATCGTATGGCATTTTTTCAAAGCGCTTTCTGGTTCCTGATCCTGATCGGCGTGATGATCCTCATCCACGAGTTGGGACACTTCTGGGCGGCGCGCTTCTTCGATGTCCGCGTGGAGACCTTCAGCTTCGGCTTCGGGCCGCGTCTGTTCGGCTTCCGCAGGGGCGAGACGGATTACCGCATCTCGCTGGTCTTTTTCCTCGGCGGCTTCGTGAAAATGGCCGGCGAGCTGCCCGGCGACGAAAGCGCCAACGATCCGCGCGGCTTCATGGCCAAGTTCCGCTGGCAGCGCCTGATCATCGTGCTGGCCGGCCCTCTCATGAATGTGGTGCTGGCCGTGGGCCTGCTCACCGGCCTGTACATGGTCAAGTATCAAAGGGTGGTGGACGCCGATAGCGGAGCGGTGATCGGCGCCGTGACGCCCGCGACCCCGGCAGCCAAGGCAGGCATCCAGGAAGGCGACCGCATCGTCAAGTTGGGCGGCCGGCGCAATCCTACCTGGGACGACATCATCGTCAAAGAGGTCGAGAGCGCCGCGCGCCCCATGCAGTTGACCATAGCGCGCAACGGCAAGGAATTCGACACTACGGTTACGCCCGTGCTCGACGAGCGCAGCGGCGTGGGAAATGCAGGGTGGTCCGAGAAAGGCGAAGTGCAGCTCGGTCCGGTCACCTCGGGCATGCCCGCACAGAAAGTGGGGTTCCAGCAGGGCGATTTGATTCTGAGCGCCAACGGCCATCCGATCCATGCGACCGTGCGCTTCCACGAGGTTATTCGCGGCAGCGGCGGCAAGCCCGTCACGATTGAGTTCCAGCGCAATGGCAAGCCCATGCAGGTCACCGTGCAGCCGGTATGGAGCGGGGCCGACGGACCGGCGCGCTGGGTGATCGGCGCATACGTCGAGCCCAAGTTGAACATCGTGACGTCGCGCCTCTCCCTGCCCGGCGCCCTGCGCGAATCCGTCCAGGAAAACGTGCGCAGCGCGGGCCTGATTTTCCGCTTCCTGGAGGGCATCGTCGAGCGCCGCATTTCCGCGAAATCCCTCACCGGACCGGTGGGCATCGCGCAGATGTCCGGCCAGGCCGCCAAGCAAGGCCCCTCGGCCTTCATCATGCTCATGTCGATGGTCAGCCTGAACCTGGCCGTCATTAACCTGATGCCCCTCCCCATCCTGGATGGCGGTAGCGTGGTGATGCTGGTCATCGAGATGGTGATGCGCCGCGATATGAGCATGTCCGTGAAAGAGGCGGTTTTCAAAGTCGGCTTCGTGTTCATCATGATGCTGGTGGCCTTCGTGCTGTACAACGACATTACGAAGATTTTGCCGGCAGGCTGAGCCGCACTGAATCTTTCGAAACTTGACAGTCATCACTTACTTTCGGCCATGAACTGTACCTGCGTCCGCTACACGGATTTGCCGCACACCAGCAATCTCTTCGCGGACTTCACCTACCATCCGGATCGCGTCCGGTCCTTCTATCCCCACCTTCCCTCAGACCCCGGTGTTTTCGAAGCCGCCGCCCGTGAAATGCGCTTCCCGCCCGAACGGCGCGCCGCCCTAGTAGCTGCCCTCAGGCAACAGAACGGGGATAGCCCGCAGCTTGACCTTCTCGCGCGCGAGGGCACCGTGGCAGTGGTTACCGGCCAGCAGGTCGGCCTGTTTTCCGGTCCGGCTTACACCATTTACAAAGCTCTCACGGCGGTGAAGCTGGCGCGCACTTTGGCGGCGCAGGGCATCCCCGCGGTGCCGCTCTTCTGGCTGGCGACCGAAGACCACGACTTCGCCGAAGTCAATCACTGTTGGGTGTTCGACGCCGAGCACCATCCCATCAAGCTGGAGAAACCTCACTCGCCGGCCACCAGCCAGCCGGTAGGGCAGTTCGTGCTGAGCGAGCCGCCCGTCGCCCAATTGCGCGCGGCGCTGGCCGGCTTGCCGTTCGGCGATGAGGTTTCGGCGATGGTGGAGGAAGCCTATCAGCCCGGCCGCACCATGGGCGAAGCCTTCAGCGCGCTGCTCCACCGCCTGCTGGCGCAGTACGGCATGTTGCATGTCGATCCCATGTCGCCCGCCATGCGCGAGTTGGCCGCGCCGGCCATTCGTTCCGCGCTGGCCGCCGCGCCGGATCTGACCGCCGCACTGCTGGAGCGCAACCGCGCGCTGGAAGCCGCGGGCTATCATGCGCAGGTCCACGTGGAGGATCAGACTTCCTTCGTGTTCCTGCTGGAGAACGGCCGCCGCTATACGCTGCGCCGCTACGGCCGCGATTATCTGCAGAATGGCCGCCGCTTCTCGACCGAAGAATTGATGGATCGCGCCGCCCAGCTTTCCCCCAACGCGCTGCTGCGTCCCGTGGTCGAGGATTCCATGCTGCCCACGGTGGCCTACATCGGCGGTCCGGCCGAGTTGGCGTACCTGGCGCAATCCGAAGTAATCTATCGCGGCATTCTGGGCCGCATGCCCGCCGCATTGCACCGCGCCGGGTTCACGTTGATCGATCAGCGCAGCCAGAAGCTGATGACGCGCTACGGATTGTCGCTCGCCGATTGCACGCATGGCGACGATGCCGTCCGCGACCACATCGCCGCGCGGCTGATCCCTCCCGCGCTTTCCGGCACCCTGGCGCGGACCAAAACGGCCGTGGAGCAGGCCGTCGACTGCCTGATCCGCGACCTGGCCGGGTTCGACGCCTCGCTCGCAGCCAACCTCGGCAAGAGCCGCCAGAAAATGCTCTACCAGCTCGCGAAAATGGAGCGCAAGATCGGCCGCGAAACCATGGCCCGCGATGCTCGCGTGGCCCGCGACGCGTCGTATCTCTCGGGATTGGTCTATCCGCAGCGCCACCTGCAGGAGCGGCTGTATTCCATCCTGCCCTTCCTGGCCAAACACGGCACGGGTCTGATCGACGATTTGTATGAGTGCCTGAACCTGGACTGCCCCGACCACCAGTTAGCGGTGGTCTAATCGTGGGGCAGGCCCTCGGCCTGCGCGGGGCTCTCAGCCCCGCTCTTACGTGGAGTGCAAGCCAAATGCGAACGATCCTGCTTCTCTTAGCCGCCCTCCCGGCAGCCGCCCAGCTTTCGCAGAACACCCCCGAACTCATCCGCGTCAACCCGCACGTCTACTGCGCCACCGGCTACGCCCTGGGCAACGTCATCTTCGTATTGACGGACCGCAGCGTAGTGGTGGTCGATACCACGGAAGGCCAGGCGCCCGCGCAGGCGGCCCTCAACGATTTCCGCAAGGTCTCCGCGCTGCCCGTCAGCTACATCGTCTACACCCACTTTCACGGGGATCACGTGAATGGCGCGAAGGTTTTCGCGGCGCCTTACACCAGGATCGTCGCGCAGCAGAACCACATCGAGGAGATGCGCAAGTATCGCCTGATGGCCGGTTACAACCGCAAACTGAACCAGGTGCAGTGGGCGGCCAACGTGCCGCGGGATGCGCGCGGCGCAACGCTGGGCGTCGACCTGCTGCATCCGCCCGAAAGCGGATACATCCCGCCGCAAATCACCTTCGAGCAGGAGTATCGGTTCACCGAAGGCGGCGTGCGCTTCGAGCTCTATCACACGCAGGGCGAGACCGTGGACCACCTGATGGTCTGGCTCCCCGATCTCGAGACGCTGCTTCCCGGCGACCTGTTCTACTGGAGCTTTCCGATGCTGGCCAGTCCCGGCAAACCGGACCGTCCGGTGCTGGAGTGGGCCGCCTCGCTCGATCGCATGCGGCAATTGCATCCCGCCTATCTCGTGGGATCGCATAGCCGGCCGCTCGCAGGGCGGGACGCCATCGACCAGGCGCTCGCCAACTACGCGCGCGCCATTCGCTACGTGTACGACGAGACCGTCAAGCGCATCAACGGCGGCGAGCCTCTCTACCAGATTCGCCAGGAAGTGCGCCTGCCGCCGGACCTCGCAGCGCAGCCCTACCTGCAGCCGGTTTATGGAACGGTGGGGTGGGCCGTGAATGGCGTGTTTCGCCAATACACAGGATGGTACGATTTCGATCCGGCGCACCTGAACGGCGGCGATCCCGCGCCGCTCGCGCGAGCACTCGCGGAAGCCGCGGGCGGCACGGATGCGATCCTGCAGCGTGCGCGCACCGCGGCTGCCGAGGGCCAACTGCAACTAGCGCTGGAACTGGCGGAAGTGTCTGGCAACAACGCCGCCGCGCGTCATTTCCGCGTGGAAGTGCTGGAGCGCCTGGCCGCGCAGACAGCCAACGGCGTCGCGCGCAACATCTATCTCGAAGCCGCCGCGGCAGAGCGCAAGGCCGAAAGTGTGAAGTAGCCGCTCCCCGGCAGATATTGCTATCGTGATGGTGGTAAGGCAGTCTTCATGAAAGATGCGGCTCCGGGCACTCTGATCTTTCGACGCCTCCGTCTTGAAAACTGGCGGAATTTCACTCAGGTGGATGTGGACCTGCAGAACCGCGTTTTTCTGGTGGGGCCTAACGCGTCGGGCAAATCCAACCTGCTGGATGTTTTCCGATTTCTGCACGACATTGTGAGCGTCGGCGGAGGGTTTCAAGAAGCCGCCGGCCCGAAGAGGGGCGGCGTCACCAAGCTTCGCAGCCTTTCCGCGCGCCGCTATCCCGACATCGTCATCGAGGTCCACATTGGATCCGACGACTTGCCGAGCGCGTGGGAATACGAACTGCGCTTTTCCCAGGACAATCAGCGCCGGCCGATTATCAAGAAGGAACGTGTGTCCCGGGCCGGCGTGGAACTGTGGACCCGGCCGGACTCCGACGACGCGAAAGACCCCGAACGGCTAACGCAAACCTACCTGGAACAGATCAATGTAAATCGCGAGTTTCGGGATGTCGCCGACTTCTTCCGCTCAATTCGGTATCTGCATGTAGTACCCCAGTTGGTGCGGGATCCTGACCGCTCTATCGGGAAGAGCAACGATCCCTACGGAGGAGACCTCCTGGAGCAGATCGCCAGAACGCCCGAAAAGACCCGAAACGCCTGGCTGCACCGCATCGAGGCAGTGCTGCGCGTAGCTGTGCCACAGCTAAAGGAACTGCAATTCGATCGCGACAAGGCCAGCGGGGCGCCGCACCTGAGAGGCAAGTATGAGCACTGGCGGCCGCAGGGCGCCTGGCAGAACGAAGAACAGTTCTCGGACGGCACATTGCGCCTGTTGGGGCTGTTGTGGGCCACGTTGGAGGGTTCCGGCCCGCTGCTATTGGAAGAACCGGAGCTTTCGCTGCACCCTGAGGTTGTCACTCATCTGCCTCAAATGTTCGCGCGAATGCAGAGCCGGACCGGCCGTCAGGTGATCCTCAGCACGCACTCGCCATCTATCCTCGCCGACCCGAGTATTGGACTGGACGAAGCTTTTTTGCTGGTACCGGAACATGAGGGCACCATAGTTCGTCCGGTAAGGCGCTTTCAACAGATTGTGAGTCTCCTCGAAGGCGGACTCTCACTTCCCGATGCCGTGATGCCTTTCACTCGTCCGGCCAAGGCGGAACAGTTGCCACTGTTCGCAACCAGATGACACCGACAGGTCTGGCCGGGTGCTTCTCTGCCGCGGTGGAAGGTGTACTGGATGAAGGCGTGCTTCACCGCATCCTCGTCGATCTGGATCTCGGCCTCGACCGGGTCTTCGGTCAAAAAGGCAAGGCGTTTCTGCGGGAGCGGATCGGAGGATTCAACCACGACGCCAGGTTCCGCCCCTGGATTGTCGTGGTCGACTTGGATCGCGACGCGGAATGCCCGGCCGCACTGGTTGAGGATTGGTTGCCCCAGCCCGCACATTTGATGTGTTTTCGGGTCGCCGTGCGCGAACTGGAATCGTGGCTGCTGGCTGACACGGAAGCGCTGGCGGGCTTCCTGGGAATCCGCAGGATCTTGATTCCCGCCGGGCCGGACCAACTGGACGATCCCAAGCAGGTTCTCGTTTCCTTGGCTGCAAAGGCGCGTAGGGCGGATATCCGCAGGGATCTTGTTCCTAGGCCGGCCAGCGGCCGCTCAATAGGTCCGGGCTACACCTCGCGGATGCTTGAATTCGTACAGGATCATTGGAGACCGGCAGCCGCCGAAATCAATTCGGACAGCCTGCGCAGATGCCGCGCGCGGCTGCGGGATTTGGGCCGGAAGCTGTCATGACCGCGCTGCTTGCCGACCCACTCTACAACCGCCACATCTCCGGCCCCGGCCACCCCGAGCAGCCCCAGCGGCTCGATGCGGTGCTCTCCGCGCTAGACCAAACGGGCCTCGCCGCCGAAATGCCGCGCATCCCGGCGCGCGCCGCCACGGAAGACGAAGTGGCCGCCTGCCACACGCGCAAATACATCGACGTGGTGCGGCACGATGTCGCACGCGGTTACGAAGCGCTCTCGACCGGCGATACCCCGCTCAGCCCCGATTCGCTGGAGGTCGCGTTGCAGGCCGTGGGCGGCGTCTTGAACGCGGTGGATGCGGTCGTCGAAAGGCGCGCACAAAACGCCTTCTGCGCAGTGCGGCCGCCCGGCCACCACGCCGGGCCCGGCCGCGGCATGGGCTTTTGCATCTTCAACAACGTGGCCCTCGCGGCGCGCTATGCGCAGCGGCGGCACGGCATCGAGCGCGTGCTCATCGCGGATTGGGACGTGCACCACGGCAACGGCACACAGGATATCTTCTACGCCGATGGCTCGGTCTTCTGCTTCAGCACACACCAGCACCCGTGGTATCCGGGCACCGGCCAGCCCCATGAAACCGGCGAGGGCGCGGGCCGGGGCGCCACGCTCAACTGCCCGTTTCCCGCGGGCTCGGGGCGCGCTGAGATCCTGGGCGCGTTTCAGGACAAGCTGCTCCCCGCCGCTCGCGACTTCCAGCCGGAGCTGGTGCTGGTCTCCGCCGGCTTCGATTCGCGGCTGGGCGATCCGCTCGGCCGCTTCACGCTTTCCGATACCGACTTCGCCGGCCTCACAACGCTGATGCTCGAAATCGCGGACACCTACGCCGGCGGACGCCTGGTCTCCGTGCTCGAAGGCGGATACAGCTTGGACGGCCTGGCTTCCGCGGCAGCGGCCCACGTGGAGGCGCTCCGTGGGGCAGACCTCTAGGTCTGTCAGGATGGGCCTGCGGCCCACGAATAGTGATGAAAACCAGGTTGGAGGGCGGGCAATCCTGCCCGCAGCCGACTTTCAGCCGGCCCTTGGCAGCACTCCAATTTTCAATAACTTACGGTGGGTTTCGACCGTGCGCGGGTCCTCCAGGACCCGCTCTTCGCGCGACTGGCCCCAAAGGCGGATACAATCTTAATCGTATGGAACCCAACCGTAGAGCATTCCTGCAAGGCTTGGCCGCCGCGCCGCTGTTTATCCCGAGCGCCGTGCGCGGCGCGAACGACCGTCCGGCGTTCGGCATCGTCGGGGTCGGCAACCGCGGACAATGGTTGCACCGCACCTTTCAGCAGTTGGGCGCGCAGTGCGTCGCCGTCTGCGACGTCTACGATCCCACCCTTCAGCGGGCCCGCGCCGAATCGCCGAAAGACGCCAAGGCCTACGTCAACTACCACGACCTCCTGGCGCAGCCCGGCATCGACTTCGTAGTGATCGCCACGCCCGATCACCAGCACAAGCCGCACCTGCTGGCCGCCCTCGCCGCGGGCAAAGACGTCTACCAGGAGAAGCCGCTTTCGCTCAACCTGCAACAAAGCGCCGAAATGGTGGAGGCCGTGCGTAAGACCAAACAAATCGTGCAAATCGGCATGCAGCGCCGCAGCATGCCCTTCGTGCGCAAGGCCAAGCAATTGGTGGACGACGGCGCGCTGGGCCGCATCTCCATGGTGAAGCCCATGTGGAACTGGCACTTCACCGAATGGCTCGACAATTCGCCGCTCGAAGGCAAGCTCGATTGGGACCTTTTCCTTGGCTCCGCGCCCAAACGTCCGCTCGAACCCAAACGCTTTCGCTGGTGGCGCGGATTCTGGGATTACTCCGGCGGCAACATGACCGATCAAGGCACGCACCTGATGGACGTCGTGCAGTGGATGACGAATTCCGGTCCGCCGCGCTCGGCCGTGTGTCAGGGCCAAGTCATCGGCAACCCGGCAGCCGAAGCGCCCGACGTCTTCACCGCCGTCTTCGAGTATCCCGGCTTCCTGGCGCAGTGGACGCTGGATTATTGCAACACGTACGATTGGGACTGGTCCGTCACGTTCCTGGGGGACAAGGCTACCATGGTGCTCGACCGCGGCGGCTATCGCCTTTTCAAAGACAACGGCGCTTCCGCCACGCCGTGGATGCAGAGCGGCAAGTCCGAATTGATCGCGCAGGAACCTGACCGCGACAGCGCCACCGCGCACCAGCAGAATTTCCTGGATTGCATCCGGTCGCGCCAGGAACCCAACTGCCCCATCGAGATCGCGGCGGCCGCGGTGGCCGGTCCGCACATGGCCAACCTGGCCTGGCGCGAAGACCGCAAGGTCAAAGCTTGATCCGCCATGCCGGATCTGGTGAACGCGTTCTTCGAGGTGCGCCTGGAGCAACTGTTCGATTTGGCTGGACTCGCGGAGCAGCTTTTTTCCTCCGGCGGACTCGAATACCGGATAGTCGGGGGCCTGGCGACCTACCTATACGTTGAGGAACGGGAGCCGGACGCCGGGCGGCTGACAAAGGATATCGACATCGTCGTACGCCGCGCAGATCTGGAGAAGATTGCCAAAGCTGCTGCATCATTTGGTCTGCAGCATCGTCAGGTTGCGGGCGTGGACATGTTGGTTCGGCCTGAACAACCACCCGGACGGAGGGCCATCCACCTCTACCCGGAGCCAACGCTGGACCTCAGCCCGTGTCAGCGAATCAAGGGTCTGCGCTTGATCCCTCTGGCGGACCTGATCCGCATGAAGCTCACCAGCTTCCGAATAAAGGACCAGATGCATCTCAAGGACCTCGACGAAGCCGGACTCATCACGCCCGAAATGGAGACCGGTCTTTCACCGGTCCTCGCCGAGAGACTGGCGCAGGTTCGCGCACACGAGTAGCGTGGTTCCCGGCGCCCCACATCAAGCCCGATGGATGCGCGCCGAGCCGCGCCGCAGCCTGCCCGCGCCGGTTCTGCACCGCATCGCGCACAGTGCCTTCTCGGGCTGCCGCGTGCTCTCGAGCGAGCCGCTCGGCGATGGTAAGCGCAACGCGAATTTCAAAATCCATCTTGACCCGGCGCCCGGACCGGTGGTGCTGCGCATTTACGAGCACGATCCCACGCTGTGCCAGAAAGAAATCGATCTGATGCGGCTGGTCGGCGCGGCCGTGCCCGTGCCGGAGGTGATCTACGCGGAGCCGCACGGCTGGGAGGATCTGCCGCCGTTTACATTCACGCGCTGGATCGAAGGCATCACCTTCAAAGAACTGAAACGCAGCGGCGATGCGGACGCCATCGCTCAGGCCGCGCAGGCCACGGGCGAAATACTCGCCGCCATCGGCAGCTTCCGATTTCC
>Ga0224558_1002345_pt1 | contig 17561 bp, 14 predicted proteins | sample 714S32024metaG_FD_180682 | JGI IMG/M metagenome (GOLD analysis project Ga0224558, IMG submission 180682) | Peat soil microbial communities from Stordalen Mire, Sweden - 717 S3 20-24 | ecosystem: Environmental > Terrestrial > Soil > Wetlands > Peat | place: Sweden: Norrbotten County, Stordalen...
CCCATGAGGACAACGACTTCCTGCCGGTCAAACGCTTCGGACGGCGGTTCGGTTGCGTCGAACTTCTCGCCGGGTTTGGCAAACTTCACCCAGGCCTCCAGCGCCATGACCACGGAGGTCGCGGCGTGCGCGATGCACACAGTGCATGTAGGGCCGGCACGCGTCAGGCCGCACGGGCCCGAATGGAAATCCGTTATGCAGTCACTGGGCCTGAAGCTGACCCGGTGCCACAACTACGATGTCACAAATGCGCAGGTCCACCGTGAGCGCAAGTTCACCTACGTCTGTGCCTGCTGCACTACCGAACTTACCGCCCGCACAGATTTCAGATTGCTGCGCGGAGATCTCCTTTTGTACGAATGCGGTTCCTGTCAAAAGATACTCAAATTGCGAAAAGCAAAAGTGGCATCGTGAATTCTCCCGCCATTTCTCCTTCCCTATCAGTGTGTGCGGCTCCGGAAGCGCACTTCCACCGAAAATCCAAATCCATAGCCCCTCAAACTCCTGGCCGGTCCAGGGTTGGAGGCGGAGGCAAAAGCTCACCCCATTCCGCGCCCGCGCGGGCGCGGCCCTGTTGAAGCAAGTCGACACTTGGCAAGCGTTCTTTCTTCAATGCGCTAAAGGAGCACGATAAACATGTCAATTTTATCGTGCGCAATGTGAGTATTATATTGGTTTAAAGTTCCGCCAAGCGGCTTTAACCACAGCGATTGCCTTCCTCGTCCGGTGCCACATTTTCAAGGCTGCGGGCACGACAAGCCTGACAGCGTTTGGGAGGAGGAGTGCGTCGGTTCCTCGTCAAATGCTTACGCTCAAAAATACTTTAACATGTCAGGGCGGTGGTCGTTTCTTATGCCCACACCCCTATAACCGCGTCCCTCAAGGCGTCCGTGACAACTCCTTGGCGAACGCCGCTCTGACAAACAAACCGATGTCACAACATACCGAAGAATTCGCAGAACGATGGAACGCCATCGCCAATCCCGGCGCCGAGCACACCGAACAGGCATTCACCGATTTCATCCGCGGCTCCGGCCAGGGGCGCAAGGTGTTGAACTGTGCGGTCCCCTTGGCGCGGGCCCACGCACTCACCGATTTCCAGATGCCCGCCGGCTTGACCGCCGGCGACTGCATCACCTCCTCCGTCACCGGCAATTTCCCTGACTCGCTCCGGGATTGGAAATACCAACCGAAGTTCTGCTCGGAGCGGCAGATCCCGCAGTTGGCGCCACTGCCGCCGGAAGCGGCCACCCTACAGGATCTCCCTTGGTTTGAATCACCCGCGCAAGCCACCGGGATCGGGATCAACGCCCGCCATGTCCGTTATCACCACAGCCTCTGGCAGGAACTCAAGCCCAAGGTGCTGCAAGGCGTCCATACCACCCTCGTCCTCGCCCTGCCCCAGATTGGGTTCGCCCTCACGCCCCACATCCAGCTTGAGAAAGTGTTTCTGTTCCTCGGTTCGCTGGCCCGGGGCTTGGGTCCGGTCCAATTGTTCCCGGCGCGGTACCTTTACCCAGGCGCCCAGTTGGGCGGCCTGGCCAATATGCCGGCCCCCATCTTCGCGGACATCCTGCCCACCACGGGCGGGTTTGCCTACCCCTGTGTAGACTGCGAACCCGACCCCTGGCGCGTGCTGGCCCGCTTCGGCAACGGGGATCGCTATTACGGATACCCCTTCCGAGCGGCAGGCGACTCCATGCAGGACTTCACTCTGCACGACCATGAGGATAGGGCCATGCTCTTGCCCAGCGGCCAGCGGGTTGTCGCGCGTCGCAGCGAGACTTGCGCGCACGCCACCCTGGACCCGGCCTTGCAACAGGAGTTGGGGCTGGACCGCGAGGGATTTGAAGACGCCACCTGCCTGCTCCGGGGGGCCGTCACCCACGATGGCCTGCCCTTCAACCTGCCGGCTCCCATGCAGCCCTTGGTCTTCGCCATCGTGCTGACCCATTGGCGAATGGAACTGGACCGGCCCGGCGATCTCAGCTCCTACGCCGTTTTCACCCAGCACGCCGCCATCCGCGGATTCAATTATTTCCAACGCGTCGAGCCTTACTACTCCAATTTCATGCGGCTGATCCAAAACATTTCTGCCGACCCCAACTTCCGCGCTTACCCGCTCTCCAACCACCTGACGCACTCCTGGCTGGGCGGAAACCTGCGCCTGTCCAACCACCTCGGCCAGTCGGAGTGGGATCTCGGGCCGGAGATGATGCGGTCCTACTACTACCAGCAGCTGGACTGGCAGGCCGGAGTCGTCAACCTCATGAACCACGCGGCCTTCCGGGCCAAGAGCGACCGTGCCGGGACGACCTCTCGTACCGGCCAGGAGATCGAGAATCTCCTGGGGATGGATGGTCTGGCCTTCCACCAAATGCACCGATTGCTGCGGTTCGATTCGCATCTGTTTCCCAAACCGACCAAGCGCGCTTCCTTCTGGCCGGGCCATCATCCCGCGTTCGTCGAACTCGACCAGAAGTTCCAAACGGAAGCCTTGCCCAGGCTCTGAGCGGCAGGGTTTTGGTCGGCCGACGGGAGATCGATTTGCAACTCGATTATGTGAGTCGCCCCTGAAGGAGTTACGGCAAGATCGTGTTGGGTGCTTGATTGGATTCCAGCCACCGCTCCAAGGCCCATGGGTTGAGCCAGAATTCCGGTTGCTCTTTCAAGCGGTCCAACTCGCGGCCCACCTGTTTCTGGTGGGCACTCAGCAAAAGCTGGCGGGACGAAAAGAGTTCAATTCGCTGTTTGAGGAGCTTCGTGCGGTCGGAGTTTGTCATGCGCTCCCAGTGATGGTGCAGGTTCGCAGACTTCTCCTTTAACAAATCCATGAAACCTGCGGGCAACGGTGCCCCTTTCTTGACGCTTTCGAGGCCGGCACGGAGTTGTGGCAAGTCCTTCGCGTAAGAAGCTTCCAAGCCTTCCGGCAGTCCCCTTACCGCGCCCGCAACCTTTGCCTGAAGCTGCGGGAGGGCTCGCCATCTCTTGGCGTGGTGCGTCACGCGCTCGGTGAATACGTCCGCCATGGATTCCCGCAACTGCCTCTCTAAACGCGCAGTCTCTCCCTGTCCTGCCAAAACCGATTCCGCAACCCGTTGCTCGTAGGCCGACCCGATAAACTTCAGGGTCCCCCAGCTCCGCGGTTGTCTGACCCTTAACGCGCGCGCCACGGCGTTCAGAGCTTCCCGGCGCGGAACATTGATTGGCGAAACACGGCGGATGAGCTTCGCCAGCGCGGCTGGGTCGCTCAGAGCGTGCTTTGGGACGCCCTGTTTGCTCTTCACCTTGTAAAACCCACGGGCCTTGTCCTCAACATATTCCTGGGCGGATGCGTCAACCACCTGGGTTATAATATCGAGCACCTGCTCGAAGGCCCGGTGCAATGCCAGCCGAATGAAGGCGGTGGCGGGAATTCCAAGGAGATGAGAGGCCCGATTGAGTCTGGCCACGGTTTCCACGTCCAAGGGGAGCAGCTTTTTACAAGCTTTATTATTGGGCCTTGTCGTCTTCGCTTTGACGGTCATGGAACGACCTTAACTTGCGCGGATGCGAACGGCAAGTCCATCTGCGCATGCCTTTCGTTTCAATCGGCTGCACGGCCTTGTGATTGCTGTAACCCTCTGTTTTACGCTCAACCCCCAGCCTGCATATATACACTTTTGAGTGTGGTTGGCCCACCTGCGACAGACGGTGAATCCCTGCCCTTGGAGTGACCCAAGGCGGGGACGATTGTGGGTCAATTTCAATTAACTACAGGACCCGGCCAGTGCTGTAAACGTGCTTTATACCTCAATCCACAGGATTCATATATACAGATTCGAGTACTAATATTCGATGCAACGACTGATCTCCGAATTCGACCGGCCGACAGGCTATAGAATGATTTTGACCCTGATCGGGGTCAATTATGGACGAGTTCCAATTTTTAAACCTGCGGACCAAGCCGCTGATCCTGGATGCCGAGAAGGCCGGCTGGCTGTATGGGTGGTCGCGGGAGGACGTGCTCCTGCTGTGCCGCCGCGGCCACATGCCTGCTTTGGCAAACCCGCCGCCGGGCGCACAGCGCTACTTTTCCACAAAACACCTGCTTTCGCTGAGTGACGACGAAAAATGGCTGAGAAAGGCCATCATCCTGCTTCGCGAAAACATCGCCGCCAAGAACCAGGCTGCGCTGCGAAAGTTGGAGGAGGCCGGCAACGGCAACGGCGCCGGCGACGACGTCGGCAGCGGGGAGCAACCGGCGCCCGGTTCCAAACGCCGGTCAGCAAAGGGAGGTCGTCATGCGTAATCCGATGGCAGCGCGGCGTCACCCGGCAGGAGTGGCAAACTTCCACGCGATCTCTCCGGGCGGGGTCGTTTTCACGGGCGTCGCCGCCCTCACACTTAACGCGTCCTCCCTCTTCGGTTTCCCGCGGTTTTCTACATGCCCGGAGCGGTTGGCTGTTCCGGACGTCGGGGAAACAAATTAGCTCAAAACAAAAAACGTGATTATGGATCTCAATTCCGATCTTACTATCGATGCGCCCAACGAGGCAAAATCGGAATCCGGCCACACATGTTCTGAAGGACAAGATGCGAAACCGGCAGACGGCAAAGAAACAACCATTGTGTCGGCCGCGGTCGATTCTGTGTATGGAGCGGCCACAAAAGAGGGTGCTATTCAGCCGGATGAAAAGAAGACGAGGAAGACGAGAAAGAATAAGGAAACCTACACGGACGGGGAGGTGCTCGAAAAAGGGCGGTGGTTGTGGATTGCGGCGTTCGAAAATCGAGCTGGATCCTTTTCCTTCCGCGTCAACGGGCAGTTGCCGGTCTTCACAATGACTGCCCCGCTGGGTTTGCCCGACCGTCTCGGGCGGCAAGTTCTCTTCGAGGGCCAAAAGCCGAGATACCTGAGGGATAACTATGACAGCAGGCCGAACGCCCGATCATTCATGAGCAACCTGGAGGATGCCTATGAAGGGGTTAAGGTCACAATGCATTCCGTGAAGACGCCCTTGACCGAAGAAGAGGTGCGAGCATATGGAGCGCTGCATTTGCGCCTGAAGCCCTATCTGGCAAAGAACCCTCACGCAATCAAGGAGGCGGGAGATCTTTATGAGAATACTTATGGAAACCTCATCAAGCCGATTTCAGTGCGGCGACTATTTGAATTGATGGCCGAATTGGAGTCCCCCTATCTCACTCAGAATTGGTTGGACAAAATCGGCGGGTCGGTAAATGCAGTTTGCCGCGCGCTCGGCAGCCCAACCGGGTCGTTTGATCACAATGCCCGCAAAGAATACGACATGGACTTGGGGGACGTCACAGCGGAGCGGCTGGAGCAGTCTCTGAAACCCCTTTCCTACGATCGGGCAACGGGAATCTTGTCGCCTTTTAAGAGACTCCTGAAATTCGGCATGGAACAGCATTATATCCGGGTGAATGTCGCGAACGCGGTGATTTTGCGCCAGACGCTGGCTGAGAAGATAGCCAAAGCGATGGCGGAAATCGCCATAGACAATATTGCGCAGGTGCAGATTGCTCTCAACATTGCTGCGAAATACGAAGTCGGGGCGCGTGACGCTGGTTATTTCGTGCCTCATGTCGTGTTCATGTACTACGCCGCGATGAGACCGTTGAGCGAATTGAGGGAGATGAACCCGTTGGATGCCCGTCTGCACAAAAAGCTCATCCGTCTCTGGTCGACCAAAACGACGAGGAGACGCATCAAGACGCTCTCCGCCAATGCGGTGGCGATTCTCGAGCATTATTGGGATGGCAAGCCGCTTTCGTTCGAAGGCTGGGATCTGTTTTGGAAGCTGGTGCAAGCAGCGCAAGGATATGATGTGAAACACCCCGCCTGGTTCAAGGCGCCCTATGAGGTCACGGTGCGGCCGAAGTCTGATATTCCGAGGCATACGGGGTGTTCCCACAGCATAAACCGTTTCAAGGACCCTCGGGAGGCGGTGCGCGAGGACGACCACCTTTGGGAGACCTTTAGAAAACATTACGATGGACTGGTGACGAAGGAAGAAACCGCACAATTCTGCTCGCTCTTGCCCGCGTCCATGCCCGTGACAGAAGTTCTCCGCGAAGCCATTCGCAAGGACTTGCTTAAACATGAACTCATTGAGGAAGGCCAACAAATCCCAACTGCTCCCGGCGTGCCGGATTTTGACGTCACGCCGCCACGACGCGAACTGTGGCTGCCGAAGATTCCGAAAGATGTTCTTAGAGACAAAATTTGGCATGGCACCATCGAAGCAGTTGCCTCAGAACTGGGCACGGACGCGTCGTGGCTCAGCGCCGTATGCCGGGCAATGCGTATTCCGCTTCCGAAATCCGGGCGCGCCTCCCGCGACAACCCTCAAGATGCGCCGCTCCCGCCGCCGGTTACCACGGTGCCCCACGACGAACTCGAGCCGTTAATTAAAAACTTGCGCGGAGTTGCTCCGGCGGCAAGAAAGCTGGGCATCCAGACGACGCATTTGAGCGCCTACTGCGCCGTTCACAAGGTACCAGTGCCCGACGCGCACGCTCTGGGCTTGCATTACAACAACCGGCCAAGGGTGACCACGTCACGACCACAAGTGCAAGCAATGTTGGGTCAATCATCCTTCGAAGACGTGGCTTCGAGTTTGAAAGTCCCGCCCGAATACCTGCGGGATTATTGCGAACGCCACAAGATTAAAATCGATCCGGTTCCCTCCGCGCCATCTTTTACGACAACTCTCGATGACATTAGGGCGGCCGTGACCAAGGACCTCGAGACGAGACCACGCACGCCTCTGGAACCCCGGGAAGCGATGGAACTGGTGCTCAGCAAGACGCCCCAAGGACTAAGCGAGGAGGAGTTGATTCTGGTGGTGGAGCAAGCGGTCGGAATTAAACTCACCAAGGGCGCAATCAAGTATGTGCTGACGCAATCCGCCAAAGGTCGCTTTGAACGCCGTTATGGCAGGATTCGCCTGATCGGCGCCTACGAGACCAAGGTTGATCTCGATCATCTGAAATCCCTGGTGAAACGGGAGCTGGGCCGCCGCGATCTATGGCCGTTGATCGAGGCTTTGCGGTGTGCGGTGCCAAAGACACCAAGAGGTTTGTCTGTCGATCAATTATTGGAGGTGCTGCCGCTGTTCGGCATCCACTTGGACAGCCCAAAGTTGAAGAAGGAACTCAAGCGGCTCGACCGTCAGGGCCGCGTGACGTTCTACTATAGCCAGGTGACAATTCCGGAAGGCGCGCCCGACTGGAAACTGCGGGTCCACGATAAAGAAGCAACTCCCGGCTTTGAGGCGATCAAGCAACATGTGCATGATTGTTATGCGAAACTTGCCAATCCGAATCTCACGAATGTTGAGACGATGGAATTCATCTTGAGCATGGCCCCCGATGGATTGTGGCAGGACGAGTTGTTGGACGTTGCTGCAACCTGTGGGATCAAATTCAAACAGTCATGCATTCACTCGGTGGTCCAGCACGAGGCGCAAGGCGAATTCAAGCGTGAAAACGGCCGTGTCAGGCTGGTTGGGCCGTTTCAGCCCAGAGCAACGATCCATGACATACGCAACGCTCTTCCCGCCCGGAACGGCTCTGCGATCTTGCGCAAGGACTTGATCCTCGAAGTTTTAAAACACTTCCCCGGGGGATTATCCGTGGACGACCTCAGGGCGGCGGCTGAGTTGCGCGGCCATAAGGATTCTCGCAACACGTTTCGCCGGCAGATTTACACGTTGGCGAAAAGAGGCCGGGTGGACGTGGAGAATGGATGGGTCCGGAGATCCGAACTGCGAAACGAACCCGACTCAACTTTAAAATTAGTGTGCCATGAGAATCCAGCCTGATTTTCCGCCATGCCCCTCAAGCTAACTGCCCAAAACCAAGCCCTTGCCTTGCCGCTGAAGATCGCCGGCCGGTTTTTTGCTTCCGATGCCGTTTTGGGCTGCTTTGCGCGACGCCTGGATCCAGCAGTCCTTCCGGGCGCGCAGGCCATTGTCCGACCGTTCAAAAACTGGTTGGGCCATCCAGCCAAGTTCCCATTGGGTTTTCGCCTGGGGGCATCCGAATCCCTCGCCCGTTGGCTGCGATATCCGTTGCAGAACCGGCTGCTTCATGTTCACGCCGTTTGCCGAGGCATGGACGAAGCCTTGCGACGACTCGGATTCACCGGGGGCAAAGTGCTTGAGCCGGCCGCCGGTACCTGCGCTTTCTGGGCTGCGGAATCCCCGGATTGGTCATGTGATGGGTCGGCCGGCGAGATTGACCATGTCAGCGGGTCCCTTCACTCGCAACTGCCCCCAGAAGCCAAAGTGCAAATCGGCGGCCTGGCGACAACCACCCTGACCGGCGGCACGTTCGATCTCGCGGCAGGAAACGTTTCCTTCGGCGGCAATCCAACCGACTGCCAGGCACGCTGTGGTCATTGCAACCGTTTTTGCAACCGCCAAGTGAAAACGCGAATTCCCCCGGTATTCGCAATAATAGCAGAGTCCGAGAAGATTAAGGCAAGGACCCCACACTCAACTATTGAATCCGCCATATCCGCTTAATGCCCAGCAAGATAGGACTTTGCGTATGTTCCGGGCCAAAATCGTGGCGTGCAGGGAATTGTGACGAAATGGTGATAAATGCAACCGGGTGAGGGAATCTTTGCAACCGTCATTGCATCCGCTGTCACGGTTTTCTCCAGCCTGTGCGTCAGATCAAAGCCATAGTCGGTTGGCAAACAATCGCCGGGTTGGGGCAGCATCGGCATTGGGCGGCGAGACCGATGGTCAAATCTCCCCGGAACTCCACCATCCGGCAAAAATCCGCGTTTGGGTAGCCTGCCCGTTCTTGGCGTGTGAGGAGAGATTCCGGCGTCGTTACTGCAACAGGACGATCCCTGCGCTTCCGCAATTCACAGCCAACTTACGGGGACCAACCCAAACCTGCGCCGTTTTCCCGCCAGCGCATGGCTGGACCAGTGACCGCGAAGGGAGTGAATGCCGCAGTGTTGTGAGGAAAACGCCGCCTAACTTAGGTCATGTCCAATGATCAACAAACGAACCCCCCGCAACAAACCCAGAATGTTCAAGGAAGCCATCCTGCCGAGGTCGAAAACAGACTCGTCGACGCCAAAACGCTGCTCCAGCGTCTCTGGGACGACGAATCGCGTCCCTCTTTGCGATGGTTGCGACAACAACAGGCGGAGAGAACGATCCCTTACGTGAAGCTGGGCGCACGTGTATGGTTTGATCCGGTCGAGGTGCGCCGCTGTCTGACGGAGCGATGGACGGTTGGGAGGAGATCAGGTCGGAAGTGACCCGGTTCCGGAAGCTGGACACCTCAAGGGCATAGTTCTGCACGGCCCGCAGCAGCAGATCACCCTATACGGTGCGGAAACCGCCGGCGGTGAAGAACAGGGCTCCGGGGCAGGCGCGTTGCGTTACTGCCAATCCCAGGAACTCGCTATAAAACCGTTCCCCCGCTGCCGGGTCCGCCACGTTTAGGTGGATAACCCGCGCCGCGGCGGGACGATTGTGACTTGCGGAGCGACGGCAGCGCGCGCGGGGCGCTGAACAGGAGGGTGATTTGTCGCACGGGAAATGCGAGTTCGGTGATTTTCCTTCGATTGGCGGCGTCTCATCCTGTCGAAAACGGCGTCAAACACAGATTTCGAAGCCGGCTCAAGAAAGGGCCGGGCAGCAAAATCAAATAATCAACCAGAAAGAAAATGCATGTCGAATCTGAACGTCACTGTGCTGATGGGGCGCCTTGTTCGCGCCCCCATTATTCGAAACAACGGCTCCAAGATGGGATTCTTTTACATCGCCAGCAATCGTCGCTACCGCGACAAAGCGGAGGTCGCCCAAGAAGAAACCGCCTTTGTGGCGTGCAAGTGCTTTGGAGGCTGGACCGACGCGCTGGCGCGTCACCAGAAAGGAGACATGGTCATGGTGGAGGGCCGCCTGCGCACCGAGACCTGGAATAATGAGGGCACATCGCGCTCGCAACTCATTCTGGTTTGCGATTCCGTGCAGTTTGTTGTCCCGGAACCGCGGCCGCAGAATCCGTCGAAGCCCAACGACGGCGACGAGCACGAACACGCGACGCCTCCTGCCGGTGGGGAAGCCGACGGTAGGCCGCCGTTTTGAACGCCGAACCCACAGGCGGCACAGCCAATTCGTGCGAGCCGAACTCAGTCACCCCTCACCTGGAGCGCGAAATCTGACACACACGGCCGGATTTATGCGGTGACTTGTTCCGCTTGCCAACCAGGCCGGCAGCACAAAAACGAGGTTGGGAGAAACCCACCAGCCCGCAACGGTACCTCTCAACCACGATTCCCGAGTTTATGCCCCAAAATCGAATCTTCGAGCGCCCGGAATGCCGGCGGCGTTCTTTATCAGCATCATTGACGGACGTCACTAAAACCGCCCGGCAGTGGGACGCCGTATTCGCCATGCGTGTTCATCCGGAACTGCTTGGAAAATATACTGCGCCGAACGTGGCCGATGATGATGAGGGATATTATCTGGTGGGCGCTTTGGTGCAGGAGATTGATGCTGCACTCGACGGACGACTGCAGAGCCGGCTGGTGAGCTACGGGAAGTTCCTTGCCCTCGATTTCACATTCCTGGCGCGACGCCGCCGGACATCAAGTGAGGAAGTCCTGAACCTGCGGGCTGTCCTTGGCCCTTGCGACGGCAGCCACCCATTTCTGTGCGTGGTAGCCAGTCAGTGAAGAGCAGCGAAACCAACCGGGAGCGCGGGTACGACGCGGGCAGGGTCAACAGGCGCAGGCGGCACATCCTGATGGACACGATGGGACCGTTGTTGATGGTCCTGGTCTTCTCCGCCAACGTGCAAGACCAGGACGGGGGTGCCGGTTGCCCATAATGAAGCAAAGCGAAATGATCCCCCCGCCACTGATTTCTTCCAGCCGCGAAGGGTTCGGCGTGGCACCGGGATTGCGCGGGTTGCAGTCGCCGTGCCATGCCGGCATGGTGCTTATCTGTTTGGACAATCTGCTAATTATTTCCGGTTGAATTTCCGTTCCCACTCCTGAATGGTGTCGAGCATGGCTCCAAATTCAGGTGGTTCAGCAAAGAACATTTGCCGCATTTTAGCATAATCCTCCCGCAATGCAGCGATGCGTTGAGTTGGCGGGTATAAGTGCAAGGTTCCCTTGGCCGCTTCCTCATATCTCGCCCAGGATGATCTGAAAAACAGGCTTTTGTGTTTGGTAACCCGGTCCAGGAGGTCAAGCCGCTGGACGGCTTCCGGGGCGACGCCTTTGCGAATCAACTCGCCAAAATCATAGTAATGGCGCGAAAACCGTTCTGGGATCGCCTTCTCTGCCGGACGATGGAACTCCGCGTGGAGAATGGTCGCCTTTTCCCAGAATGTACGCTCCGCTGAAAGAACCTTAATGGCGCAACTCGGCTCCCGGAATCCCTTCGGAAACTGCTCGGCAACATACGATGTGACGGTTTTTGTCTCGCACGGCCAATGGTCCGACCGCGCCCCCATTTCAATTTTCACCGCCCGGCGAATGTAGCGGGATGTTTCCTGTGGGAAAGTCGTTGGATATTCAAACACCAAGGTCTGTTGATCGGGGTCATCATTATCCCGGCGAAGCGCCCATTGCTGACCAAGGCCAATTCTCGCCCTGATGGCGGATTCCAAGTTGGGCTGGAGTTCGCTTGATATTTTCTGCTGGCAGGCGGTGATAAGGGCCTGAATGCGTCGTTGCTTTTCCTTGTTGCTGGTGCCGGCCTCCGGCTCGTTAGCTCCTCCAAATCCGAGAAATCCCCGGTCAATCGAAATGTCAATATCCTCGGAAAACCGCTCAATTATTTTAAACACCTTGGACAACGAAGTGCCGCCTTTGAATATCAGATGCCCGCCAATGGTCGGCAGCCGGAACAATTCCTGCAAAGTCCAGCAAACCCAAAAGTCCTTCTCGACGATTTGGGCCTGGATGTTCCGCGCGGTGGCGGTGCCCTCGAAATAAATCCTCCGCTCCTCCGGTTTCAACTTTGCAAAATCGTCCATGTATCAAGTTCCAGCGGCCAGACGCCGCATGATGCCGGCAATCCAAGTTGGCGCGAAGGCAGCGTCTGCCCATAATCGTTTGCGGTCGGCGGGAGCCAGTCTGGAATCGAGCCGATTAATGGTGACCTCGTTAACATGAGCCTTGCCAAGATAACGCAGCGCGTGGATTACTAAACCACTGATGCTTCCTGCCGTCGCCATGAGGCGTGGTGAGGTTTGTTTCAGGGAAATATCGAGCTTTCCAAGCTGGACACGCTTGCTGCGTCCATCAGTCAAAAAGACCACTTTGGCCGGAACCTGATCTGACAACCCCAGCAGATTGGCGGCATACGCGCCGGTGGGCTGCAACCGTGTCCCGGTTTTGCCCGCCAGAGCCTTGGCCACGCTGTCAATATCGGGCGCGGTCAATCCAACAATCGGGTGTTGGTGGGGCACATCATACAAACCGCGAGCCACCCGGCGGACAGTTTTTGCCGTCGCCATTCGTGAAAGCGCCTTGTCCACGGCAGGCCGCGAGCCAAGATCAGGAAAGTCGGAAGCCGAGAAAACCCAGCCGTGCCCGCGTTTTTTAATCCGCGTGAGCATCGCTTGTTCTATTGGATTTGACACGTTCATTTGATATCCATTGTCAGAAATATGTATATGATTATCTGACATAAAGCCAGCCTTTTTTGGTTCCACAAACGAAAAAAAGAGGGCAACCCTTTCCGATCACCCAATCGCAATTGCGAGAAGTTGAAATACATATCGGCGTTTTGGCCCCGAAAATCAAGCCCTGTTTAGTACTTGTTGGGAGAGACCTGCAAAGCTGCTTAAAAAATCACCGCAGCCATGCGACGGCGGGGAGGGGAAGAGATTTCCAGCCCGCTGGACGCTCTTTTTGCGCCAAGGGACACCCCAGAGTTGGTTTCGCGGAAAGGGGAATGCTGGCCTGAACAAAGGCCGCCGCCGCGAGTTTGTTGGCAAACCAAAAGGCATGAACAAGCAAACTCGGACAACAAAACTTCCAGACGACGGATTTATGACCGCTCCGGGCTATCCGTTTTCGGCCCGCGACATCTTCGGCGATTTGCGCTCCAGGCTTGCCGCGGAGCACCGGCGCCCGATGAGCTTCGAGCGATTGGCCAAAATGCTCGGCCGGTCCAAAAGCACCACTTACAACTGGTTCGACATCTTTCACCACCCGCATGTGCTTGGCTTTTTATGCCTGTTGGAGCGATTGCCGCCGGCAGAACGCCAATCTTTCATCGAGGCCCACTGCCGGGCTTACCCGACTTTGGATGACCCGCGCCTGGCCCATGCCCCTGGAAAAACGGCCAAATTGCTGGAGTTGCTGGATCAGAAGGCGGGTCTGACCATCATCACCGGAGGCACGGATTTCTCACGCGCCTTCGTGTTTACCGCCCTGGCCCATGCCGCCAGCCGGGCGGACGGAAAACTTCCCGCGGCGGCGGGAATCGATCTCCGTCGCTCCAACCTTTTCGTTCCGGTGGAATCGCTGATTTGCATCGCCGAAGATCTGGGCCCGGATCATGCCCGCCGACTCACTCAGAGAATATGGCCGAGGGTTCTGACTTCGGGGGCGCCGCGTTTGTTTTTTAACCGCGTGTGGTCCTCCGTGCCGGAGGTTCGCGAGGATCTGTTGCGCTGCGCCGGGTTCAAGCACGTCGTCATTGCCGAAGAGTGGGCGTTGGACGTGGGTGACCTGAAGACCAGGGTCTCCACCCCTATTCATGTACTGACGCTTTCAACCGCTAAATCCGTTCCGGAGGGGATCCTGGTGAACTGCCGGCGCGTGCAGCGCGCAAAACGACCGGGAAATTGAGGTTTTGGAAAAAAGGTCGTCCAATGGATTGGACATTTCTGGCCTGGGCGTCAAGGACGAAGCACCGTGACGGCGTTATGTGAGATTTTGACGAATAATTGGGTCCATACGTAATCCATGCACTACAACCAACTCATAGCCGTCCTTCGGAAACATGGTTTTGCCGAGGGACGCCTGATCGCGAATTCAAAAAGCGGCTATTGCAAGCGGCACCGCAGCCACTTTGTTGTGTTCAACGCGCAGGTTTGCAGCCTCCGCGGTCGGCTGCTAAAACAGGCAGATCTGGACCTGACGTTGGACGGGGAGAAGCTCACGCAGGCAGCGCGCGCTGCGGGAGAGAACTTCTACGTGCTTTACGAGAACGATCCGAGTCCCTTTTGGAAACCCGGTTCGATACCGATGCCCCGGGTCCTGCGGGACGCGGTCTGGTGGACGCGGATCCATCGGGAGGTTGATGATGGCGGAGCGCCGACTTGCAGTCGGCTTGGGGATGGCGATGAGGCTCAAAGCCGATGAAAAATCGGTGCTCGGAATCGGACAACTTTCTGCTCGACAAAAGGGAAGGGCGGCAGCAGGCTCGAAACTGAGCAACCGGCAAGGCAACAAAAATGACGCAAAGCTTCCTATGAGAAATATACAATACAGAGTCATGCGTGAACTGTTTTTTACCTGGGTGGCAGTTTTGTACTTGTGTGCAGCGGGGCCGCTTCAAGCGGGGGCGCCGGTGGTTTCCAATGTGCGTGCGGCGCAGCGGGCGGGCACGGGGTTGGTGGATATTTATTACGATCTGGCTTCCCCCAGCAATGCGCTGACGGTTTCGGTGGCGGTTTCGACCAACAGCGGGGCGGCGTTTAACGTCTCAGCGGCTAGTTTGAGCGGCGCGTTGGGCAGCGGCATAGCGCCCGCCACCGGCCACCATGTCGTGTGGAATGCGGGCACGGATTTGGCACCGCTATATTTTCCCAATGTGAAGGTGCGGGTGACGGCCGATGACAGCGGCGCGCCTATTCCGCCGCCTTCGCCGGGCATGGTGTGGGTACCGCCGGGGACGTTTGTGATGGGCAGCCCGGCCAGTGAAGCGGAGCGATATTCTGATGAAGTGCAGCACACGGTGACGCTGACCCATGGATTTTACATGGGCAAATATGCGGTGACGCAGGGACAATATCTGGCTTTGGTGGGGAACAATCCGAGTTATTTCCAGACGCGGGACTATAATGGAAACCCGATTAGTCCGGATTTGAACCGTCCGGTGGAGGAGGTGAGTTGGAATGACGCCACGAACTATTGCGCTTTGCTGACGCGATCGGACCGGGGGGCGGGGCGGGTACCGTCCGGTTGGGGGTATCGGCTGCCGACGGAGGCGGAGCGGGAATATGCGTGTCGGGCGGGGACGACGACGGCGTTTCATTTTGGGAGCGCCATACATGGTGGGATGGCCAACTTTTACGATTATTACGAGTATGACGCGGCGATTGGCGATATATACGTTGCCAATCCGAGTGTTCCATGGTTGCCCCGGACGACGACGGTGGGCAGCTACGCGCCGAATGCGTTTGGGCTGTATGACATGCATGGGAATGTCTGGGAGTGGTGTCAGGATTGGTATGGGAGTTATCCGACAGGGAGTGTGACTGATCCCCAGGGGCCGGCATCAGGCTCGAACCGCGTGATTCGCGGCGGCGGTTGGTACGACCTCGGCTGGTACTGCCGGTCAGCCTACCGCGGCATCGTCTACTACATCCGCTACATCCCGGCCTACAGGTGCCGCGACCTGGGGTTCCGGGTCGTCCTTGCCCCAGGTCAGCCATGAGCAGGAACAGAGCAGCGGAGCAGTCGAGGCGGAGCGAAGGATGAGCGGAGCCTGACTGCGGAGCGGGTGTTAGAATTCGGAAGGATGAGGGAGTAGAAGAAGTGAAGCCCGCGCAGCGGTCGCGATTTTTTGTGGAAAACCGGTCGGGCAACATGAGGCGAGAATGCAACTGAAACTGTTTGTATTGCCAGTGAAGAACCTGAATGCCGCGGAAGCGGAGATGAACGCCTTTTTGCGTTCGCACCGGATGCTGGCGGTGAAGAAGGAATTTGTGGACGACGGTGAGAATTCGTTTTGGACCTTTTGCGTGGAATATCTGGAGTCCGCGCCAGGCGGCAACGGGGGCGTTGGCTTGAGCGGCCGTCCGAAGGTGGATTACAAGGAGGTGCTCAAGCCGGAGGAATTCGAGGTGTTCAGCCGGTTGCGGGAGTGGCGCAAGGGCGTGGCCGAGAAGGAGGGGGTGCCGGTCTATACGGTGCTGACCAATGAGCAACTGGCGCAAATGGTCCAGAGGAAGGTGAGCAGCAAGGCGGCCTTGAAGGAGATCGAAGGCGTGGGAGAGGCCCGAGTGGAGAAATACGGGGCGGCGGTGCTGGAGCGGATGGTTTTCAACCCTGTGCCCGGATGAAACGACACGGACAACTTATGGCGAAGATCGCGGACGCGGAAAACCTGCGGCTGGCGTTCTGGAAAGCCGCCAAGGGCAAGCGCGGGAAGGCGGATTGCGTCGCGTTCCGCGAGCGGCTGGATGAGAACTTGGCGGCGCTGCGAGCGGAACTGTTGGAGGGCGATGTGCCGGTGGGAAACTATCACTACTTTACGGTGCATGATCCCAAGGAACGGCTGATTTGCGCGGCGACCTTCCGCGAACGGGTCTTGCATCACGCGGTGATGAACGTCTGCGAGCCGGTGCTGGAACGCGCGGCGGTGTTTGACAGCTACGCATGCCGCAAGGGCAAGGGGCGGTTGCTGGCGGTGGAGCGCGCTCAGGGTTATGCCCGGACGCACGGCTGGTGTCTGAAGATGGACATCCGCAAGTATTTCGATTCCATTGACCACGAAAGGCTGCGGGCGTTGCTGGGCCGGAAGTTCAAAGACCCGATGCTGCTGGGCCTGGTTGACCGCATTCTGGCCAGTTACCAGACCACGCCTGGACGCGGGCTGCCGATTGGCAACCTTACCTCCCAACACTTTGCGAACTTTTACCTGGCGCCGCTGGACCGGTTTCTCAAGGAAGAACTGAGGCGCGGGGCGTATGTGCGCTACATGGATGACTTCGTGGTTTGGGGCGGGAGCGGACGCGAATTGCGCGAGGTCTGGGAGCGGGTCCGGTCGTTCCTGACGGCGGAATTGAAACTGGAACTGAAAGCCAACACGGCCATCAACCGGACGGCTTGCGGGATGGATTTCCTGGGCTACCGCTTGTTCCCCGGCACGGTGCGGCTGGCACGGCGGAGCAAGGTGCGGTTTGCGCGGAAGTTCCGGCGTTACGAGGCGGCGCACCGGTGCGGCCGGTGGAGCGAGCTGATGTTGCAACAGCGGATGACGGCGCTGCTGGCTTTCGTGATGCCGGCGGAGAGCGGGGCGTTTCGGCGGCACGTCATGGAACGTTTTGGGGTGGCGGCCAGAAGGCTCGAACCGCGTGATTCGCGGCGGCAGTTGGAACAACAACGGCAGGAACTGCCGGTCAGCGAACCGCAACAACAACAACCCGGCCAACAGGAACAACAACATAGGGTTCCGGGTCGTCCTTGCCCCAGCTCAATCGTTGCGCCAGCGGGCGCATCGGCTGACCCGGCGGCCATCCTGTCCGGCGCAAGTGAGTTTTGGCCGGCAAATAGAGTCAGCGAACCGCCCGGTGCGAGTAGGCCGGCGGAGCTTTCCGAAAGCTCCGGGCGG
>Ga0224558_1002346_pt1 | contig 17561 bp, 15 predicted proteins | sample 714S32024metaG_FD_180682 | JGI IMG/M metagenome (GOLD analysis project Ga0224558, IMG submission 180682) | Peat soil microbial communities from Stordalen Mire, Sweden - 717 S3 20-24 | ecosystem: Environmental > Terrestrial > Soil > Wetlands > Peat | place: Sweden: Norrbotten County, Stordalen...
AGCGGATGCAACGCGAACAACCCCGCCACCATAACGCTGCGCCAGAGCGCACCCGTCATCCGGCGCAATAACAAGAATAACAACAGCGTGTCGGCGATGTGAAAACCGAGACTCACCAGGTGCTGCGCCCCAGGATTCTCGCCGAAGAGTTGGATGTCCAGCATGTGGGACATCCAGGTCAGCGGATGCCAATTGCTGGCGTGGCCGCTCTTCAAGGCCCAGCCCACGTTCTCCCAATTCAGCCCGCTCTGGACGTGCGCGTTCGCCGTGACGTAATCCGAATCGTCGTAATTGACGTAGCCATACCGCGCCACCGGCAGGAACACCGCCAACGTCATCGCCGCCAACAACAAGCAAAGCAGCCCCGGACGCCGCAGATTCTGCTTCCAGGAAGCGCGTCGGGCTGTCGGCTCGGCCTTCCGGGCCGTCGGCGTTTTCCTTCGCACAGTCATCGCAACATTGTCGTTCTCAAAGAACTAACCAAAAGTCGCCCCGGGAGAAACAGCAATTCTCATTTTGTCAGGTTGGTAGGGCGCGTCACTCCGTGCGCGCCGGCCCTGGGGCGCCTGCGAGCAAACGGCGCGCACGGAGTGACGCGCCCTACCCTACGATCCATCTCCATACTGAGAATTGCTGCGGGAGAAACGAAATTTGACAACTCCCCTGCCCTTCGACACTCTGGTCGCATGGCAAAGCCAGCTTTGGGCCGCGGCTTGGGAGCGTTGTTGGGCGACAGCCCGATCGCTAAACCCCCAATCCCGGCGCCAATCTCAACCACAGCCCCGGGTGCCACACCGGCGATTGACCCGCGTGAACGCGTGCAACGCGTGCCGCTGGACCGCATTCGTCCCTGCCCCTTGCAGCCCCGCAAAGATTTCCCCCCCGAGACCCTGCGGGAACTGGCCGATTCCATCAGGGAACAAGGCATCGTCCAGCCGCTGATCGTGCGGGAGCGAGATGGGCACTTGGAGCTAATTGCCGGCGAACGTCGCTGGCGGGCGGCCCAACTGCTCGGTCTTGCAGAAGTCCCCGTTATCCTGCGAGAGGCTGACGACCGAGCCGTGCTCGAATTGGCCCTCATTGAGAACCTGCAGCGCGAGAACCTCAACCCGATTGAAGAGGCGCACGGCTACGCGCAACTCACTGAGCAGTTCCAGCTCAAACAGGAGGAAGTGGCGACGAAAGTCGGCAAAAGCCGCGCGGCGGTCGCCAATGCGCTACGCCTTCTCAAGCTGCCGCCCTCACTCCAGGCCACCATCCGTGAAGGCCGGCTTTCCGTCGGCCACGCCAAAGTCATTTTGGGGTTGGCCAGTGAGCAGAACCAGCGTTTGGCTGCCGAGCGCATTATGAAGGAAGGGCTCAACGTCCGCCAGACCGAGGCCCTGGTCACCCGCCTGCAGGCCCGTGAAAGCGGCGCTGTCACCACCCCTGTCCCCCCGACGCCTCTGACCAGAGACGCCCACGTCGCCAGCCTCGAGGACCAACTGCGCGAGCGTCTGGGGACCAAAGTCCATTTGCGCTACGCCCAAGGCAAAGGCGCCTTGGAAATCACCTTTTTCAGCGATTCCGAGCTTGAACGAATCCTCCACATACTGGGAGTGGCGGAGTAATGGAGTATTGGAGTGATGGAGTGATGGACCGTTGCAGCAATGGAATAATCGGGCTCGCACAGGGCGGACTTTACTGTTCCTCAGGATTTGGTATTCACGCGTGATGGAAACCAACTACAGTCTAAACATCGGTCTCGGCTCGCTGGGTGAGTCTGTTTCGGGCTTGTACGCCTGTCGCCAAGCAGACCAGCTCACCGAGGCCGACTTTAATTCCTTGGACGCCTTGGCGTTCAAGCTCGAAAACGGCCTTCTGAAGCTTGTCGAGAGCCTGGAACGAAAGCAGGAAACTGGCGACTGGATTGACAGCTTAGTGGTCAACGAAAGCAACGTCGCCTACGGCTCAGCATTACCCGATTCCTCCCAGCCCCCTCCGCTCCACCACTCCACCACTCCATCACTCCATCGCCCCATTACTCCATGACTCCCTCCACTTCCCCCATGCGTGAGCAAACCGCCACCCAACTTCTCGCCGCCGCCGACCGCGTCAGTCAGATGACCGCCTTCATCGGCCTTGACGGCTTTGTGGATGACATCCTCCACGCCGTGGACAAGCGCGAGAGCGCGGAACGATACCTGCGCCTGCCAACCATTGCTCAGCTCGCCGAGCGCCTCGCCGCGGCCGCCGGGCGCAGCACCAATGTCGAATTAGTCAGCCAGCTTAACAAGCTGGGCGGCAATGGCCCGATCATGGCCAACGCCCTCGCCAGTTTCGGGCTTCAAGTCACTTATCTGGGCATCCTCGGCTACCCGAATCTCCACCCCGTGTTTGCGGACTTCGCCAAACGTGCCAAGGTCCATTCCATCGCCGAGCCGGGATATACCGACGCGCTCGAATTCGACGACGGCAAGATTATGCTCGGAAAACACGAATCGCTGAAGCAGATGAACTGGGAGAACATCAAAGCCCGCTTCGGCCAGGACAAGTTCGCCGCCAAGTTTGGCAGCGCCGACCTCGTCGGCTTTGTCAACTGGACCATGCTCACGTACATGAGTGACATCTGGGCCGCCGTCCTCAGGGAGATCTGTCCTGCCATGAAAGGCCCGCGCCGCAAGCTGTTCATTGACCTCGCCGACCCCGAAAAGCGGACCCCTGCGGACATCTCGGGCGCCCTGAAGCTGGTCGCCGCCTTCCAGAAATACTTCGACGTCGTGCTGGGCCTGAATGAAAAGGAAAGCACCGAGATCGGGAAGACCCTTGGGTTGAACACGAGCGACCATTCGCCTGATGGATTGACCAAGCTCTGCCAGATAATCCACCAGCGCGTTCCTGTCGAGACCCTCATTGTTCACCCCACCGCCTACGCGCTCGCCTCCGGACCTGATGGCAACGCGCTCGTCCAGGGCCCCTTCACCCCCAAACCGAAGATCACCACCGGCGCCGGTGACCATTTCAACTCCGGCTTCTGCCTGGGCAAATTGCTCGGGTTCCCCACCGACCGCTGCCTCCTCACCGGCGTGGCCACCAGCGGCTTCTACGTGCGCACCGGCCAAAGCCCGGCGATACCGGACCTGGCAAACATGCTGCGGAACTGGCCAGTTTGAGCATGCCTCTAGTCGTCGTCAAATACGGGACACCGGTGCTCCGCCAGAAAGGCGCGCGCATCGAAAGCGTTACTCCCGCGATCAAGAAGCTGGCCGCGGACATGCTGGAAACCATGTACTCTTACAACGGCGTGGGACTCGCCGCCCAGCAAGTCAGCGTCGCGCGGCAATTGACCGTCATTGATGTGCGCGGCGTGACGGATCGCCCCTCCTCGCTCGAGTTAAACGGTCAGCCCTCGGACGTGGCCGGGTTTATGCCACTAGTGTTGCTCAATCCCGAGGTCAAGCCTGTCGGCGAGCCGGCGACCGGCCCGGAAGGCTGCTTGAGCTTCCCTGAGATCTACGCCGACATCACCCGCCCGGACTTAGTGGACGTGAAGGCGCTGAACCTGGAAGGGATGCCCATCGAGTTCCGCTGCGGCGGCTTGCTCGCCCGCGTTGTCCAACACGAACTCGACCATCTTAATGGTATTCTGTTCATTGACCGCATGGATAAGAAGACCAAGGAAGAACTCAGGCCCGAACTGGAAGACCTGATGGCGGAAACCAAGGCGGCCCTCAAACAGTGAGCCACCGAGGAAAAGGGCAAGTTGCTCTGGTCGTTTGACATCGCCACGCCCGGCACCAAGGATATCACCGAGGTCCAGGTGGATGCTCTGACCGGCCAGGTGCTCGACGTGTCCAAAGAGACTGCGGCCGACCAGACGAAGGAAAAGAAGTAGTCATCCGCCGATGGCCCTTCCAGCAAACAAAACTCCTCCGGGAATGAACAACTCGCCGGCCAGTGGGGTCTAACGAGGACGGGATCGAGGGGAACATTTCGGCGCCGATCCCGTCTGAGCAGGTAAAGCGAAACTGGCCGCGGGCAAAGCGCCCGCAACCGTTTCCTTTGGCCGGTTATTAATACTTACAAGCGGGAGAGATTCGTCGGCGGTCTTGTGGCCCCAATGCGGCTCCCGGGAGAAATTGAATATGGCAACTCTTTGCTTGTTAGGCAACGATGGCGCAACGGCGAAACAGTGGGAACTCGCCGACGCACCAGTGACCGTTGGCCGCAGCGACCCGGTGGACGTTAAGGTTGATGATGAGGGCTTGTCCCGCCGCCATTTCATGGTCGTGCGCGAAGGCGCGGATTACGTGGTCAGGGACCTAAGCTCGCGCAACGGCACCTGGGTGCACGGGCACCGCGCCGTAGCCGCCAGATTGCACCATAACGATTGCGTTCTTGCGGGCCACACGCTCTTTCGTTTTTGCGATGATAAGGTGGATACAACCGTTGCCTCTCAGCCCTTGAGCGGCCCACACGGCACACGGATCCTCCGCCCCGAGTTGGCCCAGATGGAGTAAAGGAGCGTCTCGTCAGACTCTGGTCTGCTTAGCCACTGCATAGACTAAGATCGTGCGCGGGCCACGCTTGGCGTGCCAGAATGGGCCTCTCCGCCAAACCGGGCGTATCTCGCCAATACCACCAGCCTGGAGGCTGGCATCTTATGGCGACGGCGCTTTGGCTGCTGCGAGGCATTGGCCCAACTGAAAGCGCCGTCGCCGCTTCGCTCTGCCGGCGCACTCCAAATGGTGGTACTGACGAGATCCGCCCCGCCAAACCCAAATCTCTCCCAACCATTTTGACTTCGCGTATGCCTTGCTCTAGCCTCGTCCCGCATGAACATAATTCGCCATACGGACGCCAACTTCTCCGAGCGGTTGCGCGAATTGGTCGCTGCCTCGAGCCTTTTCGACCCTGCCATCGAGCAGCGCACTCGGGCCATTCTAGATGACGTGTCCACGCGCGGTGATGCGGCCTTGCTGGAACTGACAGAGCGGTTTGATGGCGCCCGGCTGAGCGCCGAGCAACTTCCCGTCACCCAGGCGGAACTCGTGACGGCCTCGCTCATGGCCGACGAATCATTGCGAGCGGCGGTCGCCGAGGCGAAAGGCAATATCGCGGCGTTCGCTAGAAAGTCCCGGCGCAAGGCTTGGCAGATGCGGAACTCGCACGGCGCGACGGTAGGCGAGAAGTTCGACCCCTTCCAGCGCGTCGGCATTTACATCCCGGGCGGAACGGCGCCGTTGGTTTCAACAGCCTTAATGACGGTGACACTCGCAAAGGTGGCTGGCTGTCCGGAAATCGTGGTCTGCACGCCCTGCGGCAAAGACCAAAGCATCAACCCTGCCATCCTGTTTGCCGCACGCGCGTCGGGCGCGACTGAGATCTATCGCGTCGGCGGCGCCCAGGCGATCGCGGCGATGGCCTACGGCACACACACAATCCGCCGCGTGCAGAAGATCTTCGGCCCCGGCAATGCCTACGTCGTGGCCGCTAAGCGGCTGGTGTTTGGCCACGTCGCGATTGACTTGCTACCCGGCCCCAGCGAGCTGCTGGTACTAGCCGACGACACCGCAAATCCGATGTTCGTCGCGGCGGATATGCTGGCGCAAGCGGAGCATGGCACCGGTAACGAACGCGTTTGGCTCGTCACGACTTCCCGTAATCTGCTCAAAGCGGTCGAGAAGCAAATTGAGCGGCAAATAACTAAGCTGCCGCGAAGGGAATTCATCAGGCAGGTCCTCAACCGCAACGGTTGGCTTCTCTTGGTCAAAACGCTCGCTGACGCATTGGCATTGGTGAATCAGCTCGCGCCGGAGCATTGCGAGGTGATGACCCGTGGAGCCGGCGAGCTTAGCCGCCGCATTCAAACGGCAGGCGCAATCTTCCTCGGGCCATATTCACCCACAGTGCTGGGCGATTACGTAGCCGGCCCGAACCACACCTTGCCTACGGGCGGCGCGGGCGCCTCGTTTGCCGGCCTCACGATTGACCAGTTCCAGCGGCGCACGAGTGTCGTCCAATACAACCGCGCTGCGCTCAAGAGAGCCCTCACGGCGGTGAGGAAATTCGCCGAACTGGAAGGCTTGAACGCACATGGGAAGAGCGCGGAGATCCGGCTCTAGCCTACCGACAATTCGTTTCACATTGGCTATGGAGAATCCGCAATTTGGGATCCGTGACCCGCGACGACTCATTCGGCCTCTCGTCAGAAGGTTGCGCCCTTACGTGCCCGGTGAACAACCCAAAATCAAGGGGCTCATCAAACTCAACACGAATGAGAACCCCTATCCGCCTTCTCCCAGGGTTCTGGCGGCAGTTCGGGCCGCAATAGACGGGCGGCTGCGGCTCTACCCCAATCCCACCGCCCAACTGCTGAGGGAGAAACTCGCCCGGCTTCATTGCTGCCGGCCCGAGAACATCGTCGTGGGCAACGGCTCGGATGAACTGCTGGCGATGGCCGTCCGAGCATTCGTGGAGCCCAGAGCCGGACAGGAATCCCGCCAGCCCCGGGCGGGCAGGACGCCCGCCTTTCGTCCCAGCAAGTCCCTCGTCCAGTTCTTCACTCCCAGTTACTCGCTCTATCCGGTCTTGGCTGAAATCCACGGCGCGGCCATCAACGCGGCGCCGCTGGGCGCCGATTTCTCCATTCCTTCCCTTGCGAGCTTGCGAGAAGCCCGGCAATGGGACTTCCGGGCAGCCCTCACTTTCGTCACCACACCCAACGCCCCCAGCGGCCGCGGCTACAGCACCGCACAGTTGGAGGAGCTGTGCTGCGCTCAAAAGGGCGTCGTTGTCCTGGATGAGGCGTACGTGGATTTCGCCCGCGAGAACGCACTCGCCCTCGCTCTCAATTACCCTCACGTGCTGGTCGCCCGAACGTTCTCGAAAGGCTACTCGCTTTGCTCCCAGCGCGTTGGTTATCTCGTCGGCCACCCGGGCCTTATTGGCGCCCTTCAGAAAATCCGTGACAGCTACAACGTCAACGGCCTGGGCCAAGTCGCGGCGTTAGCGACACTGGACGACCTTCCCCGCTATCGGGCCAACTTCCGGAAGATCATTGCCACGCGCGAACGCCTGGGCCGAGAGCTGGAGGCCCTCGGATTCCAGGTCTTCCCGAGCCAAACCAATTTCATCCTCGTGCGCCCGCCAGGATTCTCAGCCCGGAACTGGCTCCAGAAACTGCGCGATCGCAAGATCCTTGTGCGATGGTTCAGCGACCCGCACGTGCGCGGCTACCTGCGTATCACTGTCGGCACGCCGGACGAGGCTGCAGCGCTGGTCAAGGCTGCCAAGGAATTTCTGTAGAGCCTTTTTACCTCAGCCTAACAACTCCGCCACCGTCCGGCGGAGATCCTCAAGCTGGAACGGCTTACTCAAGACGGCGTCAACGGGGTTGTCGGCGTTATCCAACCGTTCCGCGTAGGCGGTAATCATCAGAATGGGCTGCAAAGGCGAGACTTGCTTGATTCTCATGGCCAGCTCGTTGCCTTTCATTTGCGGCATTTCAAAGTCGGTAATGACCAGATCAAAATGGTCCGGCTTGAACAACGAGAGGGCCTCGACGCCGTTGGCAGCCCCAACAACGGTATGTTCGTCCAGGCCCAGCAGGAGGTTTATGGCGTCACGCACCGAGCGCTGATCGTCAACCAGCAGAATGCGCTTCCGCAGAAGTGTGCCGCGATTCGCCACCACGGGTGAAGCGGCCCGGTGACATTTGCACGAGGGCAATTCCATGCACGTAAGCCGATTAGATCGGCCCCAGGCGTGGCCAGTCGCCGGGCATGCGCTGTTCGCTTTGGTCGCTCGGCAGACCATTGGCGGTTTTCATATTCTCGATATTAAGAAAGCATGACTTCTGCCAAATCAAGATTGCGAAAAGGCACATGTGTATTGGGCAAAAAAACGGCGCAGTCTGCTGAGACTGCGCCGAACCACATGAAAACCCCAAAACCTAACCCGTGCTCATTTGACTGGAACGCCGGAGTTCTGTTCAAAGGAAAAATCAGGAACATGTGGACTACAAACTACATTGTTTTGCCCCCCCCGTTGAACCCTTGAGCCCCCAGGGAGATAATCGCCATGGCAATTTTGCCCTCGTCGCTGTTTGGGCACCTCTGGGAGAGAAATCCTGCACCGATCCAGATGACAAGCGCCACAGGAAGGGTTAACATGGGTCTTTAGAACCATGATGATGAATGGGAAACAACGAGTGGCAACGGACCTTGAGACCGAATTATTGAGGCTTAATGCCTTGGTTCGGGCACGGCGGAAGCAGTTGGCCCGCCTGGAGAAATGCCCGAACAAGGACTGTCCGTGTCGGTTGGTTTGGCGGGAACAGGTCGAGAAGAATCTGAATGGCCAGGTAGGCAAGATCCGGCGCCAGGTGGGCACGGGGTCAGCCGCGCGCACTAGAACGAAGGCGCGTGCCAACTCGCGTCCCAGCACCCGCCTGGCGCGTCGGGTTAAGGCTCGGAAAAGACGCGTATAGCTGCCTGCTCGTCCTTCTTCTCTGCCCACCGCAAGCGGGGCTGCTACCGGTCTTCCATCCCGAACAACACCTCCCATTGGGTGGGCTCTAAACGTGGCGGCGGCTATCTCTTAATGGTCGTGGCGATGTAAACCAGCAGACCAACGATTACGAGGCCCAGAACGACCCCGATGACGATGAAGATCTGGTTAACCCTGTCATTCTTCTTTGAGAAGCCCGAGCCTTTCGTGTCGAACCCGCCACTGCGCGCACCTTGTTCCAGATCGGTCAGTGTCACGCCGCCGGGAATGACCGCAGTGCGGTCGAAAGTCTGTTTACTAGGAGTGCCTGGCGCATCCGTTTCCAAACGCATCTCCACCTGGCCCAAGCGCATAATCTGGCCGGGTTTAAGCGTGCGCTCGACAATCTTCTCACCGCTGATATATGTGCCATTGGTGGAATTGAGGTCTCTGACTACGACCTCGCTGCCGCGCAACAAAACCTCGCAGTGGTGACTGGATATGGACGGCTCGACAATCTGGAACGAATTGTCGTCAACCCGGCCGATGCTGGTCTTGTCCACTTTCAGATCGTGCGTGCGCCCGGTCATTCCCGGGCTAAGAACAACAAGTTTCAGCATAAATCACCTTTGCGGCGCAATTATGGATTGTGGCCCCTCGAAGTCAAGCGAGCATCACCCCGAAGATGGTTATGCTATGCAAATGGTCGGGGCGGTGAGATTTGAACTCACGACCTTCTGAACCCCATTCAGACGCGCTACCAAGCTACGCTACGCCCCGAACCACTTTGCCGACCATACTCCGCCGACGGGGAAGATACTACTCGGCCAAAGCTTAATTTCAACAACTTTCCTCTTGCTCGCATTCGGACTTCGGATCTCGGATTCCGTTCACTCCGCTTTCTTGCGTGCTAGCGTGTGTGTCGCATGACCGTAAAAGGCCTCGGCTGCTTCCATTAGGGTCTCGGACAAGGTGGGGTGGGGATGAACCGTCAGCGCCAGGTCTTTCGCCGTAGCACCCATCTCGACCGCGAGCACGCCCTCAGCGATCAACTCGCCGGCCCCCTGCCCCACTATGCCCACTCCAAGAATGCGCTCGGTGTCGGGTTCGATAATCAGCTTGGTCATTCCCTCGGGTCGGTCGAAGGTTAACGCCCGGCCAGAAGCCGCCCACGGGAACTTGCTGACTTGGACGGCAATGCCCTTGGCCTTCGCTTCGGCCTCCGTTAAGCCGCACCAGGCGACTTCCGGATCAGTAAACACGACCGCCGGAACGATGATATCCACAAACGCGCTTTGCTCGCCTGCGATGACTTCGACCGCAATCCGGCCTTCCTTGGTCGCCTTGTGCGCGAGCAATACCCCGCCAGCGATGTCGCCGATCGCATAAATCGCCGGATCAGTCGTTTGCTGTTTCTCGTTCACGTGGATGAATCCCCTATCATCGAAGGAAACCTTCGTGTTTTCCAGGCCGAGGTCATCGGCGTTGGGCGCGCGGCCAACGGCGACGAGCACCCTGTCGTAGAGTTCCTCCCTCTTCTGGCCGTCGGTTTCTGACTCAACTCTGATCTGCTTTCCGCTGGTGGCCATCTTGCTGACCCGGGTCTTGAGCCGGACTTCCTTAAAGGCCTTTTTGGCGTAGGCCACAATGGGTCGGGCGAGATCGGGGTCGGCGCCGGCGAGAATGCTGTCGAGGGCCTCAATCAGGACGACCTTGCTGCCGAGGGTGGCATACACTGTCCCCAGCTCCATGCCGATGTATCCACCGCCGATCACCAGCAGGTTCTCTGGAATGTCCTCCACCTCCAGCGCCTCGGTTGAAGTCATCACGCGCGGGTTGCCCAAGTCGAAATCCCGTGGCATGGCCGCCTTGGAGCCGATAGCGATGATGGCGTGGTCGTACTTGACGAACTGCTGGCCCTGCTCGCTCTCGACGCGCAAGGTATGCGAGTCCTCAAAGTAACCGCGTCCCTGCATGACCTGGACGCCGCGCATCTTTGCCAGTTGCGCCAATCCACCCGCCAAACGCGTCAAAATAGATTCCTTCCAAGTCCGTAGTTTGCCCACATCAACGGTGGGGGGGCCGAACACGATGCCCCGCCGCTCGGACTCGCGCGCGGAGGTGATGGTGTGGGCCGCGTGCAGCAGCGCTTTGGACGGAATGCAGCCCCGGTTCAAGCAGACCCCGCCCAAGCGCTTCTCGCGCTCGACCAGGATGACTTTCTGGCCGAGGTCCGCCGCGTAAAAGGCCGCGGCATAGCCGCCCGGCCCTGCGCCCAGAACTACGAGATCGGTTTTAATAGGTTCCATGGCAATAATTGGAGTGCGGGTGTAAGGGGATCCGGACGTTCAAGTGGGTCATATCTTAACATCGTCTTCTTTGAAGTTCTCGAAGGCCTGCACAAGATCTACAGTGAAACGCGCGGCCGTAGCGCCGTCAATGACGCGGTGATCATAGGAAATGGCGATCGGCAGCATCAACCTCGGCTCGATCTGAGTCCCGCGCACCACCGCTCTCGTCATGCCGCGGCCCAGCCCCAAGATCGCCACCTCCGGCTTGTTGACGATCGGGGTGAAATGTCCTCCGCCGATGCCGCCCTGATTGGATATGGTGAAGGTACCACCTTTCAGTTCCTCGGCCGAAACCTTGCGCTGGCGCGCCTTGCCGGCCAGGTCCTCAAGCTCCCGCGATAACTCCATCAGATCCTTCTTATCCACGTCGCGGATGACCGGAACAATGAGGCCCGCCTCCGTATCAACGGCAATGCCGACGTGGTAGTACTCCTTGAAGACAATCTCCTGTGCCACCTCGTCGAGGCTCGAATTGAAAATGGGATGCTTCCTGAGCGTATCCACGACCACCTTCAAAGCGAAGGAGGTCAGGGTAAGCCGCGCCCCTTTTTGCTCATAGGCGGCGGCATATTTCTTCCGCAACCCCATCAGGGCGGAAATGTCAGCCTCGTCGAATTGCGTGACTCGCGGTGTGGTGGTCCAGCTTTCCGTCATCCGGCGGGCGATGACCTCACGCAGGGGGGAGAGGCGCTTCTTCGATATGGAGCCCCATTGCGAGAAGTCAATTTGCTCCGGCGCTGGCTTGGGAGCAGACGCAGCCACCACCGCCGCGGCTCGCGGCGCTGCCGCGAGCCGTTGCAGCTTCTGGATATAAGCGCGCACATCCTCGACCACGATCCGGCCGCCGGGAGCGCTGCCTCGCACGCGAGTAAGGTCAATGCCCAGCTCGCGCGCCAGCTTGCGTATGGACGGCGCGGCGGCGGCCGCCGTGCCTGGTTTTCCCTCGGCGCCCGGTTCCGGGAATGCTTCTTCCACCGCAATCGGGACCTGCTCAGGCGAAGGGGTCTGGATGAGCTTCTCGCGGTTCCTCCGGGGGACCGGCTCAGCCTGCGCGACTTGCGCTGTGGCTGGGGAACCACTTTCCCCGAGTGAGAGGATCCGCTGGCCGACCCTGATCTTGTCACCGGGTTTTACAAAGATCTGAGAAATCGTGCCCGGCGCGGTAGAGGGAATAGTGGCGACCGCCTTTTCATTCTCCAATTCGAGAATAGGCTGGTCTTTGGTGATTGTGTCGCCCTCTTTGACGAACAGGTTCACCACGGTGCCTGAGTCAGCGCCTTCACCAAGATGAGGAAGTTTCAAGTCCATAACTGTTCAAACAAGTTGCGGATGCGTCTTCTCCGGGTCCAGGCCAAGATCTTTGATGGCTTTGCCGACCACGCGTTTGTCCAACTGCCCCTTTTCCGCCAGCGCATGCAGAGTGGCGATCACTGTTGATTCGGCATCCACTTCAAAGAAACGGCGCAACCGCTCTCGCGTGTCGCTCCGGCCAAAGCCGTCGGTGCCGAGCGTCGCCAAACCGCCTGGAACCCAAGGTGCGATCTGGTCGGGCACGATCTTCAGGTTGTCGGATACCGCCACAAACACCCCCTGTTCTTCATTAAGCAATGTCTCGACGTACGATTTCTTCGGCGGGTCATTAGGATGCAGCATATTCCAGCGTTTGGTCTGCAGCGCCTCGTTGCGCAGGAGTTTGTAACTCGTCGCGCTCCAGACATCGGCTGACACATCGTATCTTTCCGCCAGGATTTGCTGCGCCCGCAGCGCCTCGCGGATGATCGGTCCGCTGCCCAGGATATGCGCCTTGAGGGCCTTCTTCTCCGGGCCGGCTTTGAACCTGTAGAGTCCTTTGAGGATTCCCTCCGCCACGCCTTCCGGCATCGGCGGCATCTCGTAGTTCTCGTTGTAGAGCGTCAGGTAGTAAAAGACATCTTCGCCCTCGACATACATGCGGCGCAGGCCGTCGGCGACTATGACCGCCAGTTCGTAAGTAAACGCGGGGTCGTAAGTCAGCAGCGTCGGGATCGCGCTGGACAGGATGAGGCTGTGTCCATCCTGATGCTGCAAGCCCTCGCCGTTAAGCGTGGTCCGGCCCGAGGTGGCTCCCAGCAGAAAACCCTTGGCCCGGATGTCGCCCGCCAGCCACATCAGGTCACCGATACGCTGGAAGCCGAACATCGAGTAATAGATATAGAACGGCACCATCGGCAGGCCGTGCGTCGCGTAAGCCGTGCCCGCCGCCACGAACGACGCCATCGAACCCGCTTCCGTGATGCCCTCTTCAAGAATCTGGCCGTCCTTCGTCTCGTTGTAGTAGAGCAAAGACTTGCTGTCCACCGGCTCGTAAAGCTGACCCTTGGAAGAATAAATGCCGATCTCGCGAAACAGCGCGTCCAGCCCGAACGTGCGCGCCTCGTCGGGGATGATCGGCACGATCTGGCGGCCTATGGTCTTGTTGCGAATGAGCTGCCCGAGCAGTCGCACGAATCCCATCGTCGTGGACAATTCCGTGCGCGCCGCCCCTTTAAGCAGGTCGCCGAACGCTTCCAGCTTCGGGACCTCGAGCGGTTTTTGGGTCACGATACGTTGCGGCAGGAAACCGCCAAGCTTCCGCCGCAACCCCAGCATATACTTCGTCTCAAGGCTCTCCGGCGCGGGACGAAAGAACGGCGTCTCGGCGATTTCCTCGTCGCTGACTGGGATGCCAAACCGCGCCCGGAATTCGCGCAGCTCCTTTTCGTTGAGCTTCTTCTGCTGGTGGGTAATGTTGCGGCCTTCGCCCGCTTCGCCCAGACCGTAGCCTTTGACGGTCTTGGCCAGGATCACCGTCGGCTGGCCCTTGTGCTCCATGGCGGCTTTGTAGGCCGCATAGACTTTGCGCGAATCATGGCCGCCGCGCAGCAGCTTGTGAATCTGCTCGTCGGTCAGGTGGTTCACCAGCTCCAGCAGCTCGGGATATTTGCCGAAGAAATGCCGTCGCGTATAGCTGCCCGGCTCGACGGAGTACTTCTGGTAATCGCCATCCACCGCCTCCTCCATGCGCTTGAGCAGCAGGCCGCTCTTATCCGCGGCGAGCAGCTTGTCCCAATCGGAGCCCCAAATGACCTTGATGACGTTCCATCCTGCGCCCTGGAACGCCGCCTCCAGCTCCTGGATGATCTTCCCATTGCCCCGCACGGGGCCGTCCAGCCGCTGCAAGTTGCAGTTCACGACCCAGATCAGGTTGTCGAGGTTCTCCCGCGCCGCCAGCGTCAAGGAGCCCAGCGTCTCCGGCTCGTCGCTCTCTCCGTCCCCTATGAACGCCCACACCTTCGGCTCTTCGCCGTTGATGAAGCCGCGCGCGCGCAAGTAACGGTTGAACCGCGCCTGGTAAATCGAGAGCAGCGGCCCCAGACCCATTGAGACCGTAGGGAATTGCCAGAAATCCGGCATCAAATACGGGTGGGGGTAGGAGGAGAGACCGCCCCCTTCGGCCAGTTCCTGGCGGAAGTTCTGGAGGTGGTGCTCGTCCAGTCGGCCTTCCAGGAAGGCCCGCGCGTAAATGCCCGGCGCCGCGTGCCCTTGGAAATACACCATGTCCCCGATGAAATCCTCGGTCCGCCCTCGGAAGAAATGGTTGAAACCCACCTCGCATAACGTCGCCGACGAGGCGTAAGTAGAGATGTGCCCGCCCAGGCCGCTGTGCTCGCGGTTCGCGTTGACCACCATCGCCATGGCATTCCAGCGGACATAGCTTTTGAGGCGCCGCTCCATCTCCCAATCCCCTGGGAAGGGCGCCTGCTTATCGGCGGGTATGGTGTTGATGTACGGCGTGCTGACCACCCGCGGCACATCCACGCCCCGCGCGCGTAGCCGTTCGGTCAGGCCGTCCAGAAAGCGCGCGGTCTTTTGCGGCCCCTGATCCTTCAGTGCGAACTCGAGCACTGTCTCCAGCGACTCCAGCCACTTCTCTTCTTCGGTTTGCTCGGGCTCCGGCAGCACGTGGAGATCGGGCGGCGAATACTTCTGTTCTTTTCTGGGCAGTTTCACTTTGTCAATCGGAAGATCATTACATAAACTCTCGGTGGCCGCGCGTCAAACGCCTCAACGCGCGCCGCATTAGACCGCAACGGCGGCCGCCTGTCAGCCAAATACTATAGCACATGAAGCTCTGCGAACTCACCTTGCCGACGCCCGAGGAAAACCTCGCCTGCGACGAGGCGCTGCTTGACCTGTGCGAAGCCGGGGGCGGCGAGGAATTCCTGCGTCTCTGGGCTCCCCGGCAATACTTCGTGGCTCTGGGCTATGCCAACAAGGCCGAGACCGAAGTCAACCTCCCCTTCTGCCGTAACCACGCCATCCCCGTGCTGCGCCGTTGCACCGGCGGCGGGACGGTCCTCCAGGGGCCGGGCGTGCTCAACTATTCGCTGATTCTGCGCATCAACGATTCCGGTCCGTGCCACAGCGTCCCCGCCACCAACCAATTCATTCTCGAGCGCCACCGCGACGTTATGGCCGGCCTGCTATGCGCCCCGGTCGAATGGCGGGGACAAACCGACCTCGCCATCGGCGGACTCAAGTTCGCCGGCAACGCCCAGCGCCGCCGCCACCGCTTCCTGCTATTCCACGGCTCCTTCCTTCTGCACCTCGACCTCAGCCTCGTCGAGCAGGTCCTTCCCCTGCCCTCTCGCCAGCCAGACTATCGAGTCAACCGCTCGCATGCCGACTTCCTGATCAACCTCAACATCCCTGTCTCTGCGATCAGCGCCGCCCTGAGCAAAGCCTGGGACGCTACCGCCCCCCTTGCCCCAATCCCCTTCGACCAAATCACCCTTCTGGCCCGCGAAAAGTATTGCCTCGACGAGTGGAACCTCAGGTTCTAGCCCCGCTGCTCCTACTCGCAGCGCGTATGCATGAAGCCCTGCCGCAGGGGTGGGGACGGCCTCGTCCCCAGATCTTCCACATGGAGATCAGCAAGCAAGCAGGGGACGAGCCGTCCCCGCCCCTCTCATGCATACGCGCTGTCCTACTCGGCTTCGGTGCGATGAGTGCTTGTTGCCAAGGCTGGTTCTGGTACCGTCCACTTAATTGGCCTGGCCGCAACGGCGAGAGAGAAAGATTACCATGAGCCCGGATGAACCGACGACGCCCCATTCCCCGCCGTCCGCACGCGGGATGCCCTCCGACCGACGCAGGAATTCCGTGGCAAGGTGCGCGCAATTCTACCGATCAACCGCCTTGGTCCTGCTCAACACGCTCGTGCTCCTGATCTTGATTAACCTGGCGCTTTGGGGCGCCCATCGTATCGCGTCGGCGCTCCACGGCGGCGGCGATCAAATCAGCCCCGTCCTGCAAGGGGCTTACCCGCGGATGAGCGCGGCCGAGATCGGACGCCTCCTCGGTGAGACGAAGGCGCTGAGCTACGTCTATGAACCCTTCACGCAGTTCCGCGAGGCCCCCTGCCAAGGGACCTACGTCAACATCAGCTCGAACGGCTTTCGCCTCGTTCAAGGTCAGGGGCCGTGGCCGCCCTCGCTGGACAATTATAACGTCTTTGTGTTCGGCGGGTCCACCACCCTGGGCTGCGGCGTCGCCGATGGTGAAACGGTGCCGTCACGCTTGCAGGAATACCTGGCCGGCCACTTCCGCAAGAACGTGAGCGTCTATAACCTGGGACGGGTTGCCTACTTCTCCACCCAGGAAAGAGTCTTCCTGGAGCAATTGCTCCTTGCCCAACACCGGCCGGCGCTGGCGATTTTCATTGACGGCCTCAACGACAACATCTTCCGCGACGGGCAGCCGATGTACACCGATTCCATGAAAGAGATCTTTCGCCGGGTCCGGCTGGACAGCGGCCCGACCGATTCGCTCGCAGTTCACGGCTGGAGCCTGCCGATGGGCCGGCTGGCCAGGCGGGTGCTGGCCAGATCGGCCTTGTCCGCCGCCCCTCCGCCTTTCCTGGTGGGGGACAACCCTGCGCCCGAGGTCGTTGAACGGTACTTGACGAACAAACGGCTCGTCGAGGCCATCTGCAACCAGGCCGGAATCCAGACCGCCTTCGTCTGGCAGCCGATCCCCGTCTTCAAATGCGAGGAGAAGCTCCGGCCCTTTACCAGCGACGTCGGGTGGGAACCTGTCAAAGAGGTCTATCAGCTACTCGAAGCGCGGAATCAACAAGGCCTATTGGGCACCAACTTCCTCTGGTGCGCGGATATCCAGCAAGGCGCGCAGGAAACACTCTATGTTGATCGGTTTCATTATTCCGGCGTCATGAGCCGCAGGTTCGCCGAGGCAATCGGCCGCCTGCTCCTGGAGCACAAACTGGTGTCCGCCAGCGACGGGGCGGCGGGTGACGCCAAACCCGGCAACGGCCCAGCCTCGTGAGCCGCTGAGGTCAGGACACCCGCGCGGAGCTCAGTACTCGCGGGCGCAAGAAGCGATTTCAGCAACCAAGGCAAATTCACCGAAGTGCATAAGCCGTTGGTGGTTCGAGCCTTAGCTTGTGAGTCTGACGGCGCTTCGGCCCTTCGCCTTTGCCGGTTGGCGGAGTCTCGGTTGACCCCTCCGGCCCAGCTTGGCCTCCCCAAAAAGGCCAACCTCAGTTCGCAGGACCAATCCGGCACGAAGAAGCAGGCCGCCGCTCTCCCAATTTCAGCTTCTAGTCTAGTGTCCCTTAATAACTAGACGCACAGGGGGAACCTGATATGATGCCGGGGCATGCCCAAATCAAGTCCGCCGCTGGTGTTAAGCCCGAGTGATCGA
>Ga0224558_1002347_pt1 | contig 17547 bp, 15 predicted proteins | sample 714S32024metaG_FD_180682 | JGI IMG/M metagenome (GOLD analysis project Ga0224558, IMG submission 180682) | Peat soil microbial communities from Stordalen Mire, Sweden - 717 S3 20-24 | ecosystem: Environmental > Terrestrial > Soil > Wetlands > Peat | place: Sweden: Norrbotten County, Stordalen...
AATAGAGCAAGGAGACGGAGATGACAAAGGCGACACGAGCGCAATACACGATCGAGTTCAAGCAGGAAGCGGTTCGAATGGTAGAGTCGGGCCAAAGCATAGCCGCAGCGGCACGAAGTCTGGGAGTCGTTGAGCAAACCTTGTACAACTGGGTCAAGGCGAAGCGGGAAGGACGACTGAAGGGTCCGGCCAGCAGCAGGGCGGTAAGTGTTGAGCAAATGGGGACTGGGGCGCCCCTCCGGGATTTGACTCAGTTCTTCCACTTTTCCCAACGCTGAAGCGCTGGGCTAAGCTGGTTTGCCCCTTACGGGGCTGTCATTGAGACTGAACAGTTTTAGCGATACCCTGATACGAAACCCGAATTTTCCCGCAGATTGCCAAGCCAAGGGCCACGGCAAAAATGTGGGATTCTCCTCGCATTGGGGCTGTGTTGTCGCCGCTTCCGGGGCAGGCATGGGGAGGTACCTAGTTCCTACCGAGATTACTTAGGTAATCTGGGCTTCTTTTGCGGTATTTTCCGTGATATAACGCCGATAGCTGCTCGTCAGGCTCTGGGCTGGGAATTCAGTGGTTTTCCGGCTTTGGGTTTAAACGCAGAGCGAGGGCAGAGGAGGAGTCGTGTCCGAAGCGCGTACCGGGAAAAGGTTTCCGCTGCAATTGCCGATCAAGATTCATAGGGAAGATACCGCGGGTGACACCAGTAGCGGCATGACCGGCAATCTGAGCGCCGCCGGCGTGTACATCCGCGCCGACGCTTCGCTCGATGTCGGCTCGCCCGTAGAGTTTGAGATCACTCTGCCGCCGGAAGTCACGGGCGGCAAGGAGGATGTTGTGATTCAGTGCCGCGGCCGCGTCGTGCGGACCGATGAGCCCAATGCCAGCGCCGAATCCGGGGACAGCCGGGGCGTCGCTTGCGTAATCGATTCTTACGAATTCGTTCGCAACACTTAACCGGGAGCGGGATCCATGCTGAAACTTATTCTGGCCGACAATCAGGCGATTTTCCGCGCTGGCATCGCCAAGGTGCTGGCCGTAGAAGACGAAATGCGCATTGTGGCCCAGGCCCAAACTGCCGAGCAGATGTTCATGGCGCTCGACAAGTTTCGCGCCGCGGTGCTGATCATTGCCGGAGGTTTTCACTCCGACTTCAACTCCGTCCTCTCGGCGGCCAACAAGAACAGGACCCGAGTCGTCGTCCTCGCCGACACCGGCGAGAGCGCACAGCGCTACATGGCGGCGGGCTCCCACGGCGTGGTCTATCGCAACGTCACCAGCCCGGCGCTGGTGGACTGTGTTCGCAAAATCGCCCGTGGCGAAAACTGGGTGCAGGACATGGCGGTGCCAAGCGAGCTCACCGAAAACGATATGGTCGGGCTGCGCGTCCGTGACCGCTTGACGGCCAAGGAACTGCGCATCGTGGCGCTCATAGTGCAGGGATACAAGAACAAGGAAATCGCGACCCAGTTGGGCACGACCGAGCAAGTGATCAAGAACTACCTGCGCAACGTCTACGACAAGATCGGCGTGTCGGACCGGTTGGAACTGGCGCTGTTCACCATTCACCACCGCATCTTGAACGAAGCCGCGGCCGCCACGGCAGCAGCGGCGGTGCCGCAACCCTCGCACATTGCAGGGATCAGCAACTAGACGCTTTCGCTGAAATGATAAAAGGCCGCCGCGGGCGGCCTTTTTGTGCTCGTCTGATTGTTGACGTTTCGCTTTTACAGGGGCGGGTCTCCGACCGGCCCTGGACGGGACAGAGCCACGCCCCCACACCCGTTTATTACGAAACGATCTTCTCTCCAACCGATTTCGCTTGCGTAAACAGGTACAGGTAGTCCGGGCCGCCGGATTTCGAATCGGTGCCCGACATGTTGAAGCCGCCGAAGGGGTGCGCGCCCACCATCGCTCCCGTGCACTTGCGGTTCAGGTAGAGATTGCCCACGTGGAACTCACGCACGGCGCGATCGAGTTTTTCCCGCGAGCTGGAGTAAACGGCGCCGGTCAGGCCGAACTCGGTGTCGTTGGCGATCTCTAGAGCGTGGTCGAAATTGCGTGACTTGATCACCACCAGCACCGGTCCAAAGATCTCTTCCTGCTCCAGCCTCGAGCTGGGCGCGATGTCGGCAATCACCGTCGGCTGAATAAAGTAGCCCTCGCCAGCGCTGGTGGCACGCACGCCGCCGGTGATGAGGCGTCCATCTTTTTTGCCGATCTCGATATAGCGGAGGATGTCGTTCATCGAACCTTCGTTGATGACCGCAGCCATGTTCGGGTTCATCGTGGGATCGCCGACGGTAATGCGCTCGGCGCGGGATCTCAGTTTCTCGAGGAACTTGTCGTAGACGCGCTCGTCGACAATGGCGCGCGAGCAGGCCGAGCATTTCTGGCCCTGAAAGCCGAAAGCTGACGCCGCGACGCCTTCGACGGCGGAGTCAATATCGGCGTCGGCATCGACGATGATGGCGTCTTTGCCGCCCATTTCGAGGATCGTGCGTTTGATCCAGATTTGGCCCGGCGCCTGATGCGCGGCGGTCTGGTTAATGTGCAGTCCAACCTCGCGCGAGCCGGTGAAAGCAATGTAGCGAATCTTCGGATGCGCCACCAGCGCATCGCCGAAGCTCGCGCCTCCGCCGGGGCAGAAGTTCACGACGCCATCCGGCATTCCGCATTCTTCGAGCAGTTCCACAAACTTCGCGGCAATCGTCGGCGAATCGCTCGACGGCTTCAGGACGACGGTGTTGCCGCTGACGATCGAAGCCAGCGTCATGCCGGCCATGATGGCGCTGGCGAAGTTCCAGGGCGGAATCACAGCGCCGACGCCGAGCGGGATGTAGGCCAGAGTGTCGCGCTCTCCCGGCAGTTGCACAGGCGGTTCAGCTTTGGCGAAGCGCAGGGCCTCGCGCCCGTAGAACTCGCAGAAATCGATGGTCTCGGAGATGTCGGCGTCGGCCTCGAACCAGTTCTTGGAAACTTCAAAGACCAGCCAGGCCATGAATTCAAGCTTGCGCTCGCGCATCACATCAGCGACTCGGAATAAGAGCGACGCACGCTCCTCCGCCGAAGTGCGGCTCCAGTGGGTAAACGCGCTCAGAGCGGCCTGGACAGCGGGTTCAACGTGCTCCTTGCCACATTTCTGGTGAACCCCGACCACCTCCGAAGGCTTGGCGGGATTGATGGAACGAATCTTGTCGGAGGTCTTGACGCGCTTGCCGCCGACGATCAGGTCGTACTCGCGGCCCAGCTGGCCACGCACTTTACCGATGGCGGAGCGCATCTTGCGCACGTTGTCTTCTTTGCTGAAATCGACAAACGACTCATTCTTGAACGCACCTTCGTGCAGGCGAACTTGCAGACGCGGTGGGGCTTCCACGGTTGCCATAGGAGATCCTTTCCCAGACAGGCAGTTAAACGTAGGGCTTGCCAACAAGATATTTTAACGCAACCTTTTGACGCACGCGCTTCCAGGGCCAAGTGAGAGCTGCCCCTCGTCTTAAATGCACCCCAGAGGAGAGGGCCACCGCTTAGACGGGGAGGGGGTAGTGGTCAACACGGGCTAATACCTTAAGAGTAAACGGCCAGGGAATACGCGGTTCCAAAGAGGTGCCGGAAACTGGCCGCTCTGCAATCTCGCGCCGCGGCGCTCTGCTGCCGTTAATGGCGCATTGTTTCACACCTCAGTGGCTAAAAGCCGACTCAGTTACCGCAGCGCTGAAGCGCTGCGCCCCCCAAAATCAGCTCCGCATGGCGGCTGGTGCCTCTGCCGGCTCCGGCTCCAGCCCAGCCGTGAAGTGCCGCAGAAACGGCGCTTCGTAGCCGAGCTTCATGCCATGAATCTGCTTGCGCTTCTTCCAGACAAGGTGCGACTGCGTCGGAACTACGAGCGAGATGTCAAAGCGGACGTCTGCGTGCGGTACCACAGGCGACCCGCGATTCCCGCCAACCAGCGCTGCCAGAAGTGCCACGCCAACCAGAAGCGGTGACGGTTTTACTGCCGGGCGCAGGGATACGCTTTGGACAGCGCCTTGCGAACGAGAACGACGTCGCGCTCGTTCAGTTTGTCCGGGTGGCTTGACAGGTATTTTCCTATGGCGTCTGCTGCTTCACCCAATGTAATAACAGAGTGATCTTGCTTGCAGACCCTCATGGAAGCTATGACCCCTTCGGCAACTCCCAAACAGTACCCTGCGTCAAAACCCTCCACTTCTCCTTTGCAGGACGTGGCAAGCTCGTTTCCGTCCAGCTTGTCAGCTTTATCGGGTGACGAGGTGATACCCCGTTTCACCATGGCGTCTGTTTTGTCGGCGCCTGCGTTTACCGTGGCGTCTGCTTTGTTACTTGCGAAGGCTGAGCCAGCCGTGAGAGCTAATAGCAAGGCTAAGCCAAAGATAGGTGTTAGAGAGCGTTTCATTTCCCCTCCTCCAGAACCGAATGATGTGCCGCATCGTGGCAACCCTCCGCGCCATCTGGATTGCCGGGGGAGCTATACAGGGGGATATGCAGGACCGCTTGTGTTCCTAAACTCGCGATTCGACGGCAGCGAGGAAAATTACCGTCTGCAAACTACACGAATCGGCCGGCACACGTTGAAATAGCACGTCCGCAACCAAACTGGGCTCGCGGGGAGCTAAGCTGCCAACGGGGAATAAGGCATGTTTTCGGTGTGGGTGGCTAATGGCATTTTGCGAAAATTACTGCCCGGGGAAAGCACTTGCGCAGATAGGAAAACTTTTTCCCTTGCACGGCAGAAAAAATCATCTCCGCCCATCTGGGCGGACAATCAGCGGCGCGTGGCGGCTGCCACTTCTGCCGACTCCGGCTCAAGCTTGGCGGTGAAGTGGCGCAGGAACGGCGCTTCGTAGGTTAGCTTCATGCCATGAATCTGCTCGCGCTTCTTCCAGACTTCGAGGATGATTTCCACCACGTAGTCGATGTGGCTCTGGGTGTAGACGCGGCGGGGAATCGCCAGCCGCACGAGGTCCATCTTCGCCGCTGCTCCGAACATCAGGGTACCGATCTCGACGGAGCGGATGCCGCCTTCGAGATAGAGTTCATTGGCGAGCGCAACCGCGGGAAAGCGATCGGGCGAAATGTGCGGCAGAAAGGCCCGCGCGTCAATGTAGACGGCATGGCCGCCCGGCGGCTGTACGATCGGCACGCCCTCGTCGGCAATGTGGTTGCCGAGGTAGGCGGTGGAAGCAATGCGGTATTCGAGGTAGTCCTCGTGCAGCGCTTCCTGCACTCCGACGGCGATGGCTTCCAGATCGCGCCCGGCAAGGCCGCCATAGGTGGGATAACCCTCGGTGAGAATCAGCAGGTTCTTCTCCTGCTGCGCGAGCAGATCGTCGTTGGTGCAAAGAAATCCGCCGATGTTCGCCATGCCGTCTTTTTTCGCCGACATGGTGCAACCGTCACCGTAGCTGAACATTTCCTGCGCAATCTCTTTCGGCGCTTTCTTCTCGTATCCTTGTTCGCGGATCTTGATGAAATAGGAATTCTCGGCAAAACGGCAGGCATCGAAGTAGAGCGGGATGCCATGCTTCCGGCAAACCACACTAACGGCTTTGACGTTCTCCATCGACACCGGCTGGCCGCCGCCGGAGTTGTTGGTGACGGTCAGCATGACCAGCGGCACACGCTCGCGACCGACTTTCTCTACAAGAGCTTCGAGCGCCGCGACGTCCATGTTGCCCTTGAAGGGATGCTTCAGGCTCGGCCGCCGGCCCTCGGCGATAACCAGATCCACCGCCTCGGCGCCGACAAACTCCACGTTCGCACGCGTCGTGTCGAAGTGCGTGTTATTGGGGACGACATCGCCTTTCTTGCACATCACACTGAACAGAATGCGCTCGGCGGCACGCCCCTGGTGAGTCGGAATAACGTGCTTGTAGCCGAAAATATCTTGCACCGAGGAGCGGAAACGCTCGAAGCTGCGGCTGCCGGCATAGCTCTCATCGCCTTCCATCATGGCCGCCCACTGGTGGGTGGACATGGCGCCGGTGCCGGAATCGGTGAGCAGATCGATGAGGACATCGTCTGCCGGCAGGAGAAAAAGGTTGTAGCATGCGGCGCGGAGCAGTTGCTCGCGCTGGGCGCGAGTCGTCCAGTGAATGGGTTCGACGCTCTTGATGCGGAATGGCTCAATGATGGTGCGGGGCATGTTGGCTCCTCCTTTTTACCACAAGCCGTCGCCTGCGGACGTCAATAGCTGAGATCGCGGGGAGGCAAGAGCTGGTCTCTGAGCTTCATGCATTTGGCGGACAGGAGCGTCTCCCCCACACCTTCAACATCATCAGACCTTGACCGAATCGCGGCGCTCGGCGGGAACGTATTTCACGGCGGCCGTGCGATCCAGTTTGTCCCAGGCGAAGGGACGGCCCTGGATGGCACGCTTCAGGGTGCGGAACAGAACAAGGGAAAATACCTGACGATAGGCGAAGCGCTGCAACCACACCTGGCTGAGCAGCCAAGCGTCTTCGCGGGCTTCGGGCTGGCGCCGCTCCAAGGCGAAGGCGATCGCCGAGGCGATGAAATCAATCACCAGGAATGCGACGAAGAAAATCAGCAGCCGGTGGAAGCTGGCCGGATCGTTGGATTCAGGATGGAAGTATTTCTGAACGAAATACCAGATCACGCCGACCGCAAACATCAGGTCAATGAAGGGCGATACCAAGGGAAGCAGAATCTGGAAGATGAGAATGTTGGGAAGTGCGACGAATCCCAAAGCGCCTTTGCGCGCGAAAACGCCCTTATGCTTAAAGATGGCCTGCAGAATTCCGAACGACCAACGGAAGCGCTGCCGCATGAGCGCGTTGGCACTGGTCGGAGCCTCGGTGAAGGCGAGCGCCCGGTCTTCATATTCCACGCGATAACCATTGCGCAGCAGCGCCATGGTGAGATCGGCGTCTTCGGCGACGGTATCCACATGGTAGCCGCCCGCTTCGCGAACTGCCGTCGTACGCCAGGCGCCGATGGCGCCCGGCACCACGCTTACCGCACCCATGGTGTTGAGCGCTCGCCGCTCGAAATTCTGGCTGGTGATGTATTCCAGCGCCTGCCAGCGCGTCCACAGGTTGACGCGGTTGCCAACCTTGGCATTGCCGGCCACGGCTGCAACTTTGGGATTGAGAAAGTGCGGTACGAGGCGCGCGATTGCATCCGGAGCAACAATAGTATCGGCATCGATACCGACGAAGACCTCGGCATCGCCAATGTGCTCCAGTCCAAAGTTAAGCGCCTCGGCCTTGCCGCCGTTGGGCTTGGTGAGAATCAAAACCCTGCCGGCAGCTTCTTCGGCGGCAAACGTCCAGCGGGCGATTTCCAATGTACGATCCTTGGAACCGTCGTCGATCACGATCACGCGCAGATTTGGATAGTCGGAGTCGAGTGCGCCCTGGACGGTGCGTTCGATGACCTTCTCCTCGTTATAAGCGGGGATGAGAACCGCGACCCGGGGTCGGTAGGCCGCAATCTGCTCGGGCGTTCCATATACATGCGAGCGGAGGCGGTCATAGATGGCGAGGACGCCAACTGAAATCAGGCGCCCCGTCATCAGGATGTCACCGAGGAAGAAAATGACCGTGATGCCCGTCATGGTCGCACTGAAGAGCCAGAAGCCGATCCAATTCAGGCGAGCGGACCAATACTCGTTGGCCGGGAGCGGCGGCATGACATCCGCTTTGGTTTTGCCCAACAACTGGTAGACGGGGACGAATTGAAATCCGCGGGTACGGGCGCCGTCGATAATCAGCGGCAGCGCCAGCACGGTTCTTTCCCGGTTGCCGCCGCCATCGTGCATGAGAATGATGTTGCCGCACTGCGTATCGTTCGGTTGGCAGGGTGGCAGGTGGTCGAGCACGCGAGCGGCGATCTGTCTTGGTGAGAGCGCGGGCTCGTCGTTCCAGTCCCGGGTGTCGATCTTGTTGCCGATGGTGATGTAGCCCATGCTTTGCGTAAGTTCGAGCGGGCGCACCTCGTCTTCGGTATCTGGCTCCGCGTCGACGGAGTACGGCGGACGGAACAGCATGGCGCGAATGCCCAGGCGGCTGGCGAACAAGCGCTCGGTCAGGTTCAGCTCCACCTTCATGTAGCCGCTGCCAATGGAGCTGATATCGGGATGGGTAAAGGTATGGTTCCCGATTTCATGGCCTTCGCGGTAGATGCGCTGGGTCAAACTGCTGAACTTCTCCGCCTGGATTCCGATCAGAAAGAATGTTCCCGGCACATGCTCGCGTTTGAGGACATCGAGAATTTTCGGCGTCCACTCCGGATCGGGACCGTCGTCGAAGGTCATGGAGAGTTGGTTCTTGCTGGCGCCGTAGCGGGCCACACGATACGGCTCCGGCAGACTCTTGAAGGTTTCCCCGTCGATAAGCCCGGTCTGCTTGTCTGTGGTCAGGTCGCGCTCGCCATTGGTAGGCCGCGCCTCGATGTGCAGGATTTCGCCGTTACCCTCCATATCGACATCCTGTCCCGGAGGGACGTCTTTCAATCGATCCGAGGCATTGGCTTCTCCGGGCATATCCCACACGCGCCACAGGGAGCGGTCTTCCGCGCCCAGTCTCCACAAGGCGAAGGTCTGGATGCCGAGCGTCTGCGCGGCGCGCATCTCGTTCAGCGCAGTCACCGCATCCAGAAACCAGACATCGTGGCGGAAGTTATCGTCATCCTGGTAGCTGAAGTGCGGGTTGAGCGCGTCGCCGTCAAAATCAACGTCTTCTTCGGAATCGCGCGACCCGATCCAGGCGTCCTGCACGGAGACGCTCTTGTCGGCCTCGCCGGGCGGAAGCTTGCCGGTCTTTGTCTTTGGCCGCTCGACCCAGTCGTATCCGTAGTTGGCGATGGCACAGATGAGCTTGTCTTTTGGAATCTCCTCGACGGCAGACTCAAGGTTGTCCATGAACCAATCCTGCGAAGCGACGGGGCCAGGGGTTCCGCCCGGAAAGTGCTCGTCGTAGTTCATGATGACGACGCCATCCACGGCGGACGCAATGGCCTGGTAATCGTAATCCTGGTTGCGCACCTGGACGCTGACGTACAGCTTCATCCCCTTGCCGTGCAGGTCAGACGCGAGTTCGTTCAGCAGAGCCACGTATCCGGGTTGCGCTTTCTTCGGGAAGGATTCGAAGTCGACCATCAAACCGCGATAATGATTGGAGGCAAGATAAAGCCCGATCTCGCGTCGAAAATTGGCGCGAGCTTCCGCATTCATCAGGAAATTGCTGACCCCCGGAACAAAGTCGGCGCCGTCAAAGTTCTGCACCACCGGAAACACTTCCATGTCGGTGTCTTCCGCCTTCAGAAACTGCATGACTTTGTCGTCGATACGATGGACCGTTTGCCCCTGAACCACGTCAAACATGGTGTTCGTTTCCGGGTCCGAGGCTTGCAGATGGCCGTCTGCACTGAGAACTTGCAGCCACGTCGGAAAGAGCAAGTCGATCTGGCGCGCATACTCGCGCAAGGAAGAGAAGCTGGCCGGGTCCCAGGAAACGTAGAATGCGGCCCGAATACCCTGCACGGAATTCAGCGTGAGTTGGGAAGGAGCTTTGCGGGATTGGTGGCGGTGTCCGGCGCGGGCCAGAGTGGCCAGGCGGCGCTTCTCGCGCGCTTTCACTTTTTCGTTTTCTTTCAGAGCGTGGTACGGTTTCTTTTCCGACAGCCAGGAAAGATCGGGCAGAGGCTCGCTGCGCAGGGCACTGTAGATGAAAAAGACCACCAGCAAAGAAAAAGCCAGGGCGGCCGCGTCGACAAACCGGCGAATACGCCTCCAGCGGGCTTGCAAGGGATCGTAGAAAACCTGTTTGGTCATCTCGTTGTGGTCCCTTCATCCTAAGGTGAGATCGGCAGGGGGTCAAACCCGGTTCTCAGCAGAGCAGCCATTCTTGTGAGCCGCCGAGGAAAATCGCGCGATTCGCGATATATTCCCAACGTGCTCCGCTTGATCCGCGAACATCGCAGTTTTTTTCTGGGAACCACACTGGCCGCCCTGGCATTGCGGCTATTTTTCGTCGTCTATTTCCCGGCGGTCACGGATGACTCACGCATCTATGCCAACCTCGCCACCAACTGGTTGCAGCACGGCATTTACGGCCAGACGCAAGGCGGCCAGCCGGAGAAACCGATCTTGCCGACCGACACGCGCCTGCCAGGATACCCTGCTTTTCTGGCTGGGATCTTCTGGCTATTTGGGCTCGGCAACCTCAAAGCAGTGCTGCTGAAGCAGATTCTGGTGGACCTGGCCACCTGCCTGATCGTTGCCGACCTTGCCCGCCGCACCGTTTCCGAACGCGCGGCGAGAATCGCTTTTGTCCTGGCGGCGCTCTGCCCATTTCTCGCAAACTATGCCGCCGCCGAGCTCACCGAAACTTTGGAGATCTTCTTTACCGCGCTCGCTCTCGATTGCGCGGCCGCGGCGCTGGGTCGGATGGATGAGGCTGGCGCGGGGGGGGGCGTCCGCAGGCTTTGGGCCGCGACCGGCGCGGCGATTGCGGCTTGCATCCTGCTGCGTCCTGATGGCGGCCTTCTGCTGGCGGCGATCGGTCTTTATCTGGCAGTTTTGGCGGGGAAAATCCTGGCGTCGAACGCTCACGCCGACAAGAAAAACGTGGCGAATCTCTTAGCCGCTGGAATCATCGTCGCAGCTGTTGCCCTGGCGCCGCTCGTTCCCTGGACGATTCGTAATTTTCGCACCCTCCATCATTTTCAGCCGCTGGCTCCGCGCTACGCCAACGACGCTGATGAACTCGTCCCCCGAGGTTTCAACCGTTGGGCCAAAACCTGGATCGTCGACTACGTGTCGGTAGAAGAGATCTTCTGGAACGTTACGGGCGACAAGATTGATCCGAAGAAGCTGCCGTCGCGTGCCATTGATAACTCCAACCCGGCCGAAAGGGACGCAACGATGGCCGTCATCGCGGACTACAACGAGGCGCAGGACATGACGCCGGAACTGGATGCGCGCTTCGGTAAAATAGCTGCCGGCCGAATTTGCGCTCATCCTGTTCGCTACTATGTTGTGCTGCCCGTGCTGCGCGTCGCGGACATGTGGCTGCGCCCGCGAACCGAGATCCTTCCTCCTGACGTGCGCTGGTGGGAATTCAATGACGACGCGAGGCATTCGGTCATGGCAGTAGGCTTCGGACTGCTGAATCTGGCTTACGTGGTGGCAGCGCTCCTGGCGCTCGTTCGCAGACCGTCACGAATTCGCTGGGCCGGATTGCTGGTCAGCTTCCTGCTGCTGCGCTCGGCATTCCTGGGAACGCTGGAAAATCCGGAACCGCGCTACACGCTGGAATGCTATCCCGCCATCATTGTGCTGGCATCGTCGTGGCTGGGCAGATACGGCCAACGTAAGCCGGCCTGATTCTTCCCGCTCGACTTGCTGGCTTGTATTCGACAGTTGTCTTGGAACGGAAGCGACGGAAGGAAAGCGATTTTCAGTTTCAGCTCAAGGGCGAGTCGGTCATGCGGAAACGGGTGCGGACGTGTTCCGACAGAAGTTCAATGGCCGCGCGATTGGCCACTGGATCGGTCTGAGCCAAATATTTCATCGCTTCTACCAGCATCTTCTGGCCGTCCACGTAGCGGGGATCGTCGGTCCGTACACGCTTCTTGCGCGACAAATCGGGAGGGACGGGAATGGTAAACACTTTGGCCATGCGAACTCAACCTTCCGAGGTTCTTTCGCAGTATATAGCCGCAACCGGTCTTTTTCAGCTTGTTTCTATTGGTTCGGGTTTTGCAGGATGCGGTGCGGAAAAGCCTATCCTTGTGGCGAGACGAACTTGGTTTTCTTGGTGGTCTTCAACTTGAACGCGTTTCCCGGGAGTGGTTGATTGATCTGAATATCGGAATACTTCGCCAGGCGGTAGTTGCCGTCTGGCTCAAAGAACTGCTGCTGCACCGAAACTCCTTTGGCCGGGTCGATCCAGAGCAGGATGCGCGCGACATTGTTCCTTAAACGGGCGGACTTCGGAACCAACTCTAGTTTGTCGGCTGCAATGCCGCCCACGGTCTCCGTCGCCACAAGCCTCAAGACGTATGACTTGAACAAATCGCGCCCGCCGCCGCCGAAACCGAGCACCAGAAAGCTCTCGACATCGCTGCGATTCTTGCCCGGATCATATTCGTTGACCTGATCGATTTTGGGCTGGTACACCTGAACCTTGCCGCCGCTGTAGATGACGTACTTCTTGTCGGGTTCGACGAAGTCGGCCGCCATCTGTATTTCGCCGCCTTCACGACGGAAATAAACCTTGCCCTTCTGCGTCTCGGTTTCGTTGATGACCTTCTGGTATTGGTCCCAGACGACACTCGCCTCGGTGGTTCGAAAATTCTTGGCGGCGAGATCCATCTGGGCGAGAACGTGCTCAAGCTCAGGGGATTCGCCAACAATCTGCGCCCAAGCCACTGCGCTCAACAGACAGACGACAACCATGGTTTTTAGAACAAGCGTCTTGTGCACAGCTTTCATTTATGAACCATCAAACTTTGAAACCATGAAACTTTGAAACCTTCTCTTACTCTTTTTCAACCCAGACTTTGTAGCTCAGCGTGTGCCCGGAAGAATCTTTGAGCGTCTCCACATTGGTAATGCTGACTGCCCCGGAGATCGGTTCAATGATCTGCTCCAACTGCCGGCGAACATCTCCACCCGCGGCCGTATTCACCGCCGAAGCCTGGATCTGATAGATCAAGCCGCCCTTCTCGCCCGGAATCACACTCACGCCGGTGAAATGCGGATTGCGCTCGACCGGTTTGTCTTTGAAGTTGATGAAGTGCGGCGAAACAAAAACAAAGAGGAGGATCAGCGTAACCATGATGTCGTAATGCAGGCTGCCCCGCTCATACGACCAAAGAATGTATCCGCGGATTGTGCGCCAGATCGCGCCCATGGGGGAGACGGCGCTTGCAAGCGCCGTCGAAGCTTCAGGTTGCTGCCAGTGTATGTTGGAATTCATATGATGGCAAATCTCCGATTACCGCAACGTAGAGACGGGGATTGCCCGTCTCAGCTCGCACCATCTCGGGCGCTACGGGAGACGCGGCAAGCCGCGCCTCTACGCGACACCTGCCGGGATGCGGTCGGTGCCCATATAAGGCTGCAGCGCCTCCGGAATGCGCACGCTGCCGTCGGCTTGCTGATAGTTCTCCACAATGGCAACCCATGTACGACCTACCGCCAAGCCGCTGCCATTCAACGTGTGCACGAATTCCGTTTTGTTCTTGCCCTCGGGCCGGTAGCGAATATTCGCCCGCCGTGCCTGAAAACTCTCAAAGTTCGAGCACGAAGAAATCTCGCGGAACAGATTCTGTCCCGGCAGCCAGACTTCGAGATCGTAGGTCTTGGCCGCAGAGAATCCCATATCGGCGGCGCACAGCGTGACCACGCGGTAGTGCAGCCCAAGTTTCTGCAAAACGGTCTCGGCATCGCGGGTCAGCTTCTCCAGTTCATCGTAAGAAGTCTCCGGACGGGAGAACTTCACCAACTCCACCTTTTGAAACTGGTGCTGTCGTATAATTCCGCGCACATCCTTTCCGTACGATCCCGCTTCGCTGCGAAAACAGGAAGAGTAAGCGGTCAGCGAAAGCGGCAAGCGCGCCCTTTCCAGCACTTCGTCACGATAGAGATTCGTAACCGGCACTTCGGCCGTTGGAATCAGCCAGAGATCTTTCTCGCCGTGAGGCACGCGAAACGAATCCTGCGCAAATTTCGGAAGCTGCCCCGTGCCATACATCGACTCGGAGTTCACCAGATACGGCGGAAGAACCTCAGTGTATCCGTGCTCTCGCGTGTGCAGATCGAGCATGAAATTGGCGAGGGCGCGCTCCAGGCGCGCGCCCAGCCCCCAGTACACGGCGAATCTCGCGCCCGACAACTTGGCGGCGCGCGCCAGGTCGAGCACTCCCAGCGCTTCGCCCAGTTCCCAGTGCGGCTTGGGCTTGAAATCGAACTGCGGCGGCGTGCCCCAGCGGCGTGCTTCCACATTATCTTCAGCGCTCGACCCCACCGGCACGCTGGCATGCGGAAGATTCGGAATGGACGTCAGAATCTCGCGCAGGCGAGCTTCCTGTTCGGCCGCCTTTTTTTCGGATTCTTGAATCTGCTCGCGCAGTTCTTTTGTCTCGTTGATTTGCGCCGAAGCGTCCTGCCCGCTTTTCTTGAGCTTGGCAATCTCTTCGGAAGCCCGGTTGCGACGCGCCTGCAGGGTTTCCGCCGCCGTGATGGCCTGCCGGCGCTCAGCGTCGATGACGCGAAAGTCTTTCAAAACCTCCGCTGGATTCATTCCGCGCTGGCGCAGCTTTTCTTCCACCAGCGAAAGGTTGTCCCGAACAAAATTCAGATCGAGCATTCTGCTCTAACTTTAGCTGAAAAACGCGATTCCGTGCACGCGGACGGCATGAGCAACGCTGGCAAGAACCTTTAACGCAGAGGACGCAAAGAACCAGCGCGGAGAACTACGCAGAGGTTTTTGGCCTTCTCTTCTCGGCGAGCTCTGCGTTGTTCTTTCGAGTCCTCTGCGTCCTCCGCGTTAAAGGTTCCTCTGCTGTAAACTAGCTCGCGATGAGACTCCCCCGTTCCCTGCTCGTGGCGCTAATAGCGCTGGCATTCCTTTGTTCGATCACGGGAGCATTCGCGTCCGCCTACAACGCCCACCCCAAGCTCGTTGTCGTAATCGTGATTGACCAGTTTCGCGGCGACTACCTCGAACGCTATCGCGATCAGTTCGTTGACGGCGGTTTCCGCGTATTTCTCGATCACGGCGCTTATTTCACCGACTGCAACTACGATTACGCCAACACCCGCACCGCTCCCGGACACGCCACCCTTTTCACCGGAAGCTACACGAGCGGACACGGCATCGTTGCCAATAAATGGTGGGACCCGCAGAAAAAGAAGCGCGTGACGTCAGTCGAAGACGACACCACAAAACTTGTCGGCGTCGACGGGGACGCAAAACCCGCCCAAGCGGAGCTTGGACGGGGCACCCCAGGCGCATCGCCACACAACCTCCTGAGCGATACGCTCGGGGACGAACTGAAACTGGCCACCGGCGGCAAAGCCCGAGTATTCGCCATCTCGCTGAAAGATCGTGCGGCCGTTTTGCCGGCGGGGTTTTCCGGAGACGCCGCCTATTGGATCGATCCCAAAAGCGGCGACTGGATCACCTCCACGTACTACCGTCCCGATCTTCCCGGGTGGGTGCGCAATTTCAACGGCACGCGTCCTTCGGAAAGACGCGCGGAAAAATTCTGGAATCGGGAGTGGAAGGATAGCGACGGCAATACGCTGGGCTCGACTGCACCGCGAAACGGCAAAGACGGCACGCCCGCCAGCTTTTACGAGGTCGTTGGCTCCACTCCGTTCGCCAATGATTACCAACTGGAATTCGCGAAGGAACTCGTGTTGTACGAAAAGCTGGGCGCAGGCCCGGCGACCGACCTGCTGGTGATCAGCCTCTCCGCCAACGATATCCTGGGCCACCAGGTTGGCCCCGACTCCCCACAAATGCGCAGCATGGCGCTCGAACTCGACCGGAGTTTGGCGGAGTTCTTCGGCTTCCTCGGTCATCAGATCGGAATGGCCAACGTGTGGATGGCGTTGTCGGCCGATCACGGCGTCGCGCCCCTGCCTGAATTCGCAAAAACTCTTCGTCTGCCCGCAGCCAATCTCGACGCGAAAGCGTTGCGCGAACAAATTAATTCCCTGCTCTCGAAAAAATACGCCAGGAAAGCCGACTACGTCGTCGATCTCGATTACCCGCTCGCATGGCTGAACGAAGACGCGTTTGCCGGAATCGCCGGACACTCTGCCGGACACAAAGAATCCGATGCCGAAGCCGACGCGGGCGAAGCTATGAAGCAAGCGGGGTTCGGCGGATACTTTACCAAGTCGCAGCTGGCGCGTGGAGAAACTCCGGCGACCGAAATCGGCCGCCGTTACGCCCACAGTTACTCGCCCGAAGGCGGATGGTATGTGATCGGAATCCCCATTCCATTTCGCGTCGGAATCACGAAGGGTACCGATCACGCGACGCCTTTCTCGTACGATACCCATGTGCCGCTCGCCTTCTATGGCCTCGCTTTCCAGCCCGGAATCTACCGGACGCACGCGGAGCCGGTCGATCTCGCGGTGACGCTAGCCTCTTTGCTCGGAATCAATGCACCCGCGCAAGTCACCGGAAGAGTACTGACCGAGGCGCTGCAGCCGTCGCATCACTCCATCGCATCGTCCAATATGCCGACCGCCCCGCCGGCCGCCGGAGGAATCCAATGACGCCTATCGACAATCCCGACTTGCGCGTCAGCTTCGCCGGCATCGACCTGAAGAATCCGATCATCGCCGCTTCCGGCACATTCGGCTACGGCATCGAATTCGAGGACATCGTGCATCTCGACCGGCTCGGCGGATTGGTCGTCAAAGGTCTCTCCAAAGAACCGATGACCGGAAATCCGCCGCCGCGCCTGTTTGAGACCGCTGCCGGAATGCTGAATGCCATCGGCTTGCAGAATATCGGCGCACCCGCGTTTCTCACCGAAAAACTCCCGGCGCTGCGCGCGAAAAAAAATGTGGTCGTGTTCGCCAACGTCTTCGGCTACACCCGCGCGGATTACGAGCATACGATTGAGATCCTGAATCAGGGCGAGGGCATTGCGGCCTACGAAGTCAACGTATCCTGCCCGAACACGGCGCAAGGCGGCATTCAGTTCGGCAGCGATCCGCTCTTGCTCGACGAAGTGGTGCGGACGGCGAAGCGGGTTTCTGCGCGGCCGATCATCGTGAAACTCTCGCCCAACGTCACCTCGATCGCGCAGATGGCGTATGTTGCCCAGGAAGCGGGCGCCGACGCCATCTCGCTGGTGAACACGTTTCTAGCCATGGCGATTGATGCGGAAACGCGCCGCCCGAGAATTGCCAATGTAACCGCCGGCCTCTCCGGCCCGGCCATAAAACCCATCGCGCTGCGCATGGTGTTTGACGCAGCGCACGCCGTGAAAATTCCCGTGATCGGCATGGGCGGAATCACCACCCCGGTGGACATAGTGGAATTTATGCTGGCGGGAGCAAGCGCGGTGCAGGTGGGAACCGCGAGTTTCTTCGACCCGGTGGCCACCGAAACGCTGGTGGAGGAACTGACGACTTACTGCCGCGAACATCGCATTGAGCGCCTCAGGGATTTGATCGGCGGGTTGCTGACGGATTGAGGATCGTCTCGTGCACAGGCTGGTCGATTCTGAGGTTGTGAGTGTAATTAATCGGGATTTAACGCCAATCTGCCCCAGAGCCGCTGCGCTACCACTGTCATCCCCTCGGGAAAAAACCCGTGAAAAGAAGACGAGTGGGGTTTCTGCGCTCGTTCACGCAACTCCTGGAAATTGTTATCACTTGCCTGCCGGGGCCGCCTTCTTGTGCTCCGCGAAGGTGTGTGCTTGATGACAGCTCACACACGTCTTGCCTTTCATGAATGGATCAGACTTCAGTTGTGCCACCTGATCGGTGTGACAGGTGTCGCATGTGCTTAACGCCGGCGTGCCCGCGAAGTC